>Ga0334884_1000226_pt1 | contig 107015 bp, 98 predicted proteins | sample GraSluR1_MG_7_FD_207215 | JGI IMG/M metagenome (GOLD analysis project Ga0334884, IMG submission 207215) | Sludge microbial communities from methane-producing bioreactor in Wageningen University, Netherlands - Granular Sludge_12_05 R1 | ecosystem: Engineered > Bioreactor > Anaerobic >... | reverse complement strand
GTACTCATAGTCAGGGCTTGTTCTCCCTGATAATAGGTAGTGGAGTTGATTTTTAGAACCAAATCTTCTTCATATCCATTGCCCAGCACTACTGTATCAGGCGGCTGCCAGCTGACTTCACCTCCCAGATAGTCGGTGGTCTCCCGCAAAGGAAGCAGTGCCCGGGAATTGATTATCACCGGCTGGCTGTCTTCAAAATACATGGGATAGCCGTAAATATAGACTTTAACTGCTCCATCATCATATTCGTCCCATCTGTAATCATCCCAGTCGTAATCATCCCATTCTCCCCTATAGGGCAGGATGTCGGTAATATCCATTACCATACTGTTATCCTCGTTAAGTTCCGGCAGAATGATCCTGGCCTCACTCTTATAATCCATTTTGGTCTTCAAGACTATCTTGCCGCTTAGCGATTCTTCTTCGGTTTTAATACTGCCGGCCAGTTCTATGTCCATATTGCTCTTTCTGGCATCAGCAGTTGCTTTTCCTTGTAGGTTCAAGTCCATGAAAAAATCAGGACAATCTGCCAAAAAAGCCATATCAACCAGGCTGGTATAACTGTTGTTGATACCCAGTTCAGTAATGCCGCTCATTTTCAGATCCACTTTGCCATCTGTGTCATCATAGCTGAAATGGACCGAGGTTTCTAATCTGTCGGCTCTAGCCGTTATCATGAATTCATCAACGGTGAAGGGCAACTCCAAATCAGCCAGATCCGAAAGCTGTAATGAATCTATTCCCTCCACAAAGGATTCTATCATAATCTCTTTCAGTTCTTCATATTCTTCATCACTTAAGTAAGGCGGTTTACTCATAATCGCGGTAAATTTCTCAGCCAGATCCCGGCTGTTGCTCTTGAGGTTGCCGATAAAACGTGCCGATCCCAGCATTGATGGCTTAATCTCCAACACCGTATCACAGTCTTTAAAGCTAAAATAGTCAGCTGGTATAGTATTCAGCACTGCCCGGCAGAATTCTTGGATCTGCTCTGTTTTGTTGTAGATATCCATATTATAAGTTAACATCTCCTGGAAAAGAGCCGACTCTTCTTCGCTTAGAAACGGCTTAAGCACCAGATAAGCCGGCATGTCCTGAAACTCATCCTTATAAGCAGAGTCAAATTGAGCCAAGGTCTCCAGGGTTTTCCGTGGTATTATAATGCCATCGGGGCTTATGTATGCCTTGGCATCCAGGCTGTACTCCATCACCTGGCCCTCCAGGGTTATCTGAGCCTTTCCGTCCTTCTGCTTGGATATGATCTCCAGGCTTCCCCGGCAGGGCACCACACTTTTAGTATCCCCTTCACTGTCCTGATAACTACTTTCTGTCAACTCTCCATCGAAATTAAAACTTATGGTATTGCGCTTCATACTATCCATATAGGAGCTCTGTATCTTAAAACTCTTATCCAATATATTCATATAATTACGAATAAATTGCTTTTTGGCATCCTCACTGGCTACTGCCGCTCCAGGCATAGACAACAACAGAATCAATAAACACAGGGTACAGCTTATTATTCTCCGCACCTTCAATTCCCCCTTATAAGTTTTATCTTGCCGAACCATCCTACGATTACTAATTATACCATAATTATGCTTTCTGGTAAGGAATAAATTACCAAACAAGGGGACGGTTCTTTTGTTTGCTTGCGTTCAAGCAAACAAAAGAACCGTCCCCTCGTTTGGTCCGTTTTAAGATTTCAGGCCCTCCGCCTCTTCAATCCGAATTATGGCCCCCGTAATCTTCCCGTCTTCCCAGACCGGTCTGATTTTAATTTTAGCCGGTTGACTGCTGCCTTCCTTATTAGTTAATATAACGTCGTACAAATTTCCTCCGTTTGTCTGTAGATTTTCCAGTAAATTGCCACCGGTTATTTTTCCGCTGCTGTCCTCAATAATTTCCATAATATTTTTGCCGGGCAGATCATCCACTGCATAGCCAATCAAATTAGCAAACTTGAGATTTACCATCCTTATTGTTCCGCGCAGATTGCAGGTAAGAATCAAGCCTTCCAGGTTATCAATCAAGGTGAATAAACACTTGCGGTCTCGTCTGACTTTTTCTTCAGCTTCCTTCAGTTGCTGCCTGCTCTTATAGCGTTCGGTAATATCGCGCAAAGACTCGATAGCCCCGATTAGATTGCCTTTCTTATCATACCAGGGCATAGCCTGACCCCATAGGTAGTGCCCTTCCCCTCTTAGGAAAGGGGTGTCAAATTCACTGATTACCGTGTATTTATCCACCTCAACGATTGAGTAGTACTGCTGAACCTCCTCCGGCCTTAAGACCATATCAACCATGATTGGTCTTCTCTTGTTGTAAAAGGCCAGGGCATATTCATAATCTCCTTTGCCCAGCATCTCTTCTGCCTTGATATCAGTTAACTCTTCCATGGCGGTATTCCAGACTACTACTCTGCCTTCCAAATCAATGGCCATGGTGGCGTCCGGCAGGAAGGAGATGAAACTCTCCAGGTTGTCTGCGGTTTCTATAACTGCAGCTTCTTTCATCTTGCGCTGGGTAACATCCCGAGCAATGCCCTGGACTGCCACAGCCTTTCCGCCTTTATAGATAGGAGTGATATTTACATCCAAGTAGACCCTTGAATCGAATTTGGTAACAATTTCCATTTCATAATTGGTGCTTTGATCCTGAGGCATTCTCTGGTATTGAAATCCTCGCAGCAGTTTCAGGCTGTCTTCGCTGGCCAGTTGCTGAATATTCATTTTCACCAGTTCTTCTTCCCAGTAGCCGGTAATTCTCTCTCCGGCCTGGTTAACCGAAATAAAGTTGCCGGCCAAATCGTGAATAAATATCATGTCGGCCGGGTTATCGAACAATCCTTCGTAACGTTCGTATACTTCCCGCAGTTCCTTTTCCACATACTTGCGCCGGGTGATATCCTGTATCACGGCAACCACCCTAATGTCATTACCGATCTGAATCCGCCTGGATTTAAGTTCGATCCAAAAGGTGCGTCCGGTTTTATCCCGGACTTTCCATTCCATGCGCTTCACTTTGAGTTCCGCTGGTTTTTTCAGCCAGCGCAAGAAATCATCCTCGTTGAATGGCGGTTCACCCGCGGTCAGTTCTCTCATTGACAAGCTCAGGAACTCATCCCGCTCATAACCGAACATCTCACAGGCAGACTGGTTAACGTCCACAATACTGTTGTCATTTACATCATGCATAATCACAGCGTCATTTATTTCATCAAAGATTACTCGCTGATTGACAGTCAAAGATTTTACTGTTTCCTGCCAGCGTTTAAGATTGTCTATATTTTCAGCTAGAGCAATAATACCAACCGGGGTTTTAAATATCCGCTCACGATAATACTGATTTCCAATTTTCCCCTGGGCAGAAAGGGTTTTACCCGTGTCAAGAACCTCCAGGTAAGCCTGATGACATTCCTCTCCGATCTTTTCGGGAAAACTCTCCAGCAGATATTTCCCTGTTATTTCATCCACCGTAAGCCCTGCCTGTCTGGCATATGCAGGGTTGCAATACGAAACCGTCAGGTCCTCGTACATTGCTATTACCGGATTCTCAATACTGTCCAGCATGCTTTGATACTCAGTATTTTCCCCTGGCATAGTCTTCACCCCTTTTCATTGTTCATCAAAAGCTCCTGGTTAAGTACAATTCTACATACTATCATTATTACGTGAAAAGAACATAAAGGTCAATCGCTAAGGAATAAGTACATCATTTCACATTAGCGATAATACTAGTTATTAGCACAATAAGGCAGTTTTTCGGATGTTTACCATCACCTATAAATCCCCGGCAAAAAGCCGGGGATTGTGCATTCTATGAGATCAGTCATTAACTGTTATTGTTTATATTGTTTACCTTTTCTTATACTTCATTGCATAGTTCTTCAGCCAGCAGCTTGCTCTTCTCAGACAAGCGCAGGGCTAAATCAGCGGCATCTGCATGCCTTCCGGTAATCAAGGTGGAAGCCAGATCGGCCAGCAGGTTTTTAATTTCCAGGAGTAATTTGGTTATCATATAAACCACCTCTTAAAGAGTGCATTATTTCGTAAACGTAGTTTTTATATATTTTCATTTTAATACACAATAACTCCATATACAATATTATTGTTCATTAATTTTATTGCTGATCATCTGCCTATCTTAAGCATTACCACTGTCATTTATTTTCAGAACTATGGGGCAATGGTCGGAACCCGGAACCCCGTCCAGTATAACACAATCCTGCACGTGATTTATCATCTGCTTACTGACATAAAAATAGTCAATCCTCCACCCCACGTTGCGTTCCCTGGCCATAGTGCGATAACTCCACCATGAATACTGGGTCTTGTCCGGATATAAGAATCTGAACACGTCGATATAGCCCCGGGATAGAAATTCATCCAAAAGGGCTCTTTCTACCGGCAGAAATCCGGATCGATTCTCATTGGCTCTGGGATTCTTTAGATCTATTTCCCGATGAGCGGTATTAAAATCACCGCAAATTATCAGATTGGGCTGTATTATTTTCATCTGATCGCAAATATCCATTAGTTTATTATAGAAACGAAGTTTATAATCCAACCGCTCCTGGTTCTGCTGTCCATTAGGGAAATATATGTTAAGGAGGGTAAATTCTTCATAACTGCTGATGATTACCCGTCCTTCAATATCAAATTCTTCGGCCCCGAGATCATAGTCTACCGCCAGGGGCAATTTTCTGACGTAGGTTGCTACTCCGCTGTATCCTCTGCGTCGGGCCGGGTTCCAGTAGCTGGTGTAACCCTTTATCTCTACCAGTTCCTTTTCCAGTTGCTCGGGATGAGCCTTGGTTTCCTGCAGGCATAATATGTCGGGAGATTCCTCCCGCACCCAGTCCAGAAACCCTTTTTTGGCTGCCGCCCGTATACCGTTAACATTCCATGAGCATATTTTCAATGCTTCACTCTCCCCTATTCCTAACCTATAACAGAAAGGCCGGAGCTCCCTGCCCCGGCCTGGATGCATGACTCCTGAGGTTATGGAAGTTTGACCATGATTTTTCCGACAATTTCTTCCATCTGTTCGGATTTGTATTCTTCTATTCTGCCGGCGTCAACCAGCTGGTTCAGCTTGATATCCCAGGGCAGGCTTCCCAGGTAATCTATGCCAGATTCACGGGAGACGGTTTCGCCCTGATTCTGACCGAATATTTCGATAATCTCGTTGCAGTGCGGGCATATGGCATGACTCATGTTTTCTATGATACCCAGAATGGGAATATTCATCTTCTGGGTCATCTTAATGGTTTTTTTAACCACCATGAAAGCCAGATCCTGGGGGGATGATACTATAACTATTCCATTAACCGGCAGTGATTGCATTACGGTCAGGGGTACATCACCGGTGCCGGGAGGAAGGTCTACTACCATATAATCCAGGTCTCTCCAGTCAACTTCACCCCAAAATTGGTTAACTGCACCTGCCAGCAAAGGGCCTCTCCAGATTACCGGATCATCCTCATTGGGCAGAAAGAAATTTATCGACATCAGTTTGATTCCCATACGGGTGGTGGGCGGTATAATGCCGTATTCTGATGCGAGCATGCCAGCGTCCTTGCTCACTCCAAAGGCCTTGGGCTGGCTGGGACCGGTTATATCCGCATCCAGTACCCCAACTGTTTTCCCCTGCCGGGCCAGGCTGGTGGCAATCAAGCCGGTAACTGAAGATTTCCCGACTCCTCCTTTGCCGCTCATAACTACTATCACGTTGCGAACACTATTTAATGCCCCCAGGAGGCTTTTGTCCTGTTGAGTCTGCCCGCATTCTGCAGGATCCAGATTACAGTTTCCACTAGAAGCACAGCTGCCGCATTGATCCGACATATTCATTCCCCTTTCCAATAATAATTCCTTTCTATTATACACCCTACAGTCTATTTTTTAAGCATTTTTTTCGGGCATATGTCCTCTGGTTTCTTGTTATTCTACCGGCTGCCATTTATCCTTTTGCAGCATAAGCTCAATCATGTTCATCAGCCCTTGTTTAAACTCAGCATCGTCCTGAAGATTCCTTTTTTTATTCCGACCGGTTTTGTTTCTCGCCTGTCTGGCTTTCTGGTTGATATATCTCTGCATCAGAAGCGAATCGATGTTGGCTTTGGTATATATTTTACCTCCCGGATGAATCGCCCCGGTTCCCTTCTCCAGTACCATGGCTGCCAACCCGTAATCCTGGGTAACCACTATATCACCGACTGCAGCTTCATTAACAATGGCTATATCCACGGATTGGGAATAGGAATCCACGGTCATCACCCGGGCATAACTGCTGTGAAGCTGATGATTATGGTTGCTTATCATTATTACCTCTATACTATATTGTTGAGCTAGTTCCTCAATAATATTCCTTACCGGACAGGCGTCGGCATCAACTAGTATTCTCATACTCTTAGCTTTCCCAATCCAGGACTTTTACCTGCAGGTTGGGGTCTGCGATTCTCCGGACCGATATTTCATCCAACTCAAGCATCACCGCTTCCACAAGCAGATATGCCTGCAAGTCCCGGCGCAAACATCCGGTCAGTACGCTGCCGCTTCGACCTGCTGATCCGTGAATATGCAAAGACGGATTACCCTCTTCATTACGAAGGATGGTTCCAATGGCTATTAATTCTCGGCCGTCATCGAAAAATTGTTCTATTCCCCGGGGAGGTACCAGGCATTCTTCCGGTCCCAATACCATTCCCCCGCTTCTTAATGCTCCGATGAGCATAAGCACGGCTGTATTTATGTCTTCCTGTTCTGCCAGCCGGACCAATTCCGCCATTACATCGTCTCCGTGTTCCAGTTGGATAATAAAAGCCCTGCCCAGCCTGCCGACTTGATATTTCATAATCCACCTCCCAAGTATTCTGTAACAGTTTAGCATATTGCCGCCGGCTTTTCTTCTTTGAGCCAATTTTATCCTATCTCTTCCAGTCAATCTACCAAATTGCTCCGACTTAGTGTAAGCTTTAAGTGAACTTGACGTAATAATGTTGAACGGAATTGGGGAGCTGATTGTTTTGACAAGTGACGAACTACTCGCCAGTAGATCTTTAAGCGGGGATCTGGCGGCTTTTGAGGAGTTGGTTAACCGCTTCAAAAACCGGGTGTTCGCTTTAGTTTACCGGATAGTAGGCCAGCAACAAGAAGCAGAAGATGTAACCCAGGAGGTCTTTTTGACCGTTTATGAAAAGCTTTATCAATACGATAACAGCAAAAAATTTGCACCCTGGATTTTCCGTATTGCTACCAACGCAAGTATAAGTGCCTTGCGGAGGAAGAAGAAGGTGGTACTGCTTAATTTTGAGGAGAGTTATTCAAGCAATTATGATCCCAATTATTCTGCTCTTTCTACCGACCCCCAGTTTATGTTCGAACGCAAGGAATTGGAACAAGAAATATCGGCGGCCATAATGCAGCTGCCGGAAAGCTACCGAGCGGTGATTACCCTTAGATATCATCTGGACCTGGATAATCAGGAAATAGCTGATGTCCTGGGTATAAGCCGGGAAAACGTTGAAGTCAGGATTCACCGGGCCAGGAAGGCTCTCAGGAAAATTATCCTGCAGCAAAAGGAAGAAAGGGGGAGAAGCTATGAATTGTCAGCAAATAGATGAATATATATTTGCCTATTGCGATGACACCCTTTCCCCTGACCTTCGTATACTGATAGATGAGCACCTAAAAGTATGTGAGCATTGCAGAACAATGGTCAATCTGGCCCAAATGGAACAGCAAATACTATCTGAAGTTCCTGATATTCCTCCTTTAAGCGAGGATTTTAACCAGCGATTGATGGTTTCCCTGGCCGGGATTTCAGCTTCTCCTGCTGCACCTTCAGGGCCGGTGAGCTTTTTAAGCCCCTTGCGCTTTTTGGCCGGCGGCACTATAGCGGCGGCAGCTATACTACTGGCCTTGTATCTGCCGGGATTGACAAGTCTCTTTCCCGATAAGCAGTCCTTTAATATAGCTGAACAGCAGGTTCAGAATGAATCAGGAGCAGAGCAGCCTGGCGAAAGCGGGTCATCGGACCGGGGATTCTTAGAAGATAATAAGCAATATGATCAGGGCTTGTGGCCTGCCGGGGATGAGTTATCTTATGAGACTAAATCCACAACTGCGACCAACACCGACCAAGAAATGAACCGATCCTTTGGCTCGCCTGACTATAGCCAGTCCGTTTCAAGCCAGAAAAACAGCAATCGCTCATTCAGCTTAACCGTGCCCGCCGGAAATCTCACCCCAGATTTGGATTCGGAGGAGGACGAACTGGATCTGCTTTCCCTGCATCCAGGCAATATCCCCCCGGAATACAAGCTGGATAAAATAATAAATACCAGCTATAATGCCATCACCTATGTATATCGCAACTCAGGCAACAGCGAGTTGCTGGAGATAACCATAGCCTCAGCAGATGATGATGCCGCCCCGCTGATGAAGTCCTATGCAGATACGGCCGGCTTGGGCGGGATTCCGGAATCGGAATGCTCCATCCCTGAAGAAGGCCTGCTGAATACTGCTAATATCAGCACCAACTATGGAAACCAGTCCTTGACAATCAACCTGAAAGCTGCTATGCCTCTGGATCAACTGGAGGAGTTAGCCAGATCCATAACATTTGAGGAGGGATAAATTCATGAATCTTACCATCATTAAAATAAAAAAGCGGAAATATGCACTGGCCTTTACCCTTATGATAGTGTTCCTGTTTACCGTACCCGGTATAACCATAGCCCAGGAGGCTGACATTTCCACCCTGCCGGTTGTAGTGGTAAGCGCCTCCCGTACAGTAACCGTCAGTCCTGATCAGGCGGAGATCTCCATGGCGGTCATGAAAACCGATCCCAATCTTGACCTGGCCCTCAAATCCAATAACCAGTCCACTGAGCAGGTAATACAGGCCCTGGAACGGGCTGGGATAAAACCAGAGGATATCAAAACCTCCAATTTCAGTGTCTATCCGGAATATGATTACTCAGAGTCAGGCCGCAGCAGGATTACCGCCTACCAGGTGAGAAATGAAATATCGGTACTGGTGAGAGATCTGAACCTGCTGGGAGATATACTGGATACTGCCATCAGGAGCGGCGCCAACAATCTAAACTATATAAGCTTCCAGAAGGCGGATACCTCGGCCGCCGAGGACCAGGCCCTGGTTCAAGCAGTGAAAAGAGCCCGGGAGAAAGCATTGATCCTATCCAAGGCTGCCGGCATGAATCTGGGCCGTTTGTTAAGTATAAGCGAAGGGTACAGCCAGCCGGTATTATACAGCAATAAGGTATATGCGGATACCAGTGCCGGAGGAATGGGAGCATCTTCTGTTCCTATCAATCCGGGAGAACTGCAGATCAGCGCCACTGTAACCTGTATATTTGAAATGAATTGAAACCCGAGTATCTGATCCAACTGACCGGGATGATTCAGCTTACTGATTATTTACCCTGATGCTTGGGGGACTATTAGAACCCCTTCTAACTCGCTGGAGATAGAAGGGGTATTTTTTGGCTGTTCATGCTTGGCTCCTTGGTTTACCTGAATTCAAGAGGCATTCTGATTTTCCTCGTAGTGGGAGAACTGCATGGAGAAACCTGCTCTTCCCTGAGTAAGGGATCTTAATACCGTAGAATAACCAAATAACTCGGCCAGGGGAACGTAACCCTTGATAATCTGGGTATTGTTTTCCATATCCATGGAATCCAGACGTCCTCGCCGGTTGCTGATATTGTTTATTATATTGCCGGTAAACTCTTCCGGAGAAGTAATTTCCAGGCACATGATTGGTTCCAGCAGTTTGGGCCGGGCCTTCTTCATACATTCCTTGGCCGCCAGCATCGCTGCGGTCCTAAACGCAAGTTCAGAGGAATCTACTTCGTGGTAAGAACCATCCAGCAAAGCGGCCTTTACATTGACTACCGGATAACCCTCCAGAATACCTTCCTGCAGAGCCTGTTTGATTCCGGACTCAACTGCCGGGATATATTCCCGGGGAACTGCCCCTCCTACTATCTTACTTTCAAAGACAAACATTTCTTCGGAAGGTTCCAGGCTGATAACCACATGAGCATACTGACCTTTGCCTCCGGTTTGCTTGACATATCGAGTAGTATGCTGGGCAGAACCTGAAATAGTCTCCTTATAGGCTACCTGAGGCCGGCCGGTATTGAATTCAACCCCGAATTCCCGGCTCAATCTTTCAGTAATGATTTCCAGGTGCAATTCACCCATGCCTTCGATTAGCATTTGTCCGGTATCGTGATTATGGCTCACCCGGAAGGTAGGGTCCTCAGCGGATATCCTGGCCAGTGCATCTCCAATCCTGGCTTGATCAGCCTGGGTTTTGGGCTCTATAGCCACCTGAATTACAGGATCCGGGAATTCTATAGCCTCCAGCAGTACCGGTCTCCCCTCGTCACATATGGTATCCCCGGTAGTAACATCCTTCAATCCAATTACGGCCGCAATATCTCCGGCCTTAACCTCGTCAATTTCTTCCCGGTGGTTGGCGTGCATTTTTACCAAGCGCCCCACCCTTTCCTTCCTGCCGGTAGTGCTGTTGTAAACATAACTGCCAGCTTTCAGTTTACCGGAATAAATCCTGGTAAATGCAAGCTTGCCTACATGTCTGTCACTTACTATCTTAAACACTAGGGCGGAGAACTTTTCATTTACATCAGGCAGTATTTCAATGTCCTCATCCGTGTCTACCAGCCGCCCTTTAGCAGCCTCAACTTCCACCGGGGACGGGAGGTAGTTAATGATTGAATCCAGCAGCAGCTGCACTCCGATGTTTTTATAGGCACTTCCGCATACTACCGGTACTATCCGATTTTCGATGGTATTCTTCCGGATGGCTCTGATCAAGGTTTCGATAGGTATTTCCTGATCCTCGTAATATAGATCCAAAATGCTTTCGTCATTTTCGGCCAGGGTCTCGACCAAAGCATTCCTCCAGGTTTCAGCCTCTCCTCGATAATTCTCCGGTATTTCCGTTTCCATCACCTCATTACCCAACTTGCCGCTGAATGTAATATATTTCATGCAAATCAGATCGATGATGCCGCAGAACTGATCATTTTCCACCACTGGCAGCGAAGCAGGCAGAGGATTGGCCCCCAGGCGGCTTGCTATCTGCTTGACCACCCGATGATAATCTGCCCCCAGAGCATCCATTTTATTAACAAAAGCTATTCTAGGTACACGATATTTGTCCGCCTGTCTCCATACGGTTTCTGATTGCGGTTCTACCCCGCCTTTGGCACAGAAAATTACTACCGCGCCATCCAGGATGCGCAGGCTCCTTTCTACCTCTGCTGTAAAATCAACGTGCCCGGGCGTATCTATGATGTTAATATGCTTCTCTTTCCATATACACCTAGTAGCGGCAGAAGTAATGGTTATCCCCCGTTCCTTCTCATAGGCCAGATAATCCATCACGCTTTCTCCGTCATGGGTCTCGCCGATCTTATGAGTCAGACCGGTATAAAACAATATTCGTTCAGTTGTAGTAGTCTTTCCTGCATCGATATGAGCAATAATGCCTATATTACGCAAATTCTGAAGCATTTAATCTTTCACTCCTTAAAGCATCGAGGAAGCACTGCCAAGCAGTTTCAACCCGGCGCTGATTAACCACCTGTTTTCTTGGCAGGAGCCACTTAAACAAGCGGGGGCTTGGTTAATACTGGGTAAAAAATAATCGGCTCTGCAAATGCGGCCGAACCATTATCAAATGAAGTTTTCCACCCCGGTTCCTTAATTAAGCCCAACAGATAGATATTATAGTATCTCTAATGCCATTTGTCAATATCAATATCCCTTAGTATAAGGATATCCTTTTTTGAGCTAATATAAACCGCCAGGGTCCTGTTAGAATAAGCTGTTAATCTCTAAGCGCCTGCTGTTCGGGAGCTTAATACAATCTACTTAAACAAAGGTGAGATAGCCTTAAATTCAGGGCTGCCGGAACACTGCAGCAAGTCAAAAGCAATAGTCTCGGTATTGTTGATCACCGCTCCCATATTTTCCATCAGCTGCAATCCACTCAAGTAGTTGTCTTTGAATCTTGAGCATACGGCATCCCTGACCACATGAACATTATACCCGGCCTCCAGCAGGTCCCGGGTGGTCTGGAAAACACAAACATGAGTCTCGGTCCCTGTTATTAATATGGTCTTAGGGTTAATCCCCTGCAATATGGCCATGAGATCTGAACTATAGGCAGTAAAGGTGATTTTTTCCAGGCTGAAATGATTATTCGGCAGAATCCCGGCAACCTCTGGCACGGTATGCCCCAGACCGCGGGGATACTGTTCGCATTTGATAACCGGAATCTCGAATTCCCTGGCTAAAGCCATCAGAATCTGATGACTTGCATATACCTTGTCGCGATGTTTCATAGCCACCATTAATTTTTCCTGAATATCGACTATGATAAAAGCGCATTCTTCCGGTTTTAATCTGAACTTGTTATCCATCTATTCACTCCTCCTTACTGATCATCTAATCAATACCTGATATACCATATTGGATGCTGTCCGCTTTAGGTAACAAGAAGAGCTAAAATATCCAGATAATAACCTGGAACTCGGTTTTCCCCAACTGGCAGGATCAATATTCCTCCTGCCGGCATATGGCCGTCCAGGCCCAATCAAGCAGATGAATCTCCAGGGCTTCCCGTGGCTAGAGATCCTGATCAGCTGAATCAAATTCTGCCTGTACTACCGGGCTGAATACCATCTGGGCTACCTTTTGTCCGGGCGACAGGCGTACCGGCTTGTCGCTTACATTGAGCAACAACAAATGCAGTTCCGCAGTATGGTCGGAATCAACCGTCCCCGGTGCATTGGCAACTACTATCCCCTTTCTGGCCATACCGGCCCGGCTTCTTATCTGGGCCTCATAACCAGCGGGTATTTTTACCGCAAAACCCACCGGAATATTTTTGACCTCATGAGGATACAATACTATATCCCCCCTCAAGGGAAGAGCTATATCACATCCGGCAGCGAGAGCAGTCTCGTATTCAGGTAACTGAGCTCCTGCTTCCAACTGCCTGAATTTCACCTTAATCTTTTCCATGTTACACCTCCCTGATATTAGGTACCTTATATTATATCAGTTAAGGGACAAATATAATAAATTTGTTGCAGATATTGACGGGTGCAGATCATGCCAGGTACTCTTCCAGTTCCTCATCCAGAACCCTCTCGAAGACTGCCAGCAGTACCCCATCATAAATACTTCCCGCATTTTTTCTCATCTCCAGCAGGGCTTCATCTGAGGACAGGTTGCTGCGATAGGGGCGATTTGAGGTCATGGCGTCGTAGCTGTCCGCTATTCTGATGATTCTGGATATCACGGGTATATCTTCCCCGCTTAATCCATCCGGGTAACCTGAACCGTCATAGTTCTCATGGTGGTGGCGTATTATGGGAACTATGGGTCTTAGCTGGGCCAGGGGTTTGACCATATCACTGCCCCAGATGGTATGTTGCTTTACAATTGACCATTCCGCCTCAGTCAAGCTGGAAGGTTTATTCAGTATATCCCGGTCTATCTCTATTTTGCCTATGTCATGCAGGAAGGATGCATAATCTACCCAACGCATTTCTTCTTCACTCAGCCCTAGTTCATTGGCTATTTTATGGGAATAATGGGTCACCCGCTCGGAATGGCCGTAAGTATAACGATCCTTAGCATTAATAACCGATACCAGAGTGCGAATTGAATTTAGGATTTCCCTTTCATCGTTGGTAATTTCTATACTATCAAAAACCGAGAAGTATAATTCTACATTATGTCTGCTCATGCTCCTTGATTTATATAAAGCCTGTTCGGCATAAGCCTGCAGTTCTTTGCTGTTGCCGGCGTGCTGGGGATACAGAGCTATACCGCATGAAATGGTGATCTGGCCTTCCGGCTGGTACTTCTCCCCGTAAAAATGATATTCGTTAATCTTGCCTATTATCTTCTCAGCCAATTCCAGCACCGCTTCCTGCTCATATCCTTGCAGGAGAAGAGCAAATTGTCCTCCGGCATAACGGGCGGGAATGCAATTATCCGTATCTGTATCGCGGATAAAGCCAGCTATGATCTGCAGCAATTTATCCCCCATCAGATGGCCAAAACTCTCATTGTAATACTTGAAATAATCGATATCCAGCAGTATCAGCGCCAGTTGCTGATCAGGATCCGGGTTCTGGAAATATTCCTGCAGTTTATCCTGGAAATACCGATGGCTGACCAATCCGGTTAACAGATCGGTATTGGCCAGTTTTAAAAGATAAGCCCGCTGGGCTTTTTCCGAATCAGTCTGGGCACCCACAAACCATCCTATCACGAAGATGATGCAATAGTATATAATGTGAGACTCCAGGATAACGTAGAGAGATTTGCCCAGTTCGAAATAGTCAAAGAATAAAAGAATTAGGGCGCACAGACCGGCCATGGTCAGGCCCAATGCCTGTCCGCCAATAGAGGCGGCTATTATAACCGGCAACAACAGCATAACCTCAGGGTAAGCGATGTCGCTGTTATGACTCATATAGAAAATTATTATGGCTATCAACAGAGGATAGCCGATGTAGGAAATCTCTACCCAATTTAAGTGGTTCTCTTCAATCCGGGAATAGTAACTACGGTTATATAAATTAACGAGCACAAATGAAATCAGGCATCCGGCCAGAAATAAGATAGCCTCGTAATTTATCAGAGGAAGTACATTTTCTGCTAAAAGGTCGCGGCTTATCGCCAAGGCAAAGAGCATAATGAAAAGGCACAGCATATGCATTATGGTAATATTCTCAAACAGATTGCGTTTTCTATTTTCTTCATGTTCTGCCGAATTCAAAGCGGTCACCTCTAATTGTACTAATGATCGATCCATCCCACCCCAATAAGGGGGGTCCCCCCCCCTTATTGGCGCTGTCTACTTGCGCAATGTTGCTGGAACTTCTGGTTGATAATGTCCCCAAACGCAGGCTGATGCTGATGCTACGTTGGCAATGAAAATGAGTACTACTACAGCTATTCCCAGGATGGAATAAAAAGTCTTTTTCATCTTTTTCACCTCCTGTTTTTAGAATCAAGCTGGTTGTCCATCCAGGACCATAAATATGCTGCCGTGGGAGTAAGATTGAAACTAACCCATAATATGGTTAAGGCAGCACAAACCTGTAAGATCCGGGCAAGGTGCCACGAAGCTGACAATGCTTCCAGTAATATAATCCCAACCACAAAAACCATAACTACTACATAGGAATATTTTTTCAGTCTTTTCCGCCTCTCGGGCGAGATAATGGGGGCCTGTACTGAATCAACCGGAGCATAACGATGTATGGAATAAACCCCCAGCAATACCGCGGTCAGTGCTGCAAGCCGCCCGCAAACCCCAGGCCCGGCAGCTATGAACGTAGCTGCATAAGCCAGGGAGGGGAATATAGTCATAGTTGCTGCAGCGCATATCCAGGGACTGCTGGAATGGGCTCCTCCAGCGGTGTGACGATAGGAGACCGCAACCAGAATACATATTAAAGTACCCCCAAGTACCCCCAGCAGATAAGCAATAAGCATGGTAAGGAGCAAATTTAGTGTATTAATAAACAGGGTTTCCATGGCATAAGCCAAAACGGCGGTCTTTTCCCGGGGCAGGTGGTTTTTTTCCACCAGTAAAAGTGCCCAACGCTGATAGAGGTTGCCTTGCATTATTTCCTCCCCTTGGGCTCCGCCTTTCATGATAAAAGGGTATTGTCTTTGGCTTTACCCACCTCTGATTTCCAGTAGTTGACAGGCTTTAGAACCATGCGCAGCAACAACGCTAATACTACCATCAACACTGCCTGAACATAGCCCATTATCAACCAAATCTTGCTGTTTCTTGTTGCATCATCAATCTGCAACACATTCAGATACATAAAAACTTGATTCAAGCAAAACTCAATTGTAGCTAAGCAGAAAAAACTGGCAAATACCGCTAAAAACACCAATGACTTATTGGCATTGGTACTCCAAACAATAAACAAAAATATCATCAAAACACCAGCCGCTATATGTATACCAAAAACTATTGGCAGATGCCTTATCAACAGCATCATAGCTGCAATTACCGCCGCTGCCACTGTTGTTCTTCCCCATATGATCTTAACCCGGGAGAAAACTAAAGCCAATAAAATAGAACCAAGTATTTCTATTAATCCCTGTACATAATTCAAAAATATATCCAATAAAACTTCGACCCTTCATTATGTATTAACGATTATTAAGGGCTTTCGACACAAGTTATTAATAACCTGCTAATTTTTATAATTATTTGATTAATTTATTCTCAATGGCATGATTTTGCATATTTTCAAGTAACTTTCCGGCCTTTTTGTCCGTTAGTATGATATTTACCTGGCCATATTTATTAAGTCTTGAGAAAGATGCCTCCCCAGCCCATCCGTAGGGAGATAATCAGGGGTTTCTCTTCACAGGAGAATTCTGTCTATTCTAAAGGGATTAGACATGGGCAGGCAAAATATAATAAAGCCAGTCCTACGAGTATATCGTCCAACTGGCTTTAATTGCCTGCATGGTGCGGCAGAAGGGACTCGAACCCCCACCACCTTAACGGGACCAGAACCTGAATCTGGCGCGTCTGCCAATTCCGCCACTGCCGCACAAAATATAGATTTGTTTTCAACAAAATTGATTATAGTACATAGACCTGACTATTGTCAAGCCATTTGATACCTTCTGCCAGAGAGGCAGTCACAATCCTTTGCCATTATTCAATTCTAGCTGAAGCGGTCATTACGTTCCCTTCTCCACTGTATCTCTTTGATTATATTTTCCCTGCCAGCTATCTATTTCCAGCAGGCGCCGATCAATTTGATTCAGCACCTCCCACTTGTTTAAACTCCATTCCGGTCCGATCAGCAAGTGGCGGGGACTGTCGCCGGTGAGCCGGTGTATTACCATCTCTGCCGGCAGCATCTCCAGTATATCCACAACCAGGTCTGCATACTCATTTAGTTCCATGAACGGGAAGGGATCTTTTCGATAGACTTCCTCCAGCCAGGTTCCCCGCATAAGATGCAAGAGGTGGATTTTTACTCCCTGTATATCCATTCCGGCTATGGCTCTGGCCGTTCCTATCATGTCCTCCCGGCTCTCGCCCGGAAGCCCTAGTATAATATGAGCACAGGTTTCTATATTCCGAGATCTTAAACCCTTGAGCGCTTTTTCAAAGTCGTTCAGGCCGTAATGCATATTCATATTTTCGGCGGTTACGGGGTGTATGGTTTGCAGACCCAATTCAACCCACAGATAAATTTTCTTGCCTACTTGTTCCAGCAACTCTATAACCGCCGACGACACGCAATCCGGCCGGGTAGCTACAGCCAATCCTACCACTCCGGGCTGCTGCCAAGCCAGATTATAAAGGCGTTCCAATTCCTCCACCGGGGCATAGGTGTTGGTAAAAGCCTGATAGTAGGCTATATATTTTCCTTCCGCCCACTTACGGTGCATGATGTCCTTCACCTGTTCAAATTGTTGGGCTATATTAACCTGTCGATCTCCGGCAAAGTCTCCTGAACCCTTGAGGCTGCAAAAAGCACATCCTCCCACGGATTTGCTTCCGTCCCGGTTTGGACAGGTAAGTCCTGCATCCAGTGGAATCTTGAACACCTTTTGGCCAAATTTTTGACGCAAATGGTAATTTAGACTATGGTAGCGTTTGCCTGCCCATAACAGCGCCTGGTTCTTCTTTTCCACCTGTTTCACTTCCTGCCTTTTCCCTATTAAATGTTTTGCAACTGACCCAACTTACTCTATAATATTATCAGTGTTTTTAGAATGGAGGATCATATTTTGATAAAGAAAGAATACCTTTACGTCAGTCTGGTTATAATCCTGGTGATTGCCCTGGCTGTTCTGGTTGGCAGTCGAAGCCCCAGGATCGATACCGTGTACCCTGAAACCCGTCTTCATCTCCTGGCCGAAGATTTTGCTGTGGCAACTGATAAGGGACAAATAGTAGTAGGGGAAACCAACTGGGAGGAAACCCGGACCATTTTCCCCGCAGGTGAAAGACTGGGCGGTTCTACCGTATATCATCCGGATAACCTGCCGGTATATCTTACTTTTTCGGAGGATGAAGACATTTTGACAGCGGTTCATATCTATGGCGAAGGTGCTGCCACCCATCGTGGTATTGACCTGACTGATTCCCCGGCCCGGGTAGTTGAGCAGTATGGCCCTAATTACGTGCGTTTCAGCATCAAGAATTCCGATCTGGCTGATTACGATATGTTATATGGTGAAAATGACGGTAATACAGTTATTTTCCAGGTACGCGGTCATAGCTTGAGCAAAATAATTATACAGCATAGTCTGGCTGATCAGTCGTAATGCTAGGCTTTTATTACAAAGAGCAATATATAGAAGACGGCCATAAACACCAGTCCGATCGGCACTCCATAGGTGGCCCATTCTTTGCTGCCGATTCTCAATTTGGAGGCAGAAATGATATTAGGAATATTTCCTGGTATCAGCATGCCTCCGCTGATCAAAAGTCCCATAAGAATGGCTTCTACAATCAGGGGATTGACCATCATGGCTGGACTGAGTTCAGCCGCACAAAGAGTAGCATTATCCAGCACTGCTGATACCATATTGACCCAGTAGAGCAACTGGGGACTCAAGCCCAGGATATATTTGTCTATCAAGGGTTCAAACCCTTCACCCAGGAAAACCAGGGCCATTACAAACAGATAAACCTTAACCGCTCTAAGTACAACTCCATGCCAGGTATCGGCCTGTATCTCCTCTTCATCCAGAAGTGACTCATATATTTCTCCTTCATCGCCGGTGGCTGCAATTTCGTCTGCGGCATCCTCCCGTCCTGCCACCCGGGCTGCATAAATCCCAGCCATAATTGAGAATACGACTACCGCTGGGATGATGTATTTCCCCAGCAGCCGTAGCAGAAACATAAAGTCCTGGTTTAACCGGGACACGGTTATAGTTGCCAGCGGTTCGCCAATAGGGGTTAGGGCCGCTCCCAGTCCAATTGAATAACAAGCCAGGATACAGATTACTATTTTTTGTTTTCGCTCCATGGGCAGCTGAAAGATAATTTCTACCAGGATAATGGAGGCCACGATGGCGGTAATTATACTGGAGGCCAGCCCCAGTATCAGCACCACCAGAAATACCACCAATCCCAGGTGATGTTTGCTGCAGATTATTCCCATAAAGCGGGCAAACGGCTCCCGGAGCAGGAAAAAAAGAGTCCCGGCAATAAGTACTGCTCCTGCAATCATTACCGGTTCCCGTAAAGCTTCATGCACCAATTCCAGGTTCATTTTGCTGGAGGTAATGGCTGCTGCAATACCCATTGTAAACAGAAAAATCTCCAGATTTTCTTCCACCTTGTGAAAAAGAAAGGGCAACGATAGTACCATGATGAGAATAATGACCAGCCCTATTATAACCACTGTATCTCCTCCTGATTATTCCATAATTAGACTAGTTAGGTTAAATCTAATTATAGACTTTACGCTAAAGCTATAAAAAAATCAAGAAGATCCTCGCAAAAACAGAGTGAGCTGAAAAAAGCCAAGGTTAAAGAATCCAGAGTCACCCCTAATCATTTAATTTGGTATTTACAAACAGTCAAGCTCTGAAAGGGCTGAAGCAATTTAGCATCACTCGGCATTAGTTGTCAGACCAAGCTCAGAGCATAATATCCTGCCTCCTCCGGTTTATCGGCATTTCATTCCTTTCACGGACCTTAGCCGCAAACAATGGCATAGATGTTGCATTATGACAAATTAGTTCAAAGAAACTGCAGTTTTAAAACGTGCTATGAAACAAGTCAATAGCTTATTAAATCGTTCTTTGACAATTACATAAGGAGGTGAAAAGATGTTTACCATGGGTGTGGATATTGGTTCTGCCTCTTCGAAGGTAGTAATTTTGGAAAACGGGAACAGAATAGTTGGCAGGGTAGTGGTAACAGTTGGAACAGGAACATCAGGCCCCTCAAGAGCTCTCGATCAGGCTTATGCAATTTCAGGATTAAAAGCCAGCGACATAGAAAAAACTGTAGCTACAGGATATGGAAGAATGACCTTCAGGGGTTCAGATAATCAGGTTAGTGAGATTAGTTGTCATGCCAAAGGGGTTCTCCATTTTGTTCCCGAAACCAAAACAATTATTGATATTGGCGGTCAGGATGCTAAAGTAATTAAAATTGGCCCTCAAGGCACTATGAGCAATTTTATTATGAATGATAAATGTGCAGCCGGTACCGGGCGTTTTCTTGAGGTTATGTCCAGAGTCCTGGAAGTCGATGTTGCCCATTTGGGCAATCTGGCAGAAGAGTCAGTCCAACCGGTTACCATAAGCAGTACTTGCACTGTTTTTGCTGAATCTGAGGTTATTTCCCAACTGGCTTCGAATGTGTCTCGTGCCGATGTAGCAGCTGGGGTACATAAATCAGTAGCTCGCCGTGTATCTGGTCTGGCCTCCCGTATAGGCCCGGAACCGCTAATAGTCATGACCGGAGGGGTGGCCAAGAATTATGGCGTGGTTAAGGAAATAAGCAATGAACTGCAAATACCTGTACAAGTCTGCCCTGATCCCCAGATAACCGGAGCCCTGGGAGCAGCACTCCTGGCGTACCAGAGCGCCATGGCAAATCGTAGTTAATCCAGGATATTCAAAGCCCAATAGAGGAAAGCAACTAATTAATTAACCGGATATGAGTTGGTTCTAGAGTTATTATTAGGAGGTAGTTTTTATGACTAAAAGTAAACCCTCGACGGCTAAAAGTGCAGGTATGGCAACTGCATTTGGGATGGCGGCGGTATGGTTTGGAACCCATTGCGGGGGAGGATTTGCCACCGGTAATCAAGAAGTAAATTTTTATGTAAAATATGGCTGGTACGCTATACCCCTGGGGCTGGTAGCCATGCTTCTGCTGGGATATATTCACAGAAATGCCTTGATTTTTGCCAAGGATAACCACACTTACGACTATAAAAGCTATGCCAATGCCCTTTTCTATCCCTATGAGAAAATATTTTCTCCTATTTTTGAACTGGGATACATTATGCTGATCCTATGCGGCGTTAGTGCGGCCATTGCAGGGGCATCAGCCCTCTTCAGCTCAATTGTTGGAATTCCATATGGTCTCTCCATAGTAATTATCGGCTCCATTTTACTTGTAATGACCATTTTCGGAGCCCAGTTGATAATTAATGCTTCCCGCTATATGACCTATTTTCTGATAGTAGCAGTCGGGTCGGTAACTATACTGGGAATAAGCGCTGGATGGGTAAACTTCAGCCAGATCATATCTACTCAAGAAACCTTTGGCATGAGTTTCAGTGCCGCCGCCTGGAAGGCATTAGTATACGTGGGATTTCAAGCCTTTACCGTTCTTCCGATCATTTCTTGCGCCCAGAATGTTAAAACAACCGAAGAATGCAATCAATTCTTCGGTATAGGCTTTACCATTAATGCTATAATGCTTCTACTGGTATGTACCATGCTGCTGGGTTTCACCCCGGATGTACTGCAGGAAACTCTGCCGGTTCACTTTGTGGCCACCAACCTGGGTTATTCCTGGATGCAAATTCTCTACAGCGTCATTCTCTTCTTCGCATTAATATCTACCGGGGTTACCTTTGTCTTCTCTTCAGTGGCCAGATTTGAAAAGTTATGGTCTTCCGGTACAGGTATCTTCGAAAGCTTGAGAGCACGCCGAATTGCTATTTCAGTTATTACCATGGCTATCTGTACATCAATATCTATATTCGGGCTGACTAATATTGTAGTTAAAGGTTATGGCTCAGTGGGTTACCTGGGTATAGCTATAGTCATCATCCCGGGAATTTTTGTTGCCGGACATAAGAACAAAAAGGCCGCCCAACAGCGCGAAATCGATGAACCGTTGAAGGTTAGCTAATTGTGAGATAGGTTAGATGATGTTTCTACTATAATTAGGAATAGCCAATTCTACCTAGAGGATAAATATGTGAAGCAAATCAATCATGAAGTGAAGCGCGACTGCTTCACTTCATGATTTTTCTTTTAACGCTTTCCATGAATGAAGTTCTTCCCTTTCCTAAACTATAACTGTAACCGGAGGGAAATGATTATCCGAAGATACGGTCATTTCCCGGCTGTATTGCATATGGAATCTGCCTGCTGTGCTGGGTTTATCACACTACCACAGGCCTTTGGCACAAATATTGCACTGATTTCCAGACAAGATGATTCTTTAATAAGCATAAGAGAGGTGTATAAAGTGAGCCAGAAACTAACGTCAAAAGAATTGTTAAATCAATTGACCCAAAAACACTATGCTGATGCCAAGGCAGCTAAAGAGCGCGGCGATCTCGTAGCCTGGTCAACCTCAATTGCTCCCCAGGAATTCTGTGAAGCCATGGGTATAGAAGTACTCTACCCAGAAAATCATGCTGCCGCCATTGGTGCCAAAGGCGGAGCAATACCATTACTGCAACAGGCAGAAGGAAGCGGCTATTCATTGGATATATGTTCCTATGCCCGAATCAATCTTGGTTATCTTGAAACCCTGGACTGTTGCTTTGAAAATATTCCTCTGCCGGATCTGATCATATGCTGCAACAATATATGCAACACTCTGCTTAAGTGGTATGAAAACATTGCCCGAGAGCTAAATGTGCCCATGATAATGATTGACGTCCCTTATAACTATGAATATGAGGTTAGCCAGGAAAGGGTGGATTACATCAAGGGCCAGTTCGAAGAAGCAATCAGACAATTGGAAGAAATATGTGCTCGTCCTTTTGATTATCGGCGTTTTGAAGAAGTAATGAAGATCTCATCCGAGGCCGCCAAAACATGGAAATCTGCCATGGATAAGGCGGCTCTCGTCCCCTCCCCCCTTAATGGCTTTAATATCTTTAACTATATGGCCTTAATAGTCTGCATGCGTGGAAAGCCAGAATCCATTGAGTTGTTCAAGTTGGTGGCTGAAGAACTTGACGAGCTCTATCACAACGGTCAAAGCCAGTTCCCAGCCCGGGAGGAGTATCGGATCATGTGGGAGGGAATTGCCTGCTGGCCCTATCTGTCACACACTTTTAAAACTCTTAAGGACTATGGCGTCAACCTGGTAGGTTCAACCTATCCAGGAGCGTGGACCCTTCTTTATGAAGCCAATGATTTGGATGGTATGGCCAGAGCTTATTCAGGAGTAATGAACAATTCCAATCTTAAAAAACAGGTGGATCTTCGCACCACTATTATCGAGGAGTGCAAATGCGATGGGGCCGTTTATCATCTTAATCGCAGCTGCAAGTTAATGGATTTCATGCAGTATGAGCTGCAAAGGCAGGTTCTCAATATAACAGGAGCTCCCTTTGTGGTTTTTGACGGAGATCAGACAGATCCCCGCAACTTTGCCAAAGCCCAGTATGATACCAGAATCCAGGCCTTGGTAGAAATGATGGCGGAACGCAAGAAGTTGCAGGAAGGCAAATAAGGAGGTGAATAAATTGGACAGACTATATACTTTATTGGAAGAAATCATTGACATTGCCGGCCACCCTGCTCAGGTGGTAAGACAATATAAAGAAGAGAGCGGGCAGAAGGCTATTGGCTGTTTGCCCGTATATTGTCCGGAGGAAATAGTACATGCTTCAGGCTGCCTGCCGGTAGGCATGTGGGGAGGACAGACTACCTTGTCCCAGTCGAACCGATATTTTCCGGCTTTCGCCTGTTCGGTTATGCAATCAGTAATGGAATTCGCTTTAAACGGTGTCTACAATGATTTGGAAGCTGCCATTATCCCTGCTCCCTGCGACACCTTGAAGTCCCTGGGACAGGATTGGATAACCGCTGTCCCTGCTGTAAAGCCCATTCATATTGTTCATCCGCAAATGAGCAGAATTCCTGCCGGGGTCCGTTACATGGAAACTGAACTAGAGCATGTAAAAAATGAAATGGAAAAAATAACCGGGGTAAAAATAAGCGACGAGGCTATTAACCGGAGTATAGATATCTACAATGATTATCGCCGTACTATGCGTAATTTTACCGACCTGGCTGCTAAGTATCCCCATATTATCAGGCCCAGGTTAAGGCATATAATAATCAAGGCTGCCTATTTTGCAGAAAAGGAAAGGTATGCCAGTATAATCAAGGAAGTCCTGGCTGAACTCAACCAGCAAGCGCCGCAAGAATGGCCGGGAAAAAAGATAATTCTATCTGGTATTATGGCCGAACCTGAGAGCCTGTTGGACTTGTTTGAAGAATATGGATTAGCAGTAGTAGGAGATGATTTGGCCCAGGAAAGCAGGCAATTCCGTACGGATGCTCCCGAAGGTGAAAACCCCCTGGCTCGATTAGCTGAACAATGGGCCCTAAGGGATTGCTGTTCTCTGGTATATGATCCTGAGAAGAAACGCGGACAGATGCTGATAAATATGGTCAAAGACAGGGAGGCAGATGCCATTGTCATATGTATGATGAAATTCTGTGACCCGGAAGAATTTGACTACCCCATTATAAAAAAAGAAGTTGAAGCCGCCGGGATACCGCTCCTATACCTAGAGATAGACCAGCAGATGCAATCACTTGAACAGGCTCGTACCAGAATCCAGGGTTTCTCGGAAATTCTGATGTCATTGCCAAATAGGACTAAATAACTTTATTAATTTAAATATGGAGGGAAAATAATGGGCAATATCTATATGAAAGAATACCAAAATAAGCTAGTTAGTGCTGATGAAGCAGTTAAAGTCGTTAAATCAGGAGATTGGGTGGATTATGGTGATTTCGTAGCTAGTAGTGTAGAGTGCGACAAAGCTCTAGCCAAACGCAAAGACGAGCTCAAGGCAGTAAAAATCCGTGCTTGCACTAGTACCATAATTCCTGAAACGATTATGTGTGATCCGGAAGGGGATCATTTTTATTATCATGATTGGTCTTACAGTACCATCACTCGCAGCTTGGCTGATAAAGGCAGAGCATTTTTCCTGCCGGAGTGGTATCATGAGATACCCGGCATGTATAAAAAGCGTCTCCAGACTGATGTAGCTTTTTTTACTGTTACTCCCATGGACAAATATGGAAACTTCAATCTAAGTACTTCCTGCAGCAAACTGCTGGCTGAAAAAGAAACGGCCCGTAAAATTGTAGTAGAAGTTAACAGCTCATTGCCTTATTGCCATAGTGCAGCCAATAATAATATTCATATATCGGAAGCTGACTTTATAGTTGAAGGCAATAACTCTCCGATAATGGAACTTAAGAAACCTCCTGTTACAGATATAGACCGAAAAATTGCCTCCCTGATCATGGAAGAAATGGAGGATGGGGCCTGCCTGCAGCTGGGAATCGGGGGAATGCCTAATACGGTGGGGGAAATGATTGCCCAGTCGGATCTAAGGGACTTGGGGGTTCACACTGAAATGCTGGTCGATTCCTATGTAGACATGTATGAAGCCGGCCGTATCACCAACCGGGCTAAAAATGTATTCAAGGATAAGTTTATCTACACCTTCGCTATGGGAACCAGAAGGCTTTATGACTTCCTGGACGATAATTCCCAGTGTTTGATTATGCCGGTTGATTACACCAACGATCCCTTCATAATCGCCCAAAACGATAAGGTTGTATCTCTGTGCAGCTGCTTGGAAGTAGACATTCTTGGCCAAGTTTCCTCTGAGTCGATAGGATTCCGTCATATCTCCGGTACTGGAGGTCAATTGGACTTCCATTTTGCTTCCTTCCGCTCCAAGGGAGGAAAAGGGTTCCTGTGTATGCCATCCACATCTAGGAGGAAGGATGGAACGGTGGAATCCAAAATTGTGCCTTGCTTTAAACCAGGAACAGTAGTAACCGTACCCAGCGCCGTAACTAATTACGTAGTAACAGAATATGGCATAGTAAATCTAAAGGGTAAATCTACCTGGGAAAGAGCGGAAGCGTTGATTAGTATTGCCCATCCGGATTTTCGAGACGAGTTGATCAGGGTGGCTCAAGAAAATCGAATCTGGCTGCCCAGGAATAAAAGCCGTATTTAGACAGCCAGGCCTCCAGGGAAGTCAAGTAGAGTAATCGCACTCTCCCTTTTCTCCCTTTCATAATCTCTCCCATTTGTAGTGGTTTTCCCCCACCCTCCTAGCCATTACATTTGGGAGAGAATACTTCTTTTAGTACGAGTAATTTTCATCTTAATACATACTTATTGAACAGTTGTTCTTATTGCTTGAATTGTTTGTATTGTTTGAATTGTTTGACTATTAATAGTATAATGCATGTAACATCCATCTAACACAGTTTGCACAAGCGCAAAGGAGCAGTAATATGCAGCCAACCAAAGATGATTGTTGTAGTCCACACATGAAACTAGGAGACTTTAAAATGCTCTTTGGAGCCTCCTTTGACGGGATATTGCTTACCGATGCCCAAGGCAATATCCTGTTGTTCAATAAGGCCTATGTGGAATTGTCAGGCATCCCGGAAAATGTATTAAAAGGCAGAAACATGAGAGATATAATTAGCCTGGGCTATCTGGAAAAATCAGTAGCACTGATGGTGATTTATGAGAAGAAAACCATCACCATTACTCATAATAATCTGCCTTGCGGTATTGGTATTGTAACCGGAAATCCTATTTTTGATGAAAACGGTGAGCTTTATCGAGTGGTCACCAATGTGAGAGATATGTCGGAAATATATCGCCTTCGTGAAGAACTGGAGAAAGCGCAGGAAATGGAGAAAATATACTATCAGCAAATGGACCAGGAAAAGAACCCGAATCTGAAAAATGAACCGGTTGCTATCAGCATCCCCATGAAAGAGGCATTGGGGTTAGCCCGCAAAATCAGTCCGGTTGATGTTACGGTATTGATTTTAGGCGAATCAGGAGTGGGCAAAGAAGTAATCGCTAAATATATTCACGATAATAGTACTCGCAAAAATGGTCCTTTTGTAGCTGTAAACTGCGGAGCAATTCCTGAACACCTACTGGAATCGGAATTGTTCGGTTATGCAGCCGGGTCTTTTACCGGAGCTTTGAAAAATGGCAAAGCTGGTTTGTTTGAATCAGCGGAAAATGGCAGCCTGTTTCTGGACGAAATAGGCGAACTGCCTACCAACCTGCAGGTCAAGATACTTCGTGTTTTGGAAATGCATGAAGTAACCAGGATCGGCGAATGCAAGTCTATTCCTGTTAACGCCAGGATTCTGGCTGCTACCAATCGCGATTTGGAAGAAATGGTTAAGAACAAAACCTTTAGAGATGACCTGTATTACCGTTTAAATGTGATTCAAATAACCATACCTCCTCTCAGGGAACGAATTGAAGATATCGCCCCCCTCAGTATGCATTTTCTCAACCATTATAATCAGGTCTATCATCAGAAAAAACGCATAAGTTCTGATGCACTAAGGGTATTCAAGCAGCATTCATGGCCGGGCAACATTCGGGAACTGAAAAACGCTATGGAACGCTTGGTAGTAGTAAGTGAAGGCGAATATCTGGACGTCAATGAACTAGCCCTTAAACAAGCTGATAAAACTATCATGCCCTGCGTACAGGTTTCTGGAATTATGCCTTTGAGTACGGCAGTTGAAGAAATTGAGAAACAGATACTCGCCACCGCCTTGAATGAACTAAGCAGCAGCAGAAAAGTTGCAGCAGCTATTGGAATTAATCAGGCAACCGTTTTGAGAAAGATGAAGAAGTATGGCCTGCGCAGAACCTTCAGCTAACCCTTCATTTATTCGCTGTAATATCACCTGGTTTTCAGTGATACCTTCAGGCCCCGAAGCCGGGCATTATTCTAACCGCCGGAAGCACTCTGGGAGCACACCGTTTGGCTTCCCAAACTCCATAAAATTAAGGAAGAAACTAAGAAAGAACCTGCAACTTTTATCCTACCGATGCAAACAAGGCGGAGGATTGGAGCCTGCCGCCTGTTTTGTCAATAGGAACCCGGCCACTTAGAAGAGGCGTAAGACATCTTTTTGCTTCCTTATATTTCTTGGGCTACCCGGTTCAGTTCATGGATAAGGCTGGTCATCTCTTCTATTTGGGCATTAATCTCCTGACTCACCACCGCCTGCTCTTCACTGGCTTTGAGGCTTATTTGCGAACTCTCGATAGCCCTGGTGATTGAAGTGTTAACCTTGTCTATAAGGGTTTTTATCATGGCTGCAGTCCCACGGGACGAGTCCGACAACTTGCGTATTTCCTCTGCAACCACACCAAAACCATCACCAGCATCACCGGCTCGAGCAGCTTCTATAGCTGCGTTCAAACCCAGCATTTTGGTTTGTCCGGCAATGTTATTAATATCTTCCAGTATTCTGACTATGTCATCAGCATTTTGTCGGATATAGATAATGTTTTCATGCAGAACTTCTTCGCTGCTGTTGATACTGCTGGCGGCAATAGCATTATCTTCAACAGCAGATGCAATTTCAATCATGCTTTCCTGATAGTTCTGAGCCATCTTTTGCAAATTAAAGGCATTTTGTCGTGATATAGCCATTAAATAGGTACCCACAATGGCGTCCGGCTGCTCATCATCAAAAACAGGTGCCGTTATCACCTTCATAGCTACACCATAATGGCTGTCATCAAGTTCAAAACTGCTGGCCTGCCTGGTTTTTATGGCCGTATCAGACCCCAACCCCTGGGCAAAACGTTTGCCTACTTGTACCCCCGGAAGCTCAAACCTGGAATCCTCCAAATAGGTGAACTTCTCCAGGTCAGTTGAGGCAAATGCCACTTCCCAGGGAATAACCTGGAGCATTGCTTTGGATATCTGCGGAAAATTGTCCAAATACCAGCTGCTCAATTCTATTTCCTCCTTTAATGTGTATTTATTATACTGACCTGAAGATGTTCGAAATATTTCTATTCAAACTCCTGCTTTACACTTCAGACGATGCACCGATACATCAATATTGACCAAATTGCATCGGCAAGAGCCAAATGTTCAGCCTCTACTCCGAATTTTTCAGGTGTAAACAAATTCCCATGCCGTCAGCAATATTTTGCAGATGGCTATAAATAACCCGAATCCTCTAATTCAAATTAGAAGTATTACCAATTTGGGACTGCAATTTATTGGTTTAGTTTTATATTTATTCTATTGTTTATGTAGTATTTGCAATAATCATGCCATTGGCAACCATGGACAATAATTCCCAAATCCAAGCAGTCCTGATAATGTCAATCTGTCGATTGCTCTAGATTGCTCCTGATATAAGTCGCCGATGATAAATGAAGGGTTATTGTTGAAGGAAGATTTTAAATACGCTGATAAACGATTGGGGATATAGAGATAGCCTTTGACGCTAGGAACCCTCAAATAGCTTTGAGGGTTCCCATTTGTCGCCATATATTCTCAATAAGACCGTAACTAATCCAGTGACTTGAAAAGGTTGACCATTTCCAGGGCAGTCACAGCAGCATCCGAACCCTTGTTGCCTGCTTTGGTCCCGGCTCTCTCAATGGCCTGCTCTATGGTATCGGTGGTTAATACGCCATAAATGACCGGCTTGCCGGTATTTAAGCCTACCTGAGCAACTCCCTTGGTTACCTCGGAAGCCACATATTCGAAATGAGGCGTAGCCCCCCTTATAACCGTCCCCAGACAGATTACCGCGTCATATCCCTTGGCGCTCATTTTTTGAGCTGCCAGAGGTATTTCAAAGGCTCCCGGCACCCAGGCTATCTCAATGTGGTTTTCATCCACTCCGTGCCTGATCAGGGCGTCCAGACATCCCGACAGCAGTTTGTTGGTAATAAATTCATTGAACCGGGATACTATTATACCGAATTTAAGATTCTCTCCAATCAGTTTACCTTCATATATTCTTGGCAATCCAAGCAACCTCCCTTAATAAATATTGTTCTACATATTGGCCAGCAGATGCCCCATCTTCTCCTTCTTGGTCTTCAGATAGTATCTATTCTCTTGGCGGCTTTCCATTTCCATCGGTACCCTCTCTACCACTTCCAGATGATGCCCTTCCAAGCCTCTGATTTTCTTGGGGTTATTGGTCATCAAACGCATTTTCTTGATCCCCAGATCGGTTAGTATCTGGGCTCCGATGCCATAATCCCTCAAATCAGCAGCAAATCCCAGGTCCAGGTTGGCCTGTACCGTGTCTCTGCCATTGTCCTGAAGTTTGTAAGCCCTTATTTTGTTGCACAGCCCGATCCCCCTTCCTTCCTGCCGCATATAGAGCAGTACCCCCTTGCCTTCTTCCTCTATCATCTCCAGCGCTTTTTGCAGTTGTTCGCCACAGTCACAGCGTTTGCTGGCGAAGGCATCTCCGGTCAGACACTCGGAATGCACTCTTACCAGAACCGGTTCGTCTGGTTCCCACTGTCCTTTGACCAAGGCCAGATGTTCCTTGTCGTCCAGTAATGATCTATAGGCCACAGCCTTAAATTCTCCAAAAGCGGTGGGCAGCCTGGCGTCATCGAACCTGATGACCAGTTTTTCACTGCGCCGGCGATATTCAATCATATCGGCAATGGTGATGATCTTGATATTAAACTTTCTGGAGAATTCTATCAGCTCCGGAACCCGGGCCATGGTCCCATCAGGATTCATGATCTCACAGATAACGGCGGCGGGATAAAGTCCGGCCATTCTGGCCAGATCGATGGAGCCTTCGGTGTGCCCGGCCCTTCTCAGAGTGCCTCCCTCCCGGTATCTTAGCGGAAATATGTGCCCCGGGCGCCTAAAGTCCGCTGCCACACTATCTTTGGAGATCAGAGCTTTAACCGTATCAGCTCTTTCATGGGCTGAAATGCCGGTGGTGGTGGTTTTGTAATCAACGGAAACGGTAAAGGCTGTTTCGTGATTGTCTGTATTATTCATAACCATAGGTTTAATGTCCAAACGATCCAGGTCAGATCCCTCCATGGGAACACAAATCAGTCCCCGAGCATGAACAGCCATGAAATTGATCAGATCCGGATTGGCCTTTTCAGCTGCAACTATCAGGTCCCCTTCGTTCTCCCGGTCCTCATCGTCAACCATGATTACCATCTTACCTTCTCTGATATCGTTTATTGCTTCTTCTACACTATTAAACATGCTGCTGCCCCCTTAAATAAATCCATTTTCTGCCAGGTAACTGTAATCTATACTTTTCTTTCCCAGTTCGATTTTATTGTTCAACAATAGTTTCTCAACATAACGCCCGATAATGTCGGTTTCCAGATTTACTCTGTCCCCTGCTCTTTTCCAACCCAGTACGGTTAACCGGGCGGTATGCGGTATGAGCGATACCGTAAAGCTGTGCTGATCCACCGCTACTATGGTGAGGCTTACCCCATCAACTGCTATTGATCCTTTGGCAACTGTATATTTCAATATATCGGACGGGGCTTGAAGCCGATAAATAATTGCTATATCATCCTGGGTCTTACCAATAATGGTGCCTATCCCGTCAACATGACCCTGCACCAAGTGCCCGCCCAATCTATCTGTCAGTCTTAACGCCCGTTCCAGGTTGACCTGACTGCCGCTGCTCAGTGATTTCAGGGTGGTACGCTGATAGGTTTCCGGCATAACATCGGCGGTAAAACTGCTACCGGAATGTTCTGTTACCGTCAGGCATACCCCATTAACAGCAATACTGTCTCCTGTTTTAACCTCTTCCAGCACCTTATCGGCCTGAATAGCTATAGCAAAGGATTGCTGCCCCCGGTTAACCTGTTTTACTTGGCCGATTTCCTCAACAATTCCAGTAAAAATATTATTACCTCCCCATTTAAGCTGAATCCTGCACGGTGTTTATTTGCTGGAGCTCAGCTGCGTACCGCAGTGACTAATAGGTCAGAGCCAAAGTACTGTACATCCTTGATCTTCAATTCCAGAGCATCCCGCATAAACTCATATCCTGCACCTCCCACCGGGGTCGGAGCGTTGCGCCCGCCAATTAATTTAGGTGCAATAAACCAGTAATATTTGTCTACCAATCCTGCTTCCAGCAAAGAAGCATTTATCTCTGCCCCGCCTTCAACCAGGACGCTGGTAATGTCCCGATCGGCCAGTATGGTCATGACTTTGGACAGGGGCACCCGGTCATCTTCCAGTTCCAGACGAATAATCTCTGCTCCCTGGACGGATAGTGCCTCCGCCCTACCTTCATCAATGTTTGACCCGCAAAAAACTATACTGCTCTGCTCCCGACTGCTCCGGGCGATAATACTATTAAGGGGCAGATCCAATTGACTGTCAATGACTATTCTGACCGGATCGCGGCTGTTGCCGTCGTTTAACCTGGTGTTCAGCTGCGGGTTGTCGGCCAGTACAGTGCCAATTCCTACCATTATTGCATCATAGGTATTTCTGAGCCGGTGGACATATTGCCTGGCCTCTGCTCCGGTAATCCAGCGAGAATCTCCGCTGCAGGCGGCAATTTTTCCGTCCATGGTCATGGCTGTCTTGAGGGCTATAAAGGGCAACCCGCTCTGGATATACTTGAAGAATATCTCATTCAATTCTACGGCCGCCTCCTGCATAACCCCGTATTTTGTCTCGATCCCAGCCTCTTGCAGTATGGCCAGACCACCTCCGGCAACCTTGGGATTAGGGTCCAGAGTGGCTATCACTACCCGTTTAATACCGGCCTTGATTATGGCCTCGGTACAGGGAGGGGTGCGGCCATGGTGACAACAGGGCTCCAATGATACATAAAGAGCAGCTCCCCGAGCTTCGGAGCCTGCAGCTGCCAGGGCATGCACCTCGGCATGAGGCGTGCCCGCTTTTTGATGATAGCCTTCCCCCACTATCTCTCCGTCTTTAACTATAACTGCCCCTACCAGGGGATTGGGACTGGTCCTCCCCCTGCCCAAGGCAGCCAGTTCAATAGCTCTTTTCATATACCTGGAATCCATATCCGTCAATACTATCCACCTCTAAAACAAAAAACCCGATTCCATCGGGTTTTGAGCGCAAAGCATCGTTCCTGCATATTTTGCAGGTTTAACTGCCCTTCTTCTCTCATCCAGACTTTAACTGTCGGCCCCGGGATTGCACCGGATCCTGCCTTGCGGCTCACGGGCTATAACCGTCGATAGGGAATTTCACCCATCCCCGAAGAAAGTTCTTTTGTTATTTTATTAAATTTATATTATCATCTCAGCTGTGAATGGTCAAGCCGGGCGGCATCGCGCAGGGATTTTACCGCCTGGCTCATATCAGCAGCTCCGAATATATATGATCCTGATACCAGCACATCACAACCTGCTTCTGCCACCTGAGCTGCGGTGATCTGGTTGATTCCTCCGTCTACCTGCAGGTATGCCCCGGAGCCGCAATGGTTCAGCATGGTTCTGACCTGCCTGATCTTGCTTATCACCCCGGGTATGAATTGCTGCCCTCCAAAACCGGGATTTACGCTCATCAGCAATATTAAATCAACTTCTTCGATAATATTTTCCAGTACATTGGCCGGAGTTGCCGGATTGATTGCAACTCCCGCCTTGACTCCCTGTTCCTTTATCATCCCAATCACCCGGTGCAAGTGAGTACAAGCTTCGCTGTGCACCCCGATCAGGTCGGCTCCCGCTTCAGCGAAAGCCGGGATCAGTTGTTCTGGCCTTTCTATCATCAAATGCACATCCAGAAAAAGCCTGGTGTGCTTTTTAACTGCAGCCACCACTCCCGGACCTATGGTCAAATTGGGCACAAAATGTCCATCCATGACATCTATATGCAACCAATCGGCTTCTGCCTCCTCAACCCTCCGGACATCATCCCTCAGACAGGAAAAATCGGCTGACAAAATCGATGGGGCTATCAATATCATCTATAACACCTCTCGCGGCTTATTACTTCTTCCAGCATGGCAATGTAGTTATTATACCTGAATCCAGGAATTACTCCTTCTTCCAAAGCCTGCTTCACTCCGCATGCTCTTTCTTTAAAGTGCAGGCAATCCCTGAACTCGCACTGATCAACATATTGCTCAAAGTCGGGGAAGCATGGAGCTACTTCTTTTCTGCCAACAGCCGGCAGGTCAATTATACTGAATCCCGGAGTGTCAGCAATCAGTCCCCCGGTTGCCAGGGGAAACAGTTCAACATGCCTGGTGGTATGCTTACCTCTGCCAATTTTAGAGCTTACTTCCTGAGTCCTCAGTTCCAGGCCTTCGCTCAGAGTGTTTAAGAGGGTGGATTTTCCAGACCCGGACGGGCCAGCCATTACTGCCACCTGATCCCTTACTGCTTCCCGGATTTCCTGAATGCCGCAACCAGTTTTGGCCGAAGACATGATAAAATTAAATCCTGCGCCCGGATAGTAATCCTTGATCAATCCGGCGTTGTCACTCTCAGGAATATCGCACTTGTTGAGCACAATGACCGGCAACAGGTGATTATAAAAGCTCAAAAATAGCAGCCGATCCAGCATCATTATGCTGGGAGCAGGCCGATCACAGGCCAGCACGATCAGAACTGCAGTAACATTGGCAATCTTGGGCCTGTACAGCTGGTTAACCCGGGGCAGCACCTTTTCCATTATCCCTTTATGCTGATCCAGTACCGTAATGGTGACTCTGTCTCCGGTCAATACCTCCTGTTTGACTTTTCCTCTCAGCCTGCTCTCATATATGCTGCCATTCTCATCCTGAACATAGTAAAAACCGGCAATTTTTTTAATTATTATACCGTTCAATTGATGGGCAGTCATATCCGGCCTCCCCGTTTTCTATAGATTGATGGTGTCAAATACCTGTCCGTTTAATCTGACTACAGCGGTACCAGTACCCAGGTAGTTTACCGCTATACTCACCACGGCACCGGCCTCATGGTATTGGTTATATACATCTCGCTGCCCCTGGGCGTCATTAACCGTCACCTGCACATTATAATAGTCCAGCTCATCCGGCAGCTCTACCTTTAATACCTTGGTCCTGGATGTCGGCCCCGGGCCTTTGCTGACTGTAAGATTGACTGTGGTTGATTCATCTACCAGTACCCCGGCGGCTGTATCCTGCTTTATCACGTAATTGCTGTAATACTCCTGGCTTTCTTCCCAGCTGGTATTTCCGGGCACCAAATTCCTGGAGGTCAGCTCAGCCCGGGCCTTTTCCAGTTCCATCCCAAGCAGATTGGGCATCGATACCCGCTCCGGAGCTGGGCCTTTGCTGACCATAAGGTTTATTGTACTGCCTTTTTTGGCATTGGAACCATAGACCGGTTCCTGGGACATTACTATACCTGCCTCATATCGGTCATCATGCTTCTCATCAACCAGACCTGTTTCAAATCCGGCATTGGTTATGGCAATCCGGGCATCGGAAATCTTTTTTCCTACTAGGTCGGGCACCTTTAACTCCTCCGGCCCATCACTCACTGTAACTTCTATTTTGGCTTTCTTCTTAACCTTGAGCCCTTCAGCTGGTTTTTGACTTATTATCCGGTCTTTTTCCATTTCATCATCATACTTGCGAGCCTTGATGCTCATAACCAGTCCGCTGTCCAGCAAGGTCTTGTTGGCCTCTTCCAGGGTCATTCCCACCACCTGGGGTACAGCTATCTCTTCCCCGAAAAATGAGGAACCAAAAATATATGTCACCCCGGATAAAAATCCTATAAAGGCAACTGCAATCAGCAGCATGCCAAATGGGGTCAATTTCTTCTTTTTGGCCATTTCAACACCCTCTTCCAATTCCTGTGACATGAATACATGGTTTCCCATCGTTTCCCCATTGGCCCGGGAGTGCATATTGGACTGAACCTGCTGGAGGTCTTCACTCATTTCCAGGGCCGATTGATAGCGGTGTGAGGGTATCTTTTCCATTGCTTTAAGCAGTATTTTCTCCAGGGGCAGGGGAACCAGCGGGTTGAGCAAGCGCGGGGGCTCAGGCTCATCATGGATATGCTTCAGGGCAACTGTTATCATGCTTTCAGCATCGAAAGGAGGTTGGGCGGTAAGCATTTCGTACAGGACACATCCCAAGGAATAAATATCGGTTGCCGGGCTCACTGCATCGCCTTTGGCCTGTTCGGGTGAGATATAGTGTACCGTCCCTTCAATACTTCCTCCGAAGGTGATGGTTTTTTTGTTGATTGCCTGAGCGATACCAAAATCCGCTACCTTAACGGTACCCTGAGCGGTGATCAGTATGTTATGCGGCTTGATATCCCGGTGTATTATTCCCCTTTCATGGGCGTGCTGGATTCCCTGGCATATCATTATAGCTATATCAACGGCTTTCTTAACCGGCAGTGGTGCCTGTTGGCTAATAATGCTCTGCAAGGTCTGTCCCTCGATATATTCCATCACTATATAGTGGGTATCATCTTCCTGTCCTACATCGAAAATATTGACAATATTGGGATGCGACAATCGAGCAGCAGCCAGCGCCTCGGTCCGAAATTTGTTAACAAAGCTCTTATCCTGGGAAAACTCTTCCTTGAGTATCTTGACTGCCACTATCCGATCCAGAATCCGGCAATGGGCGGTATAAACATCAGCCATTCCGCCTTCGCCGACTTTTTCTTTTAATTCATATCTTTCACCTAATACAGTGCCTACCAATGTCTTAACCTCCCATTACACTAGTACCAGTATAACTGTAACATTATCATATCCGCCATTGTTCAGAGCCCTTTCTATCAGTTTCCGGGCTGCTACTGCAATGTCGAAACTAAATTCATTAATGGTTGTCAATATATCACTCTCCTGCAGCATATCAGACAAGCCGTCCGTACAGAGCAGGATGATATCCCCGGGCATGACGTTTTCTGCCAGATTGTCTATCAGCACCTGATTATCGATTCCCAGAGCCCGGGTAAGAATATGATTGTAAGCATTGCCGCTTGTTTCTTCTGCTTTAAGCAAACCGTCGGTTATCATTTGCTCGGCCAGAGTATGATCCCGGGTTACTTTATTGATTCCTTTATTGTTTATGTGATATAACCTGCTGTCTCCCACATGAGCAATGATCAGTTCCTGTTCTTTGATTATAGCAGCAGTAATGGTAGTTCCCATTTCAAACAGGTCCGGATCATTCTGACCCCATTCCCGTATTAGGTCATTGGCCCTTGACACACTTTGATTGAGCCACTTAAGCGGCTCATCTTCTCTATAGTCGGACAGAGAATCCCGGATAGCTTTAATCGCCAGGCTGGAAGCCACATCTCCGCCCTTATGTCCCCCCATCCCATCGCAGACTACAAAGAGCCCTTTGTCTTCATCAATCAGGTAACTGTCCTGATTCGATGTCCTTACCAGACCGATATCGGTCAATCCAATCGCACGCATACACACTTACTCCCCACTATACTGTAAGACAAGTCTAATTTCTCATAATATTCCCGTAATCAGACCTCAATTGCCCGCAGGCAGCCATGATATCAGACCCCTTTTCTTCTCTTACGGTGACGTTTATTCCTCCGTCCCTAAGCCAGTGATAAAATTGCTGTATCTTAAACGGAGAAGGTTTTTTATAGCCAAGACTAACAACATCATTGTACGGAATCAGGTTTACATTGGCCAGCCAGGGTTTGATCAACTCTATGGTTTTTTCGGCATCCTGTCTGCTGATGTTAACCTCATCCAGCATTACGTATTCAAATGTTACTCGTCTATTGGTTACAGATATATAATACTCTATCGCCTCTTTTAATGCACTCAAAGGATATTTGCGATTTAACGGCACCAGGTGGTTTCTAAGCTCATCATAGCTGGCATGGAGAGAAACAGCCAGCGTGACTTGCATGCCTTCGTGGGCAATTCTCTTTATGCCTTGAACTTCCCCGCAGGTGGATATTGTTATATGCCTCTGCCCAATGTTCAAAGCTTTGGGATGATTGAGCATCCTGATAGACTTGACCATCTCTTCATAATTTAAGAATGGCTCTCCCATACCCATATATACAACATTGCTAATTATGTTTTCTTCATTGGTTTTGAGTTTCCTCTTTAACTCCCGTTTTGAACCCAGTACCTGTCCTACTATTTCATAATAGTCCAGGTTCCTTTGAAAACCTGATTGTCCGGTAGCGCAAAAACTGCAGCCAATCGGACAGCCTACCTGGGTAGAGACACAGATGGTATAGCGGCTATCTTTGCCCTGACCCTGGGGAATAAGCACGGTTTCTATTCTCTTTTTATCCCGCAGTTCCAACAGGTATTTACGGGTTCCATCAGCTGAAACCCGCTGTTTTAACACTCGGGGTATGGAGACTTGAGCAGTTCCCTCCAACTTCCTGCGCAAGTCCTGCGGCAAATCACTCATGTCACGGAATGAGTTTACCTCCTTGGAGTAAATCCATTTGAAAATCTGCCGGGCTCTGAATGGCGCTTCTCCCATTCCCTTCATATACTCTTCCAGTTCTTCTATGTCTCTGCCCAGTAATTCATCTTTATTGGACGAATTCATATCTGCTTATTCAGTCCTCCTCATTAATGCGTAAAACATCCCATCACTGTTGTATTTTCCCGGGATTATAGCCAGCATTCCCCGTGATGCCTGTTCTTTATCACCATGGTCCAAGCCCCAGAAACTCAATCTTTTTTCGAAGCCTTCCAGTACCAGGCTCCGATTCCTGAGGACAGCTGATACCTGCTGCTCATTTTCCTCCGGGTGTATGGTACAGGTAGCATATAACAGCAGCCCTCCAGGTGCCAGCAAGTCAACGGCTTTCTCCAGCATCTGAGCCTGTATTGCACCAAGTTCTTTGGTATCTCGGAGCGTCTTCCTAAACCTGGAATCGGGACGGCGATTTAAGACTCCCAAACCTGAACAGGGGGCATCCAGCAGTACACAGTCAGCCAGAGGGCCTTCAGCCCCCTGGTCAAATACACTGCGGACCCGGGCCTGGACTATATTGATACCCATCCTGCGGCAATTATGCTGCAGCAGTTCAACTTTCTGAGGATATATGTCGTATGCCCATATCTGTCCCTTATTCTGCATATATTCGGCCAGGTGAGTAGTTTTACCTCCCACCCCGGCGCATAAATCATATACTATTTGCCCCGGTCCGGGGTCCAATATAGCCGCCGCAAGCATGGAAGCATCATTCTGTACATAAAAATATCCCCTTTGATAAGCGGATAACCCGGCGATAGGATGATTCAATTCTTCTACGTATATTCCCCAGGGAGTTCTGGCCGATGCTGAACACTTGACTCCCTCCGCCCACAGGGACCGAAGTAAATTATCCCGGGTGCCATACAGACTATTGCTGCGTAAAACCAGCGGAGCCGGTGTATTGTTGTATTCCAATATACTCTTGCAGGCGGGGAGTCCATAAAGATCTGTCAATAGTTCCACTATCCAACTGGGATGAGAATAGTAGACCGACAGATATTCTAGCTCATCCTCCGGCCAGGTGATAGTATCCCGGCTGCGGCTTATGCTGCGCAGCACCCCGTTTACTACCCGGGATAAGGCCGGCTGTCTGGTTTTCATCCGGGTTAATTCTACGGCCTCGTTAACACAGGCATAATCCGGTACTTTGGCCATACAAATCATCTGGTAGAGGGACATGCGCAGGATGTTTCTTACCCAGGGGTGCTGTTTCCGAATTCCTTGCTTTAGAAAAAGATCAAGCACCCAATCCAGGCGCTTGGTCATTCTTATAGTACCGTTTACTATCTCACTGACTCTTCTTCTTTCCCGCATGCTCAGGGAAGAAAAAGACAGGGCTTTGTCCAGGGCCAGATTAGCATAAGACCCCTTTTCGTTGACATCATGGATAACCTTTAAGGCTATTTCACGGGCTGAATTCTTCTTCGAAACCTTTTTGTCAATCAATAATTTCACCTCGAAGCTGCCTGAAATTGTCATAACCGCCGCTCAATATCAGCAGAGAGTACATTAAACTGGATATGCGGCCAGGCAAGTCAGGCGGCGGCTGACAAGTTATCCCAACAATATTAACCTCCTTGCACCAGGGTTCTTAGCGCCTGGTCAACTTGATCCAGACAAACATCGGTATTGATACAGGGTCCATAGGGCCTGGAATTGAGAACACCAAGTACCGGCAGTCCGCCGGTATCCTGAATGCCTGCTGCCAGATCCCTTTCGCAGGCCACTGCTACGACAGCCCGGGGCCTGACCTCTTCTATCCATTTTCTGGCCAGGGTGCCACCGGTAGCTACTTTCAATACTGCATTGTATTTATCAGCCATTTCCTTTAATTGGCCTATCCTGCATTTCCCGCAGTTTTTACAATTATTGATGTCTATGGTGATCTTAAAAGGACAATCAGAATTCTGCAGGCAGTGGGGCAGAAGCATTAGTATCTTCTCCCCGGGCCGAATCTTCTTGGACGCGGTTATATAGTTGTTTACCGAAATAAATGATTTCAATATCTTCTCTTTATCCATCCCCAGGGTTCTTCCAATAATCAGTGCGATAGGAAACAGCATTTCGTTGACCCACAGGGTCAATTTTTCCAGGGAGGGCATGGACCTTGATCTGATAATCATAATAACTATGGCTAGTATGCCCAGCCCCAGAATGAGAAATGTTATTCCCAGAGCAGCAGCTACAATAATCAGCATAATCTGGCTGATGATAATATCCCTATTAACGATAACATACCAGAGCATAAAGACCAGAGCCATCTCAAAAAGCAGGCTGGCTGCCAACAATCCTATATAAATTCTCTTTTTAGCCACCATTTCTTTAGCCCCCTCATTTACCCAAGACTCTGCCTTCCAACTGCCGATAGCCACGCAGAAAATCTCCGGCCTTGATTCTATTCTTCCCTTCCTTTTGTATCTCAAGTATCTCCAGCATCCCGTTCCCGGTCTTAACCAGGAAACTCTCATCGGTAACGCTGACTACTTGTCCAATTTCTCCGGCTACAATTTCTGGAATCACCCGGACAGAAAATATTTTGACTTTACCGCCATCCAGTAAGGTATATGCTCCGGGAACCGGGCTCATAGCCCGAACCTGATTTAATATATCCCCGGCACTGCGGTTCCAGTCTATCAATTCATCCTCTTTGCTCAGCATATGGGCATAGGTAGCCAGGGCGTCATCCTGTTTGCGTCGCTGGGGAGGACCCGATTCCATTTCCTTTATCACCTGCAGCAGCAATTCCGCTCCCATTTGGGCCAGTATCCGCTCCAAAAGGCCGCTGTCCATCTCTTCACCGATATCTACTGCCTTCTGGGCTATAATATCTCCGGTATCCAACCCCTTTTCCATATACATGATAGTGACTCCGCTGCCTTGGTCACCTGCCATTATTGCCCTTTGAACCGGGGCTGCACCTCGATGGCGGGGCAGCAGCGAGGCATGTACATTAATACAGCCATGGGGCGGATAATCTAGTATGGCGGGTGGAATTATCTGTCCATAGGAGGCCACCACAATAATCTCCGGATCCCACTGCCTGATTTGCTCCAATGCTTCATCGGATTTAATGTTATTACTCTGAAAGATGGCCAGACCCATTTCCACCGCCATTTCTTTAACCGGGGTCGGTCTCACCTTTTTTCCCCTTCCCCTGGCCCGATCTGGTTGGCTGACCACTCCGACTATCCGGTGTCCATCCTGGAATAATCCGAGCAGAGAAGGAACTGCAAAGTCCGATGTTCCCATAAAAACTACTCTCATCAATCAAACCTCCGGCTCAGACAGGTTCCTTGCGGGTTTCCAAGGCTTTATCTGTGAATAGTATTCCATCCAGGTGGTCGATCTCATGCTGGCAGGCCCGAGCCAGAAGTCCGCTGCTTTCCAGGGTAAACTCTTCTCCCTGACGGTTGAGGGCTTTCACCACTACCTTTTCGGCTCTTTTTACCAGGCCCACTATTCCCGGGACACTTAAACACCCTTCACTGCGGATACTCTCACCCTGCTGGGCAATTATCTCCGGGTTAATCAGTTCTATATAGTTATCATCTGCATCAATTACTACCAGTCTTTTGGATAGGCCTATCTGCGGAGCAGCCAGACCTACCCCGTTTTCAGCGTAGAGGGTATCTCTCATGTGATCCAGTACGCGAAAAACACCTTCGTTTATTTTACTTACTTCCCGGGCCCGGGTCCGCAGAACTTCATCGGGCAAAGTAACAACCTTGTATACTGACATTGTTTTCAAGTTCCTCCTTATATCATGGTCAAGGGATTAATTTCGGCTGATATTTGATAATCCTTGTGAATACCTGAATATATCAGTTTTTCACCTATACTTCTTAATAATAACATATTATTGCATTTAATTATTATTTGCTGCCGGTAACGTTTTCGCAGCCTGGATATTGGGCAGGGGGCCGGCCCCAGGATATCCAGGTCATCTTCCCGAGCATCGATCAAATCGTATATCTGCTGCCGCAGGCTTTCTATCGTCTGCTCAACTCCCTTTTCATCTTTTCCGCTGAGTACCATCCGCAGGATATGGGTAAAGGGCGGATAGTTCAGCAGTTTTCTGCTTTCTATCTCGGTTTGATAAAATCCCTGATAATCATCGGCAACGGCCCAGCCTATTACCGGGTGATCAGGATTATAGGTCTGTATCACCACTTCCCCGGGCATATGGCCTCGGCCCGCCCGGCCCGCTGCCTGTACCATCAACTGGAAGGCTCTTTCTCCGGCTCTATAGTCCGGCAGGTTCAGCATGGCATCGGCATTGAGTATACCCACCAGTGATACCGAAGGAAAATCCAAGCCTTTAGCCACCATCTGGGTTCCAATCAATATATCGATATCGCTGTTTTTCATACCCTGCAGTATCTTTTCCTGGGTGCCGGCGACTCTGCTGCTATCCATATCCAAACGGGCTATGCGAGCCCGGGGAAATAACTTGCTAATTTCTGCTTCCACCTTCTGGGTACCATAACCGCCCCAATCAAGATATTGACTGCCGCATTCTTCGCAGGCGCTAATCATCTTCTGCTGGTGATTGCAGTAGTGACAGATATTCAATTCCCTGTCCTGATGGTAATTCAAGCTTACCGAGCAATATGGGCAGCTCATCACCCAGCCGCATTGTCGACATATACAAACCGGGGCATAACCCCTTCGATTTAGAAAGAGAATACACTGGCTCTGACTGTTTAAAGCAGCTTGGATTCTATCCGCCAGCATGCCTCTGATTACGGCATTGGAGAATCCTTCTTTCCGCATATCCTGTACATGAACTGCTGGGCGTTCTTGGTTAGCTACCCGCTGGCTTAGCTGCAGCAGTTTAATTTCACCCTGCCTGCTGCGGTAATAGGTATCCAGGGAGGGTGTTGCGCTGCCGTATACAACCACCGCCTGATGAAAACGGGCTCGATATCGGGCTACTTCAGCAGCATGGTATTTCGGATTATCTTCCTGTTTGTAAGTGTTTTCATGCTCTTCATCTATTATTATCAAACCCGGATTAGGCATAGGAGCAAATATTGCCGACCGAGTGCCCAAAACCAGTCTGGCTTCCCCATTCTTGATCCTTTTCCAGGCTTCATATCGTTCCAGGCTCCTCATGCTGCTGTGCAGCACTGCAGTTTCCGGGTACCGACTCAGAAACTGGCCCATCAAATGTCGGGTCAATGCTATCTCCGGCACCAGTACCAGCGCGCTCTTCCCGCAATCCAGACATTTTCCGATGGACTGAAGATAGACTTCGGTCTTGCCGCTGGCAGTAACTCCATGCAGCAAGTACTCTTTGTAACGGGCGGAAACTATCCCCTGACTTATTGCCTCCACCGCTTTCTTTTGCTGGACTTGCAGAGTGCGGGGACTAGTTGAAGAAATGGGATTCTTCCGTCCTGCGGAAATATATCCCTTATCCATTAGGGACTTGATACTGCTGGGGGGAAAAATCCTGTCTACCTGGATCATTTCTCTTTCTCCAAGCATGAGCATTCTCAGCAGCTCAGCCTGCCGTGGGGCTCTTTTTCCCAGGCTTGCCATATCTATATCAATATCCGGATTAATGCTCAGGCGATAGGTCATAGTGGTCTTGTTTAGACGAACATGACCGTATTTGCCGGTGATGTCTATACAAGAGTTATCTTCCAGCAGATTGAGTATATCATGGTCCATACTGGTCAGTGCCTCAGCCAGACTTACAGCCTGTTCCTTAAAGAGAACCCGGATAACCCGTTCCTGGGCAGCGGGGAGAAGATCTGATTCCCTTAGAAAGCCTTCCATCTCCCCTCGGCTGACCAAAGGCACCACCCATTTGCCTCGTTTGCGATGCAGTACAGGTGGTATCATGCTTCTAAGTGCAGTTGAAACAGGGCAGATATAGTTATGGGCTACCCACTGAGCCAGCTCGAAAAGGTTTTTGTCAAAGACTGGAGCTACATCCAACACTTGTATAATGGGTTTGAGACCCGAGTCATCTTCTGCTGGCCGGGGCGGGCTGACAATAAATCCTTCCGCATCCCGGCTGCCCAGCTCAACCAGCACTCGTCTTCCATATTCAGCCTGTCCAAGCAGGTGATCGGGCACTGCGTAATTATATATAGCAGCAGTATTTTTCAATGGCAGGTCAAGCAATACTTCCAGCATGTTCATAGTAGCCAACCTCTCGAGTAGCAACAAACAGTCATTGATAAACAAACCGCAGATGGACAGTTCCACACCTTTTACAGGCAGTGCTGTTTCACCTGCGGACAATCAACCTGGTTTAAGCATCATAGAAGCTGCGGAGCAGTCCCTGCGCTAAAAGAAAGCAAGGGACACCGCCGGTTCTGTTAATAGGAACCTCACCGTCTTATTAGCGGGGGACGTTTTTTCGCCTGGTTATCAATTATTATATGCCGGCCTGCTCTCTCAAGGTATGGGCCCGGTCTGTCTTTTCCCAGGTAAAGTTTTCTTCATTCCGGCCAAAATGGCCATAGGCAGCAGTCTTTTTATATATAGGCCGCCGCAGATTCAAATCCCTGATGATCGCTGCCGGGCGAAGGTCAAAATTAGCCCTAATAAGTTTGATTATATCTGCATCGGACAATTTGCCGGTTCCAAAAGTTTCCACCATAATCGAAACCGGATTGGCTATACCGATGGCATAGGCCAGCTGTATCTCACAACGATCAGCAATTCCCGCCGCTACAATATTCTTGGCTACATACCGAGCCGCATAGGTCGCTGAACGGTCTACCTTGGTGGGATCCTTGCCTGAAAAGGCTCCTCCCCCATGCCGGGCCATTCCGCCGTAAGTATCCACTATTATTTTTCTTCCGGTAAGACCGGAGTCCCCCTGGGGACCTCCTATAACGAAACGTCCAGTGGGGTTAACATAGTATTTAGTGTTGTCATCCAGCATCTCGGCTGGTATGACTGCTTTAATTACATGTTCGATAACATCCCGAAAGATAGTCTCATTATCAGCCTCAGGACCATGCTGGGTGGATACAACTACCGTATCGATCCTGACCGGACGATGTTCATCGTACTCAACCGTTACCTGGGTTTTACCGTCAGGTCTCAGATAGGGTATGGTTCCATCCTTGCGAACCTGGGCCAGTCTACGGGACAGTTTGTGAGCCAGATAAATAGGCATGGGCATAAAATCTTCGGTCTCGTTGGTGGCATAACCAAACATCATCCCTTGATCTCCTGCTCCGATGGCCTCAATGGCCGGGTCATCCATCTGCCCCCGTTTTGCTTCCAGGGCTTTATTAACTCCCATGGCTATATCGGGGGATTGTTCATCCAGGGAGGTAAGAACCGCACAGGTATCACAATCAAAACCATATTTAGCCCTTGTATAACCAATCTCACACACTGTATCACGAATAAGCCGGGGTATATCCACATAACAGCTGGTAGTAATCTCTCCCGCTACAAATACCAGACCGGTGGTTACCAGAGTCTCAGCTGCTACTCTTCCGTACGGGTCCTGTTCCAGGATAGCATCCAGGATGGCATCGGATATCTGGTCCGCCATCTTGTCCGGGTGCCCTTCGGTAACGGATTCAGAGGTAAATAAATATCTGGCCAAATCTATCATCTCCTTGCAGTGCTTTCTAATTCAACAGGTCCACAACCTGATCAATGATCGAAGCTGCTACCTCTTTTTTGCTCATCAGCGGGTAAGATCTGGTTTCGCCACTTCGAGTAATGATGGTAACAATGTTGGTATCAGACGCAAATCCTGCCCCTTCCAGGGTCACGTCATTGGCAACAATGAAGTCCAGGTTTTTGCTTTCCAGTTTCTTTTTAGCATTTTCTATAAGGTCTTGGGTTTCAGCGGCAAAGCCTACCATGATCTGGCCAGGTTTTTTAGCCTGTCCCAGGGTCCTCAATATATCCGGGGTACCCACCAGTTCCAAGGTGAGGGTCTCCGACCGGTGGTCCAATTTCTTGATCTTCTGATCCGCAGCCTGGAAAGCCCGAAAATCCCCCACGGCAGCTGCCCCAATAATAATATCGCAGGCCGGCTGATGCTCGAGCATGATATCACACATCTCCTGTGCTCCCCAAGCAGATATACAAGTGATCCCTGGGGGAGGAGCAAGGTTGGACTTGCCGCTCACTAGGATTACCTCGGCCCCGCGACAGACTGCTTCTTCCGCAATCATATAGCCCATTTTGCCGGTACTTCGATTGGCAATGAAGCGAACCGGATCTATATCCTCACAGGTGGTGCCTGCATTAACCATCAGCCGCTTTCCCTGCAAATCCTGTTTGGGAGTCAGCATCTGGCATATCTTCTGATAGATTATATCTATTTCCGGCAATCTTCCGGGACCGGTAGCACCACAGGCCAGCACCCCGCTTCCTGGTTCCATAATTTCATATCCATACTGGTTTAATTTTTCCAGGTTATCCTGGACAACCGGATTTAGATACATGTTGCTGTTCATGGCTGGTACGATCAGCAACGGGGCTGTGTTAGCCAGCACCACGGTTGAAATCAAATCATCGGCAATCCCATGGGCCATTTTAGCGATCATATTGGCTGTAGCAGGGGCTACCACCATCAGATCCATCTGTTCAGCTATTCCTATATGCTGAACCTGCCATTCATAGGACTCCTGCCATAAGTCAGTTATTACTTCTCGATTGGAAAGGGTTTTAAAAGTAAGCGGAGTAATAAACCTGGTGGCGCTCTCCGTCATCATCACGATAACCTCTATCTCGTCTTTCCTCAGCCGGCTAACCAGATCGGCAATCTTGTATGCTGCTATACCGCCTGTTATAGCAATACCAACTGTCTTGGACATCTCCATCCTCCCTTAATGCCGGGTTTTATCAGTTGATCTTGACTCTTCCGCCAATAATATCCTCCAGAGCTTCGGTAACCATTGTAGACAAACGATAATCGTCATCTTTCTTTTGTTCTGACAGACTGCGAGCTCGTTTAGCTACGGCTACTACCACTGCATATTTGCTGTCAGCTATTTTTATAAGTTCTCTGGTCGAAGGAGGAATCATACTCTAATCACCCCACAATAATATTATTGAGATTGCATCGTTCTGCTTGTATTATAGAACGAACCTTTTCCAGTGCCTCATTTACATCGTTATTAACCACGACATAATTGTAGTACCTGATATGAGCCATTTCCGCCTCACAGGTTGCCAGCCTGAGATCAATGCTGTCCTGAGAGTCCTCTCCTCTGCTGCACAGGCGCCGGGCCAGCTCATCCAGGTCAGGAGGAGCCAGGAATATGAATACCGCATCAGGCATCTTATTCTTCACCTGCATGGCGCCCTGGATATCAATTTCCAGCAGCACGTCACAACCATTCTGCAAATGTCTTATAACAAAACCGCGAGGAGTTCCATAGCGGTTGGCATACACTTCGGCCCATTCCAGCAGTTCATCATCTTCGATCATCCGGTCAAATTCATTGCGATCAAGAAAAAAGTAGTCCTGACCATGTATCTCGCTGCCTCTCGGTTTACGGGTAGTAGCTGAAACTGACAAACAAATGTCATCCATGGCTTTGAGCAAAGCCTCTTTTACCGTTCCCTTGCCAACCCCAGAGGGGCCGGATAATACAAATAGTATCCCTTTTCTCCTGATCACTTTATACACATCCCGCCAACTGCTATTGAGTTAGATTTCCTCGTTATTGCTTTCTTTCGAAGTCAGGCGGTTGGCAACTGTCTCCGGTTGAACCGCCGAAAGAATAACATGAGAACTATCTGTAATAATCACTGCTCGGGTGCGACGTCCGTAGGTAGCATCGATTAGTATTCCTTTTTCCCTGGCTTCCTGTATTATCCGTTTGATAGGAGCAGATTCGGGGCTTACTATGGCAACAATTCTATTTGCCGCTACAATATTGCCAAAGCCTATGTTAACCAATTTAATATCCATTAATACCCGGAATTACCGGCCCACCTCCACTATTCAATATTTTGCAGTTGTTCTCTTATTTTTTCAATTTCCGCCTTAACATCAACAACTATCTGACTCATTTTAAGATCATTGGATTTGGAAGATATAGTGTTTATTTCCCGGAACATCTCCTGCACCAGAAAGTCACACTTGCGCCCCACTGCTTCGTCCAGGGAGAGCAGATTCTGCAAATGTTCTACATGGCTGTTAAGCCGCACAATTTCTTCGGTAATACTAGTTTTGTCTGCGAATATGGCAACTTCCTGCAAAAGCCTATTTTCATCCAGTAATTCGCTGTCCATTACTTCCTGAATACGAGACTGCAATTTGCTGCGATACTCCATTTCTACCGTTGGAGTTCTTTGTTCCAGCTCTTTGACCCGGGATAAAATCTGTTCATTACGAGCCAGGATGTCCCGAACCAGATTTTGCCCTTCTTTTTCCCTCATCTCCAGCACCCCGTTCACAGAAGCTTGAACAGCTTTTTGCAGGATTGCCCACACTATGTCCAGATCTTCATCCTCATCCTGCAGGCTGAACACTTCAGGAAGCCGAAAAACGTCAATTACTCTTATTTCCTTAGAAATATTTAGATTTTCAGCTATTTCCTTCAAATAGTTATAATACGCTATAGCCAAACCTTTGTCAACCTTCAGGGTTCTCCGTGAATCATCAATTTTATCAATGTTAACGTTAATTTCCAGCCGGCCTCTCTGAAGGCTTTTTTTGATCTCTTCCTTGATTTTTTCTTCCAGGATGCTGTATCTGCGCGGCATGCGAATATGTGGATCCAAAAAACGGTGATTGACTCCCCTTATTTCACAACTTACCTGATAACCCTCTTCGTTAATCTGGCTGCGTCCAAAACCTGTCATACTTCTTACCATAAGCCACTACCTTTCCTGTCCATTTATCCAGCAATATCTCTTAGTTCTTAGGGAGCAGAATTTCTGCAACCTGTCCTGATATATATCATTCCAGCCCGCTAAGTATATAATACCGGCCTTATTTCCGCTTTTATCAGCTTAAAGTATATTATATCCTGAAGTATTGTACAATAATTAGATACTAAACCACATCAACTCTATGGTTCCAAACCGAAGCTCTAAATGAATCGATGACAAACGCACAGTATTTGAAAAGGAGTTTGGTCCCTGACAACACCAGTATAACCCCCCACTGCCATAACTCCAGTCCCACGGTATGAAATATCTGCTGCATGGCCGGCACATAAAGAACTCCCATATGCATCAAAATAGATCCCCCCACCGCGAAAAGCAGGAACTTGTTCTTAAACATCCCCAACTCAAAGGGGGAATATCTCTCAGAGCGACATTCGAATACATAAAAAAGCTGAGCAAATACCAGGGTAGTGAAAGCCATGGTCCGAGCAGAATCAATTCCTGTCAGGTGGTTAAAGCGACAGTAGATCAATCCTATAGTAAATACCAGCAGGGTAACTGCCGCTATGTATATTCCCCGACCGGCAATTATCCATCCCAATCGGTGGGAGAAAATGCTCTCATCTTTACCCCTGGGTTTTCTGTCCATTATTCCAGGTTCAGGGGGTTCCAGGCCAAGAGCCATGGCCGGCAACCCATCGGTAACCAGATTGACCCACAGTATTTGTATAGGGAGCAGGGGGAGGGGGTACCCCAGTATTGAAGCTGCAAACATAACCAGTACTTCGCCAATATTGCACCCCAGAAGGTATCTGATAAACTTCCTGATGTTATCATATATAGCCCTTCCCTCATAAATTGCACTAACTATAGTGGAGAAATCATCATCGGCCAGGATCAGGGCCGATGCCTCTTTGGTAACCTCGGTCCCCGCAATACCCATGGATATTCCGATATCAGCTGTTTTTACTGCTGGAGCATCATTGACCCCATCTCCAGTCATGGCTACTACATGCCGCTTCTTTTTGAGAACTTTCACAATCCGGTTTTTATGATGAGGAGTTACCCGAGCAAAGACTCTGGTATTCAATGCTTCATGGCAGAGTTGCTCATCTGACAGCCGGTCGATTTCAATGCCGCTGATCACCTTATCCACGGTTCCAATACCTATCTGGGCAGCGATAGCCTGTGCAGTCCGGGGATGATCTCCGGTTAACATAACTGGTGTAACTCCGGCCTGCAGACAGCTTTTTACCGATTCGGCCACCCCGTATCGGGGGGGATCCATAATGCCGCACATGCCCGCGAAGGTCAGATCCTTTTCCAGCTCTTGATCAGGCAGTTTAAGACTGCTCATCTCCAGCTTTCGGAAGGCAAAGGCCAGTACTCTTAAGGCTTCATTTCCCCAGCTGTCCTGCAAAGCCAGCATATTCTGCCGTTCCTGTTCATTCATGATTCTTACCCGCTCCATATCCATCACCCGGGTACAACGCGGCAGCAGTACATCCAAGGAACCCTTCACCAGCAGCAGGCAATTCTGCTCGTCTCTCACTATTACACTCATTCTCTTTCGTTCTGAATCAAATGGTATTTCCCTAAGTACTGGCTCCTGGTTCCCGAAACCGGCTTTATGGGCCATGACCAGGAGTGCTCCTTCAGTAGGATCACCCTGAATGACATATGCGCCTCGTTTTCTTTCCAGCAGAGAGTTATTGCAATTCAAAGCAATGTACATCATTTGCTGCAGGGTCCGGTCATTGCCCGGATCCGCTTCTTGCCCCTCCAGAATAAATCTGCCCCGGGGATCATATCCCTCACCTTCCACTTCATACACCCGGTCGCAGGTAGCTGCTCTGGTTACGGCCATCTTATTCTGGGTCAGGGTACCGGTCTTATCGGTACAAATCACGGTAGTACAGCCCAAGGTTTCAACTGCCGGCAGCTTTCTAACAATTGCATTTCTGTTTGCCATTCGCTGTACCCCCAGAGCCAGAACCACGGTTACTATAGCTGGTAGCCCTTCAGGTATGGCAGCTACAGCCAAACTAATACCGGCCAGCAACATGGTAATCAGGTCTTCCCCGCGATATATGCCTAGCCCGGCTACTACCGTACAAACTGCTATACAGACAGCAATCAATATTTTGCCTAACTGGTCCAACTTCTTCTGCAGAGGAGTCATTACCGCTTCAGCTTCTTTGATCATAGCGGCAATCTGCCCCATGATCGTGCTGCCGCCGGTTTCAACCACTATAGCCTTGCCCCTGCCCCGGGTTACTGCAGTACCCATATAAGCCATGTTCCGATGTTCAGCCAAGGGAGTTTCGGCCTCCAGCACCGTCGCGGCGTTCTTGGAAACTGGGTGCGACTCTCCGGTTAAGGTGGATTCATCCACTTCCAGGCTGTAATCCTCGATCAAGCGCAAATCAGCCGGTATTTTATCACCGGTATTGATAAAGATAATATCTCCCGGAACCAGGTCTTCTGCCCTGATCTTGATTCTCTGGCCGTTGCGTAATACCAGGGCACTGGCCGAGGCCAGCTTCCTTATCTCTTCCAGTGATCTCTCAGCCCGGTATTCCTGAACAAATCCCAGAATAGCATTCAGAATTACAATGGCCATAATGGTGATTGCGTCGGCCATAGCCCCTACCAATCCTGATATCACTGTGGCCGCCAGCAGTACTAGTATCATAGTGTTGGTAAACTGTTCCAGCAGGATTTTGACCGGATGGATTTTTTTGTCTTCTTCGATCCTGTTGCCCAACAAGCTTTGCAGGCTTCGAGCTGCAGCGTTACTGAGCCCTGTTTGGGCATCGCTGTTCAATATCTCGATAGCCTCTCCCGCACTTTTTCCCTGCCAGCAGTGGTTCAACATTATTCAGCCTCCCAAAGCTTTTTAAAAAATCTTTATTCAAAAGGCTGACATAAAAGAACCTGGCTCATCTTAAGCTGATCAAATCCCGCCCGGACCCCCAATCTGGCCGGCTGCAAAAAAGCCCGCGCTTGAAACGTCTATAAACACGTGTCAGTCGTGGGCTTGTCATCCCAAATTCTTGTTCTTTTTTCCACCGGTCCAATAGCTCCAGATCACAAAGTACTAGTTTCCTGATTAGGATAATCGCTGATCGTTATTCCCGACACCATTCTGCTGCAGGTTTCAAGGTTAAATTGTTCCGGTTCGGCCAAGGAAATAAAACATCTTCCCTGCTCATTGCAGAAAACTTCTTCCGGCTGAAAATCCTTAAAAATTCCGTAAGATTTCAAAACAAATTCGCTGACCCGCTGCCCAAAGAGCAGCACTATTCTAGGGTTTAATATCTCTAATTCCTCCAATAAAAACGGCAGGCAGCTTATAATGTAATCGTCAGATGGTTTAATTGGGATCCCCTCACAGGGTTTAGCGGAGAGCAAACACCTGAGGTCCCGGTCGATCAGTTTATTATTTTGCAGGTAACAGGCGGTGCTGCTACGCAAGGTGCAGGCTTTAGGCTGACAACGCACCAGAAAGGTATGGTATACCTTATTGAGGTTAAGCTCGCTTTTGATCATTTCTCTAAGCTGCAGAAGTTTATCCGGAGAACTCATAACCTGATGGTCGCTTTCAAATACCATCACCAGTTCCGGCTCCAAATCGCCCTTCCCCATTGCAGGCTTGCGCACACAACTTAACAGGGGCTTGCACCGCTTGCATTGAGCAATCCTATCTTCCATCTCAATGATGAATCGAATATTCTGTTCCCTGCGACCACCTATGGTCATTAAGAGGACTCCCTTCCAACAAGCTATTGGTATGAGATGGATAATATTATTGCTTTTTTTCCTTTAACTTGTATAAATAATCCCGGGTTCGGCTATTTAATCCCCAGGTTGCATCTCCCAGTTTTACACTGAGGTATTTTCTCATGTTGACATCCAGATCAGGATTGACATGATCCAGCAGCAGATATAATAAACGCAGTATATCCACCATGTTGGAAAATAGCCTTTCTGTGGGCACCATCTGCAACAGCTTGTCTTTTCTGCCATAATGGTAAACCATTTTCTTCAGGACCCACAGCATTTCTGCATTTGACCATTCGTCTTTCTTGATTATTTCATCCATCAGGGCATCCGAACCCAGGGTGTTTTCCAAATTCTCAATATCTCTCCAGGCCTGACTGCCGAATATGGTATTATCTATACCCATCATTTGTTCAACTAAATCTCTTTCTTTCACCTTGTCCTCCTGCAGTTTATCTGATTATTCTTCGTGCCCCCACATAAGACGTGGAATAATAGCTTTCTGAAAGAGCAGTGTATATTACGCCTCCGCTGCGGGGTGAACTGGAATGAATAAAGCGGTTGTCCCCGGCGTATATTCCTGAATGGTCTATTCCTCCGCCGTTGCAGGCAAAGAAAACCAGGTCGCCCACCATGAGTTCAGACTTGCTTACCGCTATACCTTGCTGGTATTGACCGGCGGCAGTTCTGGACAGCGAATATCCGCACTGTTTATATACATATTGTACAAATCCCGAGCAATCAAAACCGGAAGGGGAAGTGCCGCCATAAGCATAGGGGACTCCCAGGTATTGTTTGGCAACTTCCAGTACTCTTTGTCCATCTATGGCAGAACCGGACCGGGACACCTCTGATCCTGCTGTTGCTGAAGCAGTTCCGGCACCGGCAGCCACCTGCAGTTTTTGTCCAGGATAAATCAGGTCACTATTCAATTGGTTAATGCTCATTAACTGACTGGTACTCATTGAGTATCTCTGGGCTATAGCTCCCAGACAATCTCCTGATTGCACGATATAAACAGTATCATTGGCAACCTCAGCCACGGCAGCAGCCGGAGCCTGGCTGACAGCTCCCCCGCTGTTACTGTCGGTAATATTGCTGCCCGGAACCTTTAATGTCTGACCTACCTGCAAAAAGGTACTATTCAGCTGGTTGAGCTGTATAAGTTTGTCTGCCGTGGTACCGTAACGCTGGGCTATCACACTTAGGCAATCCCCCGACTGCACTGTATAAATGCCAGTTGAAGCAGATACCGAAGCGGCAGTGGTATAAACCGGCTGGTTACCGGCTTTTAATATCAGCTGATCGCCAATATTCAACCGGTCAGACTTCAATTGGTTTAATTCCATCAGCTGCTGGACCGTGGTTCCGTTCTCAGCGGCTATCTTCCATAAAGAATCACCGGATTTTACCGTATAGATAGTACTGTTGGCCAGAGAACTGGTGCTGGTGAGCAACACCAAAGTTATTGCCAACATAAATAATATGCAGAATTTTCTCACTTTATATACCTATCCTTTCCAGAACTTTTCCAATCCAGTGAAATATTCTACAAGGACAGGTATCTTTCCTGCTGAATCCAGTTTTTTCTATGGATTTTTTACTTTTTTCGATTAATATGTCTCTTGAGCTGATTTACCAACTCGCAATTTACCCCCCATGTTCCCAGCTCATAACAGTGGGATATACCGGCAGTTCCGTGATAATCTGACCCACCGGTAACCAGGAGATTTTTCCTCCGGCACAGTTCCAGATATTTACTTATTAGGCCCGGGCTGTGCTCCGGGTAATAGACTTCCAAACCCTGTGCCCCCATCTCGATAACCATCTCGACTATTCTGTCATTGTGCAACAAGCCGGGATGGGCCAGTACACTGGCTCCTCCGGCATCCCTGATCAATTCGATGGCAGTCTGGGGTTCAAACTTGTAACGCGGTACATAAGCTGGCCGCCCTTTGCCAATAAACCGGTCAAAAGCTTCCCGTTCGCACGAAATATATCCCTTCTCTATTAGGGCACGAGCTATATGGGGTCGGGCGATCAGCTCTTCAATAGCTATCTCTTGGACTCTGGTCATATCAATCATCATCCCCATACCCCGGAGCTTCTTAACCATCCTTTCGGCCCTTTCCAGTCGGGCCCACTTTATTTGCTCCAGCTGACAGCAGAGCTTCTCCTGCTTTGGATCAATGAAATATCCCAGGATGTGAATTTCATAGCCTTCCAGTTCGGTGTTCATTTCTATTCCCGGTATAAAATCAAGGGGCAGTTGATTGTCATGGATATAATCCTGAGCCCAGGCCAATCCATCTACTGTATCATGATCAGTGACAGCTAATCCCGTCAGATTCAGTTCATATGCTCTGTACACCACCTGTTCGGGGGTCAGGACCCCATCGGAAGCTGTGGTATGTATATGCAGATCATAGTTGACCTGAGAATGACATTTTTTACTGTCAATATCCGCCCAAGGGGACTGATTCACCATCTTTTTCTCCCTCTCCTATTACCTGAGTATCCCGCTGACGATCTTCAGAGCATTTCTGTACAAAATCATATCAATTTCATCCGGAGTGAAGCCTCTTCCGGTCAGCAATTCGGGCCAGATTATATACCCTTCCACCCCCGGCATGACTATATCCTCAGCTCCGTCAAAATCTGATCCCAGAGCTAAATGTTTTACCCCAATAAGATCCGCAATATATACAATGTGGTCCAGCAAGTCCTCCAGAGAGGCCCCCGGTTCCTTAACAAAATCACTAACCTGAGTAATCCCAATAATACCGCCATTCTCCTTCAGAGCCAGCAGTTGTTTATCGCTAAGATTTCTGGGATGGGGGCACAGGGTTCTGCTATTGGCATGAGTTACCAGCAAAGGTTTATTATATACTTCCAAAAGGTCAAAATACCCCCTTTCAGAAATATGGGCTCCATCAAGTATTATACCCATTTTATCCATTTCCTGTACCACCTCCCGGCCCCACCGGCTAAGGCCCCCGGCATCCTTCCCCGCTCCGATGCCTCCTGACAAGAGGTTGCTGTTGTTCCAGGTTAGCCCCATGCTTCTTAACCCGGATTCAAACAGGAACTCCAGAATATCCTTATCCTTACCCAGGGCTTCCGCACCTTCCAGGTGCAGAATTCCGCCTATACCCTTACCGGTCCAATTGGCATCCAGATCCTGGCGGGATAGCAATTTATATATGAATTCCTGGTTGGCATGCACTTGATTTTCATAATATTCTATCTGCCGGCATACTTCAGCCAGAGCAGCAGTGCTTTCCTGGGGTCCGGCAAAGATAGCCATAAACTGTATTTTTATCCCGGATTCCAGGCCCCGGACCAGATCAAAATGACCGGAATTACTGAACAATTCCTTCCGGTTAACGGTTATAGCAGATAAGGTATCACAATGCAAGTCGATAATATTCATCCCAATCCCCCCATAAACTAAAGAACCTGCTTGAAGCAGGCCTTAAATACTAAAAAGGGTGAAAACTCTATTCTTATGATAAGCCGGGAACTCCTATCTTGGTTCGATGATCAACTTAATAGCGGTTCTCTCTTCCCCATCAATCATTATATCAGTAAATGCAGGTATGCAGATAAGGTCCATTCCACTGGGTGCTACAAATCCTCTAGCTATGGCTATTGCTTTAACTGCCTGGTTGATTGCCCCGGCTCCGATAGCCTGAATCTCCGCTGCTCCTTTCTCTCGTAGAACCCCTGCAAGCGCTCCTGCCACTGAATTTGGACTGGATTTAGCTGATACTTTTAATACTTCCATCAGATACCCTCCCTCAAAAAGTTATAAAAACCAGATAGGCTACCCTTATAATCTATATTCTAAATTAGGGTAACAATTCCTTCTTTTTGGTAAAAAGTTTTGGATAATATTACATATCCTTATTCGCTATAAGGTATGGAAATCCTTTTTATCTCCAGGACTTTATCCCGGTCTTCATCCACCTGCAGCACTACCCCTTCCAGCTGAGCCGGACCGGTGGCTACTTCAAATCTCACCGGCCTGCCGGTAAGAAATTTTTGAATCACAATATCCTTGTTCATTCCTAGAATGGAGTCAATGGGGCCGGTCATCCCCAGGTCAGTAATATATGCGGTTCCTCCGGGAAGTATCCGTTCATCCGAAGTTTGAATATGGGTGTGGGTTCCTAGAACAGCAGTCACCCGGCTATCAACAAAATAAGCAAAAGCCAGCTTTTCCGAGGTTGCCTCGCCATGAAAATCAACCAGAATCATATCCGCTTGATCTCCTATTTCCCGCAAAATAGCCTCCATAACTTGAAAAGGGCAATCCAGATTGGATAGAAAAACTCGCCCGGACAAATTAACCACCGCCAGGTTCTTATTAAAACCAGCCTTGTAAATATGATATCCCTGACCCGGACAGGGAGCAGGATAATTGGCTGGTCTTATCAGCCGAAATTCATCATCGATAAAGTTCAATATATCCCGGTTGTCCCATACATGGTTCCCCATGGTGAGCACATCTATTCCGGTTGCCAGAATTTCATCCATCACTGATCTGGTTAATCCTCTTCCACCGGCAGCGTTTTCAGCATTGGCTATGGTGAAAGAAATATCATACTGCTTTTGTATCTGCGCTAAACCCTTTTTCAATACCCCTCTGCCCGGTCTCCCAACAATGTCTCCGATAAATAAGATATTCAATTATAACCCCCCGGTCAGTACTGTTATTTATTAAAAACGAGAACCCGGCCGTGATCCCGGTAGGCCAGAAAATTACTGGTACTTGCCTTTTCACGGTTTATTTTGTATAAAAGGTTCTCTTTGATTCGCTCCTTAAATACATCCTCGGTTATTATCTTGCCACTGTCCCTTATTATGAATTCATTAAAGCATTTTTGCAACAGCCTGGCAAAGACTTCGACCTCTCCTTCAGTCAAACTTTGTACATCCCGGTGATATCTTAAGAAAGTCAAATCAGATTCTTCATATTCCTTAAATTTGATTTTAATTATATTGGTTTCGATGCCGGACAGTTTATGAAACATAGCTACACTTTTATGGGCTTCGCTTATGAACCGGGCTTGCTTTCCTTTTTCAATCTTACCTTGCAGGGCTACTTCGATTTTTATCTCGCCATTCCCTGCGTCATATTTAACTGCATTGAATTCCGGGTATCTCAATAGTACGCTGATAAATATGTCCAGTCCTGCATTGTCTTGCATAATCCATCTTCTCCTTATATGTATCCTATAATCATGTTTCTTTAATAGTAATGGAAATCCTGCTTTTGATGGCCTTGTAAAATATAACAAATCCCTGGCAAGGCCCATATTATGGTGTCGTAACCTATCAACCTGTATTCGCTCACGACCGGAACAGGACAACAAAAAACTGCCCTAACCACAAAGGGTTAGAGCAGCCTGCTTATTTTGCTGATTTATTTAGCATATTCCACCGATCTGGTTTCTCTTATCACTACTACCTTTATCTGTCCCGGATACTCCAATTCCTGTTCCACCCGATTGGCAATATCACGAGCCAGGTTTATGGATTGAAGATCATCAATCTGTTCCGGTTTAACTATTATCCTGATTTCTCTTCCTGCCTGAATAGCAAAGGATCTATCTACTCCTTCGAAGGAATCTGCCAGTCCTTCTAGTTTCTCCAGGCGTTTTATATAGGCTTCCAAGGTTTCTCGCCTTGCTCCCGGCCTGGATGCAGATATAGCATCAGCTGCCTGTACCAAAATGGCTTCTATAGTCAGCGGATCAATGTCACCATGATGAGCTGCTATACAGTGAATCACATCCTTGTTCTCCCGGAACTTTTTCGCCAGGTCTACGCCAATCTCCACGTGGGGACCGGCTACCTCGTGGTCCACTGCCTTGCCAATATCATGCAGCAGTCCGGCCCTTTTGGCCAGATTTACGTCCACATCCAGTTCTGCGGCCATAACCCCGGCTAAATGAGCCACCTCGATGGAATGCTTCAATACATTCTGACCATAACTGGTACGATACCTTAATCGACCCAGGAGCTTAATGATTTCAGGATGCAATCCATGCACTCCAACTTCAAATGCAGCTTCCTCACCGATTTCTCTTAACTGCTGTTCAATTTCCTTTTGAGCTTTGTTGACCATTTCCTCGATACGAGCCGGGTGTATCCTTCCGTCTGACACCAAATGCTCCAAAGCATAACGGGCCACTTCTCTCCTGATGGGATCAAAGGAAGACAATATTACCGCTTCGGGAGTATCATCAATGATCAGATCAACTCCGGTCATGGTTTCAAAGGTCCTTATATTTCTCCCCTCTCTGCCAATTATCCTGCCTTTCATCTCATCATTGGGCAGAGCTACCACTGATACAGTAGTTTCAGACACAACATCCGCAGCACATTTTTGAATAGCCAGAGATACAACGTTTCTTGCTCTCTTGTTGGCTTCTTCTCGCGCTTCAGTCTCGATATTCTTAATCATAACCGCCGTTTCCTGTCGGATCTGCTGTTCCACATTGTTCAACAGCAGTTCCTTGGCTTCTTCAGAGGTTAAGCCTGATAGCCTCTCCAGCTCCTTAACCTGACTGGACAGAATGATCTGCAGATCTTGTTCAGCTTTCTCCGTATCCCTAATTTTATCTTGAAGCACCTGATCCTTTTTCTCGAGAACCTCCGTCTTCTTATCCAGCATCTCTTCTTTCTGGATAATTCTTCTTTCCAGACGGTCTAATTCTCTGCGCCGGTCACGAATATCCTTTTCCGATTCCTGCCGATTGCGATGAATTTCCTCTTTGGCCTCCAGCAGGATTTCCTTGGATTTGGCCTCGGCTTCCTTGGCGGACTCCTCCTTAATCCGGTTGGCTTCCTCCTCAGCGGCGCCGATCTTGCTTTCTCCAATAAACCTCCTGGCATAATAACCGAAAGTTATTCCTACGGCCAGTGCAATCATTATAGCTATAAACGTTAGTAGTGTACTGCCTATTATTGGTCACCTCCTCTTGCTTAATAATCAATTATCAATTATCCCCTATGCTTATACATAAAAAAACCGAGTATAAACTCGGTTTGATAGAAGCAATTCTTGATTGAATGGATCAGTTCCTTCCCATGGCTTTGCTCCGCAAGTGCATAGTATTACCCTTAATCACTGCAATCAGCAACAAACATTACGAAGAACCCGATTATACCTTAACCCTTCCAGACATTCGCTTGTATCTCTATTCCCATGTGCAATCAATTATGGTTATTACCATACTCGATAAACCTCTTATCAACATGTCATGAAATCTATGATAAAACAATCGTCCATATGGTCAAGTCATTCACTGGGCATTACTTCTATCCTGAGTCCTATTTCCATTGTAGTTACTTTACTTAACAGTGTCAAGATTACTCTGGGAGTTGCTGTCCGCCTGATCGGGCAACATACGATTTTTTATGAGTTCCTGCAACATGGAGGAAAATTCCTGGTTATTTTTTATGTATTCTTTGGCATTCTCGCGGCCCTGGCCAAGCCTTTCTCCTTCGTAGGAATACCAGGAACCGGATTTCTGGATTATGTCCATGCCGGCAGCAATATCCAGTAAATCACCCTCTCTGGATATACCGGTTCCATACATTATATCGAATTCAGCTATTTTAAACGGAGGAGCCACTTTATTCTTTACTACCTTGGCTTTGGTGCGATTGCCTATCAAGTCCGTCCCCTGTTTTATAGCTTCCCCTTTTCGTACTTCCACCCTGACTGAAGAATAAAACTTCAAAGCCCTGCCCCCGGTAGTAGTCTCCGGATTGCCATATATAACCCCAACTTTTTCGCGGACCTGATTAATGAATATACAGCATGCTCTGGAGCGGCTGATATGGGCAGTAAGCTTACGCAAAGCCTGGGACATCAGACGGGCCTGCAACCCAACGTGCACGTCACCCATTTCGCCATCCAGCTCCGCTTTAGGCACCAATGCAGCCACTGAGTCGATCACTACCACGTCGATAGCTCCGCTTCTGACCAGAGCTTCCGATATCTCCAGGGCCTGTTCCCCGCTGTCCGGCTGGGCAACCAGCAGATTGTTGATGTCTACCCCCAGTTTCCTGGCATACAGAGGATCCAAGGCATGTTCTGCGTCTACAAATGCAGCCATTCCGCCCTCAGACTGGGCCTGAGCAATTACATGCAAAGCCACCGTGGTTTTCCCCGAGGATTCAGGGCCAAATATTTCCACCACTCTGCCCCGGGGCAGTCCACCTACACCCAGCGCTAAATCCAGAGACACACAGCCGGTTGATATGACCTCCACATTCATATGAGAATTCTCTCCCAACCGCATGATGGCTCCCCGGCCAAACTGTTTCTCGATATTCTTTATAGTACTGTCCAGGGCATCCATTTTACCCTGATTTATTTCCCTACCAGCCAAAGCACTTGCCCTCCCATCAAACATATGTTCGTTTTTTCAATATATTATCTTAAAGCATGGTTCCTGTCAACATCAAGTCGATGAAATTCTAAGCCTATTTATATAAATTGTTACCCCATATACAGGCCATTCATAAAGGATTATAAAGCGAGCAGCAAGGTTTTACCCAGCATAGAGCAGCACCCTGCGTTTACCAGGCAGAAACGGATGCCGCGAATAAGCATACCGCTTAGATTAATATACTGCAAGAAATTTTCAGCCCTCAATGATTCATTGGTTATTGCTCCTCCAGCTTAATGCTGTCCAGCACTATGTATTCAGGTCCCTGCCGGGATAGACGGCTCTCCATTAAATGGTATTCCTTTACTCTGAAAGAGCGACGATCTATGCCTTCCAGCTTCTCCAGCAGCGGATGAATATTCTCCTGCATTCTCTCCGAACGAAAGCGTCCCAGGGTCAGATGAAAGTGCCGTTTATAATCAGGTTTAAAACCCATGATGCTCAGACCGGTATCAATTCTGTCTCCCAACTCCCGTGCCTGTTGGATCTGACCTGACAAGCCCAGGAATAGGACTCGCGGGCGCTTAAGGTTAGGGAAACCACCCGGTTCTGAAAGCGCCAGCTTGAATGGCCGAATCCCTGCGCCAGCTAGGACCAACTGCCGGTTAAGCGGCATTATATCCTGCTTGTCAACATCTCCCAGAAATTTCAGGGTAATGTGATAATTCTCCTCTTCCACCCACTTGATATCTGCCCCGGACCGGCTAAGCTGCCCTCTGACCCTGGCGGCAGAAGCCCTTACATATTCCGGCAGCTGTATGGCAATAAACACCCTCATATCATTCTGCCTCCTGAGCCTGAAGAATTCTCCGCACTATATCCAGGGAGGTTCTGGCCGCCAGCATGCGAATCATATCTCGCTGACCGCCAAATCTCATTTCCTTAATGGTACATCGGCCGTTATGCATAACCGCTATATAAACCAATCCCACTTGCTTGCCTTCACTTCCTCCCGAGGGACCGGCAATGCCGGTAATCGCTACTCCAATTTCAGTTCCTGATCTCACAAGTAGCCCTCGAACCATAGCTTCAGCAGTTTCAGGGCTAACTGCCCCAAAGCGGTCAAGCAACTCTTCCTTAACCCCCAGCAGAACCTGTTTAGCCTCATTGCTGTAGGATACTATCCCGCCCCAGAAATAATCCGAACTGCCAGGAAGATCAGTAAGCATTTTGGCCAGCAGTCCCCCGGTACAGGACTCAGCAGCCGCAATCCTTTTGCCCTGCCGTTTTAACAGCGACACTGTAACCTCCGGCAGGGTATCATTATCCATCCCGAAAATATTTCGGCCTAGTATTTCTTTTACCTTTTCGGTAATCTCATCCAGCTTCTGCTGTTGGTTAGCAAGCCCTTGGTTGACCTGAATCCCAATATAAATTTCACCGGCTTTTACCGTCAAGGCCATGTTGTATCCCTGGGGTTTCTCGATCAGATCCCCCAGCAGCATTTCGACTTGAGATTCTCCCGGTCCAAAGACCTTCAAGGTCCGACTCACCGATCCCTGGTCATCCAAACCATAATCAACCCGCAACCGTGGTTCCACTTCCTTGAGATACATAGTTTTCATCTCGTGAGGCGGTCCTGGCAGCAGCACTATTAGTTTAGAACCATTTTTCAGGTACATTCCGGGAGCAGTTCCGCGTTCATTTCTCAATATCACCGCTCCAGGAGGAAACATAGCCTGCTTGATATTGGCCGGGGGCATGTAACGTCCTCTCCGTGCAAAATAAGCCTGAATCCTTTCCACTTCTTCCTGGACCAGTACCGGCTGGCAGTTCATAAGCTCACAAGCCATAGCCTTGGTCAGATCATCGCCGGTAGGTCCCATTCCGCCGCTGCTGATGACCATATCGGCTCGTTCCAGGCCATACTCAAAAGCACTTCGGATTGCCCCTCCTTCATCCCCGGCCGTTATCCTGCCCTGTATATGAATACCCAGTTGACTAAGCCGCCGGGATAAAAATTCAGTGTTAGTGTCCGAGGTGCTGCCCAGCAACAGCTCCGTTCCCGTCGACACAATATAGGCCTTTATCACTCCCGCATCTCTCCTCAATGTAACAAGGGGCCGTTCTATTGTTACATATTTTCTTGCCCATTTGGTCCCAGCTTCCCCGCTTCAAATTCTCGATCCTGTTGTTGCAGGATTTCTTGTCATTGAATCAAGTATCTTTCTTTGACCGCTGAATTTTGAGCTCCGCTGCAACCAGGCAGGGGATTAGAAGCCGCCGCAGTTTTTGTTAATAGGAACTCGAAGCGGGGAACATCTTTTCCCCTCTATATTAGATTATCCCGTTGATCGCATAGTATCAATGGAATAATGAAATATTACCTGTATTTTGTCTAAAACCAGCCAACAAAAAAAGGCGCCTCTGGTCACCTCCTATTGCCACATATAATTTCACCACGCTTAACAAATTCAAGTTCTATTTACTGTTTGACAACCTATTCCAGTAAGTCGAGCAAGCTGTGGGATGCTTAAACCTTAATCTGTTTAAATCTCTGCAGCCAGAGATCGGGCTCAGTGTTGAACATAACGGACAATGGCGACCATTGCTTTCCATCCATGATTTCGTTAATCATCACCATCCCAAACCGACCGGACCGACTATGCACTTGGCGGTAATCCAAACGCCCAGCCTAATCATTTCCAGCCATGAAAGCATAAAATTGCCAGGTTTAATTGGAAGAACACCAGCGTTATAGCAGAGCTATGTAACCATAGAATCGTCAGTCCGTCCCCTGGTTACAGGATTTCGAGGAAGCGATTACGGCTGAGGCTTTCCTCTGCAACTATGTTTTCGGCTATGGAAAAAAGACTGCTCCGATGCTTTTCCAGCATCTCCCTGGTTCTGCATTCCAGACTACGGATTATTTCCTTGCACTCTTTATAAATAATCTCATCCGGGGTATCTTTAAGATTCACGATCCCTAGAGAAGATAGGCCGGTTTCCACGATTTTCATGGCCATTTCCCAGGATTGCTCAAAATCGCTGGCAGCTCCGGTGCTGTAATTACCGTATTTTATCTCCTCCGCTGCTGCCCCGGCCAGGGCTACCATAATATCTCCCTCCAGTTCGTCCCGGGTATAGAGATATTGGTCGTCCTGCGCCGTTTTCCGCATAAATCCCAGAGCCCTTCCCCGGGGGATGATGGTTAGGGAGGATACCGATCCAGGTTTGACCAGTTCGCTGATTAAGGCATGCCCGCTCTCATGAACGCTTACCCGCTCTATTTCTGCCGCAGAAGGCTTTTTGTCCAGTTTCTCCCCCAGTATGACTTTATCTATAGCCTCATGGAAATGCCCTCGGCTTATGGTAATCTCATTTTCTCTGAGGGCCAGAATGGCTGCCTCATTGGTCAGGCTCTCCAGGTGAGCTCCGGAGAAGCCAAAAGTAGCAGCGGCTATATCATCCAGTATTCCCGGATCTTCAATGGGTTTGTTGCGAGCATGTATATCCAGTATTCTTCTTCTGCCAACCTTATCCGGCAGTGTAACCTGAACATGCCGGTCAAAGCGGCCTGGTCTTAACAGGGCTGAATCCAGCATATCGGCTCGATTGGTAGCGCCGATGATCAGTATCCTGGGGTCTGACTTGAAGCTGATTCCATCCATCTCCACCAGCAACTGGTTGAGGGTTTGATCATATTCCATATGGCTGTTATGACTGCCGCGTTTACCACCCAGTATTTCCAGTTCATCTATAAATACGATAGCGCTGTGACTGTTTTGCTTGCTCGCCTTTTTTCTGGCATCATTGAATAATTGTCTGACCCTTTTAGCTCCCATTCCCGCATATACTTCAATAAATTCACTGCCGGAAGTGGCTATAAATGCTGATCTGGTATAACTGGCTGCGGCTTTGGCCATCAAGGTTTTCCCGGTTCCGGGGGGGCCGACCAGCAAAACCCCTTTCAGCGGCCTAATACCCATCTTTTTTATTTCCTCTGGTTTGATAATAAACTCCAGGGCTTCTTCCAACTCCTTGATAGCGCTGTCTTGCCCACCGATATGTTCAAAGGTGATGTCGGTTCCTATCCGGATGTCGGTACCGATATTATCAAATTTAACCGTTCCCTGTCCTATATAGAAAAAATAAAAGCCTCCCGCCAAAAGAGAAATCAAGATCAAAGGCGTGATGTTCACACCTAAAAAAGCCAGAAAAATTATTAGTCCAAGCAAGATCCCGGACAACATTTCTTTCATTTCAAGCCCACCTCAATTTATACTGAGTCCTGTTTGCTGAAGTACCTGTCAATAACATAATACTGATAGTCCTTGCCATTACTGAACTGCAGATACACGCGCTGCTCATCTAAATACATTTTGTATTCCAGGCCGTCTTTTGCTGCTGTCTGCTTTAACTGATCATGCATCCATACATAGTGGTTGTTGGCCAGAGCTTCATATATAATCGGCTGTATATCATAATACAACTGATCCAACCCGGTACCCTGGCTCCGGTTGATGGAGATTCGGTATTTGCCTTCTCCCAGTTTACTCCGGGCCAGTTCATCCAATTGTTCGAACTCTTCTTGCAGATTTTCTACTTGGCCAAGAGAGATATTGATGAGATACACATTTTCCTTCTTCTCCACCGTGCTGTTTACCACACTGGGCAGATTGTTCAGCCCGCTGATGAGAGGCTTTTCCACCTTATAAAGGGAGTGTAAATGATATTCTCCTAACCCAATTCCAACCGTAAATACCAATGCGGCAATAAACAGTATTACTTTAAATTCGTGTTTTCCGGACAAGCATCTCCCCCCCTTACCCCGCAATTATATCATAGACAGCGGCTTCGGCAGAGGTGCAATATTTGGAATAATGCCGGTATTATGGTAATCATAAACCTGTTCTGCATCCATCCGGTATACTACTGATACTATTAAAATATGCCTTGTATATTGGCGAGAACTCTACAGCTCTATAACCATGATGGATTACAATGACTATACCCTGCCCTGAGAAAACAATCAATCTGCAGGGTCGGTCTTATAGAACCAGCTTACCCAAACTATTCGTGCTAAGGAAGCAAAAGGAAGCAAGGTGGATGATATCTTTACCCTGTAGAGCGGGCAGAGATCGAAAGAAGCCTGGATAAACCGAAATATCGATGATTCCAGCCTTAAATGACAGGACAGTCCGCAGGCCTTTGCAAGAATAACCTTAGCTGCCGTGAACTGCCGGAGCAGATGGTGACAGAGGCTCACCAAATTCTGATCCGCAAATCGGCCCTTTTCGATTAAGATGACAAGGGGAAAGTTCTTTCGTTACATTTCGGCGACCAGGTCGTAGTTTCGGACCGCTTTCAGCTGAGCTGAGACAAATTCTCCTTTGGGCAAATTGGCGGTGGTCTTGATTATGGTGAGACCATCCACTTCCGGAGCCTGGTAATATCCTCGTCCCAGGTACAGGTTGTTTTCCAGCCGGGAGGAAACTAAAATTCTCTCTTGCCGCCCTATACGCATTATATTCTTGGCTCTGGTTATGCTCTTCTGCCGGAGCATTATCTGCTCCCTTCGGTCCGCGGCTAATTCTGCCGGCACCTGCTTATCCAGCAAGGCTGCCGGTGTACCTTCCTCGGGAGTAAATACGAAAGCACCCAGCCAGTCAAATTTTATCTCTTCCAAAAATTCACTTAATAATAGAAAATCCGATTCTTCTTCCCCCGGAAAGCCTAACATGACGGTGGTTCTTAATACCAAGTCACTAATTTGCTGTTTGAGTTGCCCCAGCAGATTAACCAGCAAGTCCAGATCATGTTGCCGATTCATGGCTGCCAGGATATGGTCCGATACATGCTGAATCGGTATATCCAGGTAGGGAACAACTTTGGGGTTGCCGGCCAGAGCTTCAATCAATTCCGAACTAAAATGAAGCGGGTGAAGATACATAACCCTCAGCCATTCCAGTCCCTCAATGTTACCCAGTGCGTCCAGAACCCGGGGCAGGCATGGACGACCGTAAAGATCCATGCCGTAGGCAGCTGTATCCTGGGCTATTACAACCAGTTCTTTTATTCCTTGCCGGGCCAGAATAGCCCCTTCCTTTTCTATCTCTTCCAGTGGCTTGGACCTAAGCCTGCCTCTTATGGAGGGAATGGCACAATAAGCACAAACATTGTCACATCCCTCGGCAATTTTCATATAGGCCATGCCGGGCGGGGTAGTGAGCATACGTCGGCCGTATTCGATGAAATTAGCTGGCGGTCCGCTGATTTTAAGTGGTCTTTCTGAGGATTCTATGGCTTCCACTGCCGATGCTATCTCCTTAAAATGCGAAATGCCCAGAACCCCATCCAGCTCCGGCATCTCTTCCAGAAGTTCCTGTCCATATCTCTGAACCAGGCATCCAGTTGCGATAATGTATTTAACTACTCCGTTATCCTTAAGCCGGCCGACTTCAATGATGGCATCTATCGATTCTTCTTTAGCCTCATCAATAAAGCCGCAGGTATTTATTACTACCAGATCGGCCCGTTCCGGAGAATTTACTATCCGGTGACCGCCTTTTTTTAACAAGGACATCATGATTTCTGTATCGACCAGGTTCTTGGGACAGCCCAGACTAATAAAACCAATATTCACTAATTAAGACTCCTATACTGACTGATCATTTAGCACAAACTCTCTTTCTTTTACTTCCCAGTCCTGGCCCAGGGGTTCAATTATCTCTCCGTTATAGGTTATTTCCACCCCACCGGCGTTGCCAACCCTTATATTCACTGACTGCCGACCTTCCAGGGTTTGCTCCTGCCCGGCCCGCAGTACTGCTTCAAAAACCTTTTCATCATCTACTATAGCTCGCAGCCAGCAATCGCTCTTAGCCTTGACCGATACCTGCACCTTATCCGGTTTAACTGGCACCGGTTCGGGCTCTTCTATCTCTGGTTCATCTATTTCCTGAGGCGGCGGGATTTCTGTGACTATTCCCGGATTATTTGAATCATTATTCTCTATCGCCCGGGAAAAGAAACCTATCATATAATTGCCCACCCAAAGTACGACCAGCAAAAACAAGATGCCGGCCACTATATTTTTAACTGGTAGGTTATAACCGCCAGTACGTACCGGTATTATCTCTTCTTCCTGGTTGTAGCCGCCGTAAGCCAGCTGTTTAAATTCCTCCGCTAGCTGTTTTTCATCCAAGCCCAGAAATCTGGCATATCTTTTCACAAAACCCACTGCATAAACCTTGGGAGGCAGTACCGAAAAATCCTCATTTTCGATGGCTTCCAAGTACAGCCGGCGAATTTTGGTTTCTTCTTCTATCAGTTCCAGGGTTATCCCTTTATCTGTTCTTGCCTTTTTTATTGTTTCTCCCAGTCCCATGCTTTGTGCTACCCTCCTTAATATACACCATAACATATCTTTATTAGTTTGTATTCATCATCAGCGCAATTATTTTCAACCCACCGCTGCAACCAGGCCGAGGATCAGAACCCGCAGCCGGTTTTGTTGACCGGAACCCAACTCCTTAAAGCAACAGGGGGCATCTTCTCACCTGGTGACATCACTGGATGAAGCCAGTCCTGCACCTATGCGAATGGCTTGGCGCAACGGATATCCGCTGACCAGGCCATAAATAATCCCGGTCAGCAAACCGCAAAGTCCTTCCTCACTATCGAAACTCTGGTTGGGAGGAAGCGGATAATCTCCGTCTGTTTCCCGGCTGCGGTATATTAACCTGCTCCGGCCATCAGTAATAATAATGTTATCCGGGGTTTCCGTCCTATCTTCCAATTGTTTCCTATAACAATCTACATCATTAGATCTGGCAACTCCCAGGACCACTGTATTATATTGGAGCAAACCCTCGGGCAGTTCTCCTGGTCCAAGCATAAAAAAGCTGGTACAAAGATGGGGGGTATTCTCCTCATCTTTTTTACCCAGTCTGGCCAGCACTTCCCGCTGGAAGTAGGGATCTACTATCAGCCATTCGCAGTTGAAAATTATCCATTCCCTGCTGTTTAATACTTGTTTGTAGTCGTCCGGATTAAATCCTTCCTCAATTATCTCTCCATCTCCCAACGATATACGTCGGCAGGTCCTTTTACGGGGATGCCGATGAATATGCACGGTTTCCACTTTGTTTTCCATCAGCCGGTTTACAATCATGTCCCCGGGCTGGTCGTTTCCGATCAGACTTATGATTTTCAGGTTGATTCCAAATCCAGCCAATATTTCGCTGGCAACAACCGGAAGTCCCCGGTATTCCAGGTTAACCACCCCTTGTTCACCCTGTTGGCAGGCCTTGATTTCCAGGTAGCTGAGCCCCACCACCACTATTGACGCCTGCTCGTTAAATACATAACCCTTGCCCAGAATCACGCCTTTTTTCATTAGATTGGATATATGCACCGCAACTGAAGAGCGGCTGATGCCTAAACCAGCGGCTAATTGATCCTGGGATATTAATGGATTTTTTTTCAAATTTTCGATTATCTCCCTCTCCCGCAAGGTAAGCCTCATTCCACATCCCCTTAATTGATAATATACGTCAAACCCTCACAGATCTACGCTAAGCCATGCCGGTTGTGCAGCATATCCAACTGTTCCCTATTTATGAGTATCTCCCGTCGTTTATTATTATCCAGTTCAGATACTATTCCTCTCTCTTCCATCATATCCACCAATCTGGCAGCCCGGGAGTAACCAATCCTTAATCTCCGCTGCAGCAGAGATACCGAGGCCTTGCGGCTATCCACGAAAACACCGACTGCCTCCCAGAAGAGATCATCACCGTAATCATCCTCCACCTGTTCCAGGGACGTCTGCAGTTCTTCAATTACCTGGTTTTCACCTGTATTCATTGATTGTTCCCGAATGTAATCCACGGTCTTCTCTATATCCTGGTCGGAAACATATGCTCCCTGGACCCGGAAAGGTTTAGCCGCCCCCACCGGGAAAAAGAGCATATCGCCTTTGCCCAGAAGTTTCTCGGCTCCAGAGGTGTCCAATATGGTCCGGGAATCTGCATTGGAGGAAACGGCGAAGGCGATCCTCGATGGAATATTGGCTTTTATGGTTCCGGTCACCACGTCGACAGACGGCCGCTGGGTTGCCACTATCAAATGCATACCTGCTGCTCTGGCCATTTGAGCCAGCCGGCAGATGGAATCCTCTACCTCTACTGGTGCCACCATCATCAAATCCGCCAGTTCATCAATTACTATTACTATAAATGGCATCTTTTCCTTACACTCCTGGTTGTAGCGATGAATATCGCGAACCCCCAGATCTGCAAATTTCTGGTATCTTTTTTCCATTTCGCCGGCCATCCATTTCAGTACCACCGAGGCTTTCTTGGGATCGGTAACCACCGGAGTCATAAGATGTGGTATGCCATTGTATACAGTCAATTCAACCATCTTGGGATCAATAAAAACCAGTTTCAATTCATCCGGAAATGAATTATAAATCAAACTCATTATTATGCAATTCAAGCATACGCTCTTGCCGGAACCGGTGGAACCAGCTATCAACAAATGGGGCATATCATTCAAGCGCGCCGCTACCGTATTTCCGCTGATATCCTCTCCCAGCGCAAAAGCCAACGGAGTATTAAGCCGCCCGAAGGCCGGAGAGGACAAGAGTCTTCTGAGTCCTACGCTCATTATTTTGTGATTGGGGACTTCAATGCCTACGGCGGATTTACCCGGAATAGGAGCTTCTATCCTGATGCCGGGAGCGGCCAAATTCAGCTGAAGGTCGTCAGTCAGGCTTATGATCTTGCTGATTTTGACCCCAGCCCCAGGTGAAAGCTCATAGCGGGTAACTGCAGGACCGCAGCTCACCTGATTCACTTTCACCTTTACTCCAAAACTGGCGAAGGTATCCTCCAGCACCCCTATACTCTCTTCAATATTTTTTTTATCTATGGTTCTTTCACTGGTAACGTCGCTTAAAATATCCAGGGGAGGTATGTGATACTCAACTGCCCCGGTCTCCCTTTCGTTTGAAGTCTTGGTACTGACCAGATGCAGATTCCCAAGCGGTTCGGAAGCCTTATGTTCAGCATCTGCCTGATTAAAAGGCAAAAGCGGTTCCGTCAGACTATCCGGCAGACTTATCTGGGCATCTACTTCCTGCACCGCATCAATAATAAGGGGAGATGAACTTCTCCTTCTATCCCGAATATCCTCTTCTTCGTATTCATCAAACATGATATTACTGAGCCTTTGCCCTATAACTTTCAGGAAGCCGGTTATTGATTTTACTATATCCGGAAGCGGCCGATCCACAATCATAAGCAAGGCGATAGCCGCGCCGAAAACAATGATGATCAGAGTACCGATCCGACCCACCAGTTTAATAAATACATAGGCCAGTATTCCACCCAAATAGCCACCTCCCATACCCTTAAAACCGGCTTCCCATTCGCTGATACCCTCGGGGATCTGATAAACGCTTATACTGAGCAATACCAGCAAGGATAGTATGCTCGCTCCCCACATCCTAATGGACCACAGTTTTTTAAAAAGCCCGGTATGAATGGCCCAAAACAGCAAAAATAAGGGAATCAGGAAAACCCCCTGGCTGAAAACTGCATCAATACTCCTTATGTAAAAAGTCCCCAGCACCCCTATAAATTGATCATCATAGGGCATATCGCGGAATTTGTATATACTCACCCAGGAAAATACAGCCAGCATCAGTAAGACGATGGCTGTTACCTCAATATGCAAGCCCTTCATTTCGGTGGTTTTCTTCTGCCTGGCCTTACTATTTTTATTGTTCCCCCTTTTTTTTGAGGAAGTAATTTTTTTTACTGACATGTTCGAGCTCCAATACTTATAAAATCCTGCCCGGAGATACCTTGTGCGTTTATCGGTTCAAGACATTCCATTCTCTAAATCCTACTATTCGCCTATCAAAAGACAATTCCTGCCATAATTCCAAGTATTGATGTGAAAATCCCCTAGATCTAGAAAAGATAGTAAGCCCCGATAGTGAGAGCCGCTACCCCCCAGCAGTAGTATGAAAACACAGAAAGTCTTCCCTCCCTGACCAGGTTCACTACCACCTTTATAGCCAGATAGCCAAAAATTGCTGAAGTAATAAAGCCGATCAAATATGGCGGCAGGTTGCCAGCAATGGTTCCCTCCTGAAAGGCGTCTTTGAGTTCAAATATCCCAGCTCCAAGTATCACCGGAATGGAAAGCAAAAAGGAAAAACGGGCGGCAAATTCCCGATCCAGACCTGCCAGCAAACCGGCAGCAATAGTTGATCCCGACCTGGAGATTCCGGGTATTATTGCCAGGGCTTGTAGTAGTCCTATGAATACAGCGTCCTTGAAGGAGGTTCCTTCAATCTCCTTCAAGCCTTTATACCGATTGGCTATGGCTTCAGAATACTTCAGCACCAATCCGGTAAATATCAATCCTATGCCCACCACCAGCAGCGATTCAAATGCCTGCTCAACCAAAGGGGCCAGCAGATAACCGGCCATGCCGGCGGGAATAATGCCCACCATCAGCAGATAGGTAAGCCGGGAAAAAGGTTTGCGGGCGATCTCAACGATGTCATCCCAGAAAACGATAAATACTGCTACTAGAGTACCTAAATGCACTACCACGTCAAAGGTTAACGGAGCCTCCTGCATGCCAAATATATGCTGAAATATGACCAGGTGCCCAGAACTGCTCACCGGCAGAAACTCGGTTAACCCCTGTACTATGCCCAGAACTATTGCTTGAAATGTAGTCACTGCTTCATCCTCCCCCAAAATGCTGGTTAAATTATAGCATAACCATATCAAGATTTTCCTCGAAAGCCCAATAAAAAAGCACGCTCCAGGCGTGCAATACTGACATTTTACTCGCTATTTCAGTTCTTTTTGATCGATCAAACTACCAGGATAAAAGGTTTTGCTCATATAGTCCATGGGATCAGTGCTGCAAATGTCCACTACCCTCCACTGCTCAAAATCTACCGATTCCACGGTCAAATATCCGCCGGAGGGCAGCCTTACCCTGATGGTCCTGCCTTGATCCTTCTTTTCCAGTAACTCCAGAGGATCAGCTATATAGATGATCACTGCCAGATCCCCCCCGACTCCTGCAAATCCTTGATTTTTCTTATTGCCTGTTTCATTCCGCCCATTTCGTCAATCAGACCGCATTTAACCGCGTCTTCTCCCACCAGTACGGTTCCAATATCTCGGGCCAGGTCGCCGGTGCGAAACATCAGGTCCCGGAATTTATCCGCGCTGATTCTGGAATGATCCACAACGAAACGGACTACCCGATCCTGCATTTTGTCCAAATATTCATAAGTCTGGGGAACCCCTATAACCAATCCAGTCAGCCTGATAGGATGAATAGTCATGGTAGCAGAAGGAGCAATAAACGAATAGTCTGCGCTGACTGCAATGGATGAACCGATAGAATGGCCCCCTCCCAGTACAATTGAGACAGTGGGCTTGGAGAGACTGGCTATCATCTCTGCCAGTGCCAACCCAGCTTCCACATCTCCTCCCACAGTGTTTAAAATTATCAGCAGGCCTTTTATCTGTGGATTTTCCTCCACTGCCACCAGCTGAGGCATTACGTGCTCATATTTAGTAGTCTTGTTCTGCGGGGGCAGTACCATATGCCCTTCCACCTGGCCGGAAATAGTTAAACAGTGTATGTCGCTTTTGAAGGCGGGTATCTCTATTTGTCCCAGTTCCTTAATATTATTGGCAGCCTGCTCCTGCTCCGAATTCTCATGGCGGGGATTTTCTGTCATTATGTTCTTCTCCCTTCTGGATAATCTCTGTATTAGATTCTCCCGGCGGGCAGAATTCATGCACATTATGCATTAATTCCAGATGCTGTTTTATCCCCTTGATCTTTTATTGCCCGGCCTGCCACAAACCGGCAAGGTTTTTCCTGCCTGTCATCACAGCGAAATTATAATATTTATAGGCACAATCCACATCAGTAAATCCCGCTTGTTTTAGCCATTCCAGCTGCAGATGCATCTTCGTCTCCTTATCCAGCTTCATCCTCTCATAACAGGCAGTTATCTCATCTTTGCTCAATTGGTTGCCTTCTACAAACCGTCTCCATTCCCGCTTGTAAAGAGAATCCAAAACCTCGGTATCAGCAGCCACCTGGTCTGCATTGACCAAAATCCCTCCATCCTCCAATAACTGAAAGCATCGATGATAAAGCTGCTGTTTTTCCTTATCCGGCAAATGATGTATCGACAAGGCCGATACAATAATATTGTATCGTTCTTCCGGTATGAATTGACTGTAATCCGCCCTTACCAGCCTGACCCCAGTCCGATCTTTAAAACGCAGCTTCGCCATCTCCAGCATACCCTCCGAGAAGTCTATCAGGGTAATCTTGGCATTCGGAAGTCTCTTCAGTACATATGAAGACAGCAAACCGGTCCCGGCACCAATATCTAAAACTCGCGGGCTATCGTTGTCAGTATCCAGCAGTGAAACAGTAATATTATAAAAATCATCATAGCATGGTATCAGTTTTCTTCGCAGCAAATCATACTCCGTGCTGACGCTGTCAAAAACATCTCTGACCTCATCTTTCATCTTGCAGCTCCTTTCTCATTGTGAATTTACGCCCGGCTAAGCAAGCAAAAGCGGATTCGTTTAAAAAACCTCCTTTTGGCTAAAAGGAGGTTTCAGAGCTTAATAAAGGCTATCTTAGGGCGGGTATTGTTCAGACTTCCATAATAATCGGCAGAATCATGGGCCGGCGGCCGGTTTTTTCGTATAAGTGACGGCTTAATCGTTCACGTACCTGGGACTTAATAACCGCCCACTCGGTAATATTCTTCTGGGCGCAAGCATCGAGGGCTTCTTTAACCTTTTCCTTGGCATCCACAATCAGTTCCTCTGATTCGCGTACATATACAAAGCCCCGGCTTACAATATCTGGTCCCGCCAGTACTCCGCCTTTATCCTTGTCAATGGTCACTACCACAATCATTATCCCTTCCTGAGATAGTTGTCTCCGGTCTCTAAGGACGATATTCCCTACGTCTCCTACTCCCAGACCATCGACCAGTATTCGGCCGGAACTCACCTTTCCGGTCATGCTGCCTTTATCCATGCCAACCTCAATAATGTTGCCGTTTTCAGCAACAAATATATTCTCTTTGGGTATACCCAGGCTTTCCGCCAGCTTGGCATGCTTTATAAGGTGATGATACTCGCCATGAACCGGAATAAAATATTGGGGTTTGATTAAATTAAGGATTATCTTCAATTCTTCCTGGGCTGCATGTCCAGACACATGAACCCCCATGCTTCTTTCATAAATAACCTCGGCCCCCTGTTTAAACAGCAAATCTACTGTCTTGGCTACCAGTTTCTCATTTCCCGGTATGGGGGTAGCCGATATGATAACTGTATCACCAGGTTCGATCCCCACCCAGCGATGATCCGCAGTAGCCATTCTGGTCAAAGCAGACATTGGTTCACCCTGAGAGCCCGTAGTAACAATGACTATTTCATGGGAAGGATAGTCGCTGATATCCTCCATTTCGATTAACATATCCTGGGGTATATGTATATAGCCCAGATCCATGGCAACCTGAACATTATTGACCATACTGCGGCCTATTACGCAGACTTTCCGCTGGTATTTGTCAGCAGTAGTCACAACCTGCTGGATACGATGAACATTGGAAGCAAAGGTGGTTACGATTATTCTGCCTTCACATTTTCCAAATAATTCATCAAAAGTGTTTCCTACCACTCGTTCTGACAGAGTAAAACCGGGCCGGTCAGCATTGGTGCTGTCACCCAGCATGACCAGAACCCCTTTTTCTCCCAGTTCCGAGAATTTCCTAAAGTCAACCAGTTGACCATCCACCGGGGTCTGATCCAGTTTAATATCACCGGTATGAACCACTACGCCCAGAGGGGTATGAATAGCAATACCCATGGCATCCGGAATACTGTGGCAAACTCGGAAAAACTCGATATCAAGAGGTCCAATCTTAAAAATATCCCGCGGTTTAGCTACATTGAGCATAGTACCGTTCAGGTTATGTTCGTCCAGTTTTCTTGCTACGATACCCAGAGTCAATCGACTGCCATAAACCGGGACATTAATTTCCTTTAAAACATACGGGAGCGATCCCACATGATCTTCGTGACCATGGGTTAAAAGAATCGCTTTTACTTTGTCCCGGTTGTCCAGCAGATAACTAATGTCGGGAATTACTATGTCTATTCCCAAAAGCTCTTCTTCAGGAAACATCAATCCCGCGTCAATGACAACAATAGTGTCTTGATATCTGAATGCCGTCATATTTTTGCCAATTTCCCCCAAACCGCCCAGGGGAATTATCTGTAATCGGGAATCGTTTTCCAGCACCCAAACACCTCCCTTGTATTAAATTATTAAAGCCGTCCCATATCCGTTGCGATTATTATATCTGATAATACCTGCTTATACAACTATACAGTATCTTGAAGACAAGGGGTAATGCCCAAAATGAAAGATAGGCTAAACATAGCCTATCTATGTAATACCTATAGAATATTAAACTGTAAACTAAATAAGGTTATATTTAACCAGCAAATTATTTATGAATTCCCGTTCTGCTTCAGAAGGTTCACAGAGGGGCAGCCTGAAGCCTCCCACCCCTTTCCCCATCATATTAAGTGCGGCCTTCACCGGTATGGGATTGGTGGTTATAAACAGCCCCTTGAACATGGGTAAAAGTTCCAAATGGAGCTGACGGGCTCTTTGCACATCACCGCTCTTAAATGCTTCAACCATGGCTCTTATCTCATTGCCCACAATATGGGATGCTATACTAACTACCCCCTGGGCTCCTATTGCCATCAAGGGCAGAGTCAGGGAGTCATCTCCGGAATATATAATCACATGCTCGGGAAGTATGCTCCTGAGCAGGGAAACCTGGTCCATATTTCCGCTGGCTTCTTTCACTGCCTGGATATTGCCTGTTTCAGCCAGGCGCAAAATGGTTTCGGGCAGCAGATTACTGCTGGTGCGTCCCGGGACATTATAAAGCATTACCGGGACCTCTACACTTTCCGCAGCCGCTTTAAAATGGCGATAAAGCCCTTCCTGAGTCGGTTTATTATAATAGGGAGCAACCAGCATTATCCCGTCCACACCTAATTTATCCGCTTTTTTACTAAGTTCAACCGTCACTGCGGTATCATTGGAACCAGTGCCGGCCCAAACCGGTACGCGATCACCCACTCGTTCCTTGACTGCGGCAAACAGTTTAACTTTTTCTTCACCGGTAAGAACCGGAGATTCTCCAGTTGTACCGCATACTACTAGTGCCTCAGTTCCATTGCCGCAAAGGTATTCTGCCAGGTCGGCCGCCCCGACATAATCTACGCTAAGGTCTTCCTTGTAGGGAGTAACCATAGCTGTCAATAATCCCGGCATAGACATAAGTTCTCCACCCCTTCTATTTCTTGCCCAGCTCAAATTTATCATGCAGAGCTTTTACGGCCAGTTTCATATGTTCCTTCCTGACCAGGCACCATATATTGGTATATGAGTCTCCTGACTGCAGTATGGGTATATCGTATCCATCAAATGCCTCCAGTACTTGCGCCATAACCCCCGGAATCCCTGTCATGGCTGCCCCAACCACAGCCACCTTGGCACAATTAAATTCCATCCGCGGCAAAATATCAATGTTGTTTAATACTTGTTCTGCCCGCTGAGCCTGTTCATCAGCGACGGTAAACATTATCAATTCCGGCTGAACATTGATAAAATCGACGCTGATTCCAGCCTCGGCCATAGCCTGGAAGACCTTGAGCTGCAGTCCCTGGCTGTCCGGGACCCCAGCTGTTTCTATCCTAACCTGAGCTATATCGGAACTGTGAGTTATGCCGGTAATGAGTTTATCTCGGATAATGCTTACCACTTCACTCTGATGGTCTATATGATTCCTGACCAGGGTGCCAGGAGAATCAGACCGGGTGGATCTCACTCTCAGTGTAATTCCTCTTTGCATTGCAATCTCTATGGCTCGAGGATGGATCACTTTGGCACCCTCTCTGGCCATCTGGCATATCTCGTTATAAGTTATATCATTTATCAGCCTGGCATCTTCCACAATGCGGGGATCAGCAGTCATTATTCCTTCAACATCAGTAAATATATCGATATAATCGGCATTCAAGGCTACTCCCAGGGCGCTGGCGGTTGTATCACTCCCCCCCCGGCCCAGGGTGGTAAGTTCGCCGTTTTCACCTATCCCCTGGAATCCTGCCACAACCGGAACCAAACCTGCTTCCAGACACTGCATTATTCTTTTGGGGTTTACATACAGTATGTGAGCATTGCCGTAATTGCCATCGGTTACCAGTCCAGATTGTTCACCGGTCAAAAAGGTAGCCGGGATACCCCTGGCATGCAACTGATTAGCCAGGATAATGCCTGATATCATTTCTCCGCAGGACATAATCAGATCCATTTCCCTGGGGGCTGGACTGGAGTTAACCTCTTTGACCAGGTTGATGAAGGTATCGGTGGCGTAAGGATCATTCTTCCGTCCAATGGCCGATACCACCACCACCACCCGATATCCTTCAGCCAGGGCATCCCCTATCAATTCACATACCCGGCTGCGAAGTTCGGGAGTAGCCAGCGAAGTTCCCCCGTATTTTTGTACAGCAATCTGCACCATTTTCCCACCTTTTTAATAGAGGTTATCCTTAACCACTACTTCAGCTATCTGTATAGCATTGGTTGCCGCACCCTTCCTTATCTGGTCGGCGGCTACCCAGATTGCGATCCCCTTGTCGCCCAGAGAGATATCTTTACGAATTCTTCCCACAAAGACCTGATCCTGGTTCGATGAATATAAGGGCATGGGATATATATTGGATTGGGGATCATCCTGTACCACTATACCCGGAGCCTTGCTTAATATGCTTCTTACTTCTTCTATTTTCAACGCTTTTTCCGTTTCCAGGTTAATAGATTCCGAGTGGCTCCTGTAAACCGGTACCCGTACTGCCGTAGCGGCTATTTTTAGTTCTGGTTCATGCATGATCTTCCTGGTTTCCCAGACCATTTTCATCTCTTCCCGAGTATACCCTTCTTCCACAAACTCATCAATGTGAGGAATAAGATTAAATGCAATCGGATGCTGGAACACTTCCAGCCTAGGTTCCTGGCCCTGCATGGCTGCGGCTATGTGCTGATCCAATTCCTGCAGACCCGCTATGCCCGCTCCCGATACTGCCTGGTAGGTCGATACTACCACTCTCTTCAAACCCGCTGCCCGGTGAATGGGATTTATGGCTACCACCATTATGATTGTAGAACAATTGGGATTAGCTATAATCCCCCGGTGGAGTTTAATATCTCCCTGATTGACTTCAGGGACTACCAGCGGCACCTCTTGCTCCAGCCTAAAAGCATAACTATTGTCAATAACCACACAATTGTTCTTTACCGCTTCAGGCGCCAGCATTTTACTAATATCGGTTCCAACCGCGAACAGGGCTATATCAGCTCTTTTGAAAGCCTCGGGGCTGGCTCCTTCCACCACGTACTCTTCACCTCTAAAGGATAGCCTGGTTCCTGCCTCTCGCGGATCGGCCAGGCAGATAAGTTCTTTGATTCCGAATGCTCTTTCTTCCAGTATTTTCAACATTTCCTGACCTACTGCGCCAGTGGATCCTACTACGGCTAAACGCACTTCTGCTGCCACATCTATTACCTCCTGCCAAAACTCTATGGATTATTGTAACATAATATTTTGCCCGCTCTCAAGAAACTAGGCTGGCCCCAGCAAGACTGGTTGAAGCTGTTTACCCTGTAAAGCATGAATAACGGTATCACAAACCCATTCCATGGCAGCCACCGCCGAGTTGGCCTTGGTCAGAGGACTATCCTGGCGAAAAGGAACAAAATAAATGTTCTTCATGTTTAGCAGCAAGCCGATATTTTTTGCATTGATGCTCAGGGCATCATTGGTAGATATTCCTATCACCACCGGCCGCTGGTTTCGCAGCTGCGCTTTCACAGCCATTAACGCCGGAGTGTCAACTATTCCATTGGCCAATTTGGCTATAGTATTTCCGGTGGCGGGAATCACTAACACCACATCCAAAAGCTGTTGGGGACCTATTGGCTCAGCTCCAACAATGGTATTAATAATGGGTTGGTCAGTGATCTCTCCGATCATTGCTTTCAGATCCTCTGTCTGGTAAAAACGATTATCAGTCTGATCAACTGTATAGGACAATATTGGATATATATCTGCTCCCATTGCTTTTAATTGTCTGATTGGGGGTAATACATCGGAGATCGTACAGTGCGAACCGGTTAGAACCAGGCCTATCCTGATCCCGTCCAACCGATCTGATTTCATTTCCAGCACTTTTTGCACCTCCCTCTTAACGCCTGAATAGGTCCTGGTTTATTTTGCATAATTCTTCAATTATCAGGGCCGGGACAACATCGGCCAGAATCCTTCCAGCAGAAGCCGGAGCCACCTTGCCCGGCAGGCCAGGGGCTAAAATAGCCTTTATACCAAATAAATTGGCTGCTTCAAAGTCAGTGCCCCCGGGCTGGCTGGCCAAGTCGATCACCACCGTCTCCTGCCGGGCGTGTTTCAAGATATCCTGGGTCAAAACCATGCTGGGTACAGTATTAAAAACAATATCCATATAGTTCATGATCTGTTTCAGCTCGCTGTATTCCGCCCTTCTACACCCCATTTCATAAGCCCGGGCCAACTGCCCGCGATTGCGAGCTACAACTGTCACCTCAGCTCCCATGGCCTTCAACATTCGAGCTAAAGTAATACCCACCCTCCCAAATCCTATAATGCAGGTTTGACTACCGTGAATGGTGATTCTGGTTTCCTCCATTGCCATCTGTAGAGCGCCTTCAGCGGATGGAATAGAATTCAATATCGCCAATTCATCCATTTCCCCGACTTCTATTAGGGTAAAACCCTGATTTGCCGACCATTCTTTGAGAAACGACCGGGCCGAACCGATGAGCACCAGTGCTTTCTCGGCTAAACCGGCCAGCGCTTCTTCAGTCAATACCAGGGGATTTTCTGCGTATACTGCCCTGACTACTCCTTCTGCATTAGTACCGGGCAGCGGCATTATTACCACTTCTGCGTCTTGGCAGGCTTCCATGATCGAGTCGACGGTAAAAGCCCCATGACCCACCATATCTCTGGGAAAACCTGCTACTGCTACCGTTGCACCCATTTTTACGAGCTCAGCCGTCAAGATCAACTCTCTTTCATCTCCACCAATAATAGCGATTTTTATGCCGGATAGCACCGAGCTCAATTCTCTTCCTCCTCAGGCTGTCAATTATCTCTAAAATTAATAGCATTATATGTATTCTTCCCAGAGGTGGTGCCTGTCTGAAACTCCAGCAACAGCAAAAGAGCCACGGAGACAGGTTCCCTGGCTCAAAATATGGGCCAGGGAACCTATCCCCGTGGCTCTCACGTGGCTTTCAGGTCAGATCTACATCAGATTCTCCATTCCGTATACCAGCCCCCGTATTCCCGGCATCTTCTTAATAACCATTATTACTCCGGGCATAAATCCTGCCCGATCAATTGAATCATGCCTGATCTTAAGACTCTGCCCCACCCCGCCAAAAATGACTTCCTGATGAGCAATAAAACCCGGCAGACGGACGCTGTGAATCCTCACCTGATCCATATCCCCACCGCGGCTGCCAGGGATCTTTTCAAATTCCTTTATATTCCTGGGGGGACGGGAGGCCCTGGTCTGGTTTATCATTTCCGCCGTTTTTATCGCCGTTCCGGAGGGAGCATCCATCTTCTGATCATGGTGCAGTTCAATAATTTCCACATCAGGGAAATATACTGCCGCTTCCCGGGCAAACTTCATCATCAAAACTGCTCCGATAGCAAAATTAGGTATAACCGCCACTCCAGTTTGCTTGTCCCTGGCAATCTTATCCAACTGCTTAAGCTCGATGTCATTGAGCCCGGTGGTGCCGATTACACAAGCAATACCCTTTTCCAGGCAGGTCCGGGCATTATTGTATACTGCCTGGGGATTGGTAAAATCTACCACCACATCGGGATTTTCCCTTTCCAGCAACATTTCCAGATCCTTTTCCAGATAAACATTGATCCCTGGCATACCAGCAATATCCGCAATACTCTCCCCGCTGGATTTAACATCCGCTGCGCCCTGTAATACCAAATCATGTTCTTCTGCTATCGCTTTCACTGTCTCTTTGCCCATTTTGCCTAAGGCACCGCTAACTATCACTTTTTGTTTTTTATTCATCAATACTACCTCCATCTCCTGTTAAAAATTAGTTTTATATATTTTGGCAGCCTAGTCAAGATTTGATATAATCCTTACAAGAATAATTACTTAATACTTTATAAAGGGGATGCATTATTTATGGAAGCAGTATTCAATAAGGCCCTGGTGCCGGTAGATGGCTCCGAACAGTCCCTGCGGGCTGTCTATAAGGCTGCCGAACTGGCAGCGGCTGGAGTAATAAGCAGCCTGGTCCTTCTTAACGTTTATGATAGCTCCAAAGTCGACATCACCAAACTTCACAGCCAGGATAAACTCGATGAGCTAAGAGCCGCTTCTCTGGAATTACTAAAAAAATACGAAAGCATGCTGATTGAAAAGGGCGTTCATCCCCGTTTAAAGAGAGCTGGGGGGGAGCCTTCTTCTTTGATTCTGGATGTAGTAGATAATGACGGAAGCTATGATCTTATTATAATGGGAAGCCGTAAGCTAAATAAATTCAAGGAGCTAACCCTGGGCAGTGTTTCGGACAAAGTAGGCAGACTGGTAGATATCCCGGTATTGATTGTCAAATAGGCATCCCAGAACCATCAAGCCAGGTTCACCGGCCGGTTTTGGAAGTATTGGCCGGCCGGGGAACTCATTCCGCTCTCTACATATCCAGCTGCATATATATTCTGCATTGGGCCAGTACGTATTTGCTTACCTCCTGAATCATCCGGCGCTCGGCAAAGCTAACCAGGTTCATGTGGGCGGCAGCCTTCTCCATTACCTGCATAAATCTTCTGGTATATCCTATTTCCTGCCTGATCAAATTGATTAATTCACCATTGCCATAGAACTGGTACAGGGCTTCCAGGTGATCGACAATATATTTCTCCCGGTTATTGATGGCAATAACCGCAGCCTGTTCAAATAGTTGATGTTTATTCAAATCATATCCCAGGAATTTATGGATCAGCTTCATCTGTCTCTTTTTGTCCCTGCAGGTCAATATCTGTTTGCTTAATACCTTCTTAAGCTTCTCCAGGTGTACTACCTGTTCAAGAATCCCGGTATATATAGCAGCTACTTCCTGGGACACAATAAATCACCTCGCAATAAGCATACCAAGCCCTGGCTTCCCATCAAAGCATCCGGCGGTCAGATTATCTTTATCTTCTCTACTTATTTTACGCTATTCTGCTAAAATGATATACTGTTGCTTGCAAGGGAGGTTTTATTATGCCTTTTGATGGTATGGCTATCAAGGTTATGGCAGAAGAATTGAATTCTCTGCTGGTGGAGGCCAGGATTGATAAAATACATCAGCCGGAGAAGGATGAGTTGTTGCTGACTACCAGACATCCCCGCATCGGCACTCACAGGTTGTTGATATCCGCCAACGCCCGCTGGTCGCGCATGCACCTTACGGAAGCCAGAAAGGCTAATCCCAGCGTTCCTCCCAGTTTCTGCATGCTGCTGCGAAAATACCTGGAGGGAGGCAAAATCAAGGGGTTCAGGCAGGTTGATTTTGAAAGGATCATCCACATTGAGATTGAAGCCCTGGATGAATTCAGAGAGTGGAAGAGCAAGATTTTAGTTTGTGAATTTATGGGCCGCCATTCCAATATAATACTGATTAATCCTGAAACCAGGGTAATCCTTGATGCCATTAAGAGATACGGCAGCGACCTCAGTTCCTACCGGGAAGTGATGCCCGGCAAACTATATGTAGACCCGCCTTCTCAGGACAAACTTAATCCGCTGGAATTGGATTACGATTCCCTGGTACAGAAAATTTGGACGGATGCCGGGAAGAGTCTGGCATCAGCCCTATTCGATGCCTGTACCGGCGTAAGCCCCTTCCTGGCCAAGCAAATATGCAGCCTTTCCGGTCTCAATCCCGAGCTCCCGGTGGAAGAATGCGGTGAATATGAATTTGCTACCGTGTACAATCGGCTCAATAATCTGCTCAGCCAGGTAAGCAGCGGTGAAAGTGCCTCCGTAATCTACCGGGAAAATCGCCCCATAGATTTTTGTCCTTATCGGCCCCTGGCTGACAATATAAATACTTATTCATCATTCAATCAGGCCTGCGACACCTTCTATACCACCAAACTGGACTATCTGCGGCTGGAGTCTTTGAAAAGCAATTTATCCCGCAATATCAAAACCCTGCTGGATAAGGTCTATAAAAAGCAGTTTTTTCAATCTTCCGATTTCCATCGAGCCGAAGAAAACGAAAAATATCGGGTCTGGGGTGAGCTGATCACCGCCTACTCCCATCAGTATGCCAAAGGGGATACCATAGCCGTCGCGGACGATTTTTATACCGGCGAACAGGTCAGCATCGAACTGGACCCCCGTTACACTCCCATGCAGAATGCACAAAAATACTTTAAGATTTACAACAAGAGCCGCAAAGCTATCAAACACCTGGAAAGCCTGATGGCCAGGAACCAGGAGGAAATTGACTACCTGGAGTCGGTGCTGGTAGCTATACAGCAGGCTGAATCTCCAGACGAGCTCGATGAAATAGTAGAAGAGCTGGAAATAGAAAAATACCTCAAAGGTCAGGCTAAGAAGCGGGCACGGGGCGGCAAGAGCACCCCCCGCAGATTCATATCTTCTGATGGTTTGGAGATAATGGTAGGCCGAAATAACCGTCAGAATGACCTCTTGAGCCTCAAGATGGCAGAACGCAGCGACCTATGGCTGCATACCAAGAATACCCCCGGCACCCATGTGATAGTAAGACTGCCCCGGCAGATCAAATCAATAAGCGATATGCCGGATGCAACTCTGGAAGAAGCGGCTTTACTGGCAGCCTACTTTAGCAAAGCGGTACAGTCCGAAAAAGCAGAGGTTGATTATACTTTTAGGTCAAACGTAAAAAAACCCGGAGGAGCCCGTCCGGGCATGGTAATTTATGATAATTACTGGACAATCGTAGTTAATCCCCGGGAAGAGCGAATAAAGCAGTTATTGGAATCCGAAGTCCAGCATTCAGTATTATAATTCTACCCTGGGCCCGGAGATAAAGAAAGTGGAATAGCCACTTGGGACAAAATCAGTTATTACAGGGAGTATAAGCTGATTTGGTGACTAATCCACTTCTTTAGCATTTTATCTGAGGTTGTCTTTTTAACGCCTGTTCTTCTAATTCCCGCGTATCATGAGATACCGTTCCTCATGCTGGTAATTCTACCATATATATCCGAGTTTAAACAAGGATTTCTGGTTATTATAACAATAATAACCAGAATACCGTCCCCCTCGTTCAATTACTGAAGCAATGACCGGGACTACCAGTCCCGGTCATATTTAATCCAGTATTTCCACACTGCCATCTTCATTCTGTTTAGCTTTGCTGTCCGGCTCCAGAATATATATTTTCCGGTTAGGCCGATCAACCATTACATCACGATTTATTAAAGTAGCCACTTCTTCCTTGGTAACCAGAGTTCTAATCTGCACTCCGTTATCATACATTTGCAGGATCAGTTCCCCGTTGCCCTTTTTTACTGTTTCCTTGCTGTGTCGCTGGTAAGGTTTTACAAAAATATATTCATACCCGCCTTCGGCGAACCCAATTTCCTTTCCGTTAAGGAATACTTTCAAACCTATTCCCCCTTCATAGAGGCAGTAAAAGCATGCTTGGTGCCTAACCGCGGCTGCCGGGCTTGTAAGCTTCAGAAGCTCCATCCTGGCAGAGTGGACAATCGGCCTGTTCCCAGGACTGTATATCCATGGTCAGAACAGCTTCCTGTTTTACTCCAAAGTTCACCTGGCCATTGCTTCGATCCACCAGAACCGCTACCCCAGCTACCTGGCCTCCGACTGCTTCCACCGCAGCTATTACATCTCTAACCGATCCCCCGGTAGTTACCACATCTTCCACTACCAGAACTTTCTGCCCCGCCTTTATGGTAAATCCGCGTCTGATCTCCATTTCACCATCTTTTCTTTCGGCGAATATGCCCGGAACTCCCAACTGTCGAGCTACCTCATATGAAACAATGATGCCGCCCATGGCCGGACCCACTACCATTTCAATGCCATCCTGAGCAAATTTATCAGCGATATGGCGGGCCAGCTGTTCGGTATAGGCCGGATACTGAAGCACCTGGGCACACTGCATATACTGATTGCTGTGGCGCCCGGAAGTAAGCAGAAAATGCCCCTCCATTAAAGCTCCGGATTCACTGAATATCTTTACTGCCTCATCTCTGCTCAACATCGCTTATTCCCCCAATTCATCAATAATTTTCAGCGCCGCTTCCACCGGGTTGCCGGCTTTAACGATGGGACGCCCGATTACCATATAATCAGCTCCCATATCCAGCGCCTGGCGAGGAGTGGTGATACGTTTCTGATCATTGGCCTCAGACCAAGCCGGCCTTATTCCCGGGGTAACTATCTTAAAATCCTTGCCGCAGGCCCGGCGGATAGCAGTTATCTCCCGAGGCGAACATACTACCCCTTTAATTCCGCATTCCTGAGCCATAACCGCCCATCTAACCACCAGATCCTGAATCTGCATATCTCTGACGAACATTTCCTTTTCCAGCCCTTCCTGGTTAATGCTAGTCAATACCGTAACGGCCAGAGTGATAGGTTCAGGCTGACCCAGCCTTTGAGCCTCTTCTTCCAGCTCCCGCACCATCTCCCGCATCATTTCCCGGCCTCCAGCCGCATGCACGTTGAACATATGACAGCCCAGCCGGGCCATAACCCGACCGGCAGCCGCCACGGTGTTGGGAATATCGTGGAATTTAAGATCCACGAACACTTTCCCCCCCAGATCATTGATCTCCTTTACTATATCGGGGCCAGTACTATTATACAGCTGCATGCCAACCTTAAATAATCCCACATAATCAGTCAGTTCCCTGACCAAGGAAACAGCCTTTTCTTGGGAATCCACATCCAGGGCTAATACTATTCTATCTCGAGCCTGCATCCAATAACCTCCCTCATAGGTGTCTGCCCAAGCTTCAATTCGGTTGAGGCGGATCTACAGCACTGCTGCCCCGACCAGTTCATCTATGTTGCTCAGGCCCTGTTCTCCTACATAATTCTCCAAACCCCGGGCAATATCCTCTGCCAGGCAGGGATGAACAAAATTGCCGGTGCCGACGGACACTGCGCTGGCTCCCGCCAGTATAAATTCAAGGGCATCCCTGGTACTGGTGATTCCTCCTCCGCCCAATATGGGCAGATCAACCTCTTTGTACACCTGGTAAATCATGCGCAATGCTACCGGCTTGATAGCCGGGCCGGACAACCCGCCGAAAATATTACCCAGAACTGGTCTTCGGCGCTCAACATCAATTGCCATTCCCATCAAAGTATTAATCATGGACAGGGCATCTGCCCCCCCCTCCCTGGCCGCTTTAGCAATACTGACAATATCCGTCACATTGGGTGACAACTTGGGTATTACCGGCAATACCGTTTCCGACTTTACAGCCTCCACTACCGTCCGGACCAACTCCGGATCAGTACCGAACTGCATGCCTCCCTGCTTAACATTAGGACAGGATATATTCAGTTCAATGGCTGCAATTCCAGGGTTATTATCTATTCTGCGAGTAATCAGAGCATATTCATCCACTGAATTACCAGCGATGTTGGCTACTACAGTCACCCCATCCTCCATCAAGGAGGGCAGATACTGGTTTAAAAACACCTCAATTCCGGGATTTTCAAGTCCAATGGCATTGAGCATCCCGGCCGGAGTTTCATATATCCTGGGAGGCTGATTCCCGTACCGTTCCTCCAGGGTAGTCCCTTTGACGATAACTGCCCCTATCTTGCTTATATCCAAATAATTCTGGTATTCGCGGCCATATCCAAAAGTACCTGAAGCTACGGCAACTGGGTTTCGCATCTCTAAACCACCCAGGTTCACTGTCATATCAATAATACCCAAGCCAACAACCTCCTGTATTTTAATAATATCCCCCCAGGGGGAAAACAAATCGGATTTTATGTGGCCGAGAAATCAGGTCCATTCCCGTTGCTAACAGGCAGGGGAAATACCGGACCATCCTGGCAGATTTTCACATAAGAGGGGTCGGATTCCTTAAGTTTTTGCGCACAGCCCAGACAGGCGCCAACCCCGCAGGCCATGTATTCTTCCAGAGATAATTCCCCGGCCAACCCATGCCGGGCAGCAAATCCGGCTACTGCAGCCATCATAGGATTCGGGCCGCAGGTATAGACATAATCAATATCCGCCGGATCAATGGTCTTTTCCAGTAAATCGGTAACCAGACCTTTAAATCCCTGGCTTCCGTCCATAGTAGCAGCCAGACAGCTTATCCCCAGCCGGCTGAACCTGACCCGAGAACAAATCTCCTGACTATTTCCCGCCCCGTGCAGTACTGTGACCTGCCGGTTTAGAGGCTGCAATTCACGGGCCAGGAATAGCAGCGGGGCAATACCCACTCCTCCGCCTACCAGCAGAACCCTCTTGTCCTGGACCAGATTAAATCCCCTACCCAGAGGCCCCATCACATCCAGGGGCTGATCGACGGTATATCTGCTTAAAAGCTGGGTTCCCCGGCCAACTATTCTATATAAAAGGGTTATCAGCCCACTGTAAACATCTACATCATAAAGGCTGAGGGGGCGCCGCAGCAAGGGATCATGATCATCCCCCGCCCGGATATGCACAAACTGCCCGGGCCGGGCCGCTGATGCTATTTCCGGTGCCGCAAACTCCATTTCCCACAACTCCCGACCTACCTTCCGGTTACTTATCACGGTTCCTTTCATGCAAACCGGCATCCTGCACCTCCATATCCTTAACTGTTGATTTTTTAACTATACTTCCCCATCCCGGCCAGGTATTCCTGCAGCGGCCTGATTGGACCGTTGGCACTGCCGCTTTTCCCTCCGGTCTTCAGAGCCTCCTTCACCACCTTGAGAGTGTCCAGCGAGGTCAGACAGGGCACATTCAGTTCAACTGCCGCCCGCCGTATTTGAAATCCGTCACTGTAGGGCTTCCTTCCATGAGTAAGAGTATTGACCACAAAATCCACCTCTCCCTGGCGGATAAGATCCACAATGTTGGGTGAACCTTCTTTGATCTTTTTGACCGTTTTAACCTCTACCCCCTGCTCAGCCAGAGACCTGGCTGTGCCTTCGGTAGCTACAATACTGAAACCCATTCCCGCGAATTCTGCCAGAAGGGGGATAGCTTCTGTTTTTTCCCGGTCGGCAATGGTTGCTACTATATTACCCTTTTCCGGTATTTCTACTCCGGCGGAAAGCAGACCTTTGTATATAGCATTCTGCAGCGAGTAGTCTATCCCCATCACTTCACCAGTGGATTTCATCTCCGGTCCCAGGTTGATATCTACCTGCTGCAATTTGCTGAAAGAAAACACCGGTACCTTCACCGCGTAGAATCCCATCTCCGGGTATAACCCGCCCTGGTATCCCATTTCGACCAGGGTTCGTCCGAACATTATCTCGGTGGCCAGTTTAACCAGGGGTATCCCAGTGACCTTGCTGATAAAGGGTATGGTCCGACTGGAGCGGGGATTCACTTCCAATACGTAGAGTTCATTCTCATGCTCAACGAACTGTATATTGATAAGACCTCGCACATCCAGCTCCAAAGCCAGCCGGGTAGTGTAGTCCACTACTTTATCCCGGATATCGTCACATATATCGTGAGCCGGAAATACCGCCGTACTGTCTCCGGAATGAACCCCGGCCCGCTCTATATGCTGCATTATGCCGGGTATCAATACCGTCTTTCCATCACATACTGCATCTACTTCGATCTCTTTACCCAGTAAATACTTGTCCACCAGAACCGGGTGTTCCCGGTTAACCCGGGCTGCTGTTTCCATATACTGTTTCATCTCATCAACACTGTCAATTATTTCCATGGCCCGGCCGCCCAGTACATAGGAAGGACGCACCAATACCGGATAGCCTATGGCATCAGCTGCTTTTACCGCTTCTTCCAGGGAGTATACACTCTTTCCCGGAGGGCGGGGTATTCCCAGTTCAGCCACCATAGAGTCAAATCGCTCCCGGTCCTCTGCCCGATCAATGCTATCATTGCTGGTGCCCAGAATCCTGATTCCGGCCCGGGCCAGGGGACCGGCCAGGTTGATGGCAGTCTGTCCTCCGAATTGAACTATGACCCCCTCCGGTTTTTCCTCATCCAGGATATTCATCACATCTTCGAATACCAGCGGTTCGAAATACAGCCGGTCAGAGGTATCGAAATCGGTGCTGACCGTTTCTGGATTATTATTGACAATTACAGCTTTGACCCCAGCCTGCCGCAGCGCCCATACTGCATGGACCGAACAGTAATCGAACTCTACTCCCTGTCCGATTCGAATTGGACCGGACCCGATAACCAGTACCTTGCGAGCCAACGGATCATGATCCGCTTCATTCTCTTGCTCATAGCAGGAATAAAAATAAGGGGTACGGGCATCAAATTCGGCGGCACAGGTATCTACCTGCTTATAAGTGGGCACTATGCCTTTCTCCAGCCGCATTCTGCGCACATCTTCTTCCCGGATTCCTTTGAGCCCGGCTATCTCGCTGTCGGAAAACCCCATTTTCTTAGCCGCCGTAAGGGTTTCCCCATCCAGCGTCTTAGTTTTTAAGGCCAGGGCAAAATCGATAATATTCTTAAGCTTTTTCAAGAAGTATTTGTCGATCTGAGTTATATCCCATATTTCGTCTATAGTAAATCCCCGGGCGAAAGCCTCGGCGATAATAAAAATCCTCTCATCGTCGGCATATACCAGACGCTTCCACAATTCCTCATCACTCAGGTCCTGCAGTTCCGGCAGCATCAGGCCATACAGGCCAATCTCCAATGAACGTATGGACTTTAGGAAGGCCGCTTCGAAACTGCGATCGATAGCCATTACTTCGCCGGTGGCTTTCATCTGGGTGCCCAGTTTACGATCGCCGAAAACAAATTTATCAAAAGGCCAGCGGGGCACTTTTAATACCACATAATCAATAGCCGGTTCAAAACAGGCGGTGGTAGTACCGGTAACCATGTTGGGTATCTCATCCAGGGTGTAGCCGATAGCTATTTTGGTAGTAACCCGAGCTATAGGATAGCCGGTGGCTTTGGAAGCCAGGGCACTGGAACGGCTGACTCGGGGATTGACTTCTATAACATAATACTTCTTGCTGAAGGGGTCCAGGGCGAATTGAATATTGCATCCGCCTGCTATTTTCAATGCTCTGATAATCTTGATTGAGGCCGATCTCAGCATCTGATATTCTTCATCAGTAAGGGTCTGGGCCGGGGCGGTCACTATACTGTCTCCGGTATGAATACCTACCGGGTCCAGGTTTTCCATGGAACAGATGGTGATACAGTTATCATTGGCATCCCGCATTACCTCGAACTCAATTTCTTTGTAACCGGCCACACTTCTCTCGATCAGGGCCTGGTGGATAGGACTGCTCTTTAGGCCTCGGTTGACTACATTGACGAGTTCCTCTTCATTATTACAGCTTCCGCCCCCGGTACCGCCCAGGGTATACGCCGGACGCACAATCAGCGGATAGCCGATTCGGGCCGCAAAATCAAGGGCTTCTGGTATAGAATGAACTATGGCACTTTCCGGTATTGGTTCATCTATTTCCTGCATGGTATCCTTAAACAATTCCCGGTCTTCGGCCCGGTAGATGGCCTCCAGGGGCATGCCCAGAACCGGAACTCCCTTTTCCTTCAATATCCCGGCCTTATCCAGGGCCAGAGCCATATTGAGCCCTATTTGTCCACCCAGATTGGCTATTATCCCATCCGGTTTTTCCTTATCCAGGATCTTAATTACACTCTCGACGGTAATAGGTTCCATGTATACCGAATCGGCAATATCCACATCGGTCATAATGGTAGCCGGATTGCTATTGAGCAGGACTACCTCCAAACCCTCTTCTTTTATGGCCCGGCAGGCCTGAGTTCCAGCATAATCAAATTCTGCCGCCTGGCCGATGATTATTGGACCTGAACCAATCACCAGCACCTTTTGCAACTTTTTATCCAGAGGCATTATGGTTCCCTCCATTTATCAGTAGATTTATCAGTAGATTTATCAGATGGTTGTAACAAACTGGTCATAGAAGAATCCGGTTTCGCTGAATCCCTGGAAACCTTCCGGGTCGAACTGGACCGAAAAGGCTGGATACCGGCGGTGCCTTATCCCTTCTACACTGTTGTCATTTAAACTGCGCAGGGTTATCTCCAGATCCAGGTCAGCCAAGGAATCGCTGTCGATAGCAAAGCTGTGGTTCTGGGTGGTAATATAGACCCGACCATTAGCCAGATCCTTCACCGGGTGATTGCTTCCCCGGTGTCCGTGACTGAGCCGGTTGATCTTTGCTCCCATAGACAGGGCCAGTATCTGATGGCCCAGGCCAATCCCAAAAAGGGGCACCTTGCCCAGCAGTCCCCGGCAGGTGTCAACCGCATAGGGCAGGGCCTGGGGATCACCGGGACCATCGGAGAAGAATACTCCGTCCGGTTTCAACTCCCTTATTTCCACCGCGGTGGTATTAGCCGGCACGGCTATAACCTGGCAGCCTCGCTCATTCAGAGATTTAATTACTCCTCTCTTGGTTCCCAGATCCACCAGAACGATTCTCTTGTCCCCCTGTCCAAAATTCATGATATTTTTGCGGCTCACAAACCTTACCATGTCACCGGTAAGATCCCGGGCCTCTTTCTTGGCTTTTTGTATCAGCCGTTCCATGCTGATCAGCCTATCGGTGATAATGCCGCCCATAGTCCCGCTTTTTCTCAGTTCGCGGGTTAAGGCCCGGGTATCAACTTCGGTTAAAACCGGTATCTCACTCTTATTTAGAAAGCTAATCAGGTCCGTTTCCATCTCGTAATGGCTGGGGAAATCAGTGGCTTCCCGCAAAACCAGCCCTTTAACCATGGCCGAACGGGAGGCAAAACTCTTTTCATTCAAACCCACATTCCCTACCAGAGGGTAGGTCATTACCACTATCTGCCCATAATAGGACGGATCAGTGATAATATCCTGGTAGCTTATCATGGCGGTACTAAAAACCACTTCCCCTCCCGCCATGCGACAATCATTCAGAAGCCGGCCGGGAAAAACCCGTCCGTTTTCCAACACCAGGTAGCCTTTCATACACCTTGCCCTCCTTATACTATGCTGCCCTCCCGGGCAACAATCTTTCCGTTTACTATGGTTGTATCAGGCCAGCCTTTTAAGACCTTGCCCTTAAAAGGTGTATTTTTCCCCTTGGAATAAAACTTGTCAGGATCTACGGAGCGTACTGCCTCAGGATTGATAATAGTTATATCAGCAACTTTTCCTATTCCCAGGGTTCCCGCATCCAAACCCAATATCTCAGCCGGCCCGCAGGTAAACAAGCGTACCATATCGTAAGCATCCAGCAGTCCCCGATGCACCAGTCCATCCATGATCACTGCCACTGCCGTCTCCAGGCCCGAAATGCCCATGGCCGCCAGTTTGAATTCGCAGTCCTTGGCTTCCCGGTGATGAGGAGCATGATCGGTGGCTATGCAATCAATGGTCCCATCCTGCAAGGCTTCTATAAGGGCTTCTATATGTTCTAGGGAGCGCAGGGGAGGATTGACCTTGGCATCAGTATCATAATCAGCTAAAATTTCATCACTTAAGGTCAGGTGATGCGGAGTTGCTTCACAGGTAACGCTGACTCCTTTACTCCGGGCCTGTCTGACCAATTCGATCGAACCCCGGGCAGATATATGGCAAATATGGATATGGCCTCCGGTAAGTTCCGCCAGCCGGATATCCCGCGCCACCATCAACTCCTCGGCCGCCGCCGGTATCCCCTTTAATCCAAAGATAGTGGAATGATAACCCTCGTGCATTTCACCGTCCCGGGCAAGATCCAGCTCTTCACAATGGGACAGCACAGGAATACCGAACATTTTTGTGTACTCCAGGGCATTGCGCATTACACTGGCCCCTGACACCGGCTTGCCGTCATCGGATATAGCTACACATCCGGCAGCCAGCAGGTCAGCTACTTCGCTCAATTCCTTGCCAGCCTGTTGTTTGGTTATGGTTCCGATGGGATAGACCTTTACTACTCCGGCTTTTTCCGCTTTTTCCCGTATGAATCGGATTACCGATGTATTGTCGGCTGCCGGCTGGGTGTTGGGCATACAGCAGACAGCGGTAAATCCCCCCACGGCAGCAGCCTGGGTGCCGGTGACTATATCTTCCTTATATTCAAATCCCGGTTCCCTTAAATGGACATGCATGTCTATGAATCCGGGACAGACTATCTTGGCGGAGGCATCGATGACTTCTGCCCCCACAGCATCGATATTAACACCAATATCGCTTATGAAGCCATCCTCAATCAAGACATCCATGACCTGATCCAAATCATTGAACGGGTCTATCACTCTTCCGCCCTTAACCAGCAATCTCATCTTTTGAGCCCCCCATCATTAGGAACAGCAAGGCCATCCTCACTGCTACGCCATTGGCAACTTGTTCGTTGATCAACGAATGAGAGCCTTCCGCCACCTCGCTGGATATCTCAACCCCACGGTTCATTGGTCCCGGATGCAGTACCAGAACATCTTCTTTGGCATTTTCCAGGTGCCTCTGGGCCAGCATATACAGGTTGGAATATTCATCCAATGACGGGAACAAGCCCGCCTCCTGTCTCTCCCGCTGGATGCGCAGCACGTTAATAACATCCACATCTTTCAGGGCTTTATCAAGATTATAATAGGCTTTGACTCCCATCCTCTCAACTTCAGGGGGTATCAAAGTTGACGGGCCTACCACCCTTACCTCGCAGCCGAATTTTGTTAAACCATATATATTGGATCGAGCTACCCGGCTGTGAAGTATGTCTCCTACTATTGCCACCTTCAACCCTTCCAGGGTTCCCTTGCTCTCCAAAATGCTGTACATATCCAACAGGGCCTGGGTTGGATGCTCATGCTGTCCGTCGCCGGCATTAATCACCCTCATGCTGGTATTACGAGCTGCATAATGGGCGGTTCCGCTCATAGCATGTCTGATCACCATAAGATCAAACCCCATCACTTCTATGGTTTTGATGGTATCACGCAAACTTTCCCCCTTTTGAACACTGCTGGTAGATACCGCCAAATTAACTGTGTCCGCACTCAAGTATTTTCCGGCAATCTCAAAAGAGGTACGAGTTCGGGTGCTGTTCTCATAAAAAACCGTAACCATAGCCTTTCCTCGTAAAGTTGGTACTTTTTTAATATCCCGCTTGATAACATCCTTCATGGGTACCGCCGTGTTCAGAATAAGTTGGATTTCCTCTCTGCTGAGATCTTTTATCCCCAGCAAATCTTTCCTTTCGAATTTCACCGCCCAACCTCCTTCATTTTATTTGGCCCATCCCGCAATCCTATTCAAGCAGCATCCAGGGGCAAAAATAAAAAACCTTCCCGGTCCACGAGGGCAAGGGAAGGTTCTGCTAACACTCTTGCCCTTGCCAGCCTCTCGGGACTGAGTTAAAGGGTCTTCTGCTATGAATCACCTATTATTTCCTGTATTATAACTTTGTCGTCTCCATCCAGCTCTCTCACCCAAACAGCTATATTCTCCTGTTTGGCGGTGGGAACATTCTTGCCGATAAAGTCTGCCTTGACAGGCAGTTCCCGGTGCCCCCGATCAACCAGAACAGCCAGCTGTATGCTGGTAGGCCGCCCCAAGTCAATCAAGGCATCCATTGCGGCCCTAACGGTTCTTCCGGTAAATAAAACATCATCCACCAGTACTATAATCTTGTGGTTAATGTTGAAATTTACCTCGGTTCTCCGGACCAGGGGCTGGGATGCCAAGGTAGTAAGATCATCCCGGTAGAGAGTTATGTCCAGGATGCCTACCGGTACCTTAACCCCCTCGATAGCCTCGATTCGTTCCGCCAGCCGGTCGGCCAGAGGCCCTCCCCGCCGGCGGATGCCAATCAGAACAACATTATCAACACCCTTGTTCCTCTCGATAATCTCATGGGCTATCCGGGTCAATGCCCGGTTGACAGCCATCTCATCCATTATGGTATTTTTATCCCGAACTTCCATGGCGCCCTCCTAACTCAGGCCAAACAAAAAGCCTGCTTTCAGCCGTAAGACTAAAGGCAGGCACAGTATTCCTGACAATCCTTGCTAGCCTCACGGGGCCAACTTAAAGGTTCTTAATGAATTCTAATCCAAGCTATTCCACCTGTCAAGCTGGAGCCGACACCTTTTAAGGCAGGGATATTCTATGGGGGTAAAGCACAGTTGAAGGAGGTCGGATGACGGGGCAGGAAGGTGTCCGAGTCCATATCTCAGGAATCAGTGAATTTCAGCTCGTTTATTATCTTCTGAAAATATTCCGGCACTTCAGTGGTAAACTCCATATACTCACCGCTGCGGGGATGGACAAATCCCAGCAAATGAGCATGCAGAGCCTGTGACTCCAGACCGAAATGCTTTTTGGCTGAACTATAAAGAGGATCACCCACTACCGGGTGTTTTATATAGGCAAAGTGCACCCTGATCTGGTGAGTCCTTCCGGTCAGCAACTTGACCTTGACCAGAGAATAATGGCGATATCTGCCCAAAACCTGGTAATTGCTCATGGCCGATCTCCCATTGGCTGTTACCGCCATTTTTTTTCGGTCAGTTTTGCTCCGGCCGATGGGAGCGTCAATGACTCCCAGGTTTTCCTTGATAACTCCATGCACCAGGGCAATGTATTCCCGGTTTATAGTATGATCCTTAATCTGGGCCGCCAAAACCCGATGAGCTGTATCATTTTTAGCTACCACCATTACACCCGAAGTATCCTTATCCAGACGGTGAACTATCCCCGGCCGCAGATCGCCATTTATGCCGGACAGATCCTTGATATGATAAAGCAGGGCATTCACCATGGTCTGATCGTGATGGCCGGGAGCAGGATGAACTACCATGCCCTTCGCCTTGTTAAGCACTACCAGATCGTGGTCCTGGTAGATTATCTGCAGCGGCAGATCCTGGGCCGCTATTTGCACCATTTCCGGAGCCGGTATCTCTACTGAGATCTCTTGGCCTTCAGTCAATCGATAACTTGCTTTGCAGACCATTCCGTCTACCATTATGCGTCCCGCATTGATCAGGTTTTTAACCGCAGTACGGGAAAGCCCGGATATTTGCTCGGCCACGGCCGCGTCCAGACGCTCCCCATCCAGTTCTTCCTCAACCATAATAATCGCCCTGTCAGCCATTTATATCACTCCTCTCCATCCGGTAAACATGCCATGCCAAAAGAAATCCACCACATACGATAGCCATATCAGCAACATTAAAAATGGGCCACCAGTGGAGATCCAAAAAATCAATTACATAGGAAAGCCGTATCCGATCCAGCAGGTTCCCCGCCGCTCCCCCGGCCAGCAGTCCGGTTATTAAAGCCAGCCAGGGACCGGGCCGATATATGGCAGCCCAAATCGATATTCCGGCCACTACCAAAGCTGAGGCCAGGATGAAAAACAACAACTTTCCCTGCATGATACTAAAAGCTGCTCCCTGATTATGCACATAAGTCAGCCAAAGCATTCCGTCTATCAAGGCCTGACTCTCACCCGGGGCAAAAGTACTGCTTATCCACCATTTGCTGCCCTGATCCAGCACCAGGACCAGGGCCAAGACCAGCCAGTAATACATTCTCCAGCCTCCGCCTTCTCATTTTTATCAATTGCTATTATTTTACGCTACATGGAGAGGTTAAACAAGGAAGGAAACCAGATATAACCAGGCAAAAAGCGACTCTTCCCTGGTTGCAGCTGCTGATGGTAACTGCTAGGAGATGTTCGACAGGGTGCAGCCAATCGGCTTATTTTCCATCCATGGAAAGTCATAATTGAAGTAATCCGCACCGTATTGGACCTACTTCGGCAATACTACAATGGCATCCCCAGGACAGTCATCTCTGCATTGCCCACAAGCTATGCATATATTCGGGTCAATAGTATACTCCCCAAAAATACTGATGGCCGCAACCGGGCATATATCTGCGCAAAGGCCACAGTTTAAGCATTTATTCCGGTCTATCAAATACATTTCCTAATTTCCTGATTCCAGACTTAAAGCAACGAAGCTATAATGTTACGTTGTATACAGTTAGTGCCTTCAACCGTCGATAGAACCCTGGCATCTCGCAGCAGCTGTTCAACCCGGCTCCCTTTTTCGAAGGCACGAGAGGCTAGTATATCTGCTGCCATACCCGTCACTTCCTGGGCTATTACACTGGCTGATAGTTTGGCCATGGCAGAGGCTATAGTATAGTCATCACCTTGGTCGATCAGCCAGCATGCCTTCCAGGTCATTAAGCGGGCCATCTCGATCCTGGTAGCCATCTCAACCAGACTATGAGCCACCGCCTGATGATTTTTAATCTTCTTGCCAAACTGCAGCCTGTTTTCGGCATATTCGTAGGCCAATTCGTAAGCAGCCCGCGCTATTCCAACTGAGGTTGCGCCTACCACTACCCGTCCAATATCAAAGGTCTGACTGAGTAACAGATATCCGCTGTAAGATTCATCCAATTTGACAACCATATCCGAATCAATAACGGCATCCCTGAAGATTATTTCCGCCATGGGAGCATACTCCAGAGCTGCTATATCCCTGATTTTGCCAATGTTCATCCCAGCTGTACCCGCTGGAATGATGAAGCACCTTAATGAAGCTTTTTTTTGCAGCTTGTCAGTCATGGCAAACATGGAAACAAAGGCTGCCTCGGGAGCATTGAAAATATAATCTTTACATCCATTAATTATAAAGCCCCGGCTGGTTTTTCTGGCCAAAGTATGCATGGAATTAAGATCAGATCCCCCTGACGGTTCAGTTAAAGCAAAGGAAGCTATATTGACCTTTGACCCAGCTAAAAGAGGCAGGTAGCGTTCTTTTTGGGCTTTGCTCCCGGCCAGAAGAATTGGTTGTGCCGCATGAACATTAGTATCCACCACCGCAGCCAAGCCGGGACATCCAGCGGCTATTTCTTCTATGACCAGTGCGGTGGTAAAGATGTCCAGACCCAACCCCCCGTATTCTTCAGGAATAGTGGGACAGACCAAGTTCAATTTACTCAGTTGATTTACCAGGTGCGGGTCGAAGGCCTCTTGCCGGGAAAAACCAGTAACCAGCACATAAGGTTTGATTTCTTGCTCAACCAGTTCCTTGACCTGAGTTACCAGCTGTTTTTGCTGATGGTTCAAGCTAAAATCCATATAGTACTACCCCCCGTTCCTTTTCCACTTCAAAAACTGGATGTATTCATCTACCATCTTGATCTCATCGTCTCCCAGGCGATATATATCATTGATTATTTTTAACATGAAGCTGTCTTGAGTCTGGTTTATATACTTGTTCCCATTATTGTCAGCAAAATTTTCCACAAAATATTCCATAGGCTTTCCTAGAACTTCTGACAGCTTTTCCAGTTGAGACAGGTAAATCCTGCGCTTGCCCTTCTCATAATTGGACAGGGCTGATTGCGAACAGCCAATAGCACTGGCCAGCTGTTCCTGGCTTAACCTTTTTTCCTCCCTGGCCGCCTGTATTTTCTGGCCCAAATCTTTCAAATTCATCTATCTGCACCTCATAACCCTACAGTATCACTTTTAATTCTATCATAAACGTAATATTATTACTGCTGCAAGCACATAATATTACATTATTTATTTTTGTAATAACCTTCGTCATGCTATTACGATATTCCAGCATGTCTCATCAATTATGCCCCCTAGGCCAACACATTCAACCATATGGTTTATGTCGGCGTTTCTTCGCATTGCCATTTCATTCATCCAGCACTTGTTTCCGATTATGTCACGAACAATTCAGTTGTTTTGTTATTACGTTTGTGATATATTTCTATTACGTTAGTAATCATGCGCCACAACTTACTAGAAAGGATGGGATGCAAAATGTTTGAGTTTGTAATGACTGATGAACAGAAGCAATTGCGAGATGAAGCCCGCGAAATGGCAAAATGGGTGCCTCGAGAATATGTCCTGGATATGGACGCAGACAAAATCAAATATCCTAAAGAATACCTGCGGGAATGCGGAAGGCGCAACCTTATAGGTTTAAGGGTTCCCAAAGAATACGGCGGCAGGGGCTTGAAATGGGAAGATGATATCATAGCCCTGGAAGAGCTGGGCGTAAATGGGTATATATTTGTCTGCACCTACGGGGTAACCGGTGACGTAGTGCCAGAGGCAATAGTTCACTTTGGGACTGAAGAGCAGAAAAAGAAGTATCTTCCTCCTATATGCAAGGCAGAAAAATTTGCCGCTGAGTGTTTGACCGAACCCCGCGGAGGATCGGACTTTTTCGGCTCAACTACCATGGCTGTCCAGGACGGCAGCGATTTCATTCTCAACGGACAGAAACGCTTCATAGTCGGCGGCGAAGGTGCTGATTATTTCTTGGTATATGCAAAAACTAATCCCGAAGGAGGACCCACCAACTCAATGACCTGCTTCATGGTGGAAAGAGAGATGGGAGTAAAAACCGAATACCTGTACGGATTAATGGGATGCCGGGGAGGCGGAACCGCCCGGGTGGTTTTTGATAACGTCCGGGTGCCCAAAGAAAATATTATTGGTGAAGTCAACGGCGCTTTTCCCATTTTTTACCAGATGATGATACCCGAGAGATTCGGCACTGCTGCCATGACCATAGGTTCAGTCCGTCCCGCCCTGGAGATAGCAACCGATTACAGCACCAAGCGCAAAGCCTTCGGGCAGCCTATTAATAATTTCCAGGGTGTAAGCTTCAAGATAGCCGATTCAGTAATCAAGATGGACAGCTGCCGGGCTTTGATGTACAGCACCTCCAAAGCCGTAGACAACGGAGCTGATCCCTCTTTATGCCGCCGTTTGGTCTCGGAAGGCAAGAAATTCGTCACTGAACAATGCTGGGATGTAGCTAACCTAAGTATGCAGGTAATGGGAGGAATCGGATATACTGACATCTATCCTATTGAAAAGATAGTTCGGGATATGCGTCTGTCCATGATCTGGGTAGGAAGCAATGAAATAATGCAGCTTATAGTTCAGCACGAATGGTACACTGCGAGAAAAAAAGAACTAAAAAACAACAGCAAGCGAGAAAGTGAGTTTGACTGTATCAACGCTTTTGTTGAAGGAGAAAAGATTTACGAATAATTAAGGCTTTTATTGCTTTGGTCAATAGAAAGGAGATGAAAAAGCATGTCGGATAAATGGAAGGAATTGTATAAGGAAAAATTGTATACTCCGGATGAACTGGCGGGAATGATTGATAATAATGATAGAATATGTTCTCCTACCGCTAACGGGACCCCGCGAATCTTCTGGCATTGCCTGGCCAAACGAATTGCAAACGGGGAACTGCCGGATCTGGAAGCAATATTGGGACTGAACCTGAATGCCCCGGATATCTGCAAACCCGAGGTATCATCCCAATTCTATTACCGGGATGGCTTTACCTCCCCGGTTTCCCGCAAAGGGGCACAAATGGGATTCATCGACCCTACACCCATTAGGTTTTCAGATATTCCCCGCACTAATATAGAATTGAGAGACTATACTGCAGCTACCTTCACTGCCTCACCCATGGATAAGCACGGTTGGTTCAGCGTGGGCTTAAACGCTTCCCATGCGTTTTCCTCCGTGCAGCGAGCAAAACAGAACGGCAAGCCCATTAAGATCTATCTCGAAGTAAATAACCACCATCCTTTTATTTACGGGCACAGCCATGTTCATATTTCTGAAGTGACCGGGCTGTGTGAAGCTGACTGGCCCCTGATACCCATCCCTACCGAACCACCCACCCGGGAAGACCTGGCCATAGGTGCCTATATTGCAGAAGAAATACCGGATGGAGCCTGCATACAGCTGGGAATAGGCGGTCTGCCAAATGCCGTAGGCCTTAATTTGAAGCACAAGCAGGACCTGGGGGGGCATACCGAAATAATCGTAGAATCCTATAAAGAACTTTATGAATGCGGCGCACTAACCAACCGGAAAAAGAACTTTGTACCTGATCGCATTGTCGGCACTCTGGTTTTGGGCACCAAGGAATTATACGATTGGTGCGACCACAACAAAATCATGGAGATACACGGGGTTGATTTTACCTGCAACCCCTATGTAGCAGCACAAAATGACAACTTCATGACCGTAAACGCCATTATGGAATGCGATCTGTCCGGACAGTGCGTTACCGATTCTCAGGATACCCGGCAGTATTCCGGTATGGGAGGACAGCAGGATTTTGTTCAAGCCGGTTGGATGTCCAAAGGCGGCAAATCCTTCCTGGCTATGCCATCCACTTTCACCAATAAAGATGGTACGGTCCAATCCAAGATTTCGCCGGTGGTCTCAGGATGGATTGGAATTAACCGCTGGGATGTTCACTATCTGGTAACTGAATACGGATGTGTTCAATTAAAAGGTTGCGGTATGCGGGAAAGAGTTAAGAAGATAGTCAGTATCGCCCATCCTGACTTCCGGGACTGGCTGGTTTCAGAAGCCAAACGCCTGCATTTGATCGACTCAAAATCAGATATAGACATCAAGAATATGCGCAAAAATATATAACGCAAGTGATAAGACAACCGCATATAAAAGAGAAAGCCGGGGATATCCGGTTTTCTCTCGTTATTTGGGTCGTAACCCCCGGAAATCACTTTAAAGAACTGCCCGGACTATTACGATGATAATAGAAAGATGCCTTCAGAAAAGAAAGGAGGCAAACATTGACCAAAAGAGTGTACTGGGGCCTACAGCTATTTTTAGTCCTGTATTTTGCTGCCTACCTGACCGCTACGATAAATGTATCAACCCTCTGGGGAAATATCCTCTCACCGGTAGGAGCATTTGCTGCTTTTTTATTGTTACTTATGGCTGGGAGAAGAACCGGGCAGCTCTTCCTATGCTGGTTGTTTGCCAGCCTGGCCTGCTTGTCCTACGGCTTGGCTGATACAGTCTGGGCGGTCCATGAGTCAATCCTGGGATTAAACCCGATGGACCTCAATATTTGTCTGGCTTTGTACATGCTCCCCAATGGATTTATACTTCTTACTACAGCTTCTTTCTTTATCCTGTTTCGAAATAACTGGAATCGCTTTCAATTAGGCATAGATATACTGTCTATATCAGCTATGTTCCTGGCCGTCATTTGGGTGTTTTTCTTGCACCGGGAGTTGAGCCTGCTGGATTTTAATGCCTTCACCCTCGCCCAATTCCTTTACCTGCTCTTTGATTTCTTCTCCCTGGGCTGCCTCATTGTCTGGTACGCTTTCCTGAATCGGAGCAAGATCCCCACCGCCGGGCTGTTTTTCTTATCTGCTATTCTATTGCACGTTATGGCTGATTTTTATTTTACCCATCTGTTTATAGACAATGCCTATATCCCCAACTCGGTGATTGATTCTGTCTATATCCTGTCTCTGCTTCTTTTAGCCCAGGCCGCCCTGTGGGAGCTCCGCTGGCCAGTTGATTCCTTTTCACAATTATTGCACGGCACAGAATTGAATAAAATTGACCGCAAGGGCTTTCTCCTGCTGCTCATCCCGTTTATGGCCATTTGGGTCAATGGATTCGACTTGCAGCTGCTGGTGACGGCCATCCTTATCTTCGCAGTCCATCAATTCCTCAGCAACTATGTCCAGACAGCCATAAGAAATGAAGGCTTGCTGGCCCGGGAGAGAAGCATCAATGTACTGCTGGAAGAACACATTGCGGCCCGCACCCGGGAACTGCTCAACAGCAACCGGAATCTGGAACTGCTTTCCAAGCAGGATTCCATTACCAGCCTGTATAATCGGCGCTATCTCCTGGCTACCTTGGATCAGATCCTGGAAGAAGTATCTCCGAAGGAGTCAGTTTCTATCATATTTATTGATATAGACCGTTTCAAATCCATAAATGATTTATACGGACACGATATAGGCGACCAGGTTTTGGTTTCACTCTCCAGCCGGTTGGCGAAATACAACCAGCAACATGATGCCCTGCTGGCTCGTTTGGGCGGCGATGAATTCGTATTTGCCCTGCGCGGACCCTATAACCAGCAGGACATCGATCAGATTTCCCTGGATATTATTGCGGCCTGTTCAAAGCCCATCGTCATTTCACCCTATCAATTCCATCTTTCCATAAGCATGGGCATCTCACGGTATCCCACTGATGCCCAGAAGCGAAGTGATCTAATGAAATATGCCGATATTGCCATGTACCATGCCAAATCCCTAGGATTTAACAAACATATCTTTTACAGCAGTCTGGAAAGCAATATCCGCAGGAAGCATATTATTGAACTCAAGCTGAAAGAGGCTGATTATGACGCGGAATTCCAGGTTCTCTACCAGCCTCTGTTTAGAATCAAAGGCAATACCCTAATAGGAATGGAGGCTTTGTTGCGCTGGAAGCAACCCGAGCTGGGCCCAGTATTCCCCGATGAATTCATCCCTATAGCGGAAGAAAGCGGCGCTATTATCCCTCTGGGAGAATGGGTGATAAAACAAGCAGTGAAGCAAATATCAGAGTGGAACAGTCATTATAATTCACAGCTTAAAATGGGTATCAACATATCCCCCCGACAATTAGACAGCCTGGACCTAATCGATTGCCTGACCGAAGCCATGACCGAAAATAACATCCCCCCCGCCTGGCTGGACGTAGAAATCACCGAAAACATTGCCATGAAAGGTGAAAGCTCCATGGAAGAGATATTCGCCATGATCTCAGACCTGGGCATCACCATATCCATTGACGATTTTGGAACCGGATATTCTTCTTTGAGTTACCTCAAACGCTATTCCTTTGACCGCCTTAAAATCGCGAAACCACTAGTTCATAACATCACTGCCGACATTAATGATGTACAAATAATTAAAGCCATCATCATGATAGGCAGAGCACTAAATATCAAGACTATTGCCGAAGGAGTGGAAGACTCGGAACAGCTTAAAATCCTGGCCGATTTGGGCTGTGATGAAGTGCAGGGCTACCTATTCAGCCACCCCCTGACTGCCGATCAATTCAATCAATTGTTTTTGCACCAGGTGTCATCTGCCGGCTAAACTCCAAGACAGCCCATAGCTATTCTCCTGTATACCTAATTGATTCGATCTGGTATTGGAATATTCCCCCCGGTGCTTGAACCTCCACTGCTTCTCCAACCTGCCTAAGCAGCAAAGCCCTGCCCATGGGTGACAGACAGGATACATCCCCGCTGCCGGTCCTCTTGTAATGGGGGCTCACTATATGAAAAGTATGCTCCCTTTGATTATTGCTGTTCCTCACCTGAACCAGACTGCCTATAGTGATTACCGGCAGCCCATCGCCGTTTCCTTCAACCTGCTGGGCATTTCCTACCAGCTTTCGCAGTCCATGCAAATAGGATTTAAAAATACTGGTATATTCCTGCTGTTCACCGTTGGTATTCAAGGACAGATCCTCCATTATCCGGGCTTGCCTTTCTTCCAGATCTACCAAATGTTCCAGCAGCCCCTGGAAAATGTGCGGCGATAGTGCGATATTCTTCATCTTGTTTCCCTCCACTACAAAGACATAAAATGGTAAATTACTGAAAAAATAATATTGGGTACTCCACTGGCAGTGGAATACCCATTTGTTATGTATATTGTATACCTAGCATGCAGCCCCTGTTGATTATTTCATGGTTTTCGTACCCCCTATTTACAGAATCCGTACCATCAATTCATGCTAATGATACCGTTAGTTTTTAATTGGATACCGCTTCTGATTAAAAAGCGGTATCCACAGAAGTTTTATGCCCGCTTGGCGAGAAACTCGCGCATATTTATGTCTCCAGAATAAAGCTGATAAGATTTATGGATGATTCGATCCATGATGGAGTCAGCAAGGACTCCACCGCCCAGTCTGCCGTGCCAGTCTTCTACCTTGTACTGTGTGCAGAAGATTGTGGAAGCTGTATCATATCTTCGCTCAACCAATTCAAACAAAAGGTGAAGTTCCTCATCGGAATAGTCATTCAATAGCCATTCGTCCAATAGGAGAAGCCTATAGTTACCATACTTTTTGAGCAATTTTCCGATGCCCCTCTTCTCTTCGACAGCTTCATCCCTTTCCATCAGCAAATCAGGAATTCTAATGTATCTCGTCCGAATACTCTGTTTACAGGCCTGACGTCCAATAGAACAAGCCAAAAAACTTTTGCCTGCACCGGTAAATCCTTGAAATACAATGTTAGAATGATTGTGTACAAACTGGCAGGTGGACATTTCCAAAAGGAGGTCGCGATCTAGTCCGCGATCTGGATAATATAT
>Ga0334884_1000223_pt1 | contig 107342 bp, 72 predicted proteins | sample GraSluR1_MG_7_FD_207215 | JGI IMG/M metagenome (GOLD analysis project Ga0334884, IMG submission 207215) | Sludge microbial communities from methane-producing bioreactor in Wageningen University, Netherlands - Granular Sludge_12_05 R1 | ecosystem: Engineered > Bioreactor > Anaerobic >... | reverse complement strand
GTATATCTGCTGGATGCCGGCAGTGAGCAGGTGGTATCGGCCACGGTAAGCGATAATACCGGATTCTACGGGTTTAGCAATCTGGACGCAGGCACATATCGAATTATTCCCGACCTTGTCGGTTACGAGCCGGCATCCGGCTGGTGGGATGTCCATGTCAGCGGTTTGACTGAGGTGGATGTAACATTGGTCGAATACACGAATGTTGATGAGAAGGAGATTCGTGCGCGCGGCTTCGAGCTTGGCGGAGTGTCGCCGAATCCTTTCAATTCGGCATGCGCGATAAGCTATTCCATCGATAAGGCGGGCGAAGTTGCAATCGAGGTGTTCGATATCAACGGCCGGTTGGTTGAAACACTCGAGAATCGCAGTTTGCCGGCGGGCGAATATATCACCCTTTGGAATCCCGACCGTGGGGACTGTAGGAAGGATATTTCCAGCGGGGTTTATTTCGTGCGAATCAGTCTCGACGGCGAAGGCTATTCGCGAAGGGTTCTTCTTATAAAATAGAAACACTCCTTTGCCCCAAAACACTAAGCCCGGCGGGATGTCCGTCGGGCTTGGTGATTATTGGCTAAAACAATGTTATCAACATATTTCAACAGGTTAATCAAGCATTTCCATGGGTGGATTATAAATTCCACCAAGTTTGTCAAGTATTTCCATAGGTGGATTATAAATTCCACCAGCTTTGTCAAGCATTTTACGAGCTGGATTATAAATTTTACGAGCTTTGTCAAGCATTTTACGAAGTCCCCAACCCAAAAACAACATACTTTTAAATGGAAAAGAAACCCTCTTCACAAATCTGTCAACCATTTTTCTATTTCGGATATTTCCGTAACCCCCGCGGGATAACATGAATTATCTTGATTGACAAATTTTACAGGTGCATCCTCTTTTCGTAAAATGCCGGACACCGACTACTTTTTCATCATCGTTGCCAATTTTGACACGATCAGCTCGAACGTAGATACTATCAAACAATTCTTCCTCACCGTTTTCAAAATATCTTCTGAGGGCATAACTACAGACATCGGCGGCCTGAACCATACATGTCAATTGGCTATCCACGAACAGTGGGGTTTCGATTATGTTGGTTACATTAGTCCAAAGCGTCCCTTTTTGATGAAATTTCATCATCAACTCCGTCAATCTTTTTGCAACGGTTTCGTTGTTATCGTGGATAAGCATTCCCATTATAGGATTAGGTTCGTTTCGAGAGATAATTTGAAGATAGTGCTCGAACCTGGATACGATTTGTTCGAAAGCTTGTTCATCGACAGTTTGCAAACCGATCGCTGGATTGAAATGGATTTTATCAATACACTCGGCGAACAATCTTGCAAAACCCCATCCCCCGATTATTTCCGAAAATTCTCTAATTACGGTTTTTCTTTCATCGAAAGTAAGATGGATATAGTCTTCAGTCTTTCTGAAGTTCTTTTTTGACTGATAATAGCCTTTTGTATTGGTTTTTTGAAGTCGATACAATTCCCCTTTTCGATATGAAAGGACTTCACTGCGCCTTCTATTCCAATCCATATTATCAAAATCGGTTATTTTGCGTTGCTCTAAATATGGTCTTAACATCCAAGCGGTATGGACTTCCGAATTTTCCAAACTCCATTTTTGTTTTAGCTGGAATATATCGCTATCGCAGTTTTTCCAACGATAATCTGGGATTGCAAGTCCGGCCAGAATGAAATGGGAGCTATTACCGGGGATGGATGAGGTTCCCGATTCATCGATATAGCACAAAATCATAGCGAAACTCCAAAAAAAAAGCGACTGGGTGTAAGGCCGTTGACCTTTCGACGAGACGCTTGGCGACTCATCCCAGACGCTAATTTTATAATTATTTTCAAAAACCTCATATCCATCATAAAGCCATAATTTATAAAGTCAAGGACTTTTTTGTTTTTTTATCCTTTCGCCTCTTCCCCTTCCTCCTATTGCATTCTTTGCAGAGGGGTTGGCAGTTGGTTTCATCGGTTTTGCCGCCCTCGTACCACTGCGTTTTGCGGTCAGGGCGATTGCCGTTCGTCGCGGTTCGGGTTGGGGGGATATTTACGAAACCTATCCTCATTACAGAATGAAAATTGGGCGAAATTAGGCTGTTGTCAAGCAGAAAAGAGGAGATTGCAAAAATAACCTTCCCCTTAGCCAAAGCGAATCGTAAAGGTTCGGAGAAGGCGATATTCTTTAGGGTAACTTGTCCTGCCTATTCGAGAAGTTCGGTGTCGTCGTGGGTGTAGTTGGGGACGCATAGGCACAGGAAAACCAGCGGCGAAGTGCCGATGTTTGTTATTCTATGGGGGACACCGGGCGGATTTGCGATTGCGTCGCCGCCGGAGACCTCGCGTTCCTCGCCGTTCTGCCACATGACACCCTTGCCGTCGAGAATGTAATAAATCTCCTCGACGGTTTTGTGGATGTGCGTGGTTGTGGTGTCTCCGGGATAGACGATGGCTTCGGCGAGGGACACGCGCTCGATACAGCTGTTTGCGGGCGCCATGATCTCGCGTATTTCGCTCTTGTCCTTCGTGATGAAGGCCGGGACTTCATTCCGGTTGATCACCTGCATTCGGCTACCTCAGTTCGAGAACATAGGGCATCAGGTAGAGCGTTTCGCCGTCTTTGAAGGGGAAATCCGGGATATTTTCGAGCTTGTCGCCGAAGGGCAAACTCGCGCGAACCTGACTAAGAAGGCTCATCATGTCTAAACTTGCCGATGACGGCATGAACCAAAGTTGCAGATCGTCGCGCTGTGCGCCGCATTTTTCGATGAGGTAATCGAGGGCGTCGAGGAAACCTCCGATAGAATCGACGAGGCCGACTTCTTTGGCGTCGATGCCGGCCCACACGCGCCCCTGTGCGATTGTTTCGACCGAATCGATGTCTATTGTTCTGCCGTCGGCGACCTTCTTTTTGAATATTTCATAGAAGCGGTCGATTGATTTTTGCATGCGTTCGCGTTCGCTGGTCGAGAATGTGTCTGAGGTTGCGTAGATTCCGGAGTTTTCGCCGCGTTTGAACTCGGTATGTGTTATGCCGATTTTCTCGTAAAGGCCGCCGCCGGTGAATTTGCCGCTTATTACGCCGATCGAGCCTGTGATTGTGGATGCGTCAGCGAAGATTTTATATCCGGGTGCGGAGACATAGTAGCCACCGCTGGCCGCCGCGCCGCCCATACTTACAACGACAGGCTTTTTCTCTGCGGCTTTGGCGAGGGCGTGTGCCATGAGATCGCTTGCAATCGCGCTTCCGCCGCCGGAATCGACGCGGAGGAGGATGCCCTTGATTGACTTATTTTTTGCCGCGGCTTCTATTGCGGCGACGATTTCAGTATTGCCTGTTCGAGAGCCGCCCATCAGGCCGCCCGAGCCGCCGCGACCATAGACGATATTGCCATCGACGACTATCACAGCGATTCTGTCCGGTTCGCCCCACTCGACAGTTCTTTCGGTTTGAAGGGCGTAAGTGCCGATTGGTGAGGTTTTGAGCTTGCGTTCTTTCTTGACATATTCCTCGAACTCGTCCCAATACATCAGCGAATCGACAAGGCCAAGCTCTATTGCTTCGAGGTCCGTATATGGGCCGCCATCGATGATTTGACGGACACGTTCGGATGTCATATTGCGGGATTCTGCGATGCCTTCGACGAAGACATTATCGAGGGCGTCGAGAAGCTCGTTCATGTTTTGCGCGGCGAATTCGGAAGGCTCTTCGCGTGTGAACATCTCCATCGCGGACTTGTATTTCCCGGCATTGAGGAAGTCAGGTTGGATGCCGACTTTGTCGAAGGTGCCTTTGAAAAAGCTCATGTTCGCGCGAAGGCCGAGGATGTTTACACCGCTTCCGGTGGGTGATATTGCGATAAAATCCGCGACGCTTGCGAGATAATATGATAGATTGCCGAGGTAATCCGCGTAAAGGACAATTGGTTTCCCGTTCCCTTTGAATTTCATCAGGACAGCGCGCAGTTCCTCTGCCTGAGCGTATCCAAAGGAGGGATCGCGCCATTTGATTATGAGGCCGTCCACTTCTTCATCTTCGGCGGCGGATTCGAGGGTGCGAAGTAGGCGCGCGAAAGATTTTCCTTTCGAGCCGAAGAGCGATGCACGCTGATTCTCGACATAACTTCCGGCCAAATCCATACGCAGTGCGGATTTCGGCATGGGAATGAGGCTGGGTAGGCGTTTTGAGCTTGCGATAGAATAAATTGAGTATCTGTCCCAATCGTCTGAGGGGCCGCTCATTGTCTCGAACCCTATGCCGCTGAAGGGATTATCGAACCTGATGCCTGCGGTGAAGTTGTCGATGGGTTCGTCGGGGCCTTCGCCATAGTAATCGTATCTGCCGAAGAATCGAAGGCCTTTCACGATGTGCAGTTCGCCGCCGAAGGCGTAATAGACTTTGTCCTGCCAATCGAACTCGAAGAAATCTTCCCAAGCTGTGGCGTCCGGTTTGGCGATTTCGCCGAAGAATGTAACTCGCCATGTCGCGGGGCGAAGTCCTACGCCGAGAGTGTGCAGGCCGGGGATTTCCGGTGTGTTTTGATAAGAATAGCCCATCGCGAGGAATTCGTAGGGGCGTGCGTTCATTCCGAATATCCATCCGTTGCGCCATCCGTCGCCCCATGCCTCAGCGGAGGACCATGTGCGCAGGTAGCCGATTCCGAAGGTTCGGTCACCGACACCAGCGCCTAATGTCCAGCGGTATATGTCGCCCTGGCGCTCGTAGCCCCATCCGAGGCCGTTCATATTCATCAGGAAGCCGTGGTGGTTCGTGATGTCTATGTTTGCGAGGGAATCGGAGCTAAAAGAGGCCATGAGTGCGGTTTCGGTGCCGTGCCCGAGTCCGAGATAGCCGGGGTTTAGACGGATTCCGCGGAGATCGTCCACTGTGGCGACCCCCCATGCGGGATTCTGTGCTGAGGCACTGCCGATGATAATCAGGCAGATAGCCAATATTAGACCTGATGAGACTCTCATATCGCCTCCATTAATGGTTTTTTTGCATTATGAAATTCAACTCGTAGGCAAGATAAGCATCTAATACAAAATGTCAAGCACTTTTTACATTTTGTTTAGAAAATTTCGCGGGATGAGATTTTATTTGATAAGTTGAAGATGAGACAATTGAAAAGGAAATTACAGAAGCTTCGTAACAAACAAAAACCGCCCGAGAGCGGCTATTTTTTCTTCGACTTGTGTTCGAGAACACCTTGAATAAGGCGCTCGATACCTTCCGAGGGTTTTGTTATGGGGTTTCCCTGGGAGATTCCGGCGGTGGAAAAGATTATATTTTCCGTATCGAAAATAACCTCTTGCGGGCTGACATGAACCGGCGCGATTCCAAGACTGGAGAGGCTCGCGGTCAGGACGGCGTCCTCGCCGATTGTGATGATCGGTTCGTTATCGATTCGTTTAAGAGCGAGCATAACGAGTGCGCCGCCGTATCCGATAGTGCCGATGGGGATTTTGCGTAGGTGGACACCGATAATCAAATCCTGCACCTGGCGGATAATTCTGCCGTCACCGCCTGCGGCTTCGATGTTCGACAGGTTAGTGATTGGGCCTTTGCCGCCGGGGATAATCAACGCGCGAAGCTCCCTCGGCTCTATTTTGTCGATCGCTGTGGATTCACCGCGGATAATCGGCGCGCATTCCTCGAACAGGTCGCGTTGCTTGATTTTGCGCCCGCGTCCGGGTTCGGGAGTTATATCTGTTGGGATTATGCAGACCGGTATTCCACCGAGTTTTTCGATTTCACGGTAAATAAAAGGAAGTTCGAGAACTTCTGTTCCGTCCTCGAACCCCAAGCCGGAAAGGAGTATGCCGATTTTGCCCGGCAATCCTTAGGCCTCTGTGGGCACTACAACGCTAACCGCTTTTTTGCCGAAGCGGTTTTTCTCGAAAACGACGACGCCGTCGATTACACTGAACAACGTGTCGTCCTTTGCGCGGCGGACATTGCGCCCGGGGTGGAATTTTGTGCCGTGCTGACGGACGATGATTCCCCCTGCGCGGACGACCTCGCCCGCGAACCTTTTAATACCCAACCTTTGACCTTGCGAGTCGCGGCCGTTGCGGGAACTTCCTACGCCTTTCTTATGAGCCACGATTACCTCCTTGGTTCGTTATTCGACAATTGGCTAAACTTATCGATTTTTTTTGATATGGCAAGCAATTTTTTTTTCTGAGAGAAGAAAAGGCGAACATCTTGTAGCGGGGCTATTTCGGAATGACTCTTTCGATATAGTCGCTGAGCATCCAGCCCTCTTCACCGTTGCGGAGTTTGACGCGTGAGTAGTTTTCGCGTGTTTCGATGACTGCAACTTCCATGCCTTCCTGATATGAATAAAGCAGTTGCGAGCTTTCCGACGATGCGCTTCGGATTTCGGCGCCGGGTCGCAACACGATTGCCTTGCCGGTTTCCCAAACATTGCCCTGCTTGATGGCGAAAAGCGATGTTACAATCAGAAATAGCATCCATATGGCCGCCGAGGTCCAGAATGCGAACCTTCGGAAGCCGCCGCGGGCGAGAATCCATATGGCGAGAAGCAATGTCGCAATGATGCTGAGGATTATCAGCACGGTTATGAATTCGTCAGCGGAGAATTTCCCGAGGAAGTTGTAAACGAAGCCCAGGAAGGTATTTTCATAGACGTCGCCGACTTTTGGGCCACCCTCGGCCTCGCGGACGATATCGACCCTCGTTGAGCGCGCGAAATAGAGATTTTCGAAGACATCGCGGTTGCGGGGGCTGAGAAGGCGTGCGCGTTCCCAGCTGAGAATCGCCCTTCCGATTTCGTCGAGGCGGAAATAGGCGTTTCCGAGATTGAAAAAGAGCCGATAATCCGCGGCACCGGCGTCGATGGCGTATAAATAGTGCTCCACTGCGGCCTGGAAATCGCCCTCGATATATGCGCGGTTGCCGTCATTGTAGAAAGAGGCGGCATCCTGAGCGAAGAGCGCGGGGGCGATGAAAAGGGCGATTAGGGCAATTTTCGTTATCGATTTCATTTGAATGCTCTGTCGATTTTTTTAATGAGGTCTTTTGATCGATTCAAGAGTTCGCCGGAGACTTCTTCCTTCTTTCCCGGCGCGAATCTGATGAAGTTTAATTCCTCGAGAAGGCCCTCGATCTCGTCGAGGGTTGTGTCGTCGAGTTTGCGTTCGGCGAGCCTGTCGCGGATGTCCGCGAAAACCACGCCCTCCGGCGGAAGGCCGAGTCTGTCTGCGAGATAATGCAGAAGGGCACCCTGGACAGTTCCGACGAATTTCTCGGTTTGGTCGAGCTGACCGCTTGCGATACGAAGGTCGTTGAAAGCGCGTTTGAGAGCGCGTGTGTATCTGGCGTAGCCGATGTCGGATGAAAGCTTGTCCCTGCGTTTTCTGAGGCCTATTATTGCGACAAGAAAGATGATTTCGCCCAACAAGAAATAGAGGATTTCATTGATTTTGGGCAAGGATAGGGTTCCGGTTTTGAGTTTTTCGGTATCCGGCGCGATGTGGCGGATGTCCTGGCCGACGCGGAAGACCTCGCCGCGCGAGACGATTGGGCCGCTTCCGGTGGGGGCTTCTTTGCCCTGCCCGATTTTGACCGCCAAAGGTCCCACAGATTTTGTAACATATTTTTTTGAGTTTAGATCGAAATAGGTTAAATCGAACTTTGGAAGCTCGAATTCGCCGGGGCTTCTGGGCACGAGAACGAATTCATATCGCTTAGTTCCACGGAATCTGTCGCCGTCGGTGTTGATGTTTCCGCCTTCCTGCACGCCGTAGTTCTCGAAAGAACTTGGGAATTTGAGCGCTGGTGCGGAGAGGTTCTGAATATTTCCGGTGCCGGAAACGGAAATAATATAGCTTATGGCGGCGTTTGAGACGAGGGTGTCGGCTTTGAGTTCGGATGTAACTGAAAAATCGCCTACGAGTCCGTTGAAACTGGGTGGAGCGTTGGAAGGAAGCGGCTTGACATCGATTTTGACCGGTTTTGCTTTGACCTCGACATTTTGGCCGCCGGTCATGAACCCGAAGAAATCGCGGCGTGTAAGGGCGGTTGCGGTAAGTTCCATCGGTTCGAGAGTTTTTTCGCCGGGTGAGAGGCCGAAAAGCGCCCATTTGCCGAGCACAACGGCATGGTAAACCTTGCCGTCGATAGTTCTTCGTTGATAATCTAATCTTTTAGCACGGTAAAGGTTCTGTGCCCAGAAGCCGCCAAAGGTCGGCTCACGCGAAAAGGAGACATTCGTAAGCTCGTATTGGGTGAAAAGTGTGTAGGTTACGAGTATTTGCTCTCCGACCACCGCTTCTTTTTTATCGACTGTGGCTGTAAGGAAGACGTTTTCGCGGATATCGCCTGCTTCGGGTTGGACTGGGGTTGGCGTTTGTCTCGAAGGGGTCGATCTTCCGGACAAACTGCCGTCCACGACCTCGACCTGAAAAGTCGATGTGTGTTTTGTTTCGCCGTTTGCAACGACCGGTATCGACGGCACCGAGAGCGTGCCTTTTCGTGTGGGCGCGAGGGTCAGATGGTATGTGTAAGTGATTTCTTTGCTCATTCGTCCGCCGACAAGCTGGAAATTGGTGCTCGTCGAACGGCTGATGCCCGCGAAAGCCCAGTCATCGGAGGTGGGGAAGGACGGTTGTTGATGATTTTCGATTTGATCGCCGCTGACGGTGATGATTAGCACCATATTATCGTCAATGCCAATCCTATTCGAGCTGACACTCGATGACACATTCCATGCCGCACTAAGCGCGCAGGCCGTTATCGTCAATAAGAGTGCTATTTTCGCGTATTTGCTTACCATGGTTTCTCGTGTTCGCCTTTTCCGCCGCTTTGACGCTTCATTTTGTCCTTCTGCATATCGTCCTCGTCTTGTTGAAGTGCGTCGAGAAGGCGTTCGGCTTCTTCCTCGGTCATATCTTCGGGATTTTCGCGTTGTTGTTGCTGTTGTTCTTGTTGTTGCTGGTCTTGTTGGTCTTGTTGATCCTGCTCTTGTTCTTGGTTTTCTTGTTCCTGCTGATCTTGTTGCTCTTGGTTTTGTTGTTGATCCTGTTGTTGCTGTTGGTTTTGTTGTTGTTGCTGATCTTGCTGTTGCTGTTCTTTTTCGCTGAATTCCTTGATTAGAGCGCGGGCAAGTTCAAGATTGTATTTCGCGCCGGTGTTTTCCGGGTTTAGTTCCAGAGCCTTCTGGTAGTGCATTATCGAGCGTTGGAGCGAATCCTGCATGAACCACGCATTGCCCATATTGTATTGTATATCGCCCTTTTCGAGAGGCTCGGTGGCGATTTCGTATGCCTTTTCCAATTCAGCGATAGATTTCTCGAAATCGTTCATTCGATAGACCGCGAGGGCGGCGTTGTGCCGAATTGTAGGCGAATCGGGCTTGCTAAGCTGTGCGCTTCGGAAATGGTCGAGCGCTTTTTGGTAGTCGCCCTCTTCGAATTTTTTGACACCCTTCGAGTTGTCGCCATAATAGCCCGCGATGAGGGGCAATGCGATTAGAGCGAGTAGTGTTATTTTTCTCATATTCCGCATGATGAACAATTCCCCGATGAGCAACTTCCGCATGATGATCCGCCCGAACCACTCGAACAGGAGCAACCTTCTACTTTAGCTTTCGCGACACGTGACATCGCCCGCGCGACGTTTTCCGACCCGCATTTTGGGCATTCCCCTGGGTCGTCCCGTTTCGAGAGGGGGCATAGGATTTCGAAACCATGTCCGCAGGAGTTGCATTTGTATTCATATATAGGCATTATTCAACCTCGTCTTTGTCGGTATCTTTCATGAACTCTTTTTCTCTGCGCTCTTTTATTATTGACGCAAATTCCGCACCGACGATGAAAATATTCATACTGTAAAACAACCAAATAAATAGAGCCAAAAGTGTTCCAAGCGCGCCGTAGAGCTTGTCATAGCCAGCGAGGTTGGCGAGATACCATCCGAAAACCCTTCGCGAAATTTCCCAAAGCAGAGCGGCGAAAAAGCCCGCTCTGAAAGCGATACCCCATCCGACGCGGGTGTTTGGGCCGACATGATAGATTATCGCGAACATGAGCATCATAAGCCCCGGAATCACGAGCCCCATCAGAAGATTCCAGAGGAAGGGGATGTCCATCGGGTTGATTCCGAAAAGGCTTACGGACAAATCCGCGATTATGGACTGAATAACAGTCAGAATTACCGACAGCAGAAGCAACCCTCCGGCCGCAAACATGAACAGATAGACGACTCCGGCTCTTCGGAAGAAGCCGCGTTTTTGACCGGTTCGGAAAATTTTATTGACCGAGATTTCCGCAGTATAGAATACGGCGTTTGCGAACCATGCGAGAAGCAAGAGTCCGATTCCGCCGATAACGCTTCTTCCGGAGACAAGCGAGCCGAGAACCCTCTGAAGCTCGATCGAACCTTCCGGCATAACTTCACCGATACGACCGAGTGTGGTCAGAAATCCGACCGCGTCACGCTCGTTACCGAGAACGAAGCCGAGAATCGAGAGGCCGAGCAGTGTCAGCGGAAAAATACTCATCAGGAAATAGAAACTTAGGGCGGCGGCGAGAGTCATGCCGTCGTCTGCGTTGAATTTCTTGATAAGCCTTGCTAAAAAGGCGAACCAGTTTTTAAATGTCGGCATTCTATAGTTCATCAGTCATAATATAGGGCGCGTGCATTGGATTTCAATGAACAAATCGGGCGTTTAGGCCCACCATGGTTTTCTTGCCGATATTTTGGGTCTGCGTTCCGGAAGCGCGCTCGAAGCGAGTATGAAGAGCATAGCCGGAATCAGCGCCCAATGGTAGCGTTCCTCGTAATTTGTGAAGACTTTGCTTTCTATTTCGGATTTTTTCATATGGTCGATTTCTTTAAGTATCTCGTTCAGCTCGGCGGCACCGGGGCGTGCGGCGTAGTATTTGGCGTCGGTGGCGAGTGCGATGCGCTGTAGAGTCATCTCGTCGAGCTTTGTTGTAACGATGTTGCCCTGTCGGTCGCGTAGCATTCCGGTTTTGATTCCAGCGCTGTTGAATGTTGGTATTGGAACGCCGCTTGGAGCGCCTATTCCCACTGTGTAGATGAAGATTCCCTTGTCCGCGGCGGCTTCTGCGGCATCGATGGGCTTGCCGATGTGATCTTCGCCGTCGGTGAGGAGGAGGATCACATGTTGGCGCTTATTGTCCTCGGGGAAGGCTTTCATCGCGATTTCGATTGCGCGTGCGATAGCTGTTCCCTGCTCGGGGATGACGCGAGTATCGATTGCGTCGAGAATCATCAAAGCCGCCGAATAATCGGTTGTTAGTGGGCATGCGAGGAAGGCGTCACCTGCGAAGGCGACTATTCCGATTCTATCGCCGCGAAGTTTCCCTATAAGGTTGCGAAGTTCGAGTTTTGCCTTCGCGAGGCGGTTCGGAGCGACATCCTCGGCCAACATCGAGCGTGAGACATCGATTGCAACGACAAGATCGATGCCCTCGCGCTTTACCTCTTCGAGCTTGGTGCCGAGTTGAGGTCTTGCCAAAGCGAGGACCAGAAGTGCAAATCCCAATGTAAAAAGGACATATCTGAGAACCAGCAAAGGAATGCTTCGCGACCGCATTAGCTTCTGCACCAGCTCTAATTCGCCGAACCGCTTTAGTATCGCGATTTTGCCCCGTTCGACGAGTAGAAAGAAAAGCGCCAGAATGGGGACTCCGAGGAGCAGAATCAATGCGCTTTTGTTTGCAAACTGAAACATCTTCGTTATCCCGTTTTTGTGAATGTGATAACTGCCGACGCCGCGAAACCTCTCATTCCTGGGATTTTGAGGAGGATGGAATCTGTGGTATATAGAACCGGCGAAATCCAATCCAGCGGTTTGAGGCGTCTGAGCCTTTCGGTTATATTGAAAAATTGTATTTTATAATCACCAAAAATTTCCCCGAGGGCGATAATTTCATCGAGCCGCAAAGCGCCGCCGCCGGGGGATTCGTGGCATGCGACGGGCAGTTTCGAGCGTAATTTGAAAAGCCATTCATGCGGTTGAATAGGTTCGATGAAAACCGCTTTGCCGCCGATTTTGAGGACGCGCGCAAGCTCATGTCCGGCCGATTCGAGCGGAAGATGATGGAGCGAGACCTGCCCGACAATCAGGTCGAAATGCTTATCGGGGAAACCTGTTTCGACAGCGCTAATGTTTCGGACATCCACTTCGACGCCGTTGATACGGGCGGCTCTGCGTGTCAAATCGCACATTCCCTGCGAGACATCGATTGCCGTAACATCCGCGCCCATCGATGCGAGAAGTGAGGAGGCGTAACCGTAACCGCACCCGACATCGAGCACACGTTTATCGCCAGCCTCGAGCAACTCGCGCCAAAAAGCTCTGTGCCGTGGCGGCCTGTCCTCTCGCAGATTCACGATTAGAGCGCTTTCGCCCTCTTCGGCGAGAAATCTCTCAGCCTCGGCGTCGAAATGTGCGGCGTCCTCGGCGTCGTGTTCTGCCTCGCGACCTCGCCGTTTGAGCGGATTATCGTAGAAAACTTCTATGTCCATCTTCGCGGTCATCAAGGTATCTTTCTGAAAAGCGTGTTTTTTAGAATAATATCGGCTAGAAGGAAAATCAGCCCCAGCCAAATGAACGCCGGGAAAAGTTCGCGATGCCGTGTGAACTGTTGAACCTCGATTTTCGTTTTTTCGAGTTTGTCGATTTGTCCGAAAATTTTGCGAAGCGCTTCGGTGTCGGTCGCACGGAAATATTCGGCGCTGGTGATTTCTGCGACTGCACGAAGCGATTTTTCGTCGATTTCGACCGGCATTCGGACATGTCTTCGGCCAAAAAGCGGGTCATCGACTGGGAAAAGCGCCATCCCCTCGACTCCTGCACCGATTGTGTATATTTTGACACCGAGTGCCTTGGCCGCGCGCGCGGCAGTGATTGGATCGACCTCGCCGCGATTGTTGACGCCGTCGGTGAGAAGAATCATCACCTTCGATTTTGCCTCGGAATTGCGCAGGCGATTCAGACCTGTGGCGATCGCTGTGCCTATCGCAGTGCCGTCCTCGACCTGGCCGATTTGGACGCCTTCGAGAAATTCGAGGAGGACGCCGTAATCGAGTGTGAGAGGGCATTGTGTAAAAGCTTTGCCTGCGAAAACGACTAATCCGATTCTATCGTTTGAGGATACATCGGCGGCGCGGCCTTTGATGAAGTCCGCGGCGACTAATTTTGCGGCTTCGAGTCGGTTTTTGGGCTTGAAATCGAGAGCTTGCATCGATCCGGAGATATCCAAAAGTAGGACGATATCGACGCCCTCTGCGAAGGTTCGTTCCTGCAGAGAGCCTGATCTAGGCCTCGACGCCGCAATCGATAGGAAGATTATCCCAAAAAGTTCGAGCCATGCCAGCGCGACGAAAACCGCCGCACGGAAGGATTGGCGGCCGCCGCGCACAAGCTCGACATTGGAATAGCGCATCGACGAGCCTCTGCGGTTGCGTCTCCAGACGAACAGGCCGACCGCGATGGGTATCAACAGAAGCCACCATGGCGATAAAATCTCCACCGTTCCGCCGAATAGCGGGCCGAGAATGAAGTTCGCGATTTTGTTTATCCAACCGCCGATCATGATACGGCCTCCTCTTCTGCTTCGGGGGCTGTTTCTTCGACGATTCCGTTTGCGTTGACGTTTTGAGCTTCGGGTTGAGGCTCTTCGGGCTTAGTTTCCTCGATGAATGTTCGTGCGAGTTCGACTGTTCCGAGATGCCAATCCTCGGGGGGGATGAGTTTCGCGAATTTCACAAGATCGCATTTATCGAGGATTTCGCGGAGGAGGCGAAGCTGGTCGCGGCTAAGTTGGAATCCCGAATCTTCGAGATTCTGCATAATCTCGAAGGTCGATAACTCCAGCGCTTGAACGCCCATTCGCCGCTCGATATATTCGCGCAGAATCTCCGAAAGTTCGCTGTAATAGGCTTTGAAATCACCTCTCGCGATGTGTTGGGATGCGAGAAGTGCGGCCAGCTCGGCCAGTGCGGCTTCGTGGGGGGGGATTTTCGGTGCGGAAAGGCTGAAAATGCCGCCCGCAACTCCGCGATTTTTGCGCCAATAGATGAAGCCGATAATCAAGCCGGCAAGGAGAATCACTACGACCCCTATGCCTATCCAGAATTTTGCGCCGCGCGGGATTTTACGAACTTTTGTGATGTCCTTCAGCAGTTGTTCTTTGGCCATTTTTAGCGCTCTGCCAGCGGCGAGTTGCTTCTCCATGCCCATGTATTGCGTATCGGTCTCAGTAAAGGAGCGGATTTTCGCCCAGTCTTCCTCGGAAAGCAGGGACTTGACTTTGATATGAATCGGCTCGGTGCGCAGGAAATGGACGCTGTCATTAAGCGAGTAAGCGATGGCGGTGGGGGGGATTGTCCAATCGCCGGTGTCGTAAGTGCTTATGAAATAGACAATCTCTCTGCGGATTTTGCCGTCGTCGGTTTTTTCCTCGTCACCGAGTTTGTAATCGGTGATTTGGAACTGCCCAAGCTCTGCACCGGCGCCGGGCCAGGCGATTTCGATATTTTGGTCGCGGATGATCACAACGCGGTATTCGATAATATCGCCGATTGTTATGGTTGTGGGCTCCGCGGACGTTTCTATGCTCGCTGTCTGTGCGAATGCTGGCATCGACAGCAGGAGTATTATTATGCTAAGTTTCAACTTCATAACGAGTTATAAGTTTTCGGGATAAAATTGGATGTTCTGTTTATCGAGAAGCTCATCGAGCAATTTGCTCTGAAGCTGAGCCATTTTTTCGAGCCGCACCGCCTCGGCGACCTCGCCGCGAACCTTGTCCAGCGGCTCTCCGCCGAATTGGTTTTTGTGCATTTCGTAGTAAATCTCGATATCGGAAGAGCTTATATCCACACGGTTTGCAACATTTTCCTTAAAATATTCGTTCGCGAGAACCTCTCTCTGAGCGATTTCCAAGCGTTCGAGCACCTGAGGGCGCTTATCGTATCCGCCTCGAAGTGCGGCCTCGAACATCAACTGCTGGCCGATATAGGAGCGCGAGAACTGAAGTTTCGCTTGCGGAGAGGTAAACTGCGATGCGATAGAGGGCGGCAGGTTTGAAATTGCGTCGTTGATCTCGTCGGAGCTTACGACCCTGTCACCTATCTTTGCGACGATTTTTGACGGCTCGACCTCGCTTGCGGGCTGTCCGAGCGAAACGGATTTTTCGAGCATTCTTTGCGCTTGTCCGCGATTGCCGATTTTATCGAGCTGTGCGACAATCTGGCGGTCAACCTGCCCTGCGAGTGGGTGGTTTGGGTAATACTCTTTCAACTTGAAATAGGCAGAGAGGGCAAGGCGCGGGTCGCGGAGACGCTCTGCGGCGATTTCGCCCATCTGATGTAGAACCGAAGCGGCCTCGTTGTCGCCGAGGTTATAGTTTTTCTGGATGAAATCTAGTTGGTCGAAGGCTTGCGCGTAGAGTTCGTTGTTAACGAGTGTTACAGCGTAGGCCTTCGCGTTTTTGAAGGGTGGTTTTACAGTTCCCGCACCACGAAGAAGCAGTAGATTCGCCGTAATCGAGACAATCAAGCATGCCGAGAGGGCGATAATGGCTATTTTTGAGGATTTTTGCCCATCCATAATTCACCTCCGTCAGAATCTCGCGGCTCGTTTGCGGAAAAAGGCTGTCAGCTCGTCGATATAGGGTTTGTCGAGTCTTATATCGATATGGTCGAGGCCGATGCGTTTGAAAATCTTTTCGCGCGCGAGTTGAGCTTTCGAGACATTCATTCCGAAAGCCTTTCGCAGTGATGGATCGGCGGTATCGACAAGCATGGAAAGACCGGTTTCGGCGTCTTCGAACTCGACGAGTCCTATGTTCGGCATGTCCTCCTCGCGCGGGTCTGTAACAACGATTGGAACGAGGTCGTGTTTGCGAGAGGCCACCGTCATCGGTTTTTCGTAGCCGGTGCCCATAAAATCGCTGACCATGAAAACGATAGCCTTCCGCTTGGTGATTCGATTGAGATACTCTAGCGGCAGTGCGAGGTTGGTTTTTGTGTCCTCCGGCTCGAAGTAGAGCAGTTCGCGGAGGAGGCGAAGAACATGCATTCTTCCTTTTTTTGGCATCACCACTTTCTCGACCTTGTCGGTGAACATTATAAGGCCGACGAGGTCGTTGTTCTCGATTGCAGAGAAAGCCAGTAGGGCGCAGATTTCGAGGGCGATATCACGTTTCATCTGAGTCGCGGTGCCGAATTCGCCGGAGCTTGAGACATCGACCATGAGCATCACCGTAAGTTCGCGCTCTTCCTCGAAAACTTTAATATGCGGGCTTCCGGTGCGTGCCGTAACGTTCCAGTCGATATTACGAATATCGTCGCCGATGGTGTATTCGCGCACCTCGGAGAACTCCATTCCGCGCCCTTTGAACACCGAGTGGTATTCGCCGGAGAATATATCGTTCACCAGCCTTTTGGTGCGGATATCGAGAAGCCTTATCTTTCTTATTATCTCCTTCGGTATCATAATAGAATGTAAATTAAGTAATTAATTTTACTCTCACTTTAGAAGAACCACCAAATCCCCAAAGTCGCGCCGAAATAGCCTTTATCGACAAAGGGGCCGTTGAAAGAGGTGGTTTTGATTTCCGCGCCACCCCAATCAAGATTCTCCGACATGAACTCTGAGCCGGCGGTGATTCCCATCTGAACATTAACATCGGGGATACCAATTTCTTCGAGAAAAACGTCGATACCCGCGAAAACTCCGGGGCGAATGGTCAAGACATTACGCTTGATATCGGTTCCGCCGCCGGATTCGCCGCTTTGCATCAGATATGAAAAATCGAACTGCGGACGCATGACGAAGCCGATGTTTTCTTCGAGGCGAAGCGGGAAGCTGTAGCCCACGAGGCCGCCAATCTGAAGGCCGGAAAGCTCCTCGCCGTTCTCGACTTTGCTTGTGGCTATAATCGGGATGTGCGCGAGGAAGTCGATTCCGTAATGATCGGCTATTGTGAGTTTATAGCCTATCGCGAGCGGCGAGCTGGTGATACCCAATGCCGGTGCGAGGCGCGAGGGTGTTTCTGTGGTAACATCCTCCGCGGCGAAAAGCACGGCGGCCATAAGTGCGGTTAGAATCAACGAAGTGAATATGAGACGCATTTTTTCTCCTGTTTATTGATCCATTGCGGCATTGTCGATGTCTCCGGTGTCAATATCGCCGAAGTAAATTCTTCCTTTGCCCGCTAATTTTGCGCGATACATTGCCTTGTCGGCGGCGTGAAGAAGCTCGTCCACGCTCATTCCGGAGCGCCACTGGTAAAGGCCTATCGAGGCGGATATATGCTTCTGTTCGAAAAGTTTATGCACTCTTTTCGCGACAATCATCGCTAAATCGACCGGCACACCGTCGAGAATTGCGACGAACTCGTCGCCGCCGTATCGAAACCCGACACCATGCCCCATAATTCCCTCTGCGAGGGACTCTGCGGCATCATGGATGAGTTTATCGCCGGCACGATGTCCGTAGGCGTCGTTGTATTTTTTCAGCTCGTCGAGGTCGAGAAAGAGCAGTGCGAGATTTTTTGGGTTATTATTAACTATTCTATCGAGTTCTTCCATCAGAAAAACCGAACTGTAAAGGCCGGTCGTTCTGTCTATGTTCAGCATCTCTTTTAGATACTGGGTTTGTTTGGTAACCCTGTTAAAGATGATAAGTCCGAAAACAACGATTGCGATAGCTCCAGCCGAAGAGAAAAGAATCGCCCATTCGATTTGCTCGCGCGGAACGAAGTAGTGGAAAAAAATGTCCGCGATAATAATCGCAACGGCGACTATGAGATAAACCTGAATAACATTCGGCGTGCGAAGTGTGCGGGCATCCATCTGCCCCTCCGGAGTGGCGAAATAATCGACGCTCCAGGAGTTTTGACCAAGCTCGGAGAAGGGGTTTGGCGCTATGTCGGGCGATTTTGGCATTCGTTTGCTTTCTTTAAAAATTTACATCAGGGGACTTCGACCGCGCCAAGTATTTTGCGGACTACATCCTCCGAGGAAATTTCCTCCGCCTCGGCCTCGTAGGTTACGATCACCCTGTGGCGAAGGACATCCATCGCGATAGAGCGGACATCCTCCGGCGTAACATAGCCCCGATGGTTCAGAAAAGCGTGTGCCTGAGCACAGACTCGCAAGAAAAGCGTGGCTCTGGGGCTTGCACCATATTGGATAAGCTCGGCAAGGTCTTCGATGCCGTATTGTTCGGGGTTTCTCGATGCGAAAACGAGATCGAGGATATAGGATTCGATTTTCTCGTCGATGTAGATATCGCGGACAACCTCTCTTGCGCGGATTATGTCTTTCGGATCGACAATTTTCTGCGCCGCCGGTTTTTGCGATTGACCGTGAAGGCGCATTATTTGGCGCTCTTCTTCTTTTTTCGGGTAGGTTACGATTGCTTTCAGCATGAACCTATCGACCTGCGCTTCGGGTAGGGGGTATGTTCCCTGCTGTTCGATTGGGTTTTGGGTTGCGAGCACGAGGAATGGAGCGGGTAATGGGAAAGTATTTTCGCTAATCGTTACCTGCCGTTCCTGCATCGCTTCAAGAAGCGCGGATTGGACCTTTGCGGGCGCACGGTTTATCTCGTCGGCAAGAATGATATTGGCGAAAATCGGCCCTTTTTTCGTGCAGAAAGTGTTGTCCTTCTGATTGAAAATGAGAGTGCCCACGAGGTCTGCGGGTAGAAGGTCCGGTGTGAACTGTATTCTTTGGAAATCGGCGTCGATCGTTTGTGCGAGAGTGCTCACGGCGAGGGTTTTAGCAAGCCCCGGAACACCCTCCAGAAGTATATGCCCGTCGCCGAGAAGACCGAGCAGAATCCTATCGATAAGGTATTTTTGACCTATGATGACCTTTGAGATCTCCCGTCGAATATCATCGACGAAGCGGGATTCGGCCTCGATTCGCTCGTTCAGCCTTTGGATTTCTTCATTCATTCTTTCCTCCCGATAAGAACGAGATTATCGTTATTTTTCATCTTTGTTGATATTTTCTTCGCGATTTTTCTTTTCACTGAAAGCAATCAGCGATTCGATCCCAAGCTCGACAATGTCGGCATCGCCGGTATTTGCGCTCATTGCGGCGAAACGGACTTTGTCCGCGATATCGAGCGATTTGCCGATGTTCTTCAAAATCGCCGGTGACACACCCTTCATTTCGAGGGCTTCGACGACTTTTTCGTCGGACATAGACCGCGCGTCGATGCCGTATTTATTTGTGATATATATAGTTAGAATTCTCGAGAGCGCTCCGATGAGGTTTTCCGGATTGTCGGTCGCCGTTTTTTTGGCTTCGCGCATAGATTCACGGGCGATTTCCTCCGGTGAGCGGACGTTTTCCGTTTCGGCTTCCGCGATTTTCTTCGATCGGATTCTTGAAACTATTACAGCGGTCGCGCCGGCAAGAATTACTATTCCTATAATATATGGCCATATTTTAACACGCTTTTTCGGCAGTATCGGATCGGTAATCTTTATCTCGAGCCTACTGGTGGCGATGTTACGGTTCACGCCGTTTGGGACATAGATATACTGGATTCTGAAAGGGTTGATGTAAGCCATGCCGATTGTTTCGGGCTTGTAGGTGTAGCGGTATTCTTTGATAAGTCGCACACCTTCGATGTCGGATTCGGTTCGGTTGCCCTGCGAAGTGGCAATCAGGCTCAGATTTGCGACCGAGGGGTTGCCGGGATCGGAAATGGCGTAGTCGTCGGGGTTTCCGCGAAGGACGATTCGAACAGTGAACACGAGTGAATCGTTCTGGGGAATGGTCTCGGCGGACAGCTCGCCCTTAATCTGAATATCCCCCCATTCGGGAGCAGAGGGCGCGGTTTCCGGAAGGGTATCCGCTTGTGCCATAAGCGGAAAAAAGCAAAAAACCGCCAGCATTACGATGAAAATCACCTTAACACACTCCGTTTTCTTGGTTCGTAACTTTACTTCAAAATTTGGGTGGCCCGAAGTTGTCAAAGTTTAAGCAACCGCATCCGCCGCCATTGCGATCCACTTAGCCCTAACCCATTTCGGGCCGACCCTTAGAATCGGAGGCGCTTAGAGAGAAGGAGGAGGGGGGGAACCTTCTCAAAAAACGCCCCGATAAACACGCGGATAACCCAAAAGGAGGAGCGAAAAGGAAGCCATCCACGTGGATAGATTTCAAAAGAACCTAATTATCGGGCTGAACGACGAGATACAACATCGAACCGCTACGCCCGAGGAGAACTAAAAGCGAGCCTTTACCGCCCCATCTCGAAATTATGCGGTCATATTCCGCGACATTCACTACCGGTTTGCGGTCAACCTCGAAGATAAAATCGCCCTGCGCAATTCCGGCTTTATCTGCGGGAGAATCCGGCTCTACGGTTTCGACACGGAGTCCGGAGGTGTAGCCATATTCGGCGACATCCGCCTCGGATGCCTTAACGAGTTTCATGCCAAGATTTGTTGCAAGACGTTTTGCGACCGGCTCTTCGGTTCTGTCCTGTGTGCCGGGAAGCTCGGTTAGAATCACATCGAGGTCAAGATATTTGCCGTCGCGAAGGACATTCAAGGCGATTTTCGAGCCGGGCGGTTTTGCGGCCACGCGGTTTCTCAGCTCCGAACCGCTGTTAAGAGGGACGCCGTCCAATGAGAGCACGATATCTCCCGAACGCAGACCGGCTTTGTCCCCCGGCATATCCGGCGTAACCTGTGTAATGAGCACTCCGGAGGGCTTGTCCATTCCGAAAGCTTTTGCGAGATCGGGGGTAACATCTTGAATTCCGACGCCGATAAATCCGCGCGAGACATATCCGTGCTCGATCAGCTGATCCATTATCGAACGCGCCATATTTATTGGAATTGCGAAACCTATGCCGCTGTAAACGCCTGTTCGAGAGGCTATCGCGGTGTTGATACCGATAACCTCGCCCTTCAGATTGATGAGTGCACCGCCGGAATTTCCGGGATTGATTGCCGCGTCGGTCTGGATGAAATCCTCGTAATCCGTGATCCCCATTCGATTACGCCCTTTGGCGGAGATGATACCCGCAGTTACCGTATGATCAAGCTCGAAGGGGTGACCTATCGCTAATACCCATTCGCCGATGCGGATTTTGTCCGAATCGCCGAGTGAGGCGGCTGTCAAGGGTGTGTCCGGTTCGATTTTAAGAACCGCGAGGTCGCTTTTGTCGTCTTTGCCAACAACTCTCGCAATATAATCTTTGTCGCTTCCGCTAATTCTGACGCGGATTTCGTCGGCTTCGGAGATGACATGGTTATTAGTGAGAATATATCCGGTTTCTGTGATTAAAACACCGCTTCCAAGGCCTTCCTTGCGATATTCGCGGAAGCGCGGTTCGTTTCTTTGGGGGGATGGGTCAGGATAGCCGAAAAAGCGTCTGAAAAAGTCGTCGTCCGGTCCGAAGAACCACGGGTCGCGATATTGCACGCGGATAGTCTGTTCTGAATAGACTGTTACGATTGTCGGCAGAACCTTCTCGACAATGTCCGGGAAGGACATCGGGTCGGAAGGCATGCGGATGTCGGCATTAGCAGTTACTGCAAGCGAGAAAAGCGCTACGGAGAGTGTTGCGAATATTAACCTATGTCGAATTTGCTTTCTCATTTATGCAAGCTCTCGCTTATCGATGGAATTTTTCAGATGCGCGAGCAGAAGTTTCAGATCGATCGGTTTCGCGAAAAAATAATCCGCGCCGAGCCGAAGGCTTTTGAGGCGATTCTCCGGAATGCTGTCGCCGGTAATTATCATCGCCTTGATTTCCGGATTGGCCTGTTTGATGTCTGCGAGAAGCTGAAGCCCCGTCGGGCCTTCGGCGAGATTAATATCGAGAATAACAATTTTTGTGTCCGGCGTGATTTTTTTTGCGACCTCGCCGCCACGACTTTCGACATCGCAGTCGAAACCGTGCATTTGAAGATATTCGCGCATGGTGTCCGCGGATGCGTAATCGTCTTCGGCAATGAGTATTCTTCTGGTCTTTTCCATAATTCTCACCACCCTTAGTTTTAACAAGCGAAATGCCAAAATGGGCGTGACGGTCATAACTAATTGATTTCTAAACCATTAAAGAACAGGCCGACTTTCATTTATTCAACGGCAAGGGAAATCATCGTATCGAGAATCGACAGTTCGGACTTTGCTGTTGCCAGATTGGCAAATCGACCATTAAGTTATTTTGCGGCTTGACAATTGGCCGAACATATCTTTATTATATATCATTGTGAGTATGTTCTTAAGAATGAAAATAATCTAAGGAGGTTTGATGAGAAAGGCAACATTTGCCCTTATCGCCCTGCTCTCGATCGGTTTCGCCTTCGCGCAGTCCGACACGATTTTCGTCGAAAGCTTCGAAGGCCCGTTAACATGGGAGGTTGGCGATCTTTATTGGTATGGCGACACGCTTGCTTATTGGCATGCCGATACTTTTAATTCCATCGACGGGATAAGCTTCTGGTGCGGCTCGATGAATGTCGGCGGAACAATCTATCATGGCTACAACGATGGCTGGCTCCAATATCTGGATTTGGCCGAAATTTCTATTCCGGCGGCACCATCCGGAAGTGTTCTGCTCTCGTTTCAGCAGAAATTGAATTGCGAACCTTCGGGCGGCACCGGCTATCCTTTCATGTATGACGGCTGGGATGGCGCGACAGTTTGGCTTTCCGAAGACGGCGGACTTAGCTGGGAAACCATCGAAGCCACCTCTCCGGCTCTTGGTTATGACTGCACAAGCCTTTGGGGATTTGGTTTTTGCGGGCTCGGCCCGAATTATCCGGCTTGGACCGGGGAAAGAGGCATTGCGACCCCCGAAACTCCGATATTCGATCTTTCATCCTATGCCGGTTCGGACATCATCGTTAGGTTCGTTTTTGCCTCTGACATGATGTTCAGCACCGGCCCGACGAACTCGCCCACAAGTTACGACCCCGATATGTTTGGGTGGATCATCGATAATATCACAATTACCGATACCGACGATACGCTTTATTATGCCACCGACGGCACAGCGAATTTCTCGGTTTCTCAGGGACGTAAACTCGAAACTTGGGAGCTTACCGACGAAACCGCATCTGTCGGCACTCACAGCATGATGACGAGAGCATACAGCGAATCCTACGCCACTCTTATCTCGCCTATGTTCACAATCCCGGACACCTTTGCCGGAAAACTGTATCTCGATGTCAAAATGAACTACACAAATTACGACCCGGATGACGACAACTCACTTGACGATTATTTCACGGTCATGATTGTCGACTCCACCGCTGATACGACGATACAGATAATGTATAACTACTATCGTCCCGGTCTTATCGACGAAACTTGGCGCACATTCAATGACGATGCGCTTTTCGGTTCGATGACAAATTCGCTTCGCGATTTCGCCGGACACGATGTTAGAATCATGATTATGAGCCGCGGAGATGGTTTACCGGACACGACGCATCACCTTTATGTCGATAATATTGTCGTTGCAGGTTATTATGCCCTTCTGCATGACATCGCCCCGACGAATATCGCCGCAGGGCCGCTTTCACCGGGCAACAGAGGAAGATTCACGGTGGTTCTGTCCAACCTCGGCATGAATATGGAAACAATGTTGCAGGTTAACGGAACGATTACATACCCGGACGGTTCTGACAGCGCGGTAAGTTTCTGGCCCCGTCCAAGTGTTGACGGCGGAAGCTACGCGACGGTTTTCAAAGAGGTAAATACCCTTCAGCCCGGCGATTACACAGTGAAAGCTTGGACTGCTCTGGCTACTGATTTGAATGTTCACAACGACACAATCGAAGTTACGTTCACGGTTCCGGACTACGGCACAATGGAACTTGGCTGGGACGACGGTGTCAACGATGTCGCTTCGGATGTTACCTCCGGCATAACCCTCGAGGGATTCCTCGGCGGTGGTGTCGAAGTCGGCAACGCTTTGGGCAATAGATTCGCAGTCGGCACAGCACTGACCGGAGTTTCGCTTAGTGCGGCCAAATTCTACACGAATTTCACCGGCACAGCGAAGATAACGGTTCTCGGCCATTTCGCCGGCATTCCCAACGGCGCGCCGGTTCTTTACACCGGCAACCATTCCGTCGTTTCCGATCCTGAAGGCTCATGGGTTACGGTCGATCTCTCCTCGGAGGGCATTTCAATTCCGGATTCCATCTTCTTTATATTTGTTGGAACCGCGATTGACAGCCAAATGCCAATGATCGGCATCGATGTTACAAGCCCGTTGGAGCGCTGGGGATTCGCGATTTTGGGGCCGGACACGATTTTCCTTCGCGAAGGTGCTGTTGCCCCATATAGCGCTATCGATCTGATGATCCGTGCGGTAGTTTCCGGAACACACGGAATCGAGTATGAGGGTGTAACGCTTCCCAAAGAGGTTGCGCTTCACAATAACTACCCGAATCCCTTCAATCCGGCAACCGCAATTTCCTTCGAACTTCCGGCGGAAACCAATATCGAGCTTTCGGTGTTCAACCTTCTGGGCGAAAGGGTTACGACCCTCGCCGACGGCAAACATAGAGCCGGAATGCATCGCGTAACATGGGCCGGAAAAGACGACAACGGCAGGGATCTTCCCTCGGGAGTCTATTTCTACAGGCTCAGCACGAGCGAAAAGGATATTACCAAGAGGATGATCCTAATAAAATAGCTGTTTCCCCCTTTCTTCGAAAAGGCCGGGGCAATCCCGGCCTTTTTGCTATTATTTTGCTATGTCTCAAATTTCTTCACACAAGCTTTTGCGTCGCTCTGATGCTTTATTGATCGCCTTTGTCGCGATATTTTACCGCGTATGTAACCTCTTTTATTGGTCGAAAACCCCATGGTTTAAACTTCCCTCACTTGATGAGATATACCATCATAATTGGGCGAGTTACATAGCCGATGGCAATCTGATATTTCCCACCGCGTTTTTTCGGGCACCCTTCTACGCCTATTTCCTGGGGGCTATATATGCCATATTCGGCGCAAATCCTTGGGTGATTCGCGTAATTCAATCGGCGGTTGGTGTAACTGGATGCCTTTTCGTAGCGGTTTTGGCTTGTAAAGTGTTCGAGGATAGGCGCGTGGGGATATTAGCAGGGGTTTTCATCGCGCTATCAACGATGCCGGCGTTGTTTGAGTCGCGCCTTCTTCTCGATTGGATATTGATACCCTTCGGAGCACTTGCTCTGATATTCCTTTTCGACGCAGTAGATAAGGCAAAGCCACGCGACATCTTCCTTTTCGGCCTCTTTTCGGGCTTTTTTGCGATAACCCGCCCGAACATTATTGCGGTGTTTCCCTTTTTGGTTCTTTGGCTGATTTTACGAATAAGAGACCGATGGGCGAAAACCCTTGCCATAGCCCTCATAGGCTTCGCTTTGCCGATACTTCCCGTGTTTATACACAATGTCTATCGTGGCGAACCGGCTCTGGTAGCTACTCAAGGTGGACTAAATCTCTATTTGGGCAATAATCTCGAGACCGACGGCATAACTCCGGTGCTACCCGGACATGGCGGGACATGGACTGTAAGAGAGGCTTGGAAACTTGCCGAGATCGAGTCCGGAAGGCCGCTGACTTCTTCCGAAGTCGGAAAATTCTATCGCCGTAAAACGATCGATTATGCAATCAAGAGTCCAATCGCGCAGATACAGCTTCTGGCGCGCAAAACGGCATTATTACTATCTCCTGTCGAGCATGGAAACAACGGAAGCCCCGAGTTTTTCAAAAGATACTCGCCACCGCTTCGATCCCCATTTGCATGGGGACTTTTTATCGTGCTTGCGACAGCCGGGTTGCCTGTGATTATGCGAAAACGCTATGTGGGAGCGTTGATTTTATGGACTATTCTTTACGGCTCGACAATAGTTATGTTTTTCGTAAATGCGCGCTTTCGTTTGCCATTGTTTGTGAGTATAGTCCCTATATCGGCTTTTGGAACGATACATATAATTGACAGTTTCAAGTTAAAAGACATCAAATCACTTCAAAAATCCGCTTTGCTTTCTGCAATTGCACTGATAGCGATGATCTTTGGCTCCGAAGCAAAGCTTTCACAGCGAGGGCTTGCGGAGAGCTATTTTGCTCTTGGGAATATCCAACTTAGGATGGGGGAGCTGGACAAAGCGGATTCCGCATATGCCTTAGCGCTGGATATTGCACCTTCAATAGACAGAGCCGCCCTAAACCGCGGCATTATAGCATTTACGGGTAAAGACTACGAAGTCGCGCGGAAATTTTTCCTCGATGAAATTGAAAAGTGTGGAGAGACATCTTCCGCGAAGGCGAATCTCGGCGTGATCGCTCGGCTACAGGCTGACACCGCTTCAGCGATACTTTTCGGCACGGAAGCAATCGAAGAGGATGTGTTGAATGTTCAAGCCTATGTGAACCTCGCGCAAACCCTCGTGGAATTTGGTTTTGCGGATTCCGCTCTTCGAGTTGCGAATTCGGGGCTCGATCTCGATTCCCTAAACAGAAGGCTTTCGTTATCGGCTGGAGTAGCGGCGATGGCACTCGGCAATTACGACGAAGCTGACAGATTCTTTCAAAAAGCTTCTGCGGAATACCCTCCGATTTCGGTCATAGACTATGAGCTTGCGGATATTTATTCGTCTCAGGGGGCCGGAGCTTCGCCCGATTCGGTTATCAGAGGTTATGGATATTACAACCGCGCCCTTTTGCAGGCCATGCTCAGGAACACGAATGAAGCAATCGAAAACTTCGATGCGGCCTTGAGATTTCTTCCGAATTACTCGCCCGCGTGGGCTTCCTATGGCGGTCTGCTTTCGCAAATGGGAATGGACGAGCAGGCGAAAACAGCCCTTGGAAAGGCTATCGAAACGGGCGATTCAAGCCCCGAAGTGCGGTTCAATCTTGGCCTTATCCACGCAAGAGCCGGGAATTTTCCCGAAGCTATGGAGGAATTCCGAAATTCGGTCTCAATCGACCCGGAATTCGCGCCGGGGCTCGAGAAAATAGCCCTTCTGAAAAAATTAGCAGAGGAAGGGAAGATTTCGCTTGAGATACGTTAAATAAGAATATATATTATTATATTATTGATTGAAAACAATTAACATGAAGTTAAAAAACAGAAACAAGGAGGAAGTAAGCATGCGCAGGTTATTTTTCATTAGCCTGATCTTACTGACTGTGTTCGCGGCCGTATTGTTCGGCAACGATGCGAAAATCAACGATGGATTCCCGGTTTATCAAAATCCCTATATTCCGGCACGTCCGGTCGATTTTTCGCATTCTTTCGCACCCATGTCGATCGATACTATTCCGCCATTCCCCCCCTACCACGGTCTTCCGCTGTATTCGGTCGGCGTGACATACTACGACATGCAACACAATACCACCAAAGGCCGTAATATCGCGGTCGATCTTGACGGCGGTGTGCATATCACATGGATGAACGGCCTCGATGAGACCTTCAGCAATCGTAGAGTTTATTACAACTACAAACATCCCGATTCGTCAGCTTTCGAGTGTAATAGCGCTACGGGAATCAGAGTCGATGGCAGGGCACGTGCCGGATACAGTAATATTTCGGTTGATAATAGCTCGACTGTTCCGACAGTTGCATACCACGACAATCCGAGCGGTTCGACTACACTTAGCACGAATATCGCCTACGACGGCATGTATTATGCCATGGGCGGTGAAAGCCGCTGTGCTTTCGTTAATCCTACAGCAATCCCCGCTCCTTATGCGCCTTTTGGTGTGAATGTTATGCCGATATGGCCGAAAATTGCGCAGATCGACACCACTCTATTTATGGTGGCCACCCCTTCTATCAGCGATACGACTATCGCCGGCAATTATTACGGCCAAAAGGTCATTTATTATCGCGGATGGATCGCCCCCGAATGGTATGGTTTCACCGAGGCCACATTTGCGCCTCCGGTGGAGATGGAAGATGACCAGATCGGCATCACATGTGATATCACAGCCTATTCTGATGGCCCCGAGATAGCTATGGCCTATGTCCGCTGGGATACTACTGTTTCCAACGATACCTGCTATTGTCAAGAAGCAAATTATTACACCCGCATCTTCGACGCCGCGGCTTTGATGATCCGTCGTTCAACCGATATGGGCGAAACTTGGAGCGATCGCGAGTTTGTTACTCAGCCCGGTCTTCATATCTACAGCGATTACCCCGATTCGTTATATCTTGGTTGGTATCTCGATACTATGGTTACGCCTCCTGATACGATCCATGTTCAGAGGCCGGTTTATTCGAGACCTATCGATGTCAACCTCGCCTACAGCCCCGATGGCGTGCTTCACGCTGTTTGGACAGGCGCGATTCTCACTGCGCATGAGGGGTGGGAATTCAGCTGTGAGGCTTCCTGTTCAGTCGGTGCATACTGCCAGTCGATAATCTACCATTGGGACGATGTCCGTGGTGTTCTCGATACGGTCATTTTCGATCCCATCTGGCGCGGTGCGGGTTGCCCGGATGAAGCCGGTATTACCCATATCGGATATTCCTACGAACCTCAGGTTGCAATCTCCGAGGACGGCGTAGTTGTAATATTCTGGGAGCAGATGGCTTCCGAATATTGGTGGGTTACTGATACCTTCTATCTCGATGTTTCCGCCGGTGGATTCCAGAATTCCGAAATCTGGGGCGCATGCTATGATCCGCTCGTGGGATATTGGTCGGATCCGCTCCTTATCACAAACACCTACACCACCGGTTGCGAGCCCGGCGAGTGCAAGAGCGAGATCGAGGTATCAATTGCCGAGAGAATCGATGATTACATCCATATGTTCTTCATCATCGATACCGATGCCGGTCTCATTCCATATGACGAAGGCTCAGCGAGCCTCGCGCAGGTCAAATATCTCGCGTTACCCACCGATTCGACTATTGCCGCGATGTATGACAACAGGCAGATCAACACCGGAATCGAAGAATACGGCTATCAGCCGGTCGCGATGCCCGCGAGTTTCCGTCTCGGCTCCAACTACCCGAATCCTTTCAACGCCGCGACCGCTTTCTGGTTCGACGTTTACGAACCGGGTCGCTTCTCTGTCGATGTCATCGATGTTAACGGCCGCATTGTTAGCCGTTTGGCGAACAAAGAGCTTGCCGAAGGCAGGCATCGTTTCGTTTGGGAAGGCAAGTCGGACAATGGCTGGCTCGTCCCGAGCGGTGTATATTTCTTGAGGGCTTCGGACTCGAAGGGCAACGAGTTCACTCGCAAGATTACCTTGATGAAGTAAGTTTAGCTTCAATCATTACAAAAAGGGCGGGTTTCGGCTCGCCCTTTTTTTATTCTTTGGCTTGACCTTCAAAGCCAAATGGTTATTATTTAAACTGATGATATTGAATTAATTGAAAATTAAGGAGGAGAAGATGCAAAAAGGCATCATTTGTTTCGCTCTGTGTGTTTTGCTTTTCGCTTCGGTTTTGTTCGCCGATTCCGATTCACGGGAGAGAAAACTTCCGCCGCCGACACCGAATCCCTATATTTTTAGGCCATCGAACCCCACTATGTTTTTCTCGCCGATGGAAATCGATACTACTCCGGACTATCCGCCATTTCATGATTATCCAATCTATCGAGCCGGAGTTACATACTACGATATGCAACATAACATCACCAAAGGCCGCAATATCGCCATCGATCCCGACGGCGGTGTCCATGTCGCATGGATGAACGGCCTCGATGAGACATTCAGCAACCGTAGGATTTTTTATAACTACAAACATCCCGATTCCTCTTCTTTCGAGTGCAACAGCTCCACAGGAATTCGAGTCGATGGAAGAGCATATGCCGGATACTGCAACATTTCTGTCGATAACAGCTCGACAGTTCCGACGGTTGCCTATCACGACAGGCCGAGCGGTTCGACTACTCTTGGGACGAACGTCGCCTATGACGGTATGTATTACGCAATGGGCGGTGAAAGCCGCTGTGCTTTCGTTAATCCGACTGAGATTCCAGCGCCCTATGCACCATATGGGTTGAATGTTCAGCCGATATGGCCGAAGCTTGCCCAGTTGGATACAACGATTTTCATGGTTTCGACGCCATCGATAAGCGACACTACTATCGGCGGAATTTATTACGGTCAAAGCGTCATCTATTATCGCGGCTGGATCGCCCCCGAATGGCTTGGATTCACAGAGGCCACTTTCGCACCTCCGGTTGAGTTGGCGCACGACCAAAATGGGATTACCTGCGATGTGGCCGCATGGACTGACGGAACTAATTCAAAAGTTGCAGTTGCATGGGTCGATGTCGATACTTTTACATTGAATGACAGCTGTTTCTGCGATGATCCAGCACAATGGGCGAATCTTTTCGATCCGGCATATATAGCTCTCAGAGTCAGCGAAGATATGGGCGAGACTTTCTCTCCGGTGCAAGCTGTTACCCAGCCCGGTGTCCATATTTATACCGGTTATCAGGATTCGATCTACCTCGGCTATGAGTTGGATACTATGACCGTGCCGCCCGAAACGATTCATGTCTATCGTCCGGTTTATTCTCGTCCCATCGATGTTAATGTAACTATCGACAATAATGGCGATATTCACCTCGTATGGATGGGCGCGCTTATCAGCCCTAAAGAGGGCTGGGAATTCGACTGTTTCGGCTCCTGCTCGACATCGGTTTGGTGCAGATCGATTATCTACCATTGGAAAGAAGGTTCGAGCCGTTTGGATACCGTGGTTATAGATCCCATCGGCTACTGCAACGCCTTCAGCAGAGTTAACTATGTCGGCAATTCCATCGAGCCGCAGGTCGCTGTAGATGAGGACGGCGACATCTTCGTCTGCTGGGAACAGCTCTATTCGGAGCTTCTTTGGGATCTTTGCCCAAGCTGTTCGGTTTATCTTGATGTGAGCGAAGCCGATTACGAGAACTCGGAAATATTCTGCAGTATGCTTCCCGCCGGAACTATCGAATGGACCGATCCGATTAACATCTCCAACACCTACACCCCGGGATGCGGTCCGGGCGATTGCTGGTGCGAGTTGGATATGACACTTGCCGAAAAAGCCGATGACAAGATTCACCTCTCATTTGTCCGGGATACCTACGCCGGTTTCAGTGAGTTACTTGGAACCGGAACGACAACCACGCTGAACGAGGTCTATTATGTAATGATTCCTGAATCGGTCTTCGATCCTGCCAATATACCGGAAATTGATCTCAATGGCGTTACGATGCCGGAAACTTTCCGCCTCGGTCGGAATTTCCCGAACCCCTTCAACGCCGCGACAGGTTTCTGGTTCGATGTTTACGAGCCGGGCAATTTCACTGTCGATGTGATCGATATTATGGGCAGAGTTGTCAGCAGGGTCGTGAGCTCCGATCTCGAAAAAGGCAGACATCATTTCGTATGGAACGGCGTCTCCGATAACGGATGGGGAGTCCCCAGCGGCACCTATTTCCTTCGCGCGGTTGATGCACAGGGTGCAGAATTTACACGTAAAATAACTCTTATAAAATAACCGGAATAAACTCGACTATCCAACGGACGGAGTTCGCTTCGTCCGTTTTTTTATCCCTATGCACTCAAGTTTTATCTTGAAAAAGGGCAGTATTAGGATATATTAACTTCTTGTAAAATTTTTTCGATGGAGTATCGATATGGAAAGTCACGACGCCCATAAAGCCTCAGATGCCCACAAAAAGATGATCGAAACGCAATTCGCGATTCGTAAGGCGATGAACAGGATCGAGCACAAAATCCTCGTGTTATCGGGCAAGGGGGGTGTAGGCAAATCTACGGTGGCAGTGAATTTGGCCTTTGGCCTCGCCGAACTCGGTTATACTGCCGGGATTTTGGACATCGATATCCACGGCCCGAGTATCGGCAAAATGGCCGGCACAGAGAATATGCAGATAATGGGCGGCCCGAACAACATGATCCACCCCGTCGTGAAAGACGGTGTGCGGATAATCACCATGGCGAATCTCCTTCCGCCCGGGGACACGCCTGTCGTCTGGCGCGGCCCGATGAAAGCAAACGCCATCGACCAGTTCCTCGGCGAGGTGGATTGGGGCGACCTCGATTTTCTCATCATAGACTCCCCGCCCGGAACCGGCGACGAACCTCTGAGCATTATTCAACGTTTGCCCGAAATGGACGGCGCGGTTATTGTCTCAACACCGCAGGATGTTGCACTTTCGGATGCGAGGCGCACGGTCAGTTTTGCGAAAATGCTGAAGATACCGGTATTGGGGATTGTCGAGAATATGAGCGGATTTATCTGCCCGGACTGCGGTAAACGCACTGACATCTTCAAAAGGGGCGGCGGCGAGTCTGCGGCTTTAGAGATGGGTGTAGATTTTCTCGGCGCACTGCCAATCGAACCCTCGATTATGGTGGCTTCCGATTCTGGAATCCCCTTCGTAAAAGCGCATCCCGACAGCGAAACCACTGCCGGGATGATGTCGATAATTCGCAGGATTATCGAGAAAGTCGGGGCGAAAAAAGCCTAAAGCCCCTGAACCTCGATATCTTTCGGGTAAGCAACGATGAATTTCAGCGTCGCGGAGGCTTTTTGCGATGCCGGAATCTCGAGTTTCCAACTGGCTATCCCGCGATTCGGCTCTTCTTTAAGTTTAGGAACAAACTCGATCTCTTCGATGCTGATTCTGCTGTCTCTGGCCACCGGAATCTGCTCGAAAACCTCGATATTTATGGCTCTGCCGAGGTTGTTTGTGATTTCTGTGATGTAGCCGTAGGCACGTTTGCGTTTCGAGCCAAAAAGCCCGCCTTTCGCCGCGAAATCTTTCAACAGAGTGCGTTTGACCTTGACCGCCTCCACGACTCCCATCGAAAGCTCCATTTCCTCACCGGGTGCAACGAAATCAGTCTTCGACTCGCCGACATAATTCTGCCCCTGAAAAATCGCAACAGGGCCGGCTAACAATGGGAAATCGGTGGTATTTGTAAATTTGGCACGTAGATAGGCGAGTTCAGAAATTTTCGGAACAGTAACGAATGACTCCTTCGAGTCGAAGATGAAGATGCCGACAGATAGCTTTTTCAAGCTATTATCCGCAGGAATGTCCACTCTGCCGGGTATCTCGAAATTCACGCTTCCGCCGCCGCTGGTTACGGCCTCAGCCGAAGAATAGCCAATTCCGGACGGCGCAGGCTCTTCGGCTTCCGCGAAGGCCATATCAGCCATAGCCATAGGTGGGGCAGGGGCAGGCGAGGCCATTTTTGCGGAGGCGCGATAAGTTACTTGAGGCGGCTCATAAATACTCAAATACCATGGGTCGAGCTCAGGCGCGATAGCCCCCAGAGCCGGTCTTGAGGTAGAGAGTGTGATTTTAGCCCTGTTCCAATCCTCGCCGGAACGCTGGCGAACTTGGCCATAATAGGTCAGTTCGACAGTTCCCTTTTCGGAATCATTGCGGGCGTCGTAGGAGGGCGACCATCCGGCATTCCAAACCGTGTATGACAGTTCGACATCGGCTTTTCCGGCGGCTGTGCTTTTAATTGTGAAATTAGCGATGTAGCCTTTATCCTCCCCGTAACCGAGATTCTGCCGTTCGCGCTGAAGCCGCGTGCGTTCTTCTTTGAGATCGCGTTCGAGCTTGGCGAGGGCGACCTGCCTATCCGCGAGGCCGGAAAGCTCGCGTTCGAGGAAATCGAAGGTCTGTTTGTAGCCCTGCGGATTAACACTTCCCGAGCGAATCTCGAAAGTCGCCGCGCCGGCTGATATATCGCCGATTTTACTCAGATATAACCGCTCAATTTCGAGAGCTTGTCTGCGCTGTGTCAACGCTTCAAGTTCGTCGGCGATGACTTTCAGACGCTCCTCTATCTGCGCGATTCTGCCGCTGTCGGGGGGAAGATAATTCTTTGTCATCTGCACAGCACCGAAGGTTAATCCACCGGTGCCCGAGCCGGAAAGGCGCACTGTCGATGCGTCCGCGGAAGGCGGGATTCCTGGAATCTCGAAATCATGCTCTCCGGAGGAGGGGATTGTGATGCTCGCTTTCCGCACAACAGTAGCTCTGTCGGGGAAAACGACCACACGGTCTATGCTCGAACTCACCGCAAAAAGCGAAACTGCGGCTAAAAGCCCGAGTAGAAGATGCTTTTTCATATATCTCCTTTCAGGAAAAAACGATAATAGAAGATACAATTGCAGTATCTCTTAGGCAAGGCGAAATTATTCGATCCAGACAACAGTCTCGATTCGTCCGGCGGCATCGCCCTCGCGGCGATAGGAAGGGAGCCATCTCTCGCGGAATGTCGAAAGGGGCGGCATCGAAATTGATTTCTCCGGCACTCCGAGCCGAAGTAATCGTCTGCGAACTTCGCAGGGAAGATCGAGCATGAATTTGCCTCCGCCAATATCACGAATGCTTTCTGGGAATCGTATCGCAACTTCTGCGCCGACTTCGTAATCCTCACCGAGAATACACGGTCCCATAAAACACGAAAATTGCGAAGGTTTTCCGCAAAGACCTTCGGCGAGGAGTTTTACAGTGTTCTCGATGATTCCTGTTGCGACGCTTCGCCAGCTGGCGTGCACAACCCCGATAAAAAGGGGACTTTCCGATGCGATAATTAATGGAATGCAATCGGCGGTGAAAACCATTACGGGGAATCTCGGAATATCGGTGAAAATGCCGTCGCCAAAAGCTCCCGGCGCGGGACGATTATGATCTATCCCTCGGACAAGATGAATGGTGCCACCGTGAACCTGTTTCAAAAAAAGCGGATCGGGAAATTGCGAAGATCCACCCGAAATGAGTGCAGGCTCGGTCTGCGAAGTTTCGAGCGGAATCGACAAAACATGCCCGAAAACATTCGAATCGAAAGCGGCGAGTCTGAAAAATGACATCCTATTCCTTATAATATACGAATCATATTCGTGTTGGATTCTTGTTCTCAGTGGCGGCATTCGCCGAAAGATTTTCAGAGCCGACATCTGCAGTTATTCCGGCTATCAGCCCGGCGATAAAAAATAATTCCATCGCAACAGGAGGGCCACGAAGCAAACAATCGAGCAATTCCCCGATTCCAACACCAATAACTGCCCAAAGAAAGCCATAGGATAGCCCCTTTTCCAAACCCCGGTTCTTTCTTATCGAGTGAACCGCAAGCCAAATCAGTCCACCGATAATCCCCAAAAACATAACCAGCCCCGGGAAACCAAACTCCGATGTGATATGAAGATACATATCGTGGAGATGTTTTTTTTGAAGGTATCCGGTTTCGACAGGCAAATCCCAATCATCCATCAGGTCGTAATATTCCTTCGCGAAGGTAACCTGCCCCGGGCCAATGCCTGTGAAAGGCTGGTCGGAGATGATCATTCCCGCCATAATAGCCATGTTTCGGCGAAAAATATAACTCGGGTCTTCGGCGGATGTCCGGTCGATTCTATAGCGAACCTGCGGAAAAAGTGCGATCGAAACTACAGCGGCTAAAAGCGTTAGAGTTAAAAATATCAACGAAAGCCTGCGTCGTCTTCGCGCAATCGCCGAATGAACGAATGCGCCGAATATCGAAAATACCATTGCAAACCAAACCCCACGGCTTCCGGTAAGAAGGATCATAAATGCGCAAATAAGCCCACAAAAGCCGAAAATATAGGTTTTCCTCATCTCGATTTTGGCAGTAAGAAACATCCCAAGCAAAAGATGTAGGGCGATGAGAAGGAGTGTCCCAAATTGGATATGCGTGTGAAGCCCTTTCAAAAGCCCTTCACTGCTAAGTTTTGCGGCTTCGAAAAGGCCAAGATAGGGCATGAGAGAAACAAGTCCTAATAACAGAAGCGAGGCAATCCAAACAAATATTATCCGAAGACTATACCGGCTCGAAATGGAATACCCGAGCATAAAGGGCAATGTCCAATGAGCGAAGTAGGAAAAAAGCGTCGTGAACGCGGCCACTCTATTTTCTGCGACAAAAAGACTCAGAATTGCGCCCCACAAGAAGAAAACCAAGAAGATTGTGTATAAATAGCGTTTCGGAAGCGGATTTTCTCTATGGTTGCGTGGAAAAAAGAGTGTGGGAATTCCGAGAGTAAGCGCGGAATAGCCGAATACATGCCCCATAGGACAGAGAGCCGCGAACAGAAACCCGCTCAGCGCTCTTAATCCCTCGATAATTTTATGGGAAGATTTTATATTCATTGGGAAAAAAACTCCCCCCCTATCGAGGAGGGGAGTTTTGAATTACATCCCGCGAGAATTCATCAGGGCATATGGTATCTGACTATACACTCCATCGTGATTGTAATTCTCGTGTCGTATGAGTCGCCGGTTGTGCAGTAAGTAGGCGTTATAAACTGCATCCATATGTAATCGATACTGTATGGAGCCGCGTAAGGCGGCGGATAGATATTGCTTCCACAAGGCCCGAACCTTCCATAGAGGCCATTCGTAGCCCACTGAAGGTCCTCTTTCACATAATCGTTCACCAAGCTGAAGGTCGTAGGCGGTGTAGGATCATCATTGATGTGAAGCCTTAGGACGAATTTATCCGCACCCGCCAAGAAGCCCGAAATCCACGGCCCCGGATCGGAAATCCGGAACCCGAGGTCGATGGGCACATTCCCGAGATTCGTTACCGTTATCATATCCGATATATCCATAGTAACGGTATAATTCAACGGTAGGTCATCTCCAACTTCCCATTCATTCGGTATTATCGAGAAATCCATCACCGCAGATTCCGCACGATAATTTGCCGTGTAAATACCGGGCCTCGAAAGCGGCGGCAGTGTATGAATTCTCGCCCCGCCGTCGCTCCAGTTTTGGAAAGTCCACACCGAGTCGTTCGTCCATCCCGGGTAATCCGCGATATTGAACTCGCTGACGCCGATTGTCGGGGTCTCCCCAGAATCCGCCCAGAATGTAACCTCGCTTACGCGGTCGATTGTGTCGAGTTCATAGAGGAACCAGCCCGGTTCATGCGGCGGATTCTTGCGAAGCTGAATCTGCATTCTTTGGTCATAATATGCGACGAAGTATGTGGGCGTGAATATTGAATCCGTCCAATGGAATAAATCGCCGCCGTCCGACCATTCGCGGAAGAAATAGCGTATAGTATCGCCATCGACCGACTCTGCCGAGTCGATTTCAGAAACACCGATCTCATGCGGAGGGCCGGGCGACCACCAGAATATGTGGCTCTCGGCATCCCAGAAAGTGTCGCCATCAGCATAGATGAAGCCCCAGCGATGGCGCGGACTTTTAACAATCGGGCACATCAGCTGGCCGTCATAGTAAGCGATAAATGTAGTATCCGTGAGAATCGGGCCGACCCAATGTTCGCGGTCTCGTCCGTCCGACCAATGATCGAAGCGGTATCTTTCGCCGGTTGCGGTGGAGTCGAGATCGGGCACTTCGAGAAGGTGATAACTGCCTCTTCCCCACCAAGTTGTCAAGATAGAAGTTGAATCGTATTCGATCAAATCAACCTTGATCCAGCCTTGATCGTTCTCCTCAGGGTCTTTTAATATCGAAACGAAGACTGCGGGGCCGTAATGCGCGGTAGCCTCGTAGGGCTGATCCATTATCTGCCAGTTGTGGAAGAACAATGTATCACCACGAAGGGTCGTATCGGAGACTGGGTCAACACTCCAATGAACGAAGCCGTAATAGGAGCCGCCTTCCAGCACCGGAGTTTCGCATTCATAGAAGGCTGTGTCGTTCTCGTTATACCAGCCCTCACCATAGAGACCCGGCGGAGAGGAGAGGCCTTCGTAGAAGAGCGAAAGGTAGAACTGACCCATCCAATTCCAGAACAGGTCGGTGTTTTCCTCGATTATGAAAAATACCGAGTTGAAGGTGTCCGAAGTGTCGATAGAGCCGAATTCGCTTACCAGATCGAATCCTGTGCAGAAATAACGGCTTACAGAATCGACCTCTTCCCAAGGCATCACCGAGGCGTCGATATTAGAGAACAAGCGCCAGTAAGTTATACCCCAAGGAATTTGCGGCCAGCCGTGGTCGCTATGAACAGTGAGTCTCGCCACCGAATCTTCCGGCAACCAGTGCCAGTTACATGTGCTCGGCATATGGATGGCGAACCAGATCGAATCCTGCGGGCTGAACACCGGCGCGCTTCCGGTTCCGGTCATTCCGATACAGAACATCGAATCGTGTGGAGGAGGCGCGGGATTATCACGAATCCATGCCGCAACTGTGTCGCCGTCGAAATACCAATGAGTTCCCACCGGCGGGAACGGCGTGTCGAAACCGCCCGGCAATGGGCCTTCGTTGGTTACCGTGAAGGCATACTGCATCTGCCATTCCCACGTAATCGTGCTGTGATCGGTGATGATGAAGTCAGGAATATGGTTGCCGATGCCCGAAGGCGGTGTCGAGCCTGTGCCAGTCCAACCGGTGCAATAGGCTCTGATCCCCGGCGATACAATAACCGCGGAATCGACTCTGGCATCCGGGACGATGGTTCCGGGAATCCAATATGTGAGGCCGTGCGGCCATGGTGAGCCGTAAGGTGTATTCACAGTGAGGGTAACCGCGTCGTCGCTCCACATCCATTGACAGCTCGAATTCATCGTAATGTTGAACCCGAAATCGGTATGAGGATCGAAGACCGGCAAGTCGCCCGAACCGCGATAGCCAACGCAATACATTGTATCCGTGCCTGTCCAGAAAGGATGATTTAACATCTGACCGAAAACCCATGCGCCGGCCATATGCATATACACCCCCGGATCCGGTTCCGGATCGCCGAAACCGCCTGGATTTGTAATCGTGAATGAGAATAGGTTCGACCACTGCCAAGTGATGTCGGAATCGACCCAAATCGGGAAGACGACATGGTTGGAATCGCCCAGAACAGGAGCGCTTCCGTAACCACGCCATCCGACGCATTCATAAACCGCCGGCCCGACAACAACCGCCGAATCGACTGTCGCATCGACAACAGAGCCTTTAACCCATGCGGTCATACCGCGATGCGGCCAAGGCGAACCGTAATCACTGCGCACTGTCAGCAAGGCAACGGTATCTCTCGGATACCATAACCATTCTATATTCGATGGCTCGTCGAGGGTGAACGCGAAATCGGTATGCGGATCTCTCACCGGAGCCGAACCTGTTCCGTTGAAGCCAACACAATACATCGTATCGGGATCATCCCAGACCGGATGAGTAACATAACCGGAAACCGGTGTGCCGGCATTATACCAGTGATGTCCCAATGGCGGGAATGGCGAGTCGTATTCGCGTGGCCAGCTGTAGATCGAGAGGCGGTATTGTTCCTGCCAATGCCAAGTTATCGACGATGTATCCGTAATCTCGAAGCTCATAGCGGAACCGGCTCCCGAAGCGGGTGCGCTTCCGGTGCCTGTCCATCCGGTGCAAATCCAGCGATGACCATCGGGAACACCGGGTTCCCATGGCGTCGTAACGAAAGCATCGACTCTCGCGCCGGGAAGCCACCAAGTCGTATCCGAGGGAATCGGGCCGCCATGCTCGGTGTAAACATACAAGGGATAAAGAATGCTCGTCCAATTATAGATAATCGTGCAGGGGTCGATGACGTTGAAATTGAAGTTCAGCGCCATAGTATCGAGACCGACAACACTCGCGCCATAGCCATGCCAGCTGTTGCAGTAAACGAGGCTGTCTCCGGCCAAAGTATCGACGATATTGTTAATTCTGAGATACAAAGGCATCCCCGCAACCGCCCAGATATTCGAAACGGGATCGAGATTGTGCCAAATTACCCCGTTGAAAGAGTATTGCGGGTTGTCGTGTTCGCACTCGATATGAACGAGATACTGCGCCTGCCAGTTCCAGCGAAGTGTTCCGGAAGATGTCATCGTAATCGGGCAGATTGTCGAGTCACCAGTTGCCGGAACCGGGCCAGTGCCTGTCCATCCGATACAGCGATGGCGAATGCCGTCGAGGGTATCGGACAGATCGAACATTACAGACCATGCGTCGAAGGAGGTTCCTCTTAGGAAGTAATTCCACAAACCGGCAGGTGGTGCGACCGGGCCATGATCGGAAATAACCAGAAGACTTTCAACGTCGCCGACATCAGCCCAGAGCCAATTCAGGCTACAGGGAACGCTTACAGTTATCTCGAAGGAGTAACCATAACCGGTGGTCGGCATACCGCCTATAACGAGGTTGTATCCGATACATCTCCAAATACCGTCCACAGGATCGACGCGAGGGCTAAGATGTGTTCCAGAGGGGAACCAATGCACTCCGGCTATCGGATCCGGTGAATCGTGCGCAGATACGACGACGAAACGAAGCTGTTGCTCGAACTGCCATCTGAGTTCGCCGCTGGAAGTCATTGTTATGATGACCTCGTTAGTGTCTCCGCCTTCAGCGGCTTCGTCCGGCCCCGAGCCTGTCCAGCCTGCGCAATGGTATCTCATACCGCCCATTTCAGGCGTGTTAGGATTAACGTAGAAAGTATCTCTGGCTCCGGGAACGTAATAATAGGTTCCTGCGGGCGGGTTCGGACTCGCCATTCCCATAATCCATTCGTAGGGATCCGAGGTTACCGTGAAGATATACTGATCGCCCCAAAGCCAGATTATACGGGAAGGTCTGTTAATATCAAAGGTTACCATCGGCAACGAGCCATCGATAAGGCTTCCGAAGCCCAGATATCCTACGCAATACATACCGCCGTCGGGGCTTGTAACGTAGGCCAGAACAGGTTCGCCCTCGAAACACCAATGCTTACCCAACGCAGGAACCGGCGAGCCAAGCCCTGTATCGGAGGTTTCGACATAGAATGACCACTGTCTGCGATAAACAGCAGTGCAAGTGTATGGCCTATCGACGAATATCGGTGTGCTGGCGTGGAAGGGGTTTCCAAAGGTAGCGCCACCAGGGGTGCTTTCCCAATGGCTGAAAACATAGCGAAGAGTATCATCGGGGCCGTCGTCGCCAATAATTGAATCAGTGGTAATAGTCGGCATACTCGCGCCGGAATACCATCCATCGCCCGTTTGGACTGGAACAATTCCGTCCGTGCCCGTATATGTGAGATCGATTCTGAACTGCTGGTGCCACCTTGCGGTCTCTGTGATTGGATTGTTCATCGTAACATCGGCAGAGCTATCCGAGCCGGTATAAGAACCAACACCAGAGCCTTCCCAACCGATGAATAGATATCGCATTCCGCCGACAGGTGCTGTTACAGCTTCGACTCCAAAGTTCGCTATCTCGCCTTCGTTATACCAATCTTCGCCCCATGGCGTGCCGTGGTCGGAAATAATATCGAGGTAGTATTCTTTATTGAAATATGCCGTCCAAGTTGTATCGCCAACAGGAACGACCATATGACAGGTATCGCCGAAATCAGACCAGTGGTCGAAAACGAACCTTGTCATGCCGTAAACCTGCGGTGAGATTGCGCAGATCGTATGCTCAGAAGTCGGCGCCCATCCAAGCGGGAATCCGCTGGTAACTGAGTCGCCGTCGGCAAGTAGGAAGCCATAGCCGAAGTCGTTGCGAAGTATGACCGAAACGACGTTGCCGTAGCGAATGTTTGCCATAAATGCGCTAACAACCGGATCGAAGACTCTGGGGTCGCGTGCAACCCATCCGAGCGTTGTAAATTCGCCCATCCACAGAGGCGATCCGCAGTCCGCCCATGGCTGATAAACACTGGCCAGGTTAGATACACCAGTGCGAACACCGCCAACATAGAGGGTTTCGCAATATGTCGGGTTCTCAGGAAGATACGGCCCGATAAGGTTTATCGTCGGACGCCACTGATGATATGCGGCCGGTTCGTATGGACCTGTGCCGTCAACCACGCCGGTAGCGCCGGCGATAATGTCCCATCTCTGAGACTCCGAAACGACCTTGGGATCTTCATATTCATAGGAGCTTCCGCAATCCGTCCAGCCGGTGTATGGCGTTGTTCCGCCGAGGTTTATTCCGCCGTGGTATCGCTGAACCAAGGTAAAATGGGGAATCGTATGTGTGCACTCGGCGTCGTTAAGTTTGCGCGGATCGTTGAAACGAGCGCGATACTGGAAATAATAGTTCGGCGAGATACTCGGTGAAAGAACCAATCCGGTAGGCTCGGGACAATACCAGCGCCAGTCGCCGGTAGGTGGTGTCGGATGCGTACCCGGATAGTTGTATTCACCGCGAACATTGGCCCATCCAGTATGATCGGTAAACCTTACCTCGGTAAGTGCGAAATACTCATAGGTGAAGGGGAAGGAAGGAATGGTGCTTACCGTGCAAGCTGGCGAGTTCGCAATAGTCGCCGAGAAAGTTGTATAATACTGGTCGTAGTAAACGACATTATAAGTATTGCCCGGCACAGGCGGAGTTACGACGAAACTGTCGGTTTCATGGTAAATCCAGCGCTCGACAGCATCAGAGCCGGAACTCAAGCGGCTGAAGGCGATTTGTGTGCCCGGATCGTGGTAAATTATATGATAACCGGTGGAAATAGGACGGATGATCTGAACATCGAAACTTCGATAACGAATCATAACGGTTCCGCCCATGGGATTCGCGAGGGAATCGTGAAGCATCACGTTGAAATTGGTTCTCCACCAATTAGCATTGTTGTAATAGATGTCTCCGTCCGGGTCGTGCCAAGTGTCCCACCAAACAACATCGAGACGGCGGGTGGTGTCCGAAAGGAAAAGCCCGATTCCCGGCCAAAGCTGGTCGGCGAGAGCTGTTTGGTTAACACGATGCTGATCCGAACGAAGTGTTCTTCCACCGTCTTCGGACCAGACGCAATAAACATCGGTGTTGATATGTCTTTCGTCAGACCACACGAGGAAGGTATTCGCGGCGGCATCCAGTCTAAGCCTCGGTTCCCATTCATCCGCGACACTCGCCGCAACAGGGGTCGGTAATGGCCACGAAATCCCGCCGTTAGTGGTCATCGAATAGAATACATCGTAGCCCCAGCCAGAAATCTGCGTTACACCGGCACGTGTGTTGCCCAATGAGTCAACGCGAAGACCTGACGGCGCGACATAACCGCTTGCGACGAAATTATCCATGCTGTTCGACGGACTGAAGAAGGGATTATTAACCCTTCGATAATATGAAGTTGCCGAACCGAGGGATAATATCCCAGTCGCGGTGTAAATACAATGCGTTATCGCAGAACTTCCCGTCCCTTGAACATCTGAACCGGTAAGCGAATTGTCCATAAACCATTCCATCATAATTCGATGTCGGCTACCAAAGGTTCCGCCGTGGTTTATCGATGCTCGCATGTTGACGTCATACCATGTGTAATCTATCCAGAATGGCGGTAGGCCCTCGTAGAGAATGATCAGCAGGATCATAATCGCCATAGAAACATAATGCCCTTCGTCTGCTTGACCGTAGTAGGTGATGCAGACATTTCCGACACCATCCACGTTGATATCTGGGCCACCCTCGTCGTAATTGATATTGATGAAGAGGATATTGATATCTCTGTTTGCAATGGCTTGATATGCTCCGAAGGTCGAGCCGCCGCTGGTGCTTCTTGCGTAGTAAACGTCGCCCTCGAAGATGGTATCTGTATAAAGATATGTCCCTGAGGTGTCGTAGTAGTCCTGAACGTGCCAGTCAACATAGTTATAAACCACGTGGACGATAGCACTGAAACCGGTGCCATACACCGCTACTCTGGGCGAATAGTTAGTTCCGACATTATCGACGACGATTGCAGTGCTCCATGTATGCCCGGCATCGGTCGATTTCGAGAACATGATTGCATTCGCACCGCCGCTAATTGCTTCGCCCCAAACCGCGTAGATATGGCCGTCTGTTCCCGTAACACAGTGAGGTTGTCTCTGTGGACGAGTGTTCGGGATGCTTACGAGGATGTCGGAAGCCATGAAAGCTTCCGCCTCGCCGGGTTCCCATGGCGGTGTCTCGCTGTAGGAAGGCCGTGCGGAAGAAGGTGTGCTTCTGACAGGCTTATAATCGATTTTAGTCGGAGCAATAGCCGGAAGGAAAATCGCGTCCTTCGGGTCGAGTCTTCTCGGTTCCGGCAACTCATGACGGACAAATCCGTTGGCCACGGTCTTTTCCGTGATATTCGGCGCGCGACGGTATGTTGTGTCCGTAACCACGACTTTCGTGGTCCTTCCGGTTTCTTTGGCCGCGCGATTGGCCATTTTTATCGTGTATGGATCGTCCGCCGATTCCTGCGCGAGAACTAAACCCGCCATCAGGATTAACAGCAACAATGAAATAGTTTTCCAGGCGATGCGCATCGCTACCCCCTGCGGTATTCGATTAATTTTTCTTATTCTATTTTAACCGGTTAATATACTTTCATCGGTCTTTTTTTCAAATTGTTATTTTAATAAAGCGAAACTCTGGCAGTTACCCTTATAACGAATGTTTGAAGTGTAAGATCGCTCGTATAGGTCGGAGTGATCATCTGTAGCCAGATTTTCTGGGCCTCTGCCGGGCGAATATACCAGCCGTGGGTTCCAAAATTGAGATCCGAACACCAGGTGTTCGTTTCCTTAAGGCAATCTCGAACCGGGTTAAAAGTAGCCGGCGGGAAAGGATCGCGGTTGACATTAGCCCTGATGACGACTCTATCGACGCCATTAATGCACCCGCAAGACCATGAGGTCAGAGCCGGCGACATTACTAAACCAAATCCCATATCTATCGGAATATTACCGATATTCGTAGCCGTAATAACTTCCGGCGGAATCATCGTCTTGATATAATCAGCCGGTGTGAAACCGGGATTGTTCCAGATAGTCGGATTGATAAAGAGATTGATTTCGTAGGCGAACCAATCGTAGAAAGCGGTTATCGAATCAGGACCGCTTATTACGAAAGATTTTGGCATTGTCGTATCGATAGGAACACCGTTGAAATTCTGGAATGTATAAGCCGAATCACCGCTGTAGTCTATTCGCGATACCTCCAAATAATGAGGTGAAGCAGAGGGTGAATACCATTTCTCAACAGAGCCTACGAATTCATTCAGCACTCCGTCGATTGCTATCGAACCCAGGCTTTGGGGCGGATGTTTCGCGGCGACGAATCTATATTGATGGTTATAGAAAGCCGTCAATTCGACAGAACCGGCCATCGGCTCTATTATGTGCGCTATTGCGCCACCGTCGCTCCAACTGTTCCAAAGGTAACGTTCGTTTAACGAAACAATATCGATATCAGATGCCGAGATTGTCGGCGCGCTTCCCGGCGCGAACCATTCCTCGACACGCGCAACATCGACATAGGTCGTGGTGTTAATCCTAAAATGCCCCTCTGTGTGCCATGGGTCTTTGACCAGCGTAAGCTTATACTGGGGAAGATAATGCGCGACAAGAGTCGTTCCGGTTGTAATCGGGCCGACTGTGTGGGCGATATCTCCGCCGTGGGTCCAATAATCGAAAACATAACGCTCCCCACCCGATGTATCCGGCGAGGTCGCTTCGATATCATGATATGTCCCGACAGCCCACCAATCGCTGTAAGTGTGGATTCCATTATAAAGAGTACCGTCAACCACGAAACCACCGAAATCCTGTAATGGCGATTTGGTAAGCACACAGTAAACAGCAGGGCCGTATCGCGCCATTAGTGTGCATGGCTGGACTAATGTAACCGAAGTATTCGGGTATGTCTCATGGTCGATTGTAACCGCGCCGGGGATATTCGGAATCCAAGACATGAAGCCGTAGTGGTTGCCGCCGTCCTCGACAGAGGTCGAAGTAGTAATCTCTGTATGCGCCGAAACAGGGAACCATCCCTCGCCGGTCTGAACCGGAACCGCCGCGCCGCAACCCATATAATTCAATGCGAGATGAATCTCGTTCTGCCATTGCCAAGTAATCGAACTCGGTCTCGAAACTAAGATGGAAACGGCGTTTGAATCCCCGATACTGGGGACATCGGCAACACCTGTCCATCCAATAACTGACTGGCGATTGTTCTCGGCGACATATGAATGCGGCCCCGCGCTAAGCACCATAACCGCGCCGACAGGGACATAATTGCGCCCTATCGGAGGATTGCAGGGGCCATAGGGGCTGAAAACATCGATATAGGTAACATCCACACCGGTCATCCAGTTCCATTCGACTCCAGATGGCGAGGTGAGAACGAAATGAACAGAGTCGCCGTAACCCTCGGAAAGAGCGCCCCAACCATCGTAGCCGACGCAATACCAGCCGCCGTCCGGGTTTGCCGTAACGAAAGCATCCACAGGATTATCAGCCTGCATCCAATAGATTCCAACAGCGGGAACCGGTGCGCCTCGCCCCGAGGGATTTCTAACCTCGAAGGTATATTGACGTTGCCAAAGCCAAGTGAGTGTTCCGCTCGAGGTCATATCGAAACTCACAAGAGTATCGCTTCCGCTGGGAACCGGGCCTGTGCCGGAGAATCCTACGCATCTAAAGCGCTCGTTCGAGCCTAACATTACGGTGCAGTCGATAATATGGCAATTCGCCCTCGCCCCGCGCGGATAATAGCCCCGCCCGACAGGGGGATGAGGTGTGCCGTAATCGCTCACAACAAGCAGGCTCTCTACCGAACCGGCACCCAGCCAAACCCATTGAAGCGTCGTATATCGATCGAGGAGGAAATTAACCGCATCGACGCCGTATTCGCTTCCAAGGCTTCCAGTGCCGAAATAACCCACGCAATACATTGTATCGACCGGATTTGTAGTGATATAGCATGAGACCCAGCTCCCGGCATCGAACCAATGCTGACCGGCGGGCGGAACAGGAGTGTCATAGCCGCCCGGGTTGTCGATATCTACCCTGAACTGACGGCGCCATACCCAGTTGATCATGCTGTTCGTGTTTATCACGATATTCACAAGGGTGTCCGTGCCGGAGGATGGAACATCGCCGGTGCCGGTCCAGCCGACACACTCATAACGCTCAGTGCTCGATATATTATGATGTTTATTAACCGACAATGTAACCGCTGAGCCGGTGGCGTAAACATGGTTTCCGACCGGGGGTGTGGGAGTGCCGTAGTCGCTTCGAACCTGAAGCTCGACAACCGAGATGTCCCATTGCCATGTTACCGAGCTGGGTGAACTCAGATTAAACCCGAAGCTTGTGCCGATTCCGGTAGCAGGTGCGCTTCCGGTGCCGGCAAACCCTGTGCAAACAATGGAATCTTCCCAAGGCGAGGTAACATTCCCCGAAACCCAAGTCCCAGGATCGTAGAAATGTGCTCCGGTATCCGGCACTGGGGCACCGTAGTAGGAAGGCTCCGAGTCGATCAGCAACCTGTATTGTTCGTCCCAATTCCAAGTCAGCACGGAGTTGGAGAAAATAAACCAAGTTCCGGTGGAGGATCCGCTTCCCGATGGACATGAACCGGTGCCGGTGTAACCTTCCGCAATCCATCTGATACCCGGGTTTATCGGGTCTGGCCATGGCGAGGTAACATGCGCTTCAATCGGCGAACCGGGGAACCAATAAGTTGTGCCGTAGGGCGAAGCATCCCCAAGACCACCGTCGTTAACGGTAAAGCTAACAACCTCGCTGAATGGCGCCCAAAGCCATGTGAGGCTTGTCGGGGCAATCATATTAAATACTATCGAATCCTGTGGGCTTGTAGTCGGCAATGCCGGCGGAACACCGTTGAAACCGATACAGACATGCGCGCCGTCGGGGGAGAGAACCCGCGCCATTACTGGAGAGGCCGCGTTATGCCATGTGATTCCGGTAGGCGGAACCGGCGAACCGTAGCCGCTGGGGTTGTTGACCGTTAGTGAATACTGAAGATTCCAGTTCCATGTAAGAGTGCAGTTGGCGACGATATTGAAATCGACATAATTCCCCGCGCCGGAGCCAATAACCGAGGTGCCGGTGTAGCCCGAACATGCCGAACGTATCGTTCCGGTAAGATAGAAAGGTGTAGGAACCGAACATTCGACATAATCGCCCGGATTATAATAATGCCTGCCCACCGAGGGCGTTGGAAGGCCGTATGTCGAAACAATGTCGAGCGTAAGCTGATTCGCCCAGTGCCATGTTATCGTTCCGGGGGCGGTCATATGGAAACAAGCCATATCTCCGCTTCCCGAAGACGGAACCGCTCCTGTGCCTGTCCACCCTGTCGCATACATATGTTCAACAACATCGGGGCTTCCGGCATGAGCGCAGAAATATATCCCCACATCCACCCAGTTGATTCCGACAGGCGGATTCGGTGTGCCGTAACCGGAAACGACCTGCAACATATATTGCACGGAATACACAGCGACGATGGTGTAATGTTTATCGACCAAAACAGTCGTTGTCGGCGAAGCGCTGTCCGCGAAGAAAGCACCCGGCGGAACGCTTTCCCAGTGCGAGAAACCGTAGCGAATACCTGTGGTGCTGTCCCATCCCTCGCTGGCGGTTATCAAAGCGAAAGAGTCTTTCCAGTGCCAACCCGCGCCTGTTAAGGTCGGAACATGCCCGCCTGTCGAACCGGTGTAAGTCATATCGATCTTATATTCCGTGTCGAAAAACGCAGTGAATATAACATCGTGCTCAGGCGTCGTAATATTATGGCTGATCGCGCCGCCGTCCGACCAATGGCTGTAGGTATAACGAACAGTGTCGCCGAAAGCCTGCGGAGAAATCGCGCCGATATTGTGAACCGTGCCGGGACCCCATGAATTGACGCTTGGCGACGGGACGCTGACATAATCGACATTGATATTGCCGAAACCGAAATCGTTTCGAACAGTAACCGATGCGTTATTCGAATATCTGATCGTGCTCGCGAAGTATTCGAGAGTCATAAATAAAGTCGAGTCGATGGCATACCATCCAAGGGGGTTTGTCGTATCGGAGAATTCCAGATACGCCCCGCAGTCCGACCATTGTTGCCAGCTGTCGTAAAGACCGGATTCAACATGTGGTGAACCGAACTGGCTATGCTGGGTAGTGAATGTGTAATTCCCCGCAGTCGGACCGACGAGAAGAATTAGCGGATACCACTGATGGAAATAATCTATCTCGACCCTTCTCGCTCCGATAACAAGGCCTATCGTATCCGGATCGATCGTCGCCCAGCGCTGAAGCGGGGACAAATCGACCCAGCCGGTAGCGTTGTAATAGGTGCTTCTGTCTATCCAAGTCGTGCATTCTACTACATCGTTGATAGTGTCGAGAACAAGGCCGCTGAAGGCTGTGTATTCAAGCTCGATATTGGGCAAAGTATGCGTACAGGCCGCTGGATTCCTCTTGATGGCATCGAAAATTACCCTGAATTGGTGGTGGTAATAGCATGGAAAAGCGCCTCCGGAAGATGGTGGGGCATAATACGATGGTGCAACCCAACTCCAACCGCCGGGATTAGGAATCGCCCACCGCTCGGTCGAGCCAGAACCCGCCCATATCTGATCCAATAGGACATTATTCGTTGCGACATATTCGTCGTCGAACCAAATCCGATATGAATCCGGAACCGCAAATGTCGTATCTTTGTAAGTCTCAAAAGCGTAATATTTGAACCCCGGCATCGGCGTAGGCGGCGCTGTGGGGACATAATCGACATCCAACGCTACGCCGGTCATGCTGTTGCCGTTGAAATAAACATCTCCGGCGTCATAACGGGTGTCCCACCATGTAACGGAGATAAATCTTCTCCAGCCGTCGCGCTTAAGATCGAGCGAGGGCCAATATTGATCCGAGCCGCCGGCATCCTGATTCGCCTTGTATTCACCACGCCAGGTCGCGCCACGGTCATCGGAGTATTTGAGGTAGATATCCGGATTTCCCCATCTCGTATCGCGCCAGACGATGATAGGATTGTCCTGATCGTCCACCGCGATAACAGGGTCTGTTTCTTCGGTGCTTCGAGCCGAGATATTTTGATAAGAATTAAACGATGTTCCGCCGTTGAAACTTCTGCGATAGCGGATATCGCCATAACCGTTTGTAGCTGTCGAATAGATGTAAGTGATATGTGGATCGCCGTTGGGGCCGACATCGATGCCTCTCGGAATAACATACTCCTGATCGCTGGAGCTTGAGATAGTTACATAACCAGATGGTATAGTCGGGGTTCCGCCGGCGTTGGTAATCTTTTTGTAATAAACATCGTAATTAGCGCCGGTAGTTGTAACATCGTGTGTCCAAGCCAAATGAAGCTGGCAAGTCGTTCCGCCGCCGTAGGTCGCAATCGCGGGAAGAACATCGTCGTGCTGACCGCCGTAATTCGTAAGCGCGTAGGCACTACTCCAGGATGCTCCACGGTCGGTCGAACGCTTCATATAAATCTCGGATTCAGCTGTCGAGCCGTCGCATCCGCCGCTACTCCACCATGCGTAAACATATGCGATATAGACATATCCGACATTATCGGTTGCAACGGTCGCCATTTCTTCGTAATACGATGTGTTCTGAATATACCAAAGATAAGGCCAAGAAGTTCCGCCGTTATTTGAAACAGCGCAACAAACATCGTAGTCGTAATTTGCGGCGTCATACCAATAGGTGTATGTGATATAGACATCAGCCGTGCTTCCGGTGCCGTAGCAGGCGATTCCGACATGGTTGTTTATGCCGTAGCCATCGACCAAAACTGCAGTTGACCAGCTTTCGCCGCCATTTGTGGATTTGCTGAAATAGATCCAGTAATTACTCGAGTTTATCTCCTGCGCCCAGGCGACATAAATCGTGCCGTCGGTTCCCACGCAGGATGCCGGATGAAATTGAAGATTTGTGGCGTCGTTATTTACTCTGCCGTCGTTGTTCCAGTTATTATCGACACTGATTTCGCCGGTATCCGCCGGTTCCGGCGGTGTGGGGCGAAGATTTGGCGAGGTATTTAAGGTTTGTCTTGTCTTGGTTTTGGATTTCCAAGCGGCATAAGACTCTAAGCCCGAAATATACGAGGTTCCCTTGACCTGACGAATCACCTCGTCTTTTACCCAGTCCGGAACTTGAACAGGCTCGGTTTGGGATGCATTCTCGGAGAAGCCTTTCAAAACACCGGTTTTGTTGATTGTGCGTTTTTCAGAGAGGCTGTTGAAACGGACTGAGGGGGTAGTAATCGGCCGCGTAGATACGGCTACGCCCAAAATCATCAAAACAACGGCGATATAACCAACTATACGCAGTATTCTCAATCGAAACCTCCGCGATTGTATGTAAAAAACGACGCGACTCTTTCGAAAAACCGAGCGCTACTCCGGATTCTCGCAATCGTTATATTATAAACCACGACTTATGCTTTAGCAAGTTTTTTTATTACTTAATATAAGTATAAATAAATCCCGCATCTCTGCGGGATTTTTATCGAAGACAAGCGCATTTTCTACTTAGGGTTATTTCACATAAACCACAGGCGTAGTTACGGCCGTTTCCCCAATAGTGAGCCTCACGAAATAAATTCCGCCCGCTCTGCCTTCGGCGTTCCAGCGAACCCTATCGCCGACATTGGCCTCTTCGCTCAAATCGCCGACCATTCTGCCGGAAATATCGAAAATCTGAAGCTTAGCCCTTTCGCCATTCGGATTTTCTATCCTAAACTCGACGACTGAGTTAAACGGGTTCGGATGAGCGCGAATCGATATTTCTTCTGGCTTCGTGGGAACCGCATCACCTATATCTCCGACAGTTTCCGCGCCGAGAATATAGATGTTGTTGACATACCAACCCGCCTCGTTGTTCACACTGCTCGACCCGAAATCGAAATAAACATTAATAGTTTGCCCCGACCACGGAGAAAGGTCGATTGCCTCGAACTGCCAGAAATTCCCCAAATCGTTTCCGCCATAAACCGTTTCCCACTTTGTGTAAAGGCTATACTGCGAGGCGGTGCCGTCGTAGCCGTATTGTGGATGAACGATGAATGCGTTCGCGGGATTGCCGTCGGTGGATATTTTAATATTTCCGCCGTCGTGGAACGACCGTGTGGTCGAGCTTTGGAAACGATACCAGTGATAATAGCAAAGAAATGGCGCTTCGATTCCTGTAAGATCTATCGGCGGCAGAGCGAGCCTCGATTGCGAGCTGTCGCTGTAATTAGCGCTAATTCTCGTCGCCCAGCATTTCGTGCCAATCGGCACGCTCGAAGGCCCCGAAGTCGGCACGCCGTATTGCCAGTCATCCCTCGGACCGATCGCGGAAAGCCCCGAGGCCATGTTGCCGATATCGAACTCATAAAAAGGCGCTGAGACGAAGGGGCCGTCTATCTCGCCCACGGCGGGATATCTATATGATGCCGAGGCCGCCACAAACTCGAAATGATAGCTGTGCGAAGCCACCGGCAAATAAGTCGAATACTCATACAGCGCGCCGTCCGAAGTAAGGTCGCCGGTGCCGGAATAGCTCATCGTGTATGGTGTGTCGTCTATAAATACCCTGACATTCGATGGCGAATGGCTCGACGGCGAAGCGATTCGGACTCTGAAAGTAAACTGGGTTCCAGTGTTTCCTGCGAAGGGTTCGACCTGTCCTGCGCCGACATAGGCGTTACGTGGCCGCTCCAGTGCGATGTCGTCGATGAACCAACCCTCGCCATGGACATAGGTGTCTGCGGTTTGAGTAAAACGGAACTTTATAGGTGCGCCGGGGGTTACCGCTCTCGAACTTAAGTCGAAATAGGCGAATTTCCAATCGCCCGAGGGGCCTTCGTAGCCGCCGAGACTCTGCCAGCTGGTGCCGCCGTTGGTCGTATATGTAACCAAACAGCTGTCGTAGGAAGGCTCTGTGAAATAATAATGCCAGAATGTCAGCACCGGATTGTCCGGAGTGATTATCTCAGGGGTTTCAAGCACCGCGTTGACATTGTCCTGATACATAAAAGTTGCATTCGAACCGGAATACCATGAGTTATAGGGCGAGCCAGTCCTTCTGGTCGAAAGCCCCCAAAGCGAAACCGAATTCCAGCCGCCCGGCCCGGATTCACAATCGTCAACAAAGCCGGCTTGGCCGATTGTTATCGCGAAAGTGTCCACAGAGGTCGGCCCACGGTGATCCACAACTGTGATAATCATCGATGCCGAATAGGGGGTCGGACAGGAAGGCGAAACATTGAGAAGAAAAGGCGTAGCGCATTTTTTCACACCGCTCGGAGCGATAGAATCTATCCCGCTGTTCGCCGAAGTTATCGTGATATAAGGGTCTGAAGTGCTAAGTGTGAGCATCATAAACCGCGCTGTCTCGCCGCCGGTATTCTGAATATCGATATCGAGTTCGATACTCTCACCCGGTTCGGCATATCCATCACCGTCTCCGGCAGGGTCGTCCACCGAATGCGAGAAATAGCTCGTTACAGGGGCAGAAACCTCGACATTGAAACTCAATGTCCAACTCGAATCGAGAGCATCCTTGGCGAAAATAATCATCTGCACCGATTCGCCGTCGGGGATTCCCGCCCCGAAACGGCAAATAAAGGGCGTGCTGTTCGACACATTTGCCCCAACAGCAATGTTGCCGTAGGATTTGACCGAATCGATGATAGTAACATGAGGATTTCCGCTTCTAAGCTTCCCTGTTACGCTGTTCGCTGTCGCGGTTCCGGTGTTGCGAAGCGCGGCCGTTATATTGATATTCTCGCCGATATCCACGATATTATCATTATCTCCGGCCGGATCGTCTGTTGTGGAGCTGAAAAGACTCAGCCACGGTCCCGAGCCGCCCACGACGATAAACCCCTCATAGGGAATCTTGTTGTATTTCGTCGCAGTTACCCAAAGTGTATCGCCGACAATCGAGCCAGTGGTGCTAAGCGTAATATTGCCAGAGGAATTTGTGTATCCAACCGAATGAACATTACCGTCGTTGGTAACGCAAACCAATGCGCCATTAACCGGTGAACCGCTCGAAGTTACATTCACGGTAACATTCGCACCGACCCCGACATTCGCCGGATGGGTCGCACTCAAAGCCGCGGGAAGTCTAAACCACAGCGGCACAGATGGATCGCCGAGGAGATTATAAATATCGTAATAGTAATTCGCGTTGCTCGGGTAGGTCGTGTAAACGGCATATAGCCCGCGGTTCATCATTCCAGCCGTGAAATAATATTCGTCCCAGAAAGTGTCGTCATACATACGGCGCTCCATCACGTCGTCTTCGTTCCAATAGCTGTTATTCGAAGCGCCGAGGAAGGCGATTGCGCCCTTGTTTGTCTGACGGATCCATGTCTCGCCGAAACATTCCGTGAGGCTGTAAGTCCCTGTGATACAAGCGTTTGAAATAACGAAGGGATATTCGTTGATATTGGTCAGATTCTGAACATCGGTGGCGCTCATCTCGGGGGCTTCCCAAGAATAATATCCGCCATGGCCGGAATAATTGACTATCATTCTGCCGTCATTAATGGCGTTGATTGTCGCGATCCGATGATTCGGATTGCTTCTCGCTTTGATTGTATCGCAGGCAAATCCCGCCGGACCGAAATGGGTTTGAACGGCGTATCTGTGTGTTGCTTCCGCGACAGACCAATAGCTCGCGTCGTTTGAGGCGAGGAAACAGGCCTTATCAGCGAAGTCCTGATAGCCGGCAGGGATATTGAACCGCTCGTAGTCCACAATTCGCTGGACAAAATGCTCCAACTGTGAATTGCTGGCCGGGGAAATTCGCCCGACATAAAGCTCAGGAATATATCCGGTAGCGTCCATATTTCCATAGGGCGTATCAGTCGCCGAACTCGATGCCGACCCAGTATATCTCGGCACATGAGCGACATCGCCCACAAGCAGGACGAAAGTCGGTGCGATTGCCGCCGTATCATATTCCGCAAGAATCCAATTCCGAATTCCCGTAGTCGTTCCGCCAAGACTCGTGGCCGTTCGAGTCTTCACAGAATAGCCCTTGCGCGATTTCCACTGCACAAGCTCGCTGATATAGGAGCCGTAGGTGCTTCCGGTGATAATTAAAAAGCCCAGCGCGTCGGCATTCGGCACCCAGCGGGCATCCCAAGCGTTCGGGTTCTCGATAAGCGGTCTAATCGAGGCGTCGTAAGCCCTCGAATAATACCTTTCTTTGATTCTGCGGGTTTCGGCCATGTCTGCGCCGGGGAACTCGATAGCATATTCGAGGGATTGAACAACATGAATCTCGCCGGTGGCGGGATTATAATCGACCGGACGAACCTCGACCAGCGCGAGGCGGTAATTCCGCGCCGTCTGCACATCGACAATCTCGATATGCGAGCCGAAAACGCGCCTATTTGCCTCGTAAACCGAGTTATCAAAGTCGAATTCGGCCCGATAATCACGAATTTTCGGAACCGGAGCTTGCATGGGATAAATTGGGGAGAATACCCCAAAATCCGCGAGCGGATAGGTCTCGGTTTCGATATGAGTAATATAAATTCGTGGCTCTGCACCGAATGGAATCTGCACGAGCCTTCGCACGACTGGAAGCTGTGGCGCTCCAATCTCTCCGGCAACATTTGCCCCCTCGAAATCGAGCCGGACGAAATTCCCCCTTTCTGTCTCGATTATTTCGGCGGAAAGCTCCGTGCCCGAATATTCGAAAACCGGATGTTCCTCGGTTCCGGAAATCAAACCAATCTCCGAGGGCGCTCCGGTCGGTATAACAAAAGCTGAGACGATTGTTGCGAGGGCTAAGATTGCGATTAAATGGCCTTTGCGAATCATATTGCCTCCAATGGTAAGAATCATAAAACTAATCCATACATTATAGATTTCAGATTTCCTAATGTAAAGAAAAAAAAGCCGATGACTTATGCTGATTAAATAAAAAACCGCCGAGCAACCCCGGCGGTTCGTAAAGTGCGATAGAATCTATCTTTACCAGCTAACGATATACACACACTCGTGATATTCGTGCTTCCGACAACAGATATCTTCCTCGTGGACTACTTTAACCTTCTTGCCGCCATTGAATTTCTCGATATAGGCGGTGATGAATCCCATGTCATAAGCGCACGGACGCGGATTAGTGCTCGCAATCCTCGCTTTGTTCGGTTCGAGGAAGCTCACTTCGTAACCCCCCGCTTTACCCCTATGATGAGCTTGATAAACCTCGTCGAGGGTTTTCAAAGCATCGGTAGCGTTTGCGAAAGGTCGCGGAAAATCCATAACCTGCGGAACTGCTCTTCCGATTGCGAACAGGGCAGAGTCGCCAAGTTCACCGGCTATCTCCGAAAAGGCGTCGAGCCAGCTTTGCTCAGGATACCAGTAGTCCGGATTCACATCGTGGATGCCGTGCTTGGCGAGTATCCTTTCGGCCAAATCGCGGTGCATTATGCCGTTAAGTATCGCAAGAATCGCGTTGCCCTTGACCTCTGTGGTGGGCGATAGGGCTTGATATTCAGCAGACATATGTCCTCCTAATGCAGATTTTTATAATATTGAACAGCCATTTCGACGCATTATAGAAATCCGCACGCAAATTGCGAGAGAAATTTTTACTTTTTCCCGCCGACCTTTTTCGGCGAGGCGTTCTCCCATGCGATAACTATCGGGCTGACAATATAAATCGAGCTGTAGGTTCCGATAATCGCGCCGATAATCAACGCTAACGAGAAATCACGAATAACCGGACCGCCGAAGAAGAAGATACTCAGCAAGACCACAATCGTGGTCAAACTGGTGATAATCGTCCTCGTGAAGCTCTGATTAAGCGATCTGTTCACAAGATTCTCGAATTTCTCGCGATACAGAATACGGATATTCTCGCGGATTCTGTCCGAGATAACGATTGTGTCGTTGATCGAGTAACCGACGATCGTCAGAAGCGCCGCCACAACCGGAAGCGAAATCTCTCTGCCGAATATAGTCAGCAAGCCCACCGTGATGAAAACATCGTGGAAAAGGGCGATGACTGCGGCTACCCCGAAACGGAACTTGAAGCGTATTGTGATGTATATCAGAATGCCGACGAGCGCGAAAATCGTCGCCCAAATGGCTTGCTTGCGAAGTTCGCCGGAAACTTTCGGCCCGACAGATTCCTGCCGTCTTAAATCGACCTTGTTCTCGCCATACGTAAGGCGAAGTTCGTCCAGAAGGGTTTCCGAAAAATCGACACCGCTATCGAGAACGATATCTGCAGGCACACGGAAAAGAGCGACTTTCCCCTCTTCGGTCAGTTGTATCTCAGCATCTCTGACGCCAAGTTTATCGACAATAGACCTGACTTGAGCGACATCTACTCTCTCGCCGAAACCGACTTCGATTACCTCGCCGCCCTTAAAGTCGATATTATAATGCGGGCCGCCGTTAATTATCAGGGCGATTATACCCGCAAGTATCAGCACGCCACTGAAAATATAGGCCTTTTTCCTCTGTGCGAGGAAGTCCCAGTTGATATTGGTCATGAATTCCATTATCTATGCTCCTCGAGGATTATATGCTTAGTTTCTCGACCTGACGACGAGAAGTTATAAATTCGAATATCATGCGCGTAACGACAATCGCGGTTACCATACTTATCATAATGCCCATGAATAAAGTAATCGCGAATCCTTTCACCGGGCCGGACCCGAAATTGTAAAGGATTGCCGCCGTTATAAGCGTTGTGATATTCGCATCGATGATTGTCCTGAAAGCGCGCGCATAACCGGCGTCAATCGCCGCTCTTACTGTCTTGCCGGTGCGAAGCTCCTCGCGGATACGCTCGAAAATGAGCACATTAGCGTCCACCGACATGCCCATAGTCAAGATTATACCTGCGATGCCCGGAAGTGTAAGCGTAGCCCTGAAGGCCGCCAATCCAGCCATCAACGCAACCATGTTGATAACAAGCGCGAAATCGGCGATAACCCCCGCGGCTTTATAATACATAATCATGAACAGCACGACGAGGATCATTCCGATAACCGTCGCGCTAACACCCTTGCGTATCGAGTCTTCGCCCAACGATGGGCCGACAGTCCGCTCGCTCTTGATGTTCAACGGCACCGGAAGAGCGCCGGCTTTTAGCACGATTGTAATCATCTTGGCTTCTTCAAGATCGGGGATATTCGAAATCTGCGCATCGGAGCTTATCTTGCTTCTAATGACCGGCGCGCTGTAAACCCTATCGTTAAGGACGATCGCCAGTCTTCTGCCGATATTCGAACCGGTAACTTGCGAGAAAATTCGGCTTCCCTGTGAATCGAAACCCATATTTACAACAGGTTTACCCGCACTTCTGGGGTCTTCGCCGCCGCCGAATCCAAAATTCGCCTTTTCGACTCTGTCTCCGGTCATCTCGACCCTGTCGTTAAGAACATACAGAAGTCTGTGCGGAATGCCCTTGATGTTTTCGTCTTTCGAGCCCCAAACCAATTCCGAGCCTCTGGGAAGAGCCGCCTTAACCTGCGGCGCATTGATTAACCTCGAAACCACGAGGTAATTCGTGCGCGGAACAATGATAACGTCGCCTTCGACCTCGACAAGACCAGAGAAGGGTCTCGATTCGGAGGTGGCTTCGGAAGTCGTCGCGGCATCGTCACTGGAAGAAATAACATCGCTCTCGCCGAACAAATCCGAGCTGGCAACCTCGGCTTCACTCTCATCCGGAACCGCGGGAGGTTCTTCGGTTTTCGTCTCGGCCAGCTCAGGCGCTTCGGGAATGTTTTCATCCACAACTACGCCCGAATCCGACGATGTTACATCAGCTTCGGTTTCTTTATCGAGGGAAATCTCACGGCCTTTTTCCGGCTCGGTTGGTTCCGCTACGCTCTCGCGATATGCTTTCGCGAGAATTTCCGGTTTTTCCCGAAGAACTCTATCGACATCCTCGACGAATTTCGAAACCTCTTTGTCCCTACGAACAAGCTGGAATTCAAGAACGGCGGTCTCCTTGATAAGGCTACGCGCACGCTCTGCATCCTGCACACCCGGAAGCTCGACGATAATCCTGTCGCTCGCGGCCTTCTGAATAACCGGCTCGGATACTCCGAACTGGTCAACACGGCTTCTAACGACTTCGAGTGCCCCATCAACAGCCGTTGCACGCTCGCGCTCGATAGTTTTAATAATGTCAGATTCGCTTCCGCCGAGATTCGTGAAATACTCGGTCATATCGAGATTGTTCTTCTTGAAAACAGAGGGAAGAACTTCGATGATGTCTTTGTTTTGCTTATCGGCATTTCTCTCAGCCTCTTCGAGAGCGCTAACCAAGGCCGCATCGCGTTTGGTGGCTTTATTAGCAAGCATCGAAACCATGTCCGGCTCGAGAAGAAGATGCATACCCCCCTGAAGGTCTAAGCCGAGTTTGATGCCTTTCGAGGAGAGGTTTTCGACAAGGCTGGGCTTTTCGAGCTTTTCCTCGTCCGACATAATGCTCATCCTGAACGTCGGGTAGAGGAAGTAGAGAGACACTAATATGAGTGCCCCTGTAACGATTAATCTCCAGAATTGCGCGCCGCGCATTTATCCTCCTTGTATAATATTATTTTTTCACATCGCAAATTTGTCTTAAAAAAACGTAATTTGCGATTATAAGAGTTAAAATCAGATTTGTCAAAGGGAAAATGGAATGAGTTTCATTCACGAAGAGGGGTGAACTCGATCTCGACCCTGCGGTTAGTGATTCTGCCCTCGGGCAACGAGTTATCGCCGATGACTACCTGCCTGGCACTTTCTCCCTTGCCACGAGTGATAGTGTATGGTCTCGATGGCCCATAGCCGCGTGCGACGAGGTGGGATTTATTTGCCAAAAGCCAAGAGTCGAGCTGGTCGGCGTTGTCGAAATCGAGAATTCGCATCATGTATTTGCGAAGAATATGCAACTGCTCCTCCGCGCGCCGGTTGGACAGCTTCACATTTCCGCTGTAAACACCGATAGTATCGGTATGCCCGCCTATTACTACGCGCAAAGAGCCATCCTGAGCGATTCTGGTGGTTACCTTGCGTGCGAGGTTTTCCATGCGCACCGAGGCGTAGTCCGGTTCGCCGAAAGCCCCCGCGAAGGTGAACTGCACGAGTATCAGTCTCTCGGCGATATCGCGACGATTGGATTTTATTACACGAAGGGTCTCCGGCTCGCTTCGGCCAATCTGACCGAATTCGTCCTTAACAGTCAGCTCTGCGAGATAGACACGATCAGGAACAATAACTTTACCCGTAATATCGCGCCAATCCCAAACCGTTGATTCAATCATCCCGCTTTTCGAGAAATCCCAAACCGCTTCGCCGTGATCGTCGATAATCTGCACACTCGAAAATTCGATTTTCGAATCGCTTCCCGGATTGCAAAGAAATTTGGTTTTGTCGAACCCCGGTTCGACTCGAAGTTCCGACGCCGGAATCTCGTAGGCGCGGGGTTTGTATAAAATCGCACCGGCGGTCATAGAAATTTTGGCCTCTTCGCCTGGAGCCTCGCGAGAATAAACCCTATCTTTGAAACGCGAGCCAAGCTCTTCCGCAACCTTCTTTTCAAGCGCGAATGCAGAATCTATTGTCGGCGCGATACATACGACCTCGAAAAGATTATTGTCGTCGAGTCTATTTCTAATAGAAGAATAATCATCTGGCGTAAGTAATCTGTCCGTTATGATCCATTTTCGGGGGGGCTTAGTATAAACCTTCAATTCGACACGGCGGTTTTCTTGCATCGTGAAAATCTTGCCGAGCCTCGTGCCCTCGAAATCCTCTTTCTCAGCCCTCGGACGCGAAAAATCGTGCTCATCTGAAATACGAACCCTCTCGGAAAGATCCGGATGTTTCGCGATTATCTTACGTGCGACATTCTCCGCGCGCTGAACCGCCAGCAAAGACCCCGCCGCGAAATTGTCTGCGTCGTCAGAGCCATAGAAACCCTCGACCATAACCGTAGCGTCAGGGTTGTGATGAAGTCTTTCTCCGATGATGCTCAGAAGAGAATCAAAACGTTGGTGCACCGCGATGTCGGCTTGGCCAAAAAAAACCAGCGGCACCACCGGCTCGTCTTCGGTAACGGTTATAAGCTGTGTCACGAGGAGGCGCGGCGGTTCGGCATCGATTATGGGACGAGGTGGAGCAAAAATAACCGCATCGCAACGGCCGATATTGTTCGATTTGTCAAGCTCGAGAATGGTGCTCTGAAAATCGGGATATTTGCCGCCTTCGTCATCCGCACGGATATCAAAAAAGTAATGCCCCGAGTCCGGCGGATTCCAAACAAACTCCGCGATTGCCGTCTCTTTCGGCGCAAGTTTTGGTATTCGCACAATTCCGAGACTTTCGCCGTCGGAAACAAGATTAATCGGCACGTTAGACGCCCCGCGAACGCCTTCGTTCGAGATTTCCGCCTTTATCGAGATGTTCCCTCCCACAACCGGCGGACCTTGGGCATAAACCCTGTCAACCACGATGTCTGGGTATGCCGGCGGCGGCGGCGGAAGCCGATAGGAAAGCGCTAACCGGTGCGAGGGCGTCCCGATTCCGGTTGTCGGCATAGAGACCTCATAGCCGAATCCTGGGCCGGATTTATCGCCGAGAAAATAATAAACCCCCATTCCAACAGCCCATCTGCCGGCGGAAAGGCTCAAGTCCATCTGATCCTCGAGAAGCGTCTTCCGAAGCGTGAGTGTCGGGTCGATATCCTTCCCGAAATCGTCATATTCGGCATGATAGCTCAAAACTGGGTTCACCCTAAGCTCCCACCAGGGCAAAAGGAATTCGCCGCCCGTCTGAATCTGCATAGGAAGCCTATCCGAAGCGCTGTTTTCGAGCGCCATATTCGGCATGTTCAAATCGTCGCCGGATAGAAAGATACGCCAGCCAAGCCCCTGATAAACCAATCCTACCCCGCCGGAGAAGGCGATCTTCGACAAAGACCCCGATAGAAGCGGATCGCCGGGATCGGCAAGACGGAAATTCGAGTCGTTGTAGCCTTTGCGACGAAGCCTTCCGGTAACACCGCCGAAAAGCCCGACTCGGTTGCTCTCGTCACGAGGATTTGCCGCACGGATAATCCTCTGGCCATAATGAAGCGCAATAGATTGCGAGGACATCATCTCAGAGCCGAAATGCCCCAAAGATAAGCCCAATCCGCGGTTCAAAAAGTGCTGGACATAGACAAAACTGCTCGCATAAAGCTCGTCGCCGATCCCCCAAAAAAACCGCTGATGATCGAAAGCAAACTGAGTCTGCGGAACAGTCGCCATCGTTGCGGGATTTAATAGAAGCGGTTTCTGCGGAGTCGCGAAATTGCCCGCTCCGCTCGCGGGATAACCGTCGAGAAGCTGGAAACTAAGCGTCGGGCTGGAGCTTGGATAAATCAAATTGATATAAGGATCGGGATCCTTCTGCGCACCGATCGAAATGACGAGAAGAAGAATCGAAAGACCTATGAATAAAGTCTTTCGGTCGAAATAACTGCTGTGAGCGACCTTAATGGCTTTTCCTGCTCCGCACTCATTTCGAATCGTTGTGGTTTTCTTCTCAGACACTTTTCTTCACGCGACTTGATAAATAAGCGGCTTAAAACGAGGGGTTGGCACTGGTTTGCCATTGACTTTCGCCGCCTCGATCCAAGCTTTTTTTGCTATTAACACTTCCTGCAGTGCTTCTTCCGGCGTTATTCCAAAAGCAGAGCAATGTTTCAAATCGGGGATGTCGGCAATATAACCTTCGTCGTCATCGCTGTAAAATATGTTAATATGGTAATCTTTCATTTATCTTCTTTCATTTGGAGATTATTCCGTTCGATAATTTCCAATAGTTGCTTCACTTGATATGGCTTTGCATTTCCTTTCACTTTCTAAAGGTTAAGTAGTTCTGGTGCATGTGAATGAACAAAAATATGATGACTTCCATTTACTCGATCCAATTTAAATCCAAACATCTCAGCAACAGCTACAGCTTCCGAAAATCTGATACTCTTTGAGCCAGATAACAACTTTTGGAGCAGAGTTTGTTTCTTCATCAATAAACTCTCTAAATTCTCTCGACGCGCATCATAACTCGGCCGCCAAAGGCTGTTCAACCGCAGGCGTCTTTATCGGCGGAAGATCATAAACTCGATACACCAACCCGAAGCGAACCTCGCCCTCCTTTATCGATTTGTCAGAAACACTCTCGATGGTTATCTTGCCGATTTCCATCATAGATTTCATTTCCATCGCCGATTCGGTGAAAGCGACGATATTCCCAATCGTTCCCGCGCCCGTTACGGAAATCGAATATCTGCTTCCCTCGGCGATTTTCTCGTGCCCCACAGCCTGAGTTGAGACCCCCTTCAATCCTGCCGATTTGGCCATTGTATCGAGTTTTCGAATGACCTCGCCCCTTTCATAGGGCGGCACAGGCGCTGGATCGAAAGAGATTTCCTCGATTGGGGCGAGTTTCGCATCGGCGAGGAAGGTTGTCCCACCCTCGGAAACCCTCGAGTCGAGCATGTCGATACCCGCGAAAGTTATTCCCGGAATAATCGACTCGGTAATCTCGCCCGATGTCCTCCCCGAGATATAAATTCTTCCCTCGGCGCCGGAAGTTATCGAGAATATCTCAAAATCCGCCTTCGCCAATGAGGAAATCAATTTCTCATAAGCCCCTATCCATGGGATTTGCACAAGACCGCCGCTACGTTTCGTTGTCGGCGATGGCAATTGCTCGTCCGGGTCGGTTGGCATTGGTGAAGGATCTCCTCCTCCGCCAGGTTTCATTCCATCCGGCATGCGCAAGGGATGCTGGACAATATCCTCGTATTGAGACATTTTGTTACCAAAATATTCCGCCAAATAAAGATAACCCACAATAGTTCCGCCGATAAGAATAACTGCTCCAAATATAATATAAGAAAGCGTCTTGCTCTTAGGGCCTTTGGTTTTAGCCGAGGCTTTTGGAGCGCTCCCCACCGGCGCTGATTGCACAGCCGCGCCTTCGAGGAGAAGGTTTGTATGAAGCAGTTTGGCCATCAGTTTCTAAGTGCAAGCCCGAGGGCTTTAATATAAGATTGCCAGCTTAAAACGATTTTTTTATCCTTCAATTTAACCAACCCTTCGGCAAGCGGGTTCTTCCGATAGGGCGGTATCTCGAGTTCCTTCGCAATCAAATCCGCGACGTTATCATCCACCGATAAGCCGCCGACAATAAGCATCTGCGGCTTATGCTCCCCCATGTCGAATCCCGCAAGCTCGAATTTGCGCGAAAAGGCTTTCGACAAATCCTGCGCAAAACCGGGCACTGCGTCGAGGCTGACACCTCGCAAAAAATCCTCCGAGACTTTGACATTGCCACCGGGAATAAAAACATTGTCCTTAACCAGCGCGAAACTGCTGTAGGGATAGGAAATATCTATCAACAGAACGCTCGGAGCGGGGAAACTCAGCATTGTCGAGGCGAGACCGTTATAAAATGAAAGAATATCAGGCTCGACTGCGACAGCGTTCAATCCAATAGAGGCTAAAAGCGTAGCCCGTTCATCGACAGCCTCCGCTATCGCGCCCAGCACAAGCTCCGTTATTCCGCGTTTGCTTTTCCCCGCCTCGATACTATCGAATCGATACAAGCTGGGATCGCCGACAAAATTGCTCTGAATCTCCCATTCTATATTCGATTTTTTTACATAGGCTTTCGGAAAATCGAAAGCTTTGATGTCGCAAAAATGCATCGGAAGATTTATCGAGGCCAGTTTCGCCTTCCATTTTTGCGTCTTTTTTATCTCCGCAAATCTCGGGATAAGGCCGTCGAAATCGGCGATTCTTCCCCAGAAAACCTGTTTGTCCGTGATTGGAAATGAGGCGATTTTCTCGATCAAAATGCCCTTGGGAGAAATATCCGTTTCGACGACCACCGCCTTCGCTTCGTCCAATGCGATTCCAAGCCCCTTTCGTTTCGGCTCGAGAGAAATTCCCTCCGAGACGATTTCGACTGGGGCGGCTTCGGCCTCAGGCTTTTTCTTAGCCTTCGAGGCCTTCGATCCCTTTAGCAGTTTGTCGAGCCCTAATTCGATAGGTTTCTCCTTATTCTTCCCAGGTCGCTCTGCCGCGGATTACCTGACCATGCCCGTCATTTTGGCAGGAGATGGAGTAGAAAACGGAATCTCTCGCGATAATTATGTATTCCTGTCCGTCGAGGGGGCATTTGAATGAGTATTTAGCGTCGAGATAGGGGCGCAATAAGGTCGTATCATCGGTAAAAAGACGCGGCGGGGGGGTGGTAGTATCGACAACCGCGGCCGGCTGTTTGCCCTTCGGTGCCGGTTCTGTCGCGACTTCTGTTGTCTCCGGCTCGACCGGTTTTTCGTGAAGTGTCAACAGCGAGGTGTCTCCTGCCGTAGTATAAAAGCGCATCATAGCCTCGGAAATGGCCAGCTGTTGCTCTCTGCAAGCCATCATAGCCTGCTCTTTCTTCTCCATGCGCGCTTTTGGGATAACAAGAGCGGCGATAACCCCTACGATTAATAATATAATGACGACATCCAAGATTGAGATTCCTGATCTGCGATTCACTTAACTCCTCCGTCTTTATTTATTATTGTTTTATTTGCCTATTGTAATTAAACTTATATTTTTCTCAATCGTCGCAGGACCAATTCCTTTGACCCTTTGAAGCTCATCGATAGATTTATAAGGGCCTTTGGCGGCACGGTCCTCGCAAATCCTTTTGGCGAGTGCCGGGCCGATTCCAATCAGCCTCGTCAATTCCTGTTCGCCGGCGGTGTTAATATTCACCGGCCCTGTCGGAGCCTCAGGCTCGGCGGACTGTTTCGCGACCTCCGTAACCTCGGCCACATCGATTATATCGCCCTTCGAAACTTGCTCCGCAACAATTTCCTTTGCTGAACCAAGCTCCGGCAACGGCGCAACATGGGTTTCCGTCAGTGCCATAACTCCGCCGCCACCCACCGCGCCGAGAACGATAAATGAAATTAACGTTAATTCCTTTTTGTTCAACGAAAAATTCATATTACCTTCTCAAGTTAAAAAATATAACTCTGTTCTCCAAATAATCAACAATAATCCTTGGTCAAATTGGATTTTTAATTATTCTTATTTGTGTTGGAACAAGTTTTGCTCTATTTTAGGCGGAGACCGCGATTGAAAATACTCGACAGACATACTTTGCGCCAGTTTCTGATATGGGCGGCTTGGGCGGCGATAGCTTTCCTGGTGCTTTTCTACGTCATCGACATCATCGAGAACCTCGATAAATTTATCGACCGTGGTGCGGCATTAACCGATGTTATCCTTTATTACCTCACCTATCTGCCCTATATCCTCGTCCTAATAAGCCCCATCGTTCTGCTTCTCGCGGCGGATTTCTCATGCGGGCAGATGTCGAAACACCGCGAGGTCGTCGCTGTCCGTTCTGGGGGGATAAGTTCTCTGCGAATCGGCGTCCCGATTCTAATTTTTGGCCTTGTATGGTCTTTGGTTATGATGGCCTTTGCAGAATTTATCGTTCCGAACACAAATCGTCTGCGCGACAAAGTCAAAGAAGAGCGAATTTTCAAGAGCAACAGAAATACCCTTGGGCGCGTGAAAAAACTTCTCTACCAAACCGAAGACGGACGCGTGCTATCGATGGAAATCCTCGACCCGAGACGAGCGAGAGCGCATGAGGTTCTCGTCATAACTTACGCCGATGACGGTATTGTCAAAGAGCTTCTTCGAGCGAGAAGAATGGAATACGACGGCGCAAAATGGGAGCTTTTCGACGGCCATGCCTACAGATTCGGCGGCGATTCTCCCTCCTACGAGCGTTTTAATTCCATGGGAATCTCCCTGAAAGAGACCCCCGACGAACTCGCCAAACGTCGCGCAAACCCCGACGAAATGGGCTTTTTCGAGCTGAAAGAATTCATCGAGCGAGTCGAGCGTGCCGGCGGCGATCCAATCCGCGAAAAAACCGATCTTTATATGAAAGTTTCCTACCCTTTCATAAATTTTGTGATACTACTTTTCGGCGTGCCCCTTGTTCTGAGGTTCCGGCGTGGCGGCCTGGTTGTGGGATTCGCCCAGTCGATAACCATCGCTTTCATCTATTTCGCCGCGATAAAGGTTGGGCAGGTGCTCGGTTACAACGGCAATATCCCGCCGATTATGGCCGCAGTGCTCGGGAATATAGTTTTCGGGGCGGGCGGGTTCGTCCTTCTTTTCGCGCACCGCGATTAAGATAGCCGCGACATCTGGTTGCGATTTCCGCCAATGACATATGATTTTTGGTCATTCCCGACACGACCAAGAATCCATCGCGGATATGCATTTTGAGTTTCCATTTTTTTGGGAATCGGAATGTGAATAGCGAGGCTTGCTTTCAAACCTGATGCAAATGTATTCAAATAGTTGCAAACTGCATACATTCGAATACATTTGCATGCAAATAGAATACAATTGCATCAAATCGGATGTATTACTTCACATAAATCAAAGGCGTGCGAGAGGTCGTGCCGTCGAAATGAAGCGCTTTCGCGAAATAAACACCCGCGGAGATATTTCTGTCGGGGGACCAGATATGGCGTCTCTCACCCTCTTTGTTTATGGCTATGTTTTTAACGAGTTTTCCGGCGAGATCGAAAATCTCCAGGGTTCTCGCAGGTTTTCCGGATTCGATATTGACCGAGGCGTTAAAGGGGTTCGGCCATGCACGAAGATTAAGCCTTATCGGACGCTCGACAATCTCGGTTATGCCGACAGTAATATCGCGGAAACGCCCATCGGAACGATATGCAGGGGTGAAGTCCGGCGAAGTGCAATAGGCCGAAATTGCCTCCCAAACTGTGGTGTCCGACCTTACAATCGATGTCGCCGATATTCCCACGAGACCCATCGCATATTCGAGCATCTCGGTGCCCGCGATAAGATATGTGTCTGCGGCATGCCAGAGCATTCCGTCTATAACCCATGACGCGGTGTTGATTTTATTTAGGAAAGGCCCACCGGGGTTGAATTCGACCCTCATCCCGCTGAATTCGGGGAAAACCTCGGAAGAGAAGGATGAACCGAAAAGGGCGTATTCCATCATCGTTTTAAGCTGTTGGCCGGTGGCGATGACCCTTATGAGCCGAGAATTTAAACCTTTCCCCGGATGTATGCCCACCGGTGCGATTCTATAGAGATCGGCGAAGGTTACCGGTCCTCTTCGAATTGACATACGCATTGCACCGCGCCCCTCCACGCCTATTTTTGTGCCGAGCATCGAGCGATAAGCCTCTGTAACCATATTTCCCTGCGGCGAATCGTTCCAGCCGCTGTCCGCTAAATCGGTCGAGGTGATTGGGATATTTGATTCGGCTATGAAAGCCACGGTTTCGTAGGGATCGAATCCAATAAAGGGATTCGCGGCGATTGTATCGCGATATGAGTCGAGCAAAGCCCTTGCGGTGGGGCTTTCCGGTATTCCAGCAACGATAGGAATTGCGTTCCAGCTGATGAAACTTAGCCCTGTGGATTCGTCGTAATCCATGATAAGGTGTCCTACACGGATAATCATCGGGCCGGATTTCAAAATGGGTGTGCTGTCCGCGCCGGAGATATTCCATATTGGAGCGTCGGGGACAGAATGGTCATGTCCGCCGAGAACCGCGGAGATAAAGGGAATCGCCGCAACAGGATGGTCGTCGCTGATGTCGAGATGAGTCAATGCGATTGCGGCGTCTGCGCCGGGTGGAATCCCGAAGGTGTCGATCGCGACCACGACATCGCCCAAATCGAGAGGTTCTGTCCAGCCTGCATCGTCGGTTTCCTCGGTGCATACTCCGAAAACCGCGATTCGAACGCTGTCCGCGCCCTCGCCGGGGAAGGCGAAAATCCTATACGGCTCGATCGAGGCCTGAATATTCGGATATCCGGTCGCGTCGAGATTCGCGCAGACAAGGGGGACATCGATTTCACCGAGGACTGAATCGAGCATATCGACACCGTATTCGAACTCGTGGTTGCCAACAGCGAAAGCGCGGACGCCGGCTTGCATCCACAAATCCCATGTTGCCCTGCCGATGGTAAGCGTCGATAGAAAATCGCCGGTTATGACATCGCCGGCGTGAAGAAAAAGCAGATTTGGGTATTCGGCTCGAAGGGAATCGACGATGTGAATCGCTCTGGCATAGCCTCCTATCGAGGCTTCGAGTGTTGACGGGTCTCGAAAACCCCATGCCTCAACCACGGAATGGCAGTCGTTGACGAGGGCGAAATGTATCGGCACCGCAAAAACTATCGATGAGAGGAGAAGGGGAATTAATAGGGTATTCTTCATATTGCAACTCCTTTGCATTAATGAATTTTTAATATAACGAAAATATTTGGAAATCCAAAGAAAAAGATAAGGCTTGTTATTCGAAACGTATGGGGTATTTTTTCGTGGGATGTATGTGAATTCGTGTTTTCACGGTGTTGCTGGCGTGCGAGGGGATTGTTTCGTCGTCTCGCGTTTTTTTCGCGTTGAAGGGTAAACTATCGGTGGTGCATATTCACAGATTCCGCTTGACCTTCGTGGGTTTATCGGGCATCTTGCGGGAAATATTATGAAGGAGTATCATGAAGTTCAACATCATTTTCGTTATCGTAGCGATAGCCGCCGGTTCGGTTTTCGGGTTCAATTCCAAGCCTGCGGACACTTTTCCGCCGTCATTGGACGATTTCGCGCGGGAGCATGTCGATTCGGCGCTCTATTTTTCCGGTCTGACCCGCAAAGATGCCGGTTTCGAGAAAAAATGGGCCTCGGACACGCTGTTCCGGCTTTCGAGAGTGAATCTTTTTCTTGATAAACCCCTCGAACTTCCCGATACCATCGACGCTTGGACGAAAATCGCAATCGAATCCCGCGCAGATCTTCCGGAAATTGTGAGATGGGGGTTCTCCGCGATAGACGAGGAGCTACCGAAGCGCGATTATAATGGTCTTCAATCGAAAATCGAACGAATCGCGAACAGGGACACGACCGCACAACGTCTCGACGAGCCTCTTAGAAGCGCTCTTAGATATATTTTGGCCTCCTTCGATGTCGCATGGGAACATCGTTGCGGTATGATGCGCGGAGTTCCCGAAGAATCGTTGGATTCATTGCTGATGCTACTTCCGAAATTCTGGATCGACAGCGAAGACACCCTCGCCGACAGCCTCGAATATTACCTCATGGAACTCACCGGTCGCGATTACGACACCACATGGAATGTGAGGCTCGACTCGCTTTACGTTACCATGCACGCCTTCGATTACAAGCAGTTAGGACTTGCCACGGCGGCTGTCGCAACGGGAATTCAGATGGCGACTGAGCGGTTAAATTCGGCGGTTAACATCGACGATATGGGTGAGGTCATTCGAATCAAGACCCGTTGGGGGACTGCCGTTATCGGCACGAAAGGCGACGACATTTATCTCGACGGTGCCATAATACTCGACCCGGGCGGCGACGATGTCTATCGTGGCAACCATGGCGCCGGGGTTATCGGGAAATCGGTTTTCAGCGTGGTTATCGATATTGCCGGCAACGATCTTTACGATTCGCGCGGGGATATTTTCGCGCAGGCATCGGGGGTTTTCGGAGTCGGCGCGATTGTCGATTTGGCGGGCAACGATGTTTATCTCGCCGATCATTATGCTCAGGGCGCGGGACTTTTCGGTTCGGGCATCCTCGTCGATTATGATGGCGACGACATTTATCAGGGGGCGAGCTATGTTCAGGGCGCAGGAAATTTCGGGATAGGCATCCAAATCGACCTCGCCGGCGAGGACGCTTATCGCTCCCATGTTCACGCGCAGGCTTTCGCCGGACCCAAAGGGTTCGGATTTCTCGCCGACCATTCCGGTTCCGACCAATATTTTTGCGGCGGGAAATACTCCCATGCCCCTCTCGCACCTTTCGATTATCATTCTTTCGGGCAGGGCTTTTCGATTGGATGGCGTCCCGATGTCTCCGGCGGAATAGCCTTTCTATTCGACAAAGGCGGCAACGACACCTATTCGTCGGGGGTTTATGCGCAGGGGGTCAGCTATTGGTATGGCCTCGCGCTTCTCGTCGATAACGGGGGCAACGATGTTTACACCTCGGTTTGGTATCCGCAGGGGTCGGGGATACATCTGTCGGTCGGGTCGCTGGTCGATAGGGGCGGGAACGACATCTATGTCTCTCCGCAAGGCCCCGGACAGGGCGCGGCGCACGATTATTCGGTCGGATTTTTCTCCGATTACCGCGGCAACGACATTTATGTAATCGACGGCGGTAATGGTTGCGCGCTGACAAATTCTTTCGCCCTCTTCGTCGATCGCAACGGCAACGACACCTATTGCAAACGATACAACCACTCCTCGAATTGGGGCTATTCGCGTGGGGCGCGCGGCACCGGAAGCGTCGGCATCTTCCTCGATCTTCAGGGGGACGACCACTATTCGGACACGAAACTCGCCTCGAACAACAATTTCTGGTTCTATGGCGAAATCGGTTTCGGGATGGACATCGACAGCGATCCCTTCCCCGACCCGGTGCGCGAACTCGCCGAGGAAAAGGCCGAGGAGGAAATCGACACGACCGAGCGCACAATCGAAACGATTTTTAACGAGGCCAGCGCATGGGCGGTCGGTTCCGCGAAGGACAAAGCGGAGAAGGCATTTCAGGAACTTCTCGATTCCGGCCAGGTCGCCGCGGATTACATATGCGAAAAACAGCTCGGAACGAAGTCGAGCCTTCGGACGCGCACCGTTGAAAATTTTAGTAAGAAAAAACCGGAACTGATGATACCATGCCTTTTCGCCGCCCTTCACGAACGCGAGGACAGGGAGCGGCTGGGCAACGCGATTTATATACTCGGCGAAATCGGCGACAAGGCCGCTGTCGATTCGCTATTGCCCCTTCTGAAAGAGAAGCGGACACGTATAAGCGCAATTTCCGCGCTGGGAAAAATAGCTGACGAACGGGCGGTTCCACATATCATAAAATACCGCAACGACGACCGCCAACCGGTGCGTTATATGGTCTCGAAAGCGATGGCGGATTTCAAAGACCCGCGCGGAATCCCCGTTATGATAGATTTCCTCGGCGACGAATATATCACCGTGCGGCTGGCGTCCCAGTTCGGCTTATCCAACATGTTCGATGAGGCATTCGACACTGTGGCCGCTATCCTTCCCACAGCCAAATCGACTGCCCGCCTGCATCTCCTTCGCGTGATGACATCGATGATAGCCAAAATGGAGAAGGAGGAGGATTTCGACGCCGACCTTCTGGAAATCCGCAAAGCGAGGGCGCGCGCGGTATTATTGCCCCTTCTCGAAGACCGTGACGCGGTTCTCCGTGCCCATACCGCAAGAGCGATTTTATCCATCGGCGGCGAGGAGACATTGGCGCGCCTGAAAGCCCTTCACGAGCTGGAAACCCATCCCTTCGTCCGTGCGATGATGAAGGGAGAATAGATTATGTTTGTAACAATCGAGAACAACCGCGTCATCGTCAACCTCGACGAGATCGAGTTTCCGATGTTTCAGGCGATGCTCCATTAAACAGCGCATCCAAAAAACATAAAAATTGAGCTTGCAAATTATCTAAATAAGAATATATTACTATCTAAAAATAAATTATGAAGAACGATAACGACATAGAACAGAGAATACAATACCTCATTCACTGTCTGAGAGAAGCAGGGATTAAAGCTACTAATCAGCGTTTGGAGGTTTTCAGAACTGTTTTGGAGTCAGAGGAACATCCGGACGCAGAAAGGGTCTATCAGATTGTCTCCCAAAGAGTTCCGACAATCTCGCTGGACACCGTTTATCGCACCCTATGGCTTCTCAAAGACCTCGACTTTATATCCACAATCGAAACAACTCAGTCGAAAACTCGATTCGACGCCAATATCGACACTCACCACCATTTCGTATGTTCCGAATGCGGGGCGATCATCGACTTCTACAACGATAAGTTCGACAAACTCGAAATCCCGATTGAAATAGAGGAACTCGGAACGGCAAACCGCCTTCTAGTGGAAATCAAAGGCATTTGCAATAAATGCTTAGCAAATATGACAAACGACCAAATTAAAACTAAAAAAGGAGAACGCAAATGAAAGACGACAAAAAACTGACCACCGGCTTTGGAGCGCCCATCGACAACGACATAAGCTCTGAAACCGCGGGCGAGAAAGGCCCTGTTACGCTCAACGATGTTAATCTCATCGAAAAGTTGGCGCATTTCAACCGCGAACGCATCCCCGAGCGCGTCGTTCACGCCAAGGGCGCGGGTGCGCACGGCTATTTCGAGGTGACCAACGATGTCTCAAAATACACGCGCGCCAAATTCCTCTCTGAAGTCGGCAAAAAGACTGATGTCTTCGCCAGATTCTCCACCGTCGGAGGCGAGAAGGGTTCCGCCGATTCCGAGCGCGACCCGCGCGGCTTCGCGGTGAAATTCTACACCGAGGAAGGCAACTACGATGTAGTAGGAAATAACACACCGGTGTTCTTCATCCGCGACTCACTCAAATTCCCGGACTTCATCCACACCCAGAAACGCAATCCCAAAACGAACCTAAAAGACGCGGATATGTTCTGGGATTTCCTCTCGCTCACACCTGAATCAAATCATCAGGTAACAATCTTATTCTCGGATCGCGGCACGCCGAGGACTTACCGAAACATGAACGGCTACGCCGGACACACATTCATGTGGTTCAACGAAAAGGGCGAATATTTCTGGACAAAGCTCCACTTCAAAACCGAACAGGGCATCGACAATTTCACAGGCGAAGAGGCGGACAAGATGCGCGGTATTGACCCGGACTGCGCTACCCGCGACCTGTTCGAGTCAATCGCGAAGGGCAATTTCCCCTCATGGCGCGTCGAGGTGCAGATTATGCTTCCCGAGCAGGCGAAAGACTATCGCTTCGATCCCTTCGATATAACTAAAGTATGGCCGCACAGCGATTTCCCGCCGATAGAGGTCGGTCGAATGGTGCTCAATCGCAATCCGGAGAACTACTTCGCCGAGGTCGAACAGGCGGCGTTCGCACCGGCGAATTTTGTCCCGGGAATCGGCCCCTCGCCGGACAAGATGCTTCAGGGAAGGCTCTTCGGCTATCGCGACACCCAGCGCCATCGCCTCGGGCCGAACTATCATCTGCTTCCGATCAATGCGCCGAAAAAATGCCCCATGAACAGCTTCCAGCGCGACGGAGCAATGCGCGGAGACGACAACGGCGGCGGCGGCCCGAACTACTGGCCGAACAGCTTCTCGAACATCGATCCCGATGCCGACTTCGCACCTCCGCCCATCGATGTTAGCGGCATGGCCGCGCGCCACGAATACAAACTCGGCGATGTCGATTTCGTGCAGGCCGGCGACCTGTATCGCAAGGTCATGAAAGAGACAGACCGCGAGCACCTCGTGAGCAACATAGTCGGCCATCTGAAAAACGCGCAAAAGCGCATCCAGCTTCGCCAAACAGCACTGTTCTTCAAAGCCGATGCGGACTATGGCACCCGTGTGGCAAATGGCCTCGGCCTCGATGTCGCGGAGGTCGAACGCCTCGCAAAAATGACTCAGGAAGACCGCGTCAAAGCGACCGCGAAATAGAAACCCGCTTCCTATCTCTCAAAGGCTCCCGTTTCGTTGCGCGGGAGCTTTTTTTATTGCGATTTCGCCTCTCATAGCCTATATTTTTTTCAGGAGGCTATCATGCATATCACAATCGAAGACAACAAAGTAATCGTCAACCTCGACGAGACGGAATTCCCGAAGTTCGAGGCGATGTTCAACAATCTTCAGCTGGACAAGTTCGTCCTGTGCGATTTTCGGGATTTCGATTTCGGGAACTACCAGACCAAGCGAAAACTCCTGCCCATGCACCTTTGCCGGACAATCGGCGAGGCGAACCTTGCCGACGACCCCTTCGCAACAATGTCTCTGTATCCCTTCTGGAAACATGGCTTTGCATTCGGTGAGAGCAACAGCCTGATAATCTCGCCGGGCGTTGAAGACCCGCACAAGAAGGCGGTGGCGGCGGACGAGTTCGGCATGGGCTTTTGCGCGTGGGCGATGGAAGAGCTGTTCAACTGCGACACATGGGCGGACTGCTCCTCGCTGATCAAGGCGGGAGCGGTGTTTCCCACCGGCTCGCGCAGGCCGGATTTCGTGTGCACCTTCCCCGACGGCAGTCTCGGTGTGTTCGAGGCGAAGGGAACCACCAGCACCGCGGGCAACCTTGCGCTCAGTCAAGGCAAACTCCAGACGCAGGCGATAACCGCCCCCGACCCGATATCGCAACGCGTGGTGGTTGGATGCGCCCTCGGCGGCGGCGAAACCCGAATAGTCCTTCTCGACCCGCCCCCGCCCGACGATTCCGTAGGGGCCGGGTCTCCCGGCTCGCCTGTCGAAACGAACCTAACCGCCGACCTCGTCCGCAAGGCCGCGATGAAGATGCGAACCCTCCGCCCTTCGGGCACCTCCCTTGACATGGGAGGCGAAGACCTTATCCCCCTTACGAAGGGTGACCATGGGGGTTCTGCAATAGATGCCCCCCTTATCAAGGGGGGTCAGGGGGGTTCTGCTATCACAATCTTCCGAGGGCCGGACAGCACCACAGGCACCACACGCGAAATCGCCCTCACCCACGACGACTACAAAGAGGGAAAAGGGCATGGGTGGTTGGAGATCGAGGCTTGACATTTTACAGCGGAAAAGGTATTTTAATTATGTATAGAAAATTGATAATCGCGCACGAGAGGATGAAAAATGAGCGGCACAATCACAATAGATATCGACGAACTCCGAAGACTAATAGCCGAGGAAACGCGGAAAGCGTTTCGCGAAGTTTTCGACGAGGAATATAGGTTTCGGATGATGGAGTTGATGCTCGCGCAAGTTCCCGAAATATCCGAGGAAGAGCAGAGAGAGATCGAGAAGCTCTACGGGAAGCCGTCGCGCGAGGTGGCCAGAGTTCTGACCCTGGAACACAAATGAAATATACCATCGAGTTGAGTAGCCACGCCGAAAAAGCCATCCACAAAAAGGCGCTCACGGAAGACGACCTGATAGATGCCCTGAATAAATTCATTAGCTGGACGGAGAAGAAGGACGTAAATATCGACGTTACAAAGATGGTTGGGGTATGGGACGGATTTTACCGGATAAGACTCGGCGACCTAAGGATTATACTGCTCGTAGATTACACACGACACGTGATTTTTATTGAGCGCATAGGCCCTCGCAGGGATGTTTATAAATAACCGCCGACCTCGTCCGCAAGGCGGCGATGAAAATGCGCAAACGAATTGTAGGGGCGGGTCTGAGACCCGCCCGCGATATGGAACGGGAGGGTCTGAGACCCTCCCCTACAGAACCGGCGAAGGCAGAAACAATCTTCCGCGGGCCGGACAGCGCCAACCGCAGGGTCGAAATCGCCCTCACCCACGACGACTACAAAGAGGGAAAAGGGCATGGGTGGTTGGAGGTCGAGTGATTTTGTCGTTGACAAATGGCTTCTATGGAATTACCTTTGGAGAAATAAAACGGTGCTATGGTAGATTATTCAGAAATTATAAAACGAATTCAGAGACAATACCTCAAGGATAACATACCTTGGATTGTAGGTTATTCTGGAGGCAAAGATAGCACTTGCGTTCTGCAGATGATTTTCCAAGCCCTCCGTAAATTGCCCAAAGACCGCTTAAATAAAGAAATCCATGTAATCTGCAACGATACACTTGTCGAGAATCCGATCATAGCGAAATATGTCGAAGACCAATTGTCGAAAATCGAACAAGCCGGAAAAGGAGAGCTTTTTCCGCATAATCCAGATCTGTTTCAGGTCGAAGTAACGAAACCGACAATCGACGATTCATTTTGGGTTTGCTTAATCGGCAAAGGCTATCCTTCACCCAACCGTTGGTTTAGGTGGTGCACCGAGAGATTGAAGATCAATCCCACAAGCGCTTATATAAAGAGGACGCTCGACGAAAAGAGTAGTGCAATCATCGTTCTCGGAACTCGGGAAAGCGAATCAGCTAATAGGGCCTCCGCGATGAGGAAGTATGACAACGGTCAGGCACTCCGAAAACACCAGATGGACAACGCTTTCGTCTATGCGCCGATAGTCGAGATGAGCGACGCTGAGGTATGGGCTTATCTGCTTCAAGTGCCTAAGCCGTGGGGCGGAAGCAATAAGGATTTGCTGAGATTATACGGTTCGGCATGTAAAAGCGGCGAGTGCCCGATGGTTCAGGAGACAAACCAGCAAAGTTGCGGCGATTCTCGCTTCGGATGCTGGGTTTGCACTGTTGTCGATGAGGACAAATCCCTCGCCTATCATATTCAAAATAGCGGGAACGGCGACGGATGGATGCAGGAACTCCTTGAATTCAGAAATTGGATTTACCGAATTAGAAATCAGGATGAGCAATATGTCCCGAGTTATATCTCGAAGAAAGCTCGGTTCGGACCTTTCCTAATGAAGACGAGATATGAACTTTTGGATAAACTTATCGACATGAACGAACGCGCATTAACCCACGACCAAGTTTTGATTACTGATCAAGAAATCACGCGAATTAACCAAATGCTTAGCAGAGACAAAAACGACAACAGCGACCGCGAAGACAGAAAGAAGAAGTATGTTTACGAATTGCCCTCTGGGCGAAGGCTTGCGGCGATAGCAGATTATGACCTCTTCGATACCGAACGGCAAAGACTGGCCGGGTTCAGCCTGAAAAACGCCGAAACGATAAGTATCCGCCGAATGTCCGAAAAATACCACGATTCGACAAGAGTCATGTTCTACGAGGAGAAATAATGGCTAATGCCACTACAGAGACGGGTGAGATCGTAGTCTCGAATTCGACTCTCTCTCATTTGAGCCAGGGTATTTATCGAAGCACCGCGGCGGCTTTAAAAGAGCTTGTTTCCAATGCATACGACGCTGACGCCACAGAAGTGTTGATTAGCACCAATTATCCGTATTACTCGTATATTCTTTGCGAAGATGACGGTGAAGGGATGACCAAGGAAGCGTTTAAGGAACACTTTGCAAACAAAGGAGTGGGAACAAGCCATCGAAGACGCGGCGGAAAAGACCGGACAGAGAAGTATAACCGACCCATTATTGGCAGGCTTGGAATAGGCCTTTTTGCAATTGGCCAGATAACGAAGAGCTTTAAGATAGAGTCCCATTGTGAACGTGAAGGCGTGAAGTCAGCTTTTCGCGCGGAAATCACTTTAAGCGATCTTGATATACCTACTACCGAAGAGCAGATGATTGAAGAGAATCCACAAAAAGATGATTTCATTGCGGGCAAATATGAATTGAAGGATATTGATTACGATCCAGATAAAAAGGGATTTCGGATTTTCTCAGACGACGTAAGGACTTCTTTTATCGGTGAAATGGAAAGAAGCAAAACCAAGGAAGAAGAAAACGGCCTTCCGTTTAGAACTTCGGAACTTCATAAAAAGTATTTTGGGAAAGGCAATCGCACGATTAACGGAAAAGGACCATATCTTCAAGCAATTTGGGAATTATCAATGTTGTGCCCCCTTCCTTATTTCGGGGAGCTACCTAAATATCCAATTGACATTTCAAAGTTTAGAAAAAAGGAAAAAGAAACAGAGGACTTTGAAAAGGCAAAAAATCTCATCAAGGAAAAGCAAGAAGAATTCGAGTCGCAAAAATTCAAAGTCAGGTTTGAGGGTATTAATTTAAAGCGTTTCATTGAACTCCCAACTACAGACGAAAACTATGAAGATCTAAAGCCAAAGCTATATTACTTCGAGTTCGATGATCAAGTTTATGGAGAAAGACTGAAGTTTAGAGGTTATATTTTCGGACAAGCTTCTCAGTATATTCGACCAATGGAACTCAATGGAATCCAGATAAGACTTCGCAATGTAGGTATTGGTTGCTACGATAGGACTTTTTTAAACTATATTGAGGCAGTCGAAACAATGAGGAGCAGGTGGGTTTCAGGTGAAATATTTGTTGAATATGGACTTGAATCTGCCCTGAATTTGGACAGAGATAGTTTCAACGAACACGATGAGCACTACCGGACTCTCCAGAGGGAATTGCACAATAAGCTGAAAGTAGTTTTAGCGGACCTAGATAGATTAGGCAAAGAGAGACGAATAGGAATTCGAGAAAGAAAAGAGGAAGATTATTATTCAGAGTTGAAAAATATAATTGAAGAAGATCCCGCACTAAAACAAAAAGTGAAGTTAGAACAACTTGGGAGAAAAAAACCAACGGTAACCGAAAAGGGAAATGAGATTATCGTCAATACGGATCCAGAACCCCTAAAAGGAAAAACACGAAACAAGGTTTATAAAGCAGTAACTGTAGCCTTTGATATCGCCCTTCAAAGCGAAAACAAGGAAGAACAAAGAAAGGTTTTTGATCGGCTCCTGAAAGAACTGCTTGAGGCCGTGCTATGAGTGAGCCTAATTGGTGGACATATAAACCTAAACATTGCGCTAGGTTCTATACGTGGAAACCTGCATGTCGGGAATTTGAATCTAACTCATCGAACCAGATCAAGTATTTTACTCTATGTGGCGTTGATGCTGTTGACGTTTTCATGTTAGAGAAAATGGGGATATTAAACCGTAATAGAAACCAAAGGATCCAAAATATAACAATTTGCGAAATGTGTTGGATTAAAATTGCTGAGATCGAAAAATCTTTAAAGCCACCCCTTGGACCTCCTATACTATATGGAGAAATTGGTAAACTCCTAACTGCCGATGAAGATGGTGGAGAAAGTGATGAAACCACGATTCCAAGGGAAAGGGATACTTTAGCTCAAAGGAAAGCCGCGAGACAAAGAAGAGCTCGTTCGGATTTGATGAGAGCATTCCCATTCGACATCATCAACTTCGATCCTTGCGCTTCTCTTCTCGATGTCGATCATCATCCCACTTTGTTACCTGGATTGCAAAAAGTCTTCGAGATACAACGAGATTTGGGAAAAGACCGATTTTTGTTGATGTTAACTACTCCCATCTTACATAGCAATTCAAGTGTAAGCCATATCTCGGACACGATTGAAACTGAATTCCAAACCGATTATGAAGCTAATATCGAGAATCATGAAGATATTCGGGATGAGATTCATCACAAATTCGGTTCTCTCGAATTTGATAAAATCGAAGAAAAATCCAGGATAGCTATATCGATAGCTAAATCAATTGTCCTTAAGAACACGAAGGATGATTGGATTTGTGAACATAAGGGAATAGATATCTATGAAAATGGAGCTGGCAACCTGTTTTTAAGCTCGGTTATTCTTCTTACAAGAAAAGATAATGGCCTTTTCGATAACGATGATTATGTAAATGAAGTAAAACGGGTTATTCGCGATTATCCCACATTCTATAGCTTTGCAGTTGCAGATGCTGACCAAGACGTAGCGAGTGATTTAGCGGATTTAAAGGCTTATGCTGATAAAGTCAAGGCAAGTTACGATGAATAAGTTTAAGGAGCGATAATGGGGCTAGAGAATGTTTGTTGTCCAAATTGCGGGAAAGAGGCTTTTGCGACAGTTCCTTCGGGAAATAAATTGTTAAGAATACAGATTAGTTCTTCCAGACCTTATCGAAATGTTGAAATGCAGGAGTGTATGTGTCCGTATTGCAAAAAAACCTTCTACGCTGTTACTACCGAGATAGATTAGGCCTAGAGCTGACCAAGTAGAAGGCAAAAAATTTTGTGAAATTGAAAAAACTGCTTGACAGAAAAGTGTAAAGATTGTTTTTTGAAGTTGTGAGGGGTTCATTGAAATCTTTTCATCGGAAAATCGCGTTCGTGGGATCGATTCAGGCGTTCGAGCATTTATTTAAAGCATTGTAGTAATTTACAAAACCGCTGTAGCATGTCTAAAAAGCATTGTAGCATTTGACAAAAGCGCTGTAGCATGTCTAAAAAGCAGTGTAGCAGTTTACAAAAGCACTGTAGCATGTCTAAAAAGCATTGTAGAAGACGTTATGGTGGGCTTATGGGATTTTGATTCATCTTTAAAAACCTTTCAAAGGAGATGAAATGGCAAAGAAAAATCGTTTCCCTCAGCAGTTCGGATGGGAGGATTTCCTCACTTTCATGCGGGAATTGCTGTCGTGGCTTGGCTCGCAGGTCGGCCAGCCCGATCATCAGCCGAGTTTGGAGGTCGGGCTTGCCGATTTGGTCGATGATTACGAGGCGGGGCTTATCACATACGCCGCGAAGAAGAATCTCGCGCCACAGCTTCGTGCGGTGAAGGACAACGCGATGAAGGCGCTCCGCGAGGCGCTTATCCGCGTCAAGATGACGCTTCCGGTTTTCTTCGACGAACCCTCGGTTTTAGGCGAGTTCAATCTCGCGCAGGACATCGAGTCGGACGAGGACGATCTTTACATTCAGGCGTCGGCGTGTCTGGCGCACTGGGATGTCGTGAAGGCCTTGCCGGAGTATGCGGGGATGATCGCGGACATGACGGTTGTCGAGGATGGCTTCGCGGATTTTGTTTCAAAGCGGAATACTTATTCGGCCACTTTTCAGGCGATGCAGGCGGCGCAGAACGATTTGATCGACCTTCGCGCGCCGATTCAGGATATGGAGCGGAAGATTTTCGATTGGTATAGAAGCCGTTACCGCAACGCCCAGCATGAGTTTTGGACGGAGACGCCGTGGGGAACGGCGTCGGGTGGTTCGGGCGGCGGCGGGGAGCCACAGCCGGGGAGTTGGGAGGATGCGCCGACGAATTTCGTCTTGCGCGAGGGGTTGCCGGGGTCGGCGCTATTGACCGCGGATGTTCATCGCGATGCCGAGGGGTGCGCGGTGTTCATGGCCGAGACTGCGCTCGGCGATCCTGTTCCGCCGATGGTTCCGCCGGCGCCTATCAACCCGCTGATCACGCCGATCGAGCCGGGGAAGTTTTCCTACAATTTGAATATCACGGCGAATGTTCGGGTTTGGTTCTGGATTTGCCATGTCAAAGAGGGCGCGTGGGGCGCGATGACGGAGCCGAAATGGATCGAGATTGTGAAATAGGTTATGGGTTTTGGGTTATGGGTATTACACGAGGGCGCGGGGAGCGCCCGGGGGAGCCACCCCTGAGATGGGAGATGGCGAATATTAAGACTCAACAAAAGAAAGAAAACTAACGAAATGAAACATGATGTTATGATTAGAGACGAGAAAAGCACTGATTTTGCGGCCATCGCCGAGGTTACTATCGAGGCCTTCAAGACGATGGAAATCAGCAATCAGACTGAACATTTTGTCGTTGAAGCGCTGAGAGACGCAAATGCCCTCACGATTTCATTAGTCGCCGAGAAAGACGGATGTGTTGTGGGCCATATCGCCATCTCGCCGGTAACCATGTCGGACGGGACGCCGAATTGGTATGGCCTCGGTCCGGTCTCCGTCCTCCCAAAATTCCAGCGTCATGGAATCGGCAAAGCTCTTATAGAAGAGGGTTTAGCCCGTTTGAAGAAACTCGACGCCCGAGGATGTTGTCTTGTGGGACATCCGCAATACTACCGTCAGTTTGGTTTCGACAACGCCGACGGACTTGCGCACGAGGGTGTTCCTCCAGAAGCTTTTTTCGTTCTTCCCTTCGACGGCGAAACTCCACGAGGTTTCGTCAAGTTTCACGACGGTTTCAAAGCGGCTGGTGGGGCCGAAGTGGATTGAAGTGATTAAGTAGGCGTTGGAGTTGGGTTTTCACGAGGGCGGCTTGGAGGCCGCCGGGGTAAGAATCTCTCTCCCCCCTTATTAAGGGGGGAGAGAGATTCCGAGATGGGGGGATTGGCGGGTAAAGTTTTATTGGGGATAAAACACATATATTTGAATGAGGAGAAATGAAATACTCGATCGTTATTCTTTTAATTGCGTTTTTCGCGCTCTCTTGTAGTGGCGAAAAAGCAGAAGCGCCGAAGGGTGAAATCGAAACTCCACAGGCAAAAACCACCGCGGATTCCGACACATCGATGCGTAACCCGAATTTCGATTACGACAGATATAAGCCTATCACCATGAAAGCACTTATGGACACTCTCGCGGTTATCCTTCAGGCGGAATCGACGGGCATCTATATCCCCGGTGTCGATTTTTCTGTTAAAGTCGATATGGTCTTCGGCGGGATGCAACGCGATATGGATCCGGGCAAGCTTACCGCTTTAAACTTTGCTTTTAAGTCCGTGTCATTCCAAAGGGCTGTGAATCTATATCAGCACGAGGTGCTTTTTAAAGATGGTTCTGACGAGTATTGGATTCCGGTGCAGGAAAATATCTTGCCAGTTATGGGCAAAGAACTGGTGAAAGGCGATAAGGTATCCCTTTATATTGTCTGGTTCGGCGCGGTTTACGATGACGCAGGGAATCCCGAACCTTTCCTGCTTACGAACGAGTATTGGAAAGGGCCGCAGGGGAAAAAGAAGTAATGTAGAGTTAATATTAATAATTAAGAATGGGGGGCGATCCGGCGGGTCGCTTTTTTTAATTTCAAAATCCAAATGTCAAAGGACAAATGAAATCCAAATGGCCAAATGACAAAATGGATCCAATGTGTCATTGCGAGGAGGGCGAAGCCCGACGAAGCAATCCCCCTGATTCGATGAGATTGCTTCGGCCTTCGGCCTCGCAATGACGGCGGGAAACATTTGATATTAGGGCATTTAGGCATTCATTTGACATTTGTCATTTGAGCTTTGACATTTTAATCCCCCCGTCCTACGGACGACCCCCTTTGACAAGTGGGTGAGAAAAAATCCCCCTTGTGAAAGGGGGATTTAGGGGGATTGGCGAACGGATCGATCCGTTATTTGACCAAGATCACTTTTCGGGTCATGGACTCTCCACCATATGTAATCTTCACAAAGTAACTTCCGGAGGCGAGGCTTTTCGAGGGAACCCATAGGCGATTATCCTCGTCGATTCTGCTGACCAATCTTCCCGCAATGTCGATAATCTCGATTTGCGCTCCCGATGGCGCCTCGATTCTGCAACTGCTGTTGAAGGGATTGGGGTAGATATTCAGGGAAAGGTCTTTGGCGAGATGCCTGTTTTCCTGAGCCAGAAGGCTTTCGGCGTTCAGAAGTATCACAACGACCGTTCTCGCCGGCGAATCGAATTCGAGCGAATGTTTGCCTCGCCTTTCGATATCGATGATCTCGCCGCCATCGCTCTCATAAACGACCTCCGCGAGCATCTTGGTGTGTTTGCGGCAGTTGGCGAAGGATTCGTAGTTGTTGTTAGTGATTGTGAACACCGCCGACATTGTGTCCGGGCTGATATAGTCGTGCATGTCGAATCGAAGGATGTCCCATGCGGTTTCTCTCTCGATAATGCCGTCGCCGTTCTCATCGGATGTCAGTTTGGTTATCTCGCCGTCCTCGATACGAATTGAGCGCAGATCGTGGCGCGGGGTGAATGTTTCATTCTTGGCCACGGATGCTGTTTGGATAAACAGCGGCCATCCGGCGGTCTGCCAGCTCCCAAACAACAGCCGATTTCCGCTGGAATCGAAGATTTTGTTGAAATGAGTGTGACCGGCGAGGGTCAGCTTGACATTGTTAGCCATGCATAGGCTAACAAATGTGTCCCTTCCATGGAGATTCGGAGTAAGTTCGTCGAAAATCGGGCCGTGAAAACCTATTATCGTGAAACGAGAATCGGAGTGGCCGACGAGGTCGTTTTGAAGCCATGCCAAGTCGTCGGCGTTGAAGCCATAGCATTGATAAAAGGGGAAGCCGTTGTCGTGTTTGGTGTCCATCATCACGAAATGGTAATCGCCGTAATCGAAGGAATATCTTCTGATTGGCGAGAGCATATCCATATAGCCATCGACGCCGTCCCAGTATTCGTAATCGTGATTTCCGGGGACAGCGAAGACCGGCACATGCATTTTGTTGATAAGCTCGAAAATTTCGGCGTATTCCTGACGGTATCCGGCGTCGCAGATATCGCCTGTAATGAGGATGAAGGCGGGGTTGAGCATATCGGAGACATCGAAGCCGTGGATGAGGTTATTCAGGTGTTCCACGGTGCTTCCAAGATGGGTGTCGGTGATATGAATGAACTCGAAAGGGTCTTCGAATTCCTCGACTACATAAACCGCGTTGAATGCTGTATCCGCGAGGCCCTCGGGAGATTCGATTATGAGGTCGTAACCTCCCGGTTCAGCCCAGCTATTCGTCCAGCAATCGATCGTGTAATGGTTTACACTATCCTCGACCGCGGTAGAGGTGAATAGCCAGTTACTTTCGCCGTTGAACCTGTTTTTAATGCTGTATCGATTTCCCTCGACATTCCGGAAGGTCTTGAACTGGACGGCGAAATTCTCCCCCGGCATGACGATATGGGGAACGACGATATTCGGACGCTGAATCTGCGGGCCTTTGTGAAGGGTGATTCTATCGATCACTTCGCCTGCGGGGTTTATCGACTGTATATTCAGCCTCGGCCCCGAGACGGACACCTTGCAGAATTGAAGGCTTCGAATGGCGAATGCACTCACAGGGCCGCCGGTAACGCTGTAAAGTGGCGCGCCGCCGCCTCCGGTGATTATATATGTCGTTCCGCCGATCGGATGCATTCTCTCGTAATGATGGTCGTGGCCGCAGAAAACGACATCGACGCCATACTGCTTGAAAACGGGCACGAAACTCTCTTTGGGCGCGGAGTTATCGCCATGGTTGCCCGAGGAGAAGGGGGGATGGTGAAAATAGACGACTATCCAGTCGATGGTGGGGTTTGCCCTTGCGGCAGAAAGGTCGCTGTGAAGGAAAGTTACCTGATCGTCGAGGCTCCCAAAAAGTCCGACTTCGGTGCAAAGCCATACCACATGGACATTGGCGTAATTGAAGGAACCGTATTCCACGAAATCGAAGTATTTTTCCATCGGGTCGGGATCCCATGGCCAATAGGAGACATCGTGATTACCTTTGGCCGGCATCATTACATGATTTGCGAGAAGGTCGCATTCGATTTCGAAGAACATCTGCCAGTCGCTTGTGCTTCCGCCGTCGCCGACGAGGTCGCCGACGTTCAGCACAAATTCGATATCGCCCTCGCCGAGGATAGCATCGACCACCGATTGATGATCGTCATGATTGGTTCTATTGTCTCCGAAAGCCGCAAAGGAGAAGTTCTCGATCTCCACCGGCGCCGTTCGGAATGTGCCTGTGTAAATCTCTCCGATAATCGAGTAATAATATGTTGTTCCCGGCTCGAGTCCGGTCAGGGTAACATGATGATCCTCGCGGGTTCCGCTGAGAACCGCCGTGTCGCCCATGGACGGCGTCGTTCCGTATGCCACCGCCGAGGGCTGGTCGCCGTCGGTGCCCCAGTGAACGACCACCTGAGTGTGGGCATCGGAGCCGAAGGTTGTATATGGGCCTCTATTGAAGGAACTGAGCATGGGTTCCATCACATGGCCGCGAAGGGTATCGCCCTTTGGCGAGACTATGAAGGTATCGGGCGCGTCGGGCGCTGAAAAGGCGCTCATAATAATAGTCAGCAGGAGAAGTGGCATTAAAGAGAGGTTTTTCATTCTTCATCCTTGGTGAAGTTGTTTCATATCGAAAGCAAATATATTTTCGTCTATTAAATGGGTATGAAGCAGGTATCAATATATTCCGAAGGGTATGTTAATAAACCGTTGCAAGTCCTCTTTTCTGCATCGACGCTCCTACAGAAAGTAAAAGAAGCCCTCTTCCGAGGGCTTCTTTTCTAATCGTTTATTTTTAGAAAGTTTAATTCGTAGCGTGTATTGTCCAGCCGGCTGTCCAGTCGTTGGAAGGATCGACTCCTCCGATAAAATCGACCGTGGTGTCGAAGAATCCATCGTTGGGCGGTGTGGTATGCGTATGTGTGAGCGCGACTCCGGTCGGTGCATAGTTGGGGGCCGCAATATCGTAAGGATTTATTACCGGTGATGTTGTAGCCTCGAGGTTATGGGTCATAGTAACGGTCGCGAAGTTTCGGACATCGAAACCGTCGCCGTCATCGGCAAAAGGAGCATTCTATATTTCGACGAAGAACAAAAGAAATTCTCAAATAATAGTTTGCTTAATAAAAGGATAGTTATCGATTTTTTATCCACTCTAACTGATAATTATGTATTCCAAGCTTGTTCTGAGTTTTTCTTACCACGTCTTGATCCCCAAAATGATTAAATACGCTACTTTATAGCGGTATCTGAAATAGAGGCGTAATTGACCGGAAATGGGCGGGAAAGCGCGCGAGGCGCGGTCGTATGACGAGGCGTCGTTTTTCATTGCCGTTCGATTTATCGAACGGGACAGGATAGGGATTTTTTTGCCCGATATCCGTCGGTTGAAACCGACGGCAATGAGATTTTCCCGTTCAGTGCTTTTCTATCATCGAACGGAACTGGTCTTTTTTACTCGAACAATCTGCATTCGACTCTGCGATTTAAGGCTCTGCCGTGGTCGGTGGTGTTGTCGGCGATGGGGCTGAGGATGCCGTGGGCTTGGATTTGAAGTCTGTCGCGTGAGATGCCGCGAACTGCGATGAAATCCGCAACCGACTGCGCGCGGTCGCGTGAGAGGCGGAGGTTATACTCCGATGGGCCTCTGTTGTCGGTGAAGCCGTCGATGCGGAGTTTCAGAAGTGGGTTCTGGCGAAGAATTATCGCCACCGAATCGAGTTTTGAATAAAATTCTTGACGAATCGAGACGCCGTTGACCTCGAACCGCACCGTGAATGTGTCGGTTAGCTGGAATTGAATAATCGGCTCTGGGATGCTTTCTTTGGGGGTTGCGGAGGTTTCGTGCCGTGTGACGAGGGGTTGTTTCATATCCGGTTTGGGGATAGGTTTTTCCTCGACGATGGGTTCCGGTTCGGGCGGCGGTTGGAGTTTGTCCTCGATAACCTCGATGGGGATGCGGTAAATGTCGAAGCCTCCGAAACCGCCGTCGCGGTCGCTACTGAAGTAGGCGAATTTGCGGTCGGGGGAGATGACAAAACCCCAGGAGTCGCGGGGGGAATTGATTGACAGGCCAAGATTGAGCGGTTCGGTCCAGTTTGTCCAGCCGTCGCCTTTTCGGAAGGACACGAATATGTCCAGCCCGCCGATGCTCGAATGCCCCTGAGAGCTGAAAACAAGGGTTATGCCGTCGATGAGGCAGGGGGTGCGTTCGGCGAAGGGGGTGTTGATAACCTCGCCGAGGTTGAGTGGCTTTTTCCATTCGCCGTCGATTTTGTGGGCGATGTAGATGTCTGTGTTGCCGAGGGAGCCGTCGCGGAAGGGGATGCCGTTGGCGCGGTAATCGCCGACACCGCCGGGGCGGTCGGAGACGAAGATAATCGACGCGCCGTCGGGGGTCATTACGGCGTCGGAATCGAAGTAAATACTGTTTACAGGACGCGGGAACTCGATTATCGCGTTTGTGCCACCCATTATGAAGGCGTTGTTGCCCATGGGATCTTCGCGGTTGGTGAAAAGGAGTGTGAATTTGCCGTCGGCGGAGATGGAGTTGATGGCGTCGTTGAACTGGGTCGATGAAAGTGCGCCGGTAATTGGGCGTGCGGTCTCGAAGGCGTTGTCGCGGTGGACTGCGGCGAAAATATCCTCGGTGTCGCCGATGCTATTGTCCGCGCGGTTGCGCCCTGTGAAATAGAGGGTTTCGCCGTCGAAAGAGAAGACCGGGAATATTTCTGAGCCGGACGAATTGACGAATTGGCCGATATTTTCGGGGGTATTGCCGGAATAATCGTCGAAAAGCTGGATTATTCTGTTGATGTCGGCCTTATGTTTGTAAAATAACGGTGAATATTCGGAAAATATGGTCTTCGCCCTGTCGAAATCTCCCGTCTCGATGAACTTGCCGGCAAATGCCTGAAGGGCCGCGAAAGCTTCGTCCGATGGGGCTTTGTCGCGGATGAAATCATTATAGATAGAATCCGGCGAGTTGGGGGGCGGGAGCTGGAAAACGCCTTTGTTAGCGCAACCGGAGAGAATCGCCATCATCAGAACCGACGCGGCTATGAGAAGATACCGCGCTGAATGGGATTCGGGGAATATGGAGATTCGGCGAAATTTCATTTGAGGAACACAATTCGTTTAGTGGTTGAAACATCCCCCGCTGTAGCCCGGACGAGATATACGCCCGAACCGAGGGACGGGTCGGGACGCCAGATGATTTTGCCATTTTGTAGGGGCGTGGTCTCAGACCCACCCGTTTGTTCTGTAAGCAACGAGCGGGAGGGTTTCAAACCCTCCCCTACGGGTAATTGGGCGATCCGCCTTCCGTTCACATCATAAATCTCCAACCGTAGGGGCGTATCGCATACGCCCGCGCCGTCGATGGCGATGGTTACCGCGGAATTAAACGGGTTCGGGTGGGCGGAGAGGGCGAAGGATTGCGGCGTGGGGGTTTCCGCTATGCCCGTTCTTTCCGGGAAGGTGTCGCAGATTCTGCCGCAGGGGAGGATTGTCTCGCCGGTGGAATCCGGCAGGCGGACGAGGCAGACCTCGACGGTGTCGTAGAAATAGCCCGGGCGGAACGTTACCTCAAGCGAGTCGCCGAAGCCCTCAGCACCATACTCGTAGCCGTAGAACGAATAATTGCGAATCGTGTCCACGGTGAAACGGATTTCCCAGTAGCTTGAATCGGCTAAGAAAAGCAGACTGTCATGTTCCAGGTAGGCCTTCGCCGTGCTATCGTTTTCAAGAACGAGCCATGCCGAATCCGCCCTCTCGTTGCACTGGAAAAGCTGGCGCGCGAATTGGCAATTGTCGAACGGTGATAGCATGTTGAACCAATCCCATAGCATGTTGAACCGAGCAAAAGGAATGTCGCATAACAGGTATTGCCCACCCAAAAGAGTAATTTCGCCTCTCCCACAACGTCCGGACAATATTGCCGGAGGAAAAGAATCATAAAGAGAAGTGCTAACATCAACACCTCCGGTTGCTACTGCTTTTAGAATCCCTGAAGATTCAAAAGAATAAGTAAAAAAAACTTGCGCTGCTAATGTGTCAAGATTTACGGCTGGCTTCCAAGAAGGCAAGAAACTAGTAACTACAGACAAACTAAAAGGCGAATACGTAATTCTCGGTATAGAATCTCTTGGGTCAATTATATTCCAACGAGGATTACCAGTAGAACAAGGCCAACCATATTCATCAGAAAAGAAATCGGAGATCAATGGGCGATGATGGCTATATTCTTGCAAGATTAACCTACCGCCATTTTCAACGTAAGCGATTAACGATTCAACTTTAGCATCAACAACAAAATAGAGTGGGTAAATCATGAGAAAATAAATCTCATATCCAGATGGCTCACGCCAACCAAAATGGCGGTCATAATCCAATTCATGGCCTTCTTGAATCAAAGTATCCGCCAGACTTCGGAAAATACAACCCCAAGTTCCATAACCATCTGGAGGATCTTTTACAATTGCTATCTTGCCCGCGAAAGAGGACAAACACAGCACCAGAGAGCTTATCACGAGTATTTTCTTTGCTAACGTCATTTTTTTTCTCACTTTTTTAAAATAGTCCTTGACATCCACTGCGATTATTTCAGATATACTACCCGTTTGGTTATCGATTCCTCCCCCAACCGCGCCCGCACGAGATAAACGCCGGAACCGAGGGAGGGGTCGGGTGTCCAGATATAAGAACCCCCCTGACCCCCCTTGTGAAGGGGGGCAATATCTGTGCCTCCCTTTTCAAGGGAGGTGGCCGAAGGCCGGAGGGTTCTTACGCATCGCCCCGCCACATCATAAATCTCCAACCGTAGGGGCGTATCGCATACGCCCGCGCCGTCGATGGCGATGGTTACCGCGGAATTAAAGGGGTTGGGGTGGGCGGAGAGGGCGAAGGATTGCGGCGTGGGGGTTTCGGCGATGCCGGTATAGTTGAACGCGAAGGAATCGCATATGGGGCCTGTGGGGAGGACGGTCTCGCCGGTGGCGTCGGGGACACGGTTGACACAGACCTCGAACGCTATGCCCATTGGGCAGGTGTCCGGGTATTGAATGGTGATGCTCGAATCGGTGTGCCAGAAGTGCCAATCGCTTGCCCGAAGCTCCCATAGGCCGTGTGCGGCGGACTCGAAGCTGAAAAAGGTGTTCTCAGCTACGAAAGGCGTGCAATTTGTGAGGTAAATTGTAAACGTGCTGTCCGCGCCGCTTAGCCAAACCCTATCCGCGCGGTCGTTGGTGGTGAATAGGTTGCGCATAAACTGACGATTATCGGCATAATCAAGGCCATAGATTGTTGTATCATATGTGGATGATGACTGGGACCAATTGAACATCTCACCTGATACAATTATTTCACCAGAGCCATAAAAAGCTTTAACTGCCAGAACTGCAAATGAATCATAAGCACCCAGAGTAGAAGTGGAATTAGTGTCCCCCCAAATTAAAGGTATTGCAGTTCCTGAGTCAGAGGACAAAATTGAAAAAGAACTTGCATCACAAGCTCTAAGAGTATCAACAGCATAGAAATATCCACTGGACCTATCGAAGTTAGGCAATCGAATTGTTGGGTGTATGATTCCTAGTGTGTCCCATGGAGGGTGAATTGTATCGAAAGGCCAATCCCTGATTCGGTCGAGGTTATTTCTGATAATACCCAAAGAATCATCCCACTCAGGATCTGCTAATAAAGCATTAACGTTTCGACCAACTGAAGGCCAACATTCGCCCATAAATATTGCACGACCCCCGTTTCCTATGAACCGCTGTGCCCTTGAAATATCAGGTTGAGATAAAGAATCGCCAAGAAAAGAATATAACACATCGTAACCATCCAAAGGCGGAAAGATTGATGTTGTATCTAAAGAAACTGAATGGCCATCTGAGACAAGCGTATTGGCCAAACCTAATAAATCAGTCCCGAAAGTAGTAAAAATAGTGGAAGGATTGAAATGGATCAGGATATTCCCACCTAACAGGGAAAGTGCAAAATAAATTATCAATATCGAATATTTGATCACTTTCATATTGTTCTCCTTGACTTCTCTTTATTCCTCGTTCCTACTGTCCTCCATAGAAAAGCTCTCCCCGGCGCTCCGCGTCGCGTGCGATTTCGCTTACTTAACATAAAATACCGGCTTCGTACAAGTCAGGCCGCCCTGCTCGATGCGGACAAGATATACGCCGGATGGTAGGGATTCGTCGGGACGCCAGACGACTAATCCCCCTGAATCCCCCTTTGACAAGGGGGACTTCCCGTGCTCCCCCCTTGTTAAAGGGGGGCCGGCGCTTGAGCCCGTATGGGGGGGGATTAATTCCGCCACCCGTCGCCCGTTCACGTCATAAATCTCCAACCGTAGGGGCGTATCGCATACGCCCGCGCCGTCGATGGTGATGGTTACCGCCGAATTAAACGGGTTCGGGTGGGCGGAAATGGCGAAGGATTGCGGCGTGGGGGTTTCGGCGATGCCGGTATAGTTGAACGCGAAGGAATCGCATATGGGGCCTGTGGGGAGGACGGTCTCGCCGGTGGCGTCGGGGACACGGTTGACACAGACCTCGAACGCTATGCCCATTGGGCAGGTGTCCGGGTATTGAATGGTGATGCTCGAATCGGTGCGCCAGAAGTGCCAATCGCTTGCCCGAAGCTCCCAGAGGCCGTGTGCGGCGGACTCGAAGCTGAAAAAGGTGCTCTCAGCAACGAAGGGCGTGCAATTTGTGAGGTAAACCGTAAACGTGCTGTCCGTGCCGCTCAGCCAAACCCTATCCGCGCGGTCGTTCGTTGTGAAGAGGTTGCGAACGAACTGGATATTATCGCCGTAGTCGATGAGCCAAAGTAATTCGGGGTAGCCGCATGTTTCAATTACGCCCTGATTATTGCCGAAAATGGAATATGCATTTAAAAAGAAATTAAATATTCCTAAACCATACCTTGCATAGGCACCGAATATCCAGCCGAGGCTATCTCCGGGGGCAAGCACGGGATCACCCCTCATAAGAACCCCTATTTCTCGACCAGCTGAAGATGAATCCGTGAACACAATCCTGTTCCGGGGGAAGGCAAAAATCGTATCGAGTCGTGCATAGCAAAGGGGTGAGTAGAATCGAGGTATTGGAATATGTCGGGGTCCATAGCTAGAGCAAGACCATCCTGGATAATGGGGCAAAGAAGTTGGCTGGGACCAATAGACGATTTCCATGCCCCCAATCTCGCTATGCCATTCAGGGTCGGCAAGAAAGGTATCCCAGGCACGTTGATCAGAATATCTATGCCATCCTGCTTCAAAACAGAACGCTTTACCGCCATTATATACCCATGCCCTAAATGAAGCTCTTTCCGACGAATCAGGAACTCCATCATGGAGAAAATAGAGAGCCAAATCAACCGAATCATCTGGCACAAACCAAGTGTCTCTAAAATCCACCGTGTGTCCTTCTTCATTAAAGATTTCAGAAACTCTTATTTGGGAGATAGAATAACTTCTACTTAGGAAGCAAAAGGCAATGTTCGCGCAGAAGGCAGGGAACGAAAGCAGATTAATTAGCAAGAATAATCTCAAATATTTCATGATAGCCTTTCCCCTTCTTAAATCTGCAGAAGAATTCTCTTCGACAAAACATATCCCCCATTACTCCCACAACCCGCCGGACTTGTAGCCGGGTCTGCCGGGGGGTTCTCGGTAGGGTTCGAAGACGACGCCGAGTTGCCATTGCCAGAAGGATGTCTCCGCCGGAAGGTGCACGCCGAATTGGAGAGTGAAATCGTCGCTATCGACGAAGGGGGAGAGGTTGAGGTCGAGGCGTCCGAACCCAAGGTAGGCGGTTTCCCAGCCGAAGATGAAACGAAGTTTATCGAAAATCATCGGGGAGCTGTAGTAGGCGCGCCAGATGTCCTCGCCGAAATATTCGCGCGCGTTGGAGCGTTGGAGCAGGCCGACTGTGCCGCTCGGAGTGTCTATTCGCATCGCAAAGTTAATTGCGGCGGAAAGGGTTTCCCCCGGCGCGCTCTCGTGGCTGAACTGATAGGGGATGGGAATGAAATCGGAGACCGTAATCTCGCCGGTGTATCGCCATGTGCATTCTCGGCAGAAAATCCCCACGGAGTCCATTCCGACACCGAGAGCGAAATGCGGCCGATAGCGATGTATAAGCCCCTTGGTGGTAAAAGACGCCGAAGGGTTGCGCGCGGAGAGGTCGAGATATTCGCCTATCATCGAGAATTCACCGATGACGCGCCATGGGGTTGTCGGCGGAAGATAGTCGCAGGTTGGGCGGAAGGTGAAAACCGAACGCAGGCCGAAATCCCATTCCGACCAGCCCTCGGTGGATTGGTAAGTCCAGATATGTGGCGACCAGACGAAGCTTCCCGCCGGAATGTGCGCGCGGGTGTCCACCTCGCCGCCGATAAGGTTCGACCGGTAGCTTGAAGAGACCTTGACATTTTTCGGGAAAAGGTCTTCCTGCGCGATTATGCTCGTCGTCAGGGCGATAGCCGCGATGAGGATGATTGCTTTATGTCGAATATGGATACGCAATTTATCTTACAACCACAATGTTTCCATGTTCACTGCCGCTTTGCCAGTAGTAGATTCCCGATGGCACAGCATGGCCGTTTTCGTCGATAAGTTTCCATTCGGCCGTGTTCATCGAATTCGGGGCGAGTTCGATTACGAAACGGCCTACGCGGTCATAAATTTTTACCGTGCCCTCGCATATGCCGGTGAAAAAGATGCTTTCCGGCGCCATTACGGCATCGCAGGGCCGGACGCGTTCGATTTCCCTGCATTCGGGAGTCGGGACACACTCGAAATCCTCGGCGGTAATGTCGATAATCAGCCTTGCGGTGTATGGTTTATCGCAGACCGCGGAAACCGGCTCGAAGGTTACAGTCAGAGTGTCGTCGTCGAGGCCGGTCAGGCCGGAGGAGGGGTCGTAGCTGATTTCGACCGCGATGGCGCTGGAATCGAGGTTCATCACGGTGTTTATCCAAACATTATCGTCGAAATATCTGCCGTTGGTCCATTCGGCTGAGATAATCCGTAGGCCGAAAAGGGAACACGCCTCGCAGATGTTGAAGCGAAGCTGAGTAGTCCAGAATTGGGCGGTGTAAACATCCTCCAGCTCGATGACCGAGGGCGCAAAATAGACGGTGTCGTCGTCGCAGGCTGTGGCGGGGATGATTTCCTCGAAGACGCCGTCCGAGTGATAGATATAGAGGGTTTCTGCGAAAGTTCCCGCAGTATCGGGGTCGAATCGAATCGTGAATGAAGTCGAATCGCCCTGCGGAAGCGTTCCCGGTGCGAAATCGAGAATCTCGAAAAATCCGCCGATGATGGCCGAATCGATTTCGAGAGGAACATCGGCGCTCGAATTCACGATGGTCGCGATTACCTCGAAAGAGCAACCCGCCGGCGCGCAGATGGCCTCAGGTGCGAAGTCGAAATCTATCTCATAAAGGCAAAAGCTGAACCAGAAGGTATCCGCGATGCCGATTGGATTCTCGACGGTGTCGGTTATCCCGGAAATATCGATGCCGATTGAGTCGCCATAGGCGAAAAATCCGGCTTCGGTGATAATAAAAAGCGTCTCGGCGATGAATTCATTATTGATCCCGTAATCCGGAATAAGAATTACCTCGCCCTCGACAGGTTCGGTGAAAACAAAACGAATTGTGTCCGCGGACTGCGATTTGAGGCATTCGGGGGAGATAACGGCCACTGTGTCCGGCGATTCGCAATCGAAGACGAATTCGAGGGATACCCAGTCGTTGGGGACACCGTCGCCGGTTTCCCATGCGAGGCGGACTCCGAGATGGGCGTCGCGGGTTTCCGGCGCGAAACCGGTGCGGAAAAGCGGTGAGGCGACATACCTGTTCGACTTGGTGAAATCGCCGCCGCGCACCGATTTTTGGCCGTCGGCGAGATTAAAAGGCGCAAGAGGGTCGAGTTCGACGTAAAAATCGTATTCGTCGAAAGCGTCACGGCACCATTCGGCGATATTGCCGCCCATGGAGTAACAACCGGTCGGCGAAAGATCGTTGTTAAAATATTCCGAATATCCCGGGCCGCCGGAGAAGGGGTCGGGCGCGCATTGGGAGGCGTCGAGAATGTTCGCGGTGAGGCTTCCGGAGGGGCAGAAATCATCGCCCCAGGGGAAAACATCGCGGACATCGAACCGGGCTGAAATTTCCCACTGAAGTTCGGTCGGTAAATCCGCGCCATGCCATTTCGCGAAGGCTTCGGCCTCATAATAGCTTATTCCGCGAACCGGAAGGGATGAATCTATCATCGCGATAGAAGGCGCGGTCCATCCGCGGGCGGTTTTCGCGGCCCAGCCATCTATGCTCCAGTAGGTTTCCTCGTCGTAGCCGCCCTCGCCGATGAAGCTCATAAAGAGGGAACAAGACGCCTCGATTTTAGCGATTTCAAAGCTGTCGATATAAGCCCATCGCATGGGAGAGGCTCTTCTGGAGAGGAACTCCGGCATGCCGAGGGTTTCGAGAGCACCTTGGTCGTCGGAGTTAGCGCCGACACGGAACCATCCGCCTGGAACCGCTACGCGGTCGCCCAAATCGGCGATTTCTGAAATTTCCGGCGTTATCAGCAGTGAATAGCTAAGAATGAGTGTTTCCCGCGGGCAGATTGGGAGTGTTACGGTTGTCGTGGTCTCGATTGCGCCCGCCCAATGTGTCGAGTCGAGATTGTCGCGAATGACGAGATAAACTCCCGCACCCTGCGGCTCGACCAAGAATGCGCTCCACGCCTCCGCCTGATATGCGCGTATGTTCGGCTGTCCGAAGGAAAGGCCGATTATCACTGCTAATAATATGATGTATCTATACTTACGCATTATTTGAGTAGTGTGATTGATTTCACGAAATTTTTCCCGCCGGCTGTCATTCGCACGAAATAAACTCCGGAGCTTGCCGATGCGCCGCTGTCATGGACGCCGTTCCATGTGAATTTATATTTTCCCGCAAAGACATGGCCGCGGAAAATATCGCAGACTTTGCGTCCGGAGATATCGTATATCTCGACTGTGGCGAAATCGGGTTCCGCGAAAGCCGCCTCGATGTGGGCTACAGCATTGAACGGATTAGGATAAACGCCAGAAAGCTCCGTGAATTCAGGCTTTCCCGGCTCGACTTCAATCTTGTCGGGGTCATAAACCCATACGAGAATTGTGGTATTGACAGATCTGCCGGTTGTATCCGAAACGGTGATTCTAAGCGTGTCCGGCGCGTCGGGATAGTTCGAGTATTGGTCAGAGGCTCGAATAACGATAAGGTCAGCCGCACGCTGAAGCCGGTCGTAATTGTCTCTGCGGGTTATCGTGAATGTGTCGAAATCGATGGGGTCGCCATCGGTGTCGATGAAATCGCGCAGGGATACAATCGCTGTGTCGAGACTGTTCGGAATCAGAATCTCGCGGAATCCGCCGATAAACTCCGGCGCGTGATGGGGAATATTCAGTTCGATACGGATCGTGTCCTCCGAATGGCAGTCGCTGAAGTAGATTTCGCCGAGATAAACTCCCCGTGCGACATGGGAATGGTCGGCAGAGAAGCTTCCCGTGAATTCGTCGATAGTAACCCACTCCAATGTCTCGTCGGTGCGGAAACCGCAGACGCAGAGAGAATCTTCGGCTAAAAATCGAAGACCTATATCCGTGCAGTAACCCTCCGCGCCCCACAAGAGAAGCTCCGCGAGGGTTGTGTCCAGCCTTTCAAAGACGAGGGAATCGAGGCATGCGGTGCCGAACGCCGCGTCTATTCCCACTATGGCATCATGTTCATTTCTGACGACGATTTCCAGAGCGATGGTGCAAATCTCCGCGCATGGCGATTCGCTTATGACCTCGACAAAGACACTGCCAATCCCAACCTCGCAATTCGAGGGGGAATCCCAGGTCAGAACCTCGCCGGCGAGGAGAATTTCCGAAGAGGGCGCGGAAATGATAGCCATCGAATAACCGTAGCCGGAGGGATTTTCGAAACATGCCGAGATATCGAACTCGAATAGTGAATCCTCGAAAGCGGTTGCCGGGCCGCAATTCAGCGCGGTTATGGGCCGCACGACGAGAAGAGTCTCGCAAATACAAAGTGTGCAAGGTCCGGCTGTGGCGGATAAGCATATAATAAGGCTTTCTGCCGTTTCCGGCACAAAGACCGCGACCGAATTTCCCTCTCCGATAGAATCGAGCGATGCAGGGCAGGAGAGTCCCCAAATTACCGAATCGAAGTCGAGAGTATCCTCGATCGAAGCGAAAATCGAATCCCCGCCGAGAACAGTGTTCGGCGCGCACTCCGGGGCTATGGAAATTGTAGGTGTGTAGCTCTCCCAAACGAAAAGGCTCGCGAAAGCTGTGTCGCAACAGTCCAGAATTCCGCCTGTGAGCGAATCCGCCATGCAGACAATCACCGCGAAAAGATTCTCGCCGGCCGAAAATTCCATCGGCCATATAACGCTGTCGGCGTCGAGTTCGCAACAGCCGTAGTCGGGGTAAATCGGCGAGAAAACGCTGTCCGAATCCACCGTAAAATAGGCGAAGGACATTCGATAACCGGTGCAGTTATAGAAAGAACCAGAGGCGTCGAAAAGAATCGAATCCGCGCCGAATTCGCAAAGGGTATCCGGCGAGATTGCGAGGTTCGCGACCGGATGGAGAAGCCTCAGTTCCGCCGATTCTTCCAGAACGCAAGTGGTGTCGTCATAAACCGCAAAACGATAGACAATACGACCGGGATCGAAAACATCATAGCCGAAATAGACCGGCAGTGAGAAGGGCGAAATCCAATCGCGAAGAAGCACGGAATGAGCACCGAGGGAATCGGTGTATTCGAAAAGCACTTGAACAATCAAATCGCAGGCGGGAGGTTCGATTTCGAGGGAATCGGGGTTCAATATGTTCGGCACGAGGTCGCCGTAGCAAATAATCGTGTCGCGAAGGCCGGTTGCAACATCCACCGGGACGAACAGGATGTCGGTCGAGTCTTTGCCGTCGGGGCAACCACTGCACCATGAATAGGTGCGATAAAAGGTGCTGTCCAAAACCGGCGGAATGCACATTAGCGAACCCGGAAGGGTTGTCAATGCACCGACCGAATCCGCGAAAATCCTTCGATAACCGAAAACCGCTCCTGTTGTGCATGAATAGGCTGTCGAGGTAAGCTCGATACATTTCGTGCATCCCTCGATTGCGCATACATCGGGCACGGAATCGATTTCCGCGCGAATCACATCGACCCATCTGTAAAAAGTGTCCGAACAGCCGCCGGCGGTGATCACGACAAAATAGAGACCCGGAATATAAACGGTGTCCACGCAAATCGACCCCGTCGAGGATTCACATAGTGGGGAGGAATCCGGCGCAAAGAATTCATAGCTCATCGCTATGAGAGGTTCGGCACTGCTCGCGGAGGCGTCCAGAGTGAGAACTCCCCCCGCGCAAACCGGGTTAGGATAAGCCTCAAGCGAACCGGCGATATGATATTGCGTTATTAAAATGCTGTCGCGAAGGGGACATCCGAATTCTGAGAAATAAGTAAGTATGGCTATATAATTTCCGGGCGCGCCGTAGGGATGCCCGAAAACAAAAGGAAGACTATCGACGGCAAACCCGCCCCACGCGCCGTCTCCGAACTCGACGTAGATGGAATCGACACCGACCGTTCCCGCCTGTTCCACGATGAAAAAGGTCGAATCGCCCGCGCATCCGCCATCGATCAGCAGATCCACCTCGATTCGCGGATAAGTGCTTATGCGGATGGAATCGCGAAGGCCGCAACCCCAGCAGTCGTCGATGTCGAGATAAACCCACATGCTCGAATCCAGCCGGACATCCACGCAGAGAGTGCATAGTGTGCTGTCGCCGATGTCCCAGCAGACATCGTCAAATTCGAAAGTCGAGCACAAATCGCCGGTAAGACAAAGTCGAAGCGTGTCACCCTCGCAGAACATCTCGGTGGAGTCGTAAATCGCGCCGTTGACGCGTATATCGTAGTCCATGCAGTTCACGACCACGGCGAAACTGTCGATAATCCCTCCGCAACCGCCGACATCCTCGTAATAAACCCAAAGTGTGCCGCAATCCTCCGCGCAGAAAACGATTGTATCGGCAAGCTCGGTGGCAGGTGCGACGGTCGAGTCGTAAAAACACCATCGAAGGGAATCGTAAACGAGGCAATGATCGTATTCATAATAGGTTGCGATTATCAAAGTCTCGCAGACGCCGGGACAAATCTGGTAAAATCCGTCATCGACGACATCGTCGGGCAGAAGGGTGAATGTCGTGCAGACCGCGGACTGACAGGGGTCGTAGAGGGAATCTATTTCGATGCCGTTGGGCGAAGTAAAACTGTCCGGCGACCAATACGCCTGATGATCGACAGCTATACATATATTATAGCCGATTTCCGCGCGGTGGGATGTTGTATTTGAAATCCATATCGAATCGCTCGCGAAGTTCCATTCTTCAGCGCTTGCGACACTCAACCATCTCACGAAAAACTGCGACGAATCCCCCGGGCAAATTTCTATGTTCGATGTCCATCCGGAATCGGGGGGGTAGTGGAATATCCAGAGGACGCTATCGAGGGTTGTTCCGGCTGAATCGACGCGAACATAAACGCTGTCCCATCCGAAAACCCATCCGGACGGACCGGGGAATGCCGCGTTGCATATTCTTGGCGTTTCGATTGGAATCCGGAACCACTCTCCGGTAGTCAAATCCGGGTTCGAATCCGCCATGGTGCTGTAGATGAACACACTATCGATGCCATCGCAGAAAATCGGTTCAAAACAACTCTCTCCGCAAAGATAGACCGGAAGCCAATCGACGCAGAACCCCTGCGCGAAGGCCAGAAGCGGCAGTAGCAAAATTATGACAAGAGAGAATCGCCTCATATCATATTAGTTTGTGTCCGCGCACTCCCAAAGTCCGCCGACACGGATGCAGATTTTATAGTCGTTTCCGCTCGATGTGTCGTTCCATATTATCATATCGCCGTTAACAGGTGCGAAGGCAAGCCCTGTGGGCGTTGGATTCGCGCCGCTGTAAATAGGTAGGTTTACCCTCTCGGATGCGGTTAAGCTCTGTGTCTGCACATCCCTTCCGGGGGCCGGCACCTGTGTTGAAAGCCTATCGAGGGCATCGTCAACCTGATTCGGCGATGCAGTCCAGCTCCAATCGCCGCCAGAGGGCGTGTATCCGGTGTAGCGAGCCTGATCGAGAAACATAACATTAGCCGCATAGGAGATTCCGAAGCTCGCGTTCGATGGCGAATCTATCTGCAAAATCGATGTCAGTCCGAGGCTGTATCCCGAAGCTGAAGCGATGCAGTTTTCCAGAATTCCGGTTGCGCCGGTGCCGGTGAGCGTGAAAGCTTGTGTTATGGAATAAAAGATACAGTTCACAGCTCTGAAAAGCGCACCGTTAGCTGTCGCGGAGATTCCGCTTTGGCCGTTGTAGAAGGCGCATCCGAAAAGATTGACACCCGCCGAAGCCGCAACTCGAACAGCGACATAACCTCCGTCGCCGCGGAAAATAATTCTGTCCAAAGCGTTCGCCTGACTGCCGTCGATGAAAAGCTCCGTTGTGTCCAAAATACAGTTTTGGAGTATGTTATTGCCCTGCATATGAATCTCGCCGCCGTTAAACTGTATGTCCCGAATCGCGGAAAAACTGCCCATGGTTAAATTCGCCCCGAGGAAAATCGAAACGACATCGGGGCCGTCCCCTTTCAATGTTACGAGGGTCGGGAGGGTTAAGGGCGACGAGACGGTGTAGTTGCCGGGCATAATTTTTATGACCCACTGTTCCTCGCCGGGTGGTATCGCAGAGAAGGCGTCCGCGAGATTGTCGTAATCGCCGCAACTCGGCGCAACGACGATGTATTTCTCGAAAGTGCATGTATCGATGTTCCGGGCGAAGTCTGCGGTGTCGGCGAAGGTTGCTGAATCGGCTCTAAGTGCCCAGTTCGCGCTGTCCGCCCAAAAAGCGAAATCGACTGTGTCCGGCAAATCCATATTCCGTGCGTATTCTGCAGTATCGGCATAAACCGAAGATTCGGCGTTGACTGCATACAGGGCAAGCAAGGCGGTTATCGCCGTGTCCGCAATACCGGAAGCGAAGGAATATCCCGCTGTGTCCGCCCAACTAGCGCTGTCGGCGTAGAGAACGGAATCCGGCACAATGGCATTTCGAGCAAATTCGGCTGTATCTGCAAAGAAAGCAAAAAGCGATGTGTCGGCATAAGACGAAGAATCGGCTCGACGCGCCCAGTTTGCGCTGTCCGCCCAAAAAGCGAAATCGACGGTGTCCGGAACTACCGCATTCCGCGCGAATTCAGCGGTATCAGAGAAAATGGAGTGGTATGCCGAATCCGCGAAAAGAGCTATCATTGCGGAGTCCGCAAAAAAAGCCCATGTGGTGCTGTCCGACCATACCGCGATATAAGCACCGCCCGCAATCCTCGCGGAATCCGCGAACCATGCGAAATTGGCCGTGTCCCCGCTCGGAACATTCAGCGCAGTAGCGGCGATATGCGCCCATCCGGCTTGATTGGCGTAATCGACCACATCCATCGGCTCTAGAAGGCTGAAAAGCTCGGTCTCCGGTGAATCCGCGAAAAACACGCCGACTCTGTATTCGTGTCCTGCAAATGCTCTCGGCACCGATGCGCGAAGGCTTCGTGTGTCGCGAAGGTCTCCGCGGACAAAGACGCTGTCAACCGGAATTCCGGTGGAATCGTAAATCCGCAGAAGCAGGTTCCCTGCAAAAATAGACGATGATATTAAGAGAATTATCGTAAGGTAAGTAAATCTGAAGCCCATTTCCCCTCCAAAGTTTCTGGGGATTAAATTGAAATGGAATAACTATTTATTGAAAATTATCGATTTTCGCCAGCAAAGTCAACGAAAAAGCTTATTCGCGTGCGAATCCAACCGCAAATCCGCCCTAATCGCGTATCGAGGCGTCGAATTTGTTCACGAGGGCGTCCACAATCCTTCCGTGAAGCACATTTGCTTCTTTGTCCGTGATTGTAGAACTTGGTGACCGGAAAACCGCCGCGACACCTATCGATTTTTTGCCGAAGGGAATAGGCTTACCTTCGTAAACATCGAATATATAGACATCTTCGAGCATCTCTGTGGAATTTTTCCGCGCTTCGTCGAGGATTTCGCCGGCGGAAATTTTGCTATCCACTATAAGCGCGACATCGCGGCGTGTAGAGGGGAATATCGGCAAACCGGCGTATTTACGTTCTCCGAAAACTTGCTGTAGGCTCTTCTCAGTCTCGATTTCGAATCCATAGACCGGAATATCGATATCGAAAATATCGGCGATATTCGTTGCGATTTGCCCCGCATGGCCGATAATTTCACCGTTTGAGTCTTCGATTGTAAAAGCCTTGCCCTTTGCGAAAATCTCGGATTCGCTCTCAAGAAAGAAAAGTTTGAGACCGATATTGTTATACAGGCTTTCGAGAACACCCTTTAAATCGAAAATATCGATTTTTGCCTCAGAGCCTTGCCAGCCGGGATTTTCGGCGAGTCCGGTTAAAACACCTGCGAGATGGTATTCCTCATAAGGTTCGCCATCGCGGAGACCAAGATAGACTTTGTCGTATTCGTAAAGTCGGATTATCTCGGCTTGCCGGTTGAGGTTGTATGCCGCCGCTGATAGAAGGCTTGGAAGAATTGCAGGCCGCATGAATCTGAAGTCTTCCGAGATTGGATTTTCCAGTTCGACTAATCCTTTATCTGAGAAAGGCTTATATAGTCTGCCTTTGCCGAGCGGGTCCGACTGTGCTTCGGTGTAGCCGAGGCCATTCATAACACCGGCGATTTTTCTACCAAAACGGATTGTTTCGGGAATCGAGGGAGGGATCGGGCCGGCGCTCTCAAGTTTCGGATCGATTTTAGAATAGCCGTAAATCCGCCCAACCTCCTCGACGAGGTCGATTTCACGAGTTAAATCGGGACGGAATGTGGGAACTTTCCAGTCGCCCTTCGATGTTTTTTCCAGACCTAACGCGATGAGTATTTTGGAATATTCGTCTTCGCAGATTTCTATTCCAAGGACGTTCGACAATGTTTTCGGATTTAGAGGGATTTCCAACGGCTCGATTTTGCTCGGAAAAACGTCCACAACCCCTTCGCAAACCTCGGCTGATGCGGTGAATGCGATAAGCGAAGCGCATTCGTCAGCCGCGCGGACGGTGCTATTGGGATCCGCGCCACGCTCAAAACGCACCGAGCTGTCGGTTATCAAGCCCAACTGCCGGGAGGCGCGGCGTATCTTGCGGGGGTTGAAATATGCCGATTCGAGGAGGATGCGTGTAGTTCTTTCGTCAACCTCGCTGTTTAGGCCGCCCATAACCCCGGCGATTGCCACAGGGCGTTCGGGTGTGGTGATAAGAAGATGCTCGGAGGATAATTTGCGCTCTTCGCTGTCGAGGGTTGTGAATATCTCTCCCTGCAAGGCGTTGCGGACGATTATGGCGTCCGACCCAAGTTTGTCTAAATCGAAAGCATGAAGAGGATGCGATAAAAGCATCATCACGTAATTAGTAGCATCGACAACATTATTTATGGGACGGATTCCACAAGCCGAAAGTCTGCCCATAATTCTCAAGGGAGACGGTGCAATTTTTAGATTCTCGATTACCCTCGCCGAATATCGCGGACAACCCTTTGGATCCTCAATTCTTATGTCGATAAAATTCTTGGCAGGTGTTCCATTTTGTATCGGCATATGATACTCATCTTCCAAAGGAACACCGGTGAGCGCGGACAATTCTCGCGCAAGCCCAAGTATGCCGTAACAGTCGGGCCGATTTGGGGTAACTTCCATTTCGATAACAACGTCGTCCCATTGTAATAGTTTCTTGACATCCGCGCCGACACGTGTTCCGGGTGCAATCTCAAGAAGCTTGTCTTTTGGATCGCCGAGACCGAGCTCCACTCCGGAGCAAAGCATACCTTCGCTCGAAACCCCCTCGAATTCAGCATTCCCGATGACCTTCCCGCCAAAAAGCCTCGCCCCGATAGGCGCGAATGGATACAGATTCCCTACTGCGATATTCGGCGCACGGGATAAAACCTGAGCGGTTTTGCCTTCGCCATATTCGACCTCGCAAAGAAACATTCCGGCCAACGGGTTATCGGCTTGTATCGATTTCACGAGGCCGATGACCACGCCTTCGAATCGAGAAGATAAATCCTCGACCGATTCGACCTCGGTGCCACTCATTGTGAGCATATCCACGATTTTATCAACTCCACCGTCGTAGGGGCAGAGTTCTAAAAGCCATTTGAGGGGTGTCTTCATCTTATCCTCATTTCGAAATTCAATAAACATTTAAAATATAAGAATCAGATCGTCTTTGCAAGCAAAATCGAAGATGTCATTCAAACCGTATTTTTTGCTTTGATATATATGCAAAACCTATATATTAACATAATTTGGCATCGATTTTTTACGGATGAGAAAGCAAATGTTAAAATTCGACCCCGAAGCGAAAAGGTTTTTCAGTATTTTCCTTATCCTCGCGATTTTTGCGATTTTGCCGGGGATGAAGGTCGGATACTTCATTTCGGGTGTGTTCGTATTCCTCGCAGGTTTCTCGCTATATTTTCTTCGCGATCCAGAGAGGGTCTTCTTAGGAGACGGAAGCTTTGTAATCTCCCCGGCCGACGGCGAGGTGATTATTGCCGAAAATTACGAAGACGACGAAGGACAAAAATACAACCGCATCGCGATTTTTATGAATATCCTCGATGTCCATATCAACCGCGCGCCATGCAAGGGAGAGGTCTCTAAACTCGACTATATCGAAGGCGGATACAAGCACGCCGGAAGTGGCGCGGCTTTTGCTGATAACGAAAGAATGAAAATCTATCTTAACACTCCGCGTGGAATTGTGCAGGTTCACCAAATTGCAGGCATGGTTGCGCGGCGAGTCGTTTGCCGTCTCGAAAAGGGGCAAAATCTCGAAAGAGGCGACAAAATCGGCGTCATACGGTTTGGAAGCAGAGTCGAACTTCTTCTGCCGGCATCGGAGACGGAAATCTTAGCGAAGAAAGGAGATAAGGTCAAATGCGGCGTAAGCCCGGTCGCAAAATGGATGTGAAAAGGTTCGCACCGGCGATCCCCGGTCTTTTCACCTTCGGCAACCTCATTTGCGGGTTGTTCGCGATTCTTCACGCTATGGGACCGAAACCGCTTTCGGCTGTTTGGTTCATCATTCTTGGTGCTTTTCTCGACGCCATGGACGGTAAAGTCGCCCGTATTGCCAAAGCCGACTCGAGTATCGGAATCGAACTCGATTCTTTGGCGGATTTCACCACATTCGGAATTGCTCCGGTAGCGCTGATGCACGCTGTTGGGCTTTTCAGTCTTCGAGATTGGCGGCTTGCGGTGGGAATTCTTTACACAGTAGCCGGCTCTTATCGTCTCGCAAGATTCAATCTTTCCGCTCAATGCTCGCGTGAGGACTATTTTTGTGGCCTTCCTATTCCAGCCGCCGCGGTCGCGATTGCATCGTCGTTAGTATTTATCAACGATGTCTGGCCGCCTATCGAGGGCAGGGGGGTGCTCGGCGGAATCGCTCTGTTGGCTTGGTTGATGATTTCTCAGGTGAAATATCCGAAGAAAATTTCTATTGCGAAAATTTCTCGGACATTGAAAATCCTTTTGATAATTCCTATATTAATATTAATTTTAGGGTTGATACTGTATCCATCATATCTCATCTACCCCATGGTTATGATTTATATCGTCTATGGCTTTGTAAAAGAGATAATAGCAGTGCTGTCAGGAAGATATGGAGAAGACGATGTTGATATTCAAAGCGAAGATAACGGTTAAAAAGAAGCCCTCGGTGGCTGATCCGGAAGGGAAAACGATTTCCGAAGCGTTATCGAGGTTGGGTTATAATGGTATTATTTCCGTGAGGTCGGGTAAAGTGTTCCATCTCGAGATTGAGGCCGAATCGGAGGATTCCGCACGCGAAAAAATCGCGAAAATCTCCGGAGATATTCTCTCCAATCCTGTAATCGAGAATTACGAAATGGAGATAGAGAGGATTTCATGAGAGTCGGAGTTGTGGTTTTCCCCGGTAGCAATTGCGACAGAGATTCCGCATGGGCTGTGGAAGGAGTCCTCGGCGAGGAGGCTGTTTTCCTTTGGCACAAAGACACCCACCTCGACGATGTGGATATGATCTTTCTCCCCGGCGGCTTTTCCTATGGCGATTATCTTAGGACAGGGGCTTTCGCGCGTTTTAGTCCGATAATGCCCGCCGTAATCGACTTTGCCAATTCAGGTGGTCTGGTTCTTGGTGTATGCAACGGATTTCAGGTTCTGCTCGAATGCGGATTGCTCCCCGGAGCGATGATCCCCAATAAACATCTGCGATTTATTTGCCGTGAGATAACAATCCGATGCGAGCGCGACGATACACCCTTTTCAAATGAAATCCGCAAAGGTGAAGTTCTTCGTGTTCCAATCGCTCATTTCGAGGGAAATTACTTCGCCGACAAGCTTACAATTGACGAGATAGAAGCAAATAATCAGGTTCTTTTTAGATATTGCGATTCGAAAGGTGAAATCACAGCTGAATCGAATCCCAACGGAAGTT
>Ga0334884_1000218_pt1 | contig 107925 bp, 76 predicted proteins | sample GraSluR1_MG_7_FD_207215 | JGI IMG/M metagenome (GOLD analysis project Ga0334884, IMG submission 207215) | Sludge microbial communities from methane-producing bioreactor in Wageningen University, Netherlands - Granular Sludge_12_05 R1 | ecosystem: Engineered > Bioreactor > Anaerobic >... | reverse complement strand
CTGATTGCAAGTTTAAATATCTCCCAAATCTGTCAAGAAAACCTCGCCTGGAACCACCTCGACCTGCTTTTCTCAAAGAAGACAGGGAAAGCTGCGTAATGACGTTAAAGAATTTGAACAGTCTCTGCTCTTTCGCCGGAAAGGGCATTGAGATTTTCCTTGACTCTATAGTAGCCTGATATGCAAAATGGATTACATTAGTATAATAGCTACCCCAAGGAGGTAAACTCATGTTTTTAAGCGGATCACAGCTAAAAGAAGTATTCCTCAAAGCGAAAAAGCAACGCTTTGGGATCATCGCGTCAAACGTGGTTTTTGATTCACAAATCCGTGCCATCATCCAAGGTTACAATAGCGTCGGCTCCGATGGCCTGATGCAGATGAGCAGCGGTGCCTGCAAATATGCCGCCGGAGAATCTCAGGACATGGAGGCCGGAGCAAGACTGATCTCCACCATGATCCAAACCTTTGCTGCCCAATTCCCCAAAAGCGGAGTCGGCCTGCACATTGATCATGCCACTCCGAACTACTTTGATTTCATCGTCTTCTGCATTGAGAACAAGCTGGTAACCTCGGTGATGATCGATGCGTCCAAGGAAAACCTGGCAGAAAACATCCGCATCACCAAAGAAGTGGTGGATGTGGCTCACCGTCACGGCATCCTGGTGGAAGGCGAGATCGGCCATATCAAAGGCACTGAGGATGAGATCGTCTCCGATACCGAACTCTACACCCATCCTGAAGAAGCGCTGGAATTTGTGCAAAAGACCAATGTGGATCTCTTTGCCGCTTCAGTGGGCACCAATCACGGCGTTTCCAAAGGCGAGAACATCGTGCTGCGTCTGGATCTGGTGAAAGAAATCGACGACCTGTTGATCAAGCATAATGTAGAGAGAGGATTGGTCTTGCATGGAGCTTCCGGACTCACCGACGAACAGCAGCGCGAAGCCATCAAAAACGGTGTGGTCAAGATCAATAAGGACACGCACTACCAGATGGATATGGCGCAAGCGGTGCAAGCCTTTTGGGAAAAAGAAAAGTATGCCATCGTCGTTCCCGAAGGCACCGATCCCAAAGCCTATATCCCAAATAAAGGCAAGTTTGATCCCCGTAAATGGATAGTGCAGGCTGAAAACAAGATGCAGCAGACCGTCAAGGACTTCTGCCTGGTAACCGGCAGTGCGAATAACAGCATATTACTATAGGAGTTATCTATGACCAAAGTAGCAATCAATGGATTCGGCCGCATCGGACGCCTCGTTCTGCGTGCCTTGATCAAGTATCATCCCGATGTGGATGTGGTGGCGATCAATGATCTCACCGATGCCAAGACCCTGGCTTATCTCTTCAAATACGACAGCGTGCATAAGATCTTTGATGGCGAAGTGAGCCACAGCGAAGACAGCATCATCGTGAACGGCAAGACCATCAGGATTTATTCCCAGAGAGACCCGGAATCTCTGCCCTGGAAAGACCTCGGCGTGGAATATGTAATAGAATCCACCGGCATCTTCTCCACCAAGGAAAAAGCCAGCAAACACCTCAAAGCAGGCGCTAAAAAAGTGATCCTCACCGCTCCCGCAAAGGACACCGTGGATGCCACCATCGTGATGGGCGTGAACCACAAAGACCTTAAAGCAAGCGACCTTATCGTTTCCAATGCCTCTTGCACCACAAACTGCCTGGCTCCCGTGGCCAAAGTGCTGCACGATAAGTGGGGCATCGAAGGCGGACTGATGACCACCATCCACTCCTACACCAACGATCAGAACATCCTGGATCTGCCGCATAGCGATCTGCGTCGTGCCAGAGCTGCTGCCATGAGCATGATTCCCACCACCACCGGTGCCGCTAAAGCCATCGGACTGGTGATCCCGGAACTCAATGGCAAGCTGGATGGCCTGGCCGTGCGCGTGCCCACTCCGGATGGCTCACTGGTGGATCTTTGCGTAAACTTAAGCCGCAACACCACCAAGGAAGAGATCAATCAGGCGATGAAAGAAGCCTCCGAAACATACCTGAAAGGCTATCTGATGTATGCTGCCGACCCCATCGTGTCCATCGACATCGTGGGTAACCCATATTCCTCCATCTTTGATAGCGGCACTACCTACGTCAAAGGAAACATGGTAAAAATCCTCAGCTGGTATGACAACGAGTGGGGCTATTCCTGCCGCGTGACCGACCTGCTGAAGTATATGACTACTCTGTAAAAATAAACAAGCTTCAGGGTTAAGCTTCTACATTGAACAAGCTTCAGGATGAAGCTTCTACGATTAAGCCCCGGATCATCAGACCCGGGGCTTTGCTTTATATATCAGATCAGGGGATGATCTTGTGGGCTCTAACCTTCAGAAAGGCTTTGTCCCCCAATTGGGAAAGAGGGATAGAAAGCGATGTCCCTTCTGTTTGGGGCAAAGCGGTAAAAGTCTCCAGCGGATCTGAGGCATATTCTACGATGTAGTAATCGGCTTCAATCGCTGTTCCCGTTGGGGTTTGGGTAACCGCGTCCCAGCTGATGATCAGTTGATCTCCGGCCACTTCCATGCCCAGGTTCTCAGGCTCATTCACTCCCCGCACAAAGCTGTAGCTATACCAATTGCTCTGCTGAAAGACATTCGGAACGCGCTCCACCCAGGCTCTGCCCTGCTCATTATCCACCTCGGGAAACACGTGGAAGAGATTCGCGCTGCGATAGTTGCGTACTGTGGCATGCTCCGGATCGCTGGTGTACATGGGATATATCCGGCCATCATCAGTACGGTAGCTCAAGCCCCAATTGAAACGATCTGCCGGCTTTGTGTACTGAGTACTGAAATACAAATCCAATGCTTCAATATTGAGAGTGACGTCAGCGATCTGACCCACGGGAGTGCTCTGTGGATCCACATAGAGCTGAACGGGATGAACAACTCCACCATTAGAAAAGTCCATCTGAGTTACGGTCGTTCCGGATATCCGGTTAGTCAAGGATAGCAGACCAAACTTGGGGTTATTAACATCGTACCAGGATATAAAATCGGCATCAGCAAGTAAAACAGACATATCGCAACTCATGACCAGAGTATTAGTGGCGCTATCTATCGAGGTGCTGATCCCCGCTATACGCGTTACGTCACTGAATCCTGTGCCAGTTATTTTAAAGAGTCCGGTGGACATCAGAGTTCCCCCCATTACGCTAACATACTGCATAGCCCAGGCAACAGCACCCGGAGCATAGGGATCGTCTAAAGCCGGATTACCAATACCTACCATATAGGAATTCCATGGGCCCAAAAAACTTCCTGTGGGAAATCCACCACCCCGGTTCTGCAGACCCACGATCAGCTTGGTATCAGACACTGTAACGTAATCAGCGATGATATCAAGATAGTTCACGGATTGATCGTTGGCAGGATCATCAGACACCTTAGTCAGCAAGTTTGGTGCCGGCAATGCTGTGCCGGTATAGCGTACCGGAACTACGGTGATGGGTTCGCTTCCCACCTGCTTGCGCAAGCCATAATAAGTTCTTCCGGTGCCTGCAGTAACCAAAGCCTGATAGGTGCTGCCACTGTGTTGGCTAAGGTTCATTTCGGCATTTCCGCTACCGGGGTTATACACCACTTTGTTCATATTGATGTTGCTTTGATTGATATCCGCGCGCATATACACTGATCCTGCGGCTGTCTTTTCACTAAAGCGGATGTTTTGCCAAGCATCAATGCTAAGAGCGCTGAGATTGGCTAAGCACAATAAGAGAAAAATACTTAGGTATTTCATTCCGACTCCAAAATGTCTTTTTTGCAAGAGATGCCGGATCGCCAAATCTGTCAAGCATCGTGTTCTCAAAAAGGAAGCCCGCGCGAGGCGGGCTTTCATACTCTTGATGAGATTGCGTTTAGATCAAGCCATCACGTTTCAGCATGGCTTCCGGGTTTAGCGGACGGCCACGGAAAGCTTCAAACAGCTCTTTCGGATGGAAGGCATTGCCTCTGGCCAGGATGTATTTGCGGAACTTCGCAGCGGTCTCGGGATCAAAGATACCGCGCTCTTCGAACAAGCTCCAGGCATCGGCTTCCAAAGCTTCGGCCCATTTATAGGAATAGTATCCTGCCGCGTAACCACCGGCAAAGATGTGCGAAAATGCGCATGAGGTATTGGTTCCGGGATGCACCTGCATTAGAGCAAAGCGCTTGGTTGCCTGCTTTTCAAAAGCATCCACGTCTTCTATTTCGGAAGGATGAGTGGTGTGCCAGGCCATATCCAGCGAGGCATAGCGCAGCTGGTTGATATTGAAGTTTCCGGCATTGAAGTTCTTGGCGGCAATCACTTTATCCAGGAGTTCCTGCGGCAAAGGCTCTCCGGTCTCATAGTGCCTTGCGAAGAGATTGAGCGCTTCTTTTTCCAAAAGCCAGTTTTCCATGATCTGGCTGGGCAACTCCACAAAGTCCCAAAGCACAGAAGTGCCGGATAGCCCGTGATAATAACCATCTGCCAGCAGTGAATGCAAGGCATGACCAAACTCGTGGAAGATCGTGCGCGCTTCATCCAGACGCAAGAGCGAAGGCTGGGTATCCGTGGAAGGAGTGAGGCTGCCCACGATCATCACCTGCGGTCTGCGCATGCCATCGGGATACAGGCCCTGACCCTTGAGTGAGCTTTTCCAGGCTCCACCACGCTTGGTTTCACGCGGGAAGAGATCGATGTAGAGCAAGCCCAGATAGCTGCCATCAGCATCATGAGCTTCCCAGGTAGTCACGTCCGGATGATATACCGGAACATCGTGCACCTGTTTCATGCTGATGCCATAGATCTTTTTGGCCACGGTAAAGAGTCCATCGATCACGTTTTCTACTTTGAACCAGGGACGCAATTCCTCGGGATCATATTGAAAGAGTTTCTCTTTGAGTTTATTGCTATAATAGGTCCAATCCCAAGCCTCAAGGACGTCGATGCCATCCAGTTCTTTGGCAAAAGCGGCCACTTCTCCCACCTCTTTCTGCGCAGCAGGATAGGCTTTTTCATAAACGGTTTCCAGGAAGGCCAGAGCAGTATCCACAGATTCTGCCATGCGATCTTCCAAAACGTATTCGGCATGATTCTGATAGCCCAAAAGCTCCGCGCGTTCCTGCCTCAAAGCCAGAGTGCGCTTGATGTGCTCTTGATTGTCAAATTGATCATTGAAAGCGCGGGAAGCATAGGCCCGATACATTTTTTGGCGTAGCTCGCGATTCTGGCAATAAGTAATGAAGGGACTGAAGCTGGAAGGTTGCAGAGTGAAGACCCAACCACTGTCCTTGCCTTTTTGCTTTGCGGTGAAGGCTGCTGCGTCCAACACGCTTTTTGGCATCCCCTTCAGGTCATCAGAATCGGTGATATGCAGTTCAAAGGAGTTTGTGGCATTTAACACATTATCACTAAACTTGGGCGAGATCTGAGAAAGCTCCATCGCGATCTCGGTGAAACGCTTCTTTTTATCATCGCTCAAGAGCGCGCCACCTCTGATGAAACCCAGATAGCGCCGTTCGATCAGGCGATAGCGCTCAGCAGCTTTGATGGCTTCTTTGTCGTCCATATCAACGGGTAGTTCGGGCTTGGCTTTGCCGGCCACTTCGGCATCATAGACGGCTTTTACACGCTCAAAGATCTTGGGATCTGTCGCGATTTGGGAATTGAACTCAGCCATCATCGGTGAGATTTTTTGAGCCAAAGCTTTGAATTCGGCATCAGAATGCGCGCCCAGCAGGTTAAAATACACCGTGGCAGCATATTCAAGCTCCACTCCTCCGTCTTCCATAGCCATGATGGTGTTCTCAAAAGTGGGAGCTTCAGGATTGTTTTTGAGCTCCTCCATCTCTTTGCGAGCAATGCGAAGCGCTTCTTCAAAAGCCGGCATATAGTGCTCCAGCTTGATCTCATTCCAGGGAATCGCCTTCAGACGATGCGGGTTTTCTTTGCGTAATAAGGGGTTCATTTCCTCTCCTGTTGTGTTAATTTTCCAATGAGGACAAGAACAGCGCAGAGGCAGATTTCGTCAAATCCTTTTGAAAGCCGAAACGCAAAAACCGAAACGCGAGAGCAGAGCTCCGCACTAAAGCTCTGCGAGAATCAGCGCATTTTATCTGCGCAAATCTGCGGGAAACCGATCACTTAGAAAGTGAATTTCACTCCTACCGCGACAGAGCGTTTGGTATCCTTCCACCAATTGATGCCGCCTTCTTTATCCTTGTACTTCTCGGAATACTTGCCGATCAGGAACCATCTGCGTTTCTCGTGCAGACTCATGGTGAAGCTACCGGACATCTGAGCTCTGGGAACCGCCACTTCGCCCAAAGCCAGCTCATCCACTCTGGTCTTGCTATAGGAGAACGCCATATTTTCCAAGCGTTTATACTGGGTATCCACCCACAAGCTGAACCACAAAGACTTAGCCTTTTCCACCTCATCACCATACATATTCTGCCAGGCGATCATGGCCTTCAGGCGTTTACCGATCAGGCCTTCCAGCTTTCCGTAAAAGCCGTATGCCGCACGGTAATCCGGCAAAGTATCTTCCTTCGTGATCAAGACCCATGTGCTGTCCGGAAGCTGAACCAGTTCGCAGCGATCTTCCTCGTAAAAGTTATCAAAATACCCGGGAGTAAAGCTATCCCCATGCATGCGGTATTCCAGATTGATCTTGAGATACTTAAAATCCGCGTACACACCGGGCAGGATGAAACCGGTACCATTATCCAGGATGTGAGCCACTTCCGCGTAGTTGCCCAAAACCACTTTATCCGTATTCAAGATCGGCAGAGTGTAGTCAAAGCTCACAACGCTGATGGGATCAGGATCACCCCGATCGATAGCATGAAAAAGGGAATCACCCAAAGTGTATTTGAGATTGCCCTTTTGATTGCGATCTGAATACCAGGACATCCCCAATTCCAGCTCGTTCAACACTTTAGCCTTGGCATCAGGCAGTGGTTTGAAGTGTCCGCTAAAGGAAAATACGGGCATGCGGATCAGGTCTGAACTGAATACTTCAAATTCCGGTTGCAGTTTGATGGGCGGATTATAGCCCAAAAGCAGGCCATTATTACGTTGATCCGGATAGAAGAGCATATTTGAATAGTTATGCATCACCAGACCATTGCGCACCGAGCGTTTAGGAAATCCCCCAAAGTGACCGTAGTACTGATCTTTCGGCTCCCCATAGCGGACGTAATAGATCTTAGCCAGGTAATCTTCGATGTTGTCCCAATCCCCTTCCTTGATGTGGAAGTTCTTATCAAAGAGAAAATCCAGATCCACGCCCATGCCAAACTTTTTGTAGGCAAACTCCTGAATCAGACGCAATTGATAATATTTCGTGGAATCGATCTCCACCCGTCCGATCATACTTGACACACTGTAGTTTGAGGAAGATCTGACCCGAAAGGGCATTTCCTGAGCAGCGACCATTAGCGGCAACACGAGCAAAATACAAATCAAGAGTTTCTTTAGCATGATGACTCCCCTTAGTCCATTTATGCCAGACTGGGGTGAATAGCTTTTTTTGTCAAGCAATTCGTTTGCCTCAGACCTGATCCGCCGGTTTGTGGACACAAATCCACACTGCCATAACTTAACCGCAAAAGCCCTGTAATTTCACTTGACTGATCCCTACGGCTATATGTGATGAAAGAAAAAACAAAGGAGACGATCATGCTGGTAAGTACTACTCCTATTATTCAGGGCTATAGGGTGGAAAAGTATCTGGATATCGTAACCGGTGAGACGATCATGGGTGCCAATATCCTGCGTGATTTGATGGCTTCGATCACGGATATCGTGGGTGGCCGTAGCGGAGCTTATGAAGAAAAGCTGCATGATGGCCGCAGGGAAGCGATCAATGAAATGAAACAGGCCGCGTTGAAGCTGGGCGGCAATGCCGTGATCGGTGTGGATATCGATTATGAAGTGATCGGCAACAGCATGCTGATGGTGGCCGCATCAGGCACTGCGGTGTTTTTGGTGAAAGAAGAGGGGTAAGCGATTAGGATTCGACACGTCCCCGTGTCGAACTGGAGCGAAGTTAAGTAACAGCAAGCATCTGCGCTGCCTCTCCCCCTTTGCATTCACTTTTGTTAATTCCTTGATTACCCCATAATCGCCTCGTGCCATGAGGAAAACATGGGGTAATCACGGGATAAATATCAGCTGAACCAAAGCGCTCTAAGCAGGGGCAAGCTTACTGCTCCACCCTTGGACTTCGTAGCGAAGCGAAGGAGTTCAAGCAGCAAGCATGCCTTCTCTGTTCACCCTTCACCCTTCACTCCCTCCATTCCCGCTGTTTGAAGTCAATGCCGCCCGAAGATCGATGGCTACTCTGAACTGAGCTGTAGCGTAAAGATTCATCGGCATGTGTGAGCATTTCAAGCGGCATTAACTCCAAAGAGACCACCCTTGGACTCAAGCTACGGCGAGCGCTCCTGCTGTACAGGCGGTCGCGGTACCGCCTAAATTCTCGTGGCTTCGGACAGCTACCTTATGAAAGGGCGCTACGGCGAGCGCCCCTACATTCATGGCGCGTTTGAAAGCGTCACACCGTAGAGGCGACATCTTGTCGCAGATAAACGTCAGGATGACGTTTCCACATTCAAGCGTCTGGAAGACGCTGCTACTTTATTTTTGACACACAGGGCAATAGAAGCTGGAGCGTCCGCCCAGCCGCACATTGGCCAAGGCATGACCCAAAGGGCATTCCTTCTTCTGATACACTCTGAGAAAGTTTTGGAACTCACCGGTTTTATCATCGATGCGGCGATAGTCCGAGATGCTGGTTCCTCCCACCGCGATGGCTTCTGTCAGTACGTCCTGGGTGTGCTTCACGATCAGCGCTGCTTCTTTTTTGCTGATCTTAGCTCCCGGTCTTTGGGGTTCGATCCTGGCGCGAAAGAGCAACTCGCACACGTAGATATTGCCCAATCCGGCCACCAGCGCTTGATCCAAAAGCAGATTCTTGATGGGCGCGGAGCGGTGATGGATGGCAGAATAGAGATAGCTCGCGTTATATTCCACTGAGAGCGGTTCCGGCCCCAATTTGGGGATGAAGCAAGCCAGGTTTTCGGTATCAAGCAGCGTGATTTTGCCAAAAGTGCGAGGGTCGACAAAGCGGATGGCATCGCCAGCACCCAGCAGGATGCGGGCACGTTCATGCTTGTGAATATCCTCCGGATGGGCTTCATAAACCAGCTTTCCGGTCATCCTGAGATGAATGATCAGGCTGATCCCGCTATCCAGATTCAGAATCATGTATTTCCCACGGCGCACTGCTTGCAGCAATTTTGCAGGGAATCCACCTTCAGGCAAATGTGGATCGACGATCAGGGTTCCGGGATAGTAGCCCTCCAGGCCGATGATCTCACGATCTTTCAGGGCGAGGGAAAGTCCGTCCAAAACGGTCTGTACTTCAGGCAATTCCGGCATCTTACTTATTGTCCAGATACTTATGGATTTTGTATGCGGCCAGAGCGCCATCACCCACTGCCGTGGCAACCTGGCGTAAGGACTTGGCCTGAACATCTCCGGCAGCCCACACTCCTTCGATGGATGTGTGATGCTCACGATCGGTGACGATATAGCCTTCTTCCAGCTCCAATTGATCTTTGAAGAGAGCCGTATTGGGATTCGCGCCGATGAAGATGAAGATGCCATCCACCTTGAGTTCGCTCTCTGCTTCCGTCTTTAGATTCTTCAGTTTCAGCTTGCGCTCCTCATCTGTGAAGGCGATCTCGGTCACAGCAGTATCGGTGATGATCTCGATCTTTGGTTCATTCTTCACCCGTTCAATGAGGATGGGGTCTGCTTTAAAGCTATCTCTGCGATGGATGATGTGGATCTTTGCCGCGTATTTGGCAATAAAGAGAGATTCTTCAAAAGCAGAGTTGCCACCGCCTACCACTGCCACGGTTTTATCCGGATAAAAGGGGCCATCACAGGTGGCGCAGTAGGACACGCCGTGTCCCGAAAACTCTTTTTCTCCTGGCACATTGAGCAGTTTTGGCGAAGAACCGGTGGCGATCAAGACCGTTTTGGCCTTCCAGATGCTATGGGGTGTTTGGATTTCCTTGATCTCGCCTTCCAGCTTGACGGATGTGACATCCTCATTGACGATTTCCAGACCGAAAAAGCGGGCTTGAGCCTCCATGTCTTTGGCCAGTTTGGCACCCAGGACGGGCTCCGGAAAGCCGGGATAGTTCTCCACCCATTCGGTGGCTGTGAGTTGTCCTCCGGCCACAGCAGCTTTTTCGATCATCAGGGTTTTTAGCTTGTAACGCGCGGCATAAAGGCCGGCGGAGAGGCCGGCAGGCCCTCCGCCAATGATGATCAGGTCAAAGACCTCACTGCTATCCACAGCGCTTGACAGGCTTACGTTAAAATCAAACATCTTACAGGGCTTCCTTGATTTTGGCGATGATCATGGCTTCCGGAGCGGCACCTTCCTGGTACCACTTTTCGTTGATCGTGGTGCGCGGAACTCCTTGTACGGAATACTTTTGCGCCAAATGCGGGAATTCGGAGATTTCCACCATGTCTGCCTTCACCATATCGCTGTAAAAGGCCATCTGATGCGCCAGGATCACGGCCTGAGGGCAGTAGGGACAGGTGGGCGTAACAAATACTTGCAGATGCACGGGCTTCTTCAGCTCCGCAAGGAACTTTTTGCCTTGATCAGAGATCTTGTGCAGGCCGGTGGAGACCATCAAAATAGCCGAGAGCAGTGAGGAAAACTCATATCCGGCAGGAATTCCGTAGAAACGGATGCCATAGTCCTTTGCACCAAGCACGGCGATGGCCGGGATTTTGTCGATGCCAAGGCTTTTCACAGCCTCTTCGTCGCTTTCAAACTGATGCACTTCCAGCTTCAAAAGAGGATTGGTGGTGATGAGTTCTTCCAAAAGCTGGTGAGTGTCCTTGCAATAGCCGCACTCAAAGGCCTGAGTAAAGAGTTTCAGGGTCACGGGTTGTTTCATGTGTTCGAGGGCTTTCTTCACTTCGCCCAATACTTTATCATCGAGAATAGGCATATTCTCCTCCATGTTTTGTGTTTTGCATAAAAACAATCTAATGAACCTTCGGCACAAGGCAAATCTTTCTTTTCCGAGAGAATAGTTAAGAACAACTCCCCTTGTGCAATAGGGTAAATGCATTATCTTGTATTCATTATGCTATCAACGGCAATGCGACCAAAGAAAAAGGTTGACTTGTACTTTGGAGGTAAAAAATGTGTCTCAATATGTATATATCAAGGCGCAGGCACAGTGCTGTGCTCTGCCCTGTGTGCGTTTCTATCGGAGTTTGGCTCCTCGTTTTCATCTTCACAATGCTGCCCGGCATGCTTCCCGCTCAGACCATGGGAGAAGATTTTAACGCCCTGAAAGTGTGGAGGCTGCCCGAATACGCGGTGATCATGACCGAGCTGAATATTGAGCAAGATATCATGAAGCACAAAGGCGAACCCTTTACGGGATGGGCTTTTGAGCGCTATCCTGAAGGTCAGCTCTTACGCGCCGCACAGTATAGAAATGGTTTGCAACACGGCCCCGGCTACCTCTGGTATCCCGATGGCACCCCACAGATGAGCGCGAGCTATGTTGATGGTGCTTTACACGGGCGTTTCCTGGGCTGGTATGCCAATGGCAAAGTAATATATGATATGTATATTAACCGCGGAGCTTACGCGAGAGACAACCTCAGCGCTGAGGACGACAGCCGGGTAAGCAGCGAAATAGAGACATCAGAAGGTGAAGGAAGAGATAATGAAAACACCCGTGAATAAGCCGATGAGTCCTGATGGATTCGCGCTTATGAAACAAAAAGAACAGAAGATCACGATGATCACTGCCTATGACTACGCAAGCGGTATGGCTGTGGCCAATAGTGAGATAGATTTGATCCTGGTGGGAGACAGCCTGGGCATGGTCGTCCTGGGCTACGACAGCACTCTGAAAGTGACTATGGAAGACATGGTGTCCCACTCCGCAGCGGTCAGACGCGCAGCCCCAAACAAGTTTATCATCACGGATCTACCTTTTATGTCCTACCACCTATCATTAAACGAGACCAAAGCCAACGCCGCCCGTCTGATCATCGACGGAGCGGCAAACGCGGTCAAGCTGGAAGGCGGGTCATTTTCCCGCGTCCAAGCCATCCGTGAGATCGTGGATATCGAGATCCCGGTCTGCGCCCATCTGGGGCTCACTCCCCAATCTGTAATGCGGTTTGGGGGCTATAAAGTACAGGGCAAGAGCGACATCGCTCACGAAGAGATATTGCTGCAAGCATCTGCCATCGAAGAAGCAGGAGCCTTTATGCTCGTTCTGGAAGGCATTCCGGAACTACTGGGCAAGAAGATCAGCGAGATGCTCTCAATCCCCACTATCGGCATTGGTGCCGGCAGATATTGCGATGGCCAGGTACTGGTCTATCACGATATGCTGGGCTACAGCGCCATGCAAGCGAAGTTCGTGAAGAAGTATGCCGATCTGAACCGCAGCATTCCTCAGGCAATCAACGAGTATTGCTCTGAAGTGCGTGAGGGCAGGTTCCCTGCCCCGGAACATATATATTTCCCAATTAGTTAAATAAGGATATTCAGAATATGAAAGACAGAAACGAAAGCATGAGCCCCGACGAGAAATTTAACGCCATAGCCAATTTGAAAGAACAACTGGAAGAGAACTTTGTGGCCTTAGGCGAGCTTTTGAGCGAGATCAAACGCAGCAAGCTCTTCCGTTTCAAGGGCTATGAAAGCTTCAAAGACTTTGTGGAAGCCGAATATCAGCTCTCCGGCACCTTAGCCGGCAAACTGGCTCAGACCTTTGAACTCTTCATTGAAGAGATGGATATAGACGACGTGAGCGTCAAAGAGATCGGTTTCGAACGGCTGCAATTGATCAAACCCTTTGTGCAAAAGGCAAACTGGAATGAACGCGACGAATGGATCAAGAAAGCCGTGGAGACCCCAACCAATGAACTACGCAGTGAAATCAAGGAGATTAAGAAGCAAGAAAAAGCTGAAGAGACTGACCTCAAGAAAGTATTTATCGACCAATACCTGGAAAAAATGATCACGTGGTTCAACTGCCCGAAGGCGGAGCTTAATTTCAAGCTGGCTCTGTTTTTCCAAGATGCCGATCTGGATGAAGTCAAAAAGATCGTAAAAGAGCGGCAACGGGCTTTTGAGCTGGAAACACAAATGGAGGAAAAGCCATGAAGCTTATGAAAATCTTATGGGTGGATGACGAAATAGACCTTTTGAAGCCATTCATCCTCTTCCTGGAAGAACGAAACTATAGTGTAGATACATGCAATAACGGAGAAGACGCCATCGAAAAGGTGGTGGATACCAAATATGACCTGGTAATCATGGACGAGATGATGCCTGGTTTGGACGGCCTCACCACTCTGCAAGAGATCAAACGCATCAACAGCGCCATCCCCATCATCATGGTCACCAAGAGCGAAGAAGAAGGCTTGATGAACAAGGCCATAGCTTCGCAGATCTCAGATTATCTGATCAAACCGATCAACCCCTCGCAGATCATCATGGCCATCAAGAAGATCTTTCAGGCCGATGAGATCAAAGCCAATGAGATCGGTCAGCAATACACCCGCTACATCGCGCAGCTCAATCAACGTCTCTTTTCCAGTCCCGACTGGGATGAATGGGGCGAGATTTATCGCGAGATGGCAAAGTGGGAATTACGCATTGACGAAGTGAATGATGAAGGCCTGCGTCAGACCCACTTCCTGGAAAAACGTAACTGCAATACCGAATTTACGAACTACGTGGAGCGCAATTACAAGGATTGGCTGAAGACGGATGAGCGTCCCAACCTTAGCTTTGACATCATCTCGCAGTATATAGCCCCTCATTTTGAGGAGAATGTGCCGATCTATTTCATCATCATCGATTGCATGCGTCTGGATCAATATCTGGCCATTCAGCCTTACATCCAGGAGCTCTTCGAGGAACAGCTGGATCTGTATTATTCGATCTTGCCCACCGCTACGCCATACTCACGCAATTCCATCTTCAGCGGGCTTTTACCCATTGATATCGCTAAGCGTTTCCCGGAGTATTGGGTGACCTCTTCTGAGATGGACAACAGCCGCAACCGCAATGAACATCAGCTTTTGGATGAGCACATCGGCGAGCTGGGCTACAGCCTTGACCCCACTTCCAAGTATGTGAAGATCTTCAACATGGAAGAAGGCAACTTCGTAATCCGCAAGATCGACACCTGGAACAAGGAAAACCTGATCGTCCTGGTCTATAACTTCCTTGATCTTTTGGCGCATCATCGTTCTCGGGATCAGATATTACAAGAGACCATTCCGCATGAAGAAGGCCTGCGCGCTTTCACCAAGCATTGGTTCCTGCATTCCAGCCTTTATGAGGCTTTGAAGCTGATTGCCAAGCAGGATGCCATCGTGGTGATCTCCACCGATCACGGCTCGATCAAGGTAAATCGTGCCACGCAGGTGATTGGAGATCGGGATACCAGCGTTACCGTGCGTTACAAAGAAGGCAAAAACCTCACCGCCAATGACCGTCACGCCCTTTTCGTGAAAAAGCCTGCGGATTACGGTTTACCGTCAAAGAGCATCGTGGATAACTTCATCTTTGCCAAGGATGATTATTACTTCGTCTATCCGAACTCATATCATCAATATCAGCGTCAATACAATGGCACTTTCCAGCATGGCGGAGTATCGATGGAAGAGATGCTGTTACCGATCGCCACTTGTCGCAGCAAAAAGCGCAGATAGAGGCATAGCATGTTATTATCTGATCTCCTGGATGCCAAGAGTATCTTGCATGAGAGCAGGATTCTCAGCAAAGAGCAGGTTTACCGCTTATTAGTGGATAAGATATGTCATCACCGCAGGTTACCGATCTGTGGTGAGGGCCTGGTATCTTTGATCCTGGAGCGTGATGCCGAGAGCAGCACTGCCTATCCCACCGGGATTGCCATTCCCCACATCCGCATGGAAGGTTTCCGGGACACGGTGGTGGGCATGGCTTTTTTGCAGAATCCCCTGGATTATGATGGCACAAAGGTTCATCTCGTATGTTTGGTGATCACCGACAGGAGTTCATCAAATATCTATTTGAACCTGGTGGCAGCATTGCTCAGGCTTTCCAAGGACATTGGCATCATGCGTGAATTGGCCGAATTGCGGGATGGCTATGCCGTGGTTCAGCGTTTACGCAAGCTGGAGATTCAGATCAAAAAAGAAGTAACCATCGCGGACATCATGGTCTCAGAGCCGATCACCATCTCGTCTGAGGCCAAACTGACGGAATTGGAGAGCATCCTGTGTTCCAGGAATATCTCCTTCATCCCCGTGGTGGACAGCAATAATCGCTATCTGGGGGAGGTGAATATCCTTCGCCTCCTCAAGGTAGGCGTTCCTGATTTTTTGATGATGTTGGACAATGTGAGTTTTCTGCGGTCATACGAGCCTTTGGAAAAGCTCTTTGAGCAGGAGGATTTGCTGACTGTGGGCGAAATCATGAGCCGTGACGAGGACTTTTTGAGCCCGGACACCTCCATCCCCGAGGCTGTGTTTGAGATGATTCAACACCACAAACGCTTTTATTCCGTTGTTGACAGTTCCCACAAGCTGGTGGGGGTAGTTACCGCCAGCGATATCTTCCGCAAAGTAATCAAGGCCTGATAAATGACACTCATGCTTCTCGCTCTCGCCATCTTTGGCGTAACATACCTGCTCATCATCACAGAATGGATCAATAAGATGCTGGCTGCCATGATTGGCGGCTTTGCCATCGTTTTGACCGGTATTGTTCACCAAAAAGTAGCCTTTGCCGCCATCGACTGGAACGTAATCTTCTTCCTGATCGGGATGATGCTGGTGATCTCCGTGATGCGTCAGACCGGCGTTTTCATGTATCTGGCCATCAAAATCGCCAAGATGGCCAAAGGCAAACCCATCCTCATCATGCTGCTGATGTTTCTTTTGACCACCGTGATCTCGGCCTTTATGGGCAGCGTGACCACGATTATGATCCTGATCCCGATCGTGCTCTTGATCGCCAGTGAGCTGAAGATCAGCCCCATCCCCTTCATCATCACCATGATCATCGGCTCAAACGGCGGCGGTGCTGCCACCATGATCGGTGATCCGCCCAATATCCTGATCGGTAGTGCCACCGAGTACAATTTCATCGATTTCATCGTCAATCTCACCCCACCCGTGCTGATGATCACTTTCTTCTCCCTGGGACTGATCTGGCTGCTCTATCACAAAGGCATGAGAGTATCAAACGAAAGCCGGGCTCGCTTGATGAGTTATAACGAAAAAAACCTGATCAAAGACCGCAAGCTGCTGATTATCAGCATAATCGTCCTCATCCTGATGCTGGCAGCGCTATCCCTGCAAGGCGTCCTGCATATCGAAACCGCCACCATCGCCATGACCGCCGGACTCTTCCTCCTGGTCATTTCAGACCGGAAAAAGGTGGAACACATCCTGGCCAATGATATCGATTGGGTAACCATCTTCTTCTTCATGGGACTCTTCATGATCGTGGAATCCCTGGTGGAAACAGGCTTTATCAATCTGATCGCCACCGGAATCATGAATATCACCCACGGCGAACCCAAATCCACCTCGATGGTTATCCTCTGGGTCTCCGGAGTCTTTAGCGCTATCATCGATAACGTGCCCTTCGTTGCCGCGATGATCCCCGTCCTGGAACGCCTGGGCATCCTGATCAACAACCCCGACTCCATGCACCCCATCTGGTGGTCCCTCGCTTTAGGAACCTGCCTGGGCGGAAACGGAACCATGATCGGAGCCAGCGCCAATATCGTGGCCATCGGCATCGCCAACCGTAACGGCTTCCACATCTCCTTCAAAGAATATAGCAAGATCGGAGCCCTCTTCACCCTGCTGGCCATCATCATCAGCACGGGATATATCCTGCTGCGCTATTTCGGATAGGATTGTACAGGTGCCCGCTGTAGCGCTTTTATCTTTGTGAGAGAAATCTGATCCATTTAGTCGTCAGGATCTACATGAGGTTTTGAGGTTTTGGCGTTTTCTGGCCTCAGAAGATGCCGATCGAGGATTTCGCTCAACAGCGCAGCATAAACCAAAAAATGTCAGGCAGCCTGGACTCAAAGGTATCAACAATAAAAGCCCCGAATCATCGGGGCTCGAGTGTGCTGTATGGGGTACTGGAGGTCTATTTTTGCAAACACATTTTCTTGCTTATGGTCCTTTTGCCATCATTCAGGCGCAGGAAGTAAATTCCTGAAGATACAGGCTGTTCTTTGTCATCCTTGCCATTCCAGACAATGGTGTGATTACCCGCTGTCAAATTGCCTTCAAGCATGTTTTTCACCAGCTGCCCTTTCAGGTTGAAGATCTGGAGCTTCACTTGGGCAGCTTCACGCAGGCTGAAGCTGATCCGTGTGTCCGGATTGAAGGGATTGGGATGGTTGCTCAAAGTCAGAAGAGGGCTGCCCAACACTTGATCCTGATTTGAAACAGGCTCAACAGTCACAGTGTTGCTCGGTTCCGCGTCACCCGTATCATAGGATGCGATGATGTAATAATTCCTCAGTTCGTTGCTGCTCGCTGGCTCTTGATAATACTGATCATATTCGCTTTCCATAGATACCAGTTCTCCATTACAGATTACCTTATATCCCGTTAAGACCGGATACAGATCACGCACGACAGGAACGATGGTCTCGTTTTCCTTCATCTTTAGCTTCAGCTTCCAGTTTTGGCTGATTCCATATTCACTATCCAGGTCGCTCATATTGCCATCGATCATGATGCCATTCGCCCCATCAATCGGGGTGGTGGAGTTATCCAACATCAATCCCCCTGCGGTCTCAAGCTCAAAACGATATGAGGCTTGAATCATCTCCACATGGATACTGTAACTGGGAACAAAGTTCCACTCATTGGGAATAGGATTATCCAGGGTGTATTGGTCACAAAGAAACTCCTCTTCAGGATTGCTGCAGTTATACATTCTCACAGTCACGGGATCGTCTGTAGTGGGAATAAAAGCCAGGCCCACGCTGCTGTGATCGATGGCTTGCATCATCTGCCCGGGAGCAAACCTCACTCCGGCAATGAAGCTGTGACCTGGAGCAAAAGCTATGGACTTGCCGGGCGCGTCTTTACCCAGGATCAGATATGAATCATCAGGGCGTTGCCATTGCAGCTTCACCAGGTTGGCTTCGATGGAAGCATTCAGAGCTGTAACGGGATGATATACCGCCGGACCCGCCACCACCGAGACCATCGGTGTATCGGCAACCCCATCGGCATAGACCGCCGTCACCAGATAATCGTAAACAAGTCCCATCTCCATTCCTGTGTCCAGGTAATCTGTTTCCTGGATCAAGAAGTCATACTCCAGATATTCTCCATTGCCACTGCGGCTGATACGGTAACCCCAAAAAGCCCGATCAGGCCAGATTGGAGCTTCCCAGCTTAGAGAGACCCCTTCTTCACAGCCCATGGCTACCAGGTTTTGTGGAGCCATCAGATAGCGATATGGGTAGATCGAGCTATAGGAACTGCTGCCATCCTGATAATCTGCTCTTAACTGATACTCTACAATGCTGTCATTCGCAAGAACGAAATCTTGAAAATAGCATTCCAGCATTTCTTGCTCGAGATCCGGATTGGTGTAGCTGAAGACTTCCAGACCATCCCGCAGCAAACTAAGGCTGCTTACGCCACCATTCATCTTGTAAGCAAGCATATTGACGATGGCATGCTGTTCTTCATCGGGACTGTGACTGAGAAACACTGAGTTGATCACCACCGGGCTGGCGCTCACCCGTACACTGTTGCTGATATTGCTCTCACCGGAGCTGTAAACCGCTGTGGCATAATAGATATGTTCTCCCCAGCTGAGATCGTTATCATAGTAATAAGTACCGATCAAGGGACTGTCATTCAGCTTTTGATGGTCGCGATATAAATTGTAGCCAAGGACATTGCGTCCATCCCAAGGCTCATATTCATTAGCCAGCAGGCGGATCATGGCGGCTTCTCCATCAGCGATCTCCCAATCATTCTCGCTATCGAAGCTGTAATACGATCTGCTATCATCCGTCACGGTGTTGCCAATGCTGTAAAGATCTCCATTGCGGAACTTTACGCCTAAGTAGAAGGCTGTCTCAGGCTCCACAAAGAAGGGCAGAGGAAATTGCTGCCACTGTGGATATCCCGCAACTTCAGGAATAAATTCAAACACCTGAGGAGCGCTAAAGACGGGATTATTCAGATCCGGCTGACCATTATTCTCATAAAATGCCACAATCTCCACCTCAGTGGGCATCATGCTCTTCAGCGCCATTTTGACCGCGCCGATATTGAGCTCCCAATCCCGTTCAAACTTCACAACCAGGTATTCACATTCATTGATCATAAACGGATTGTAGAAGTATTCCACCGGTGGGGTATCATAGGCTAATTCGATGGCTCCATCACCGGGAAACTCATGCACCGCGTTCCAGGATAGCCCGCAAGCAACGCCCATATTGGAGTAATACATATTGGCATTGAGCGCGTAAGGGTCCATGATCTGGCCATCTTCAGCCACCATACTGAAATCCGCAACTGCGCTGGCACCGGAGCTTAGCCCCGTCAACTCTACGGAAGCATTGTTGTAGCTAAAGGCCTTAGCACTGACTGTAAGCTGAGCAGAAGGCTGCACCTGCAAAGTGTAGGAACCTGAGAAACCGGTGCGAGCGAAGTTCTGCCCATCCGTTACCAAGACATCCGCCAAACCTTGAAAGGAGTTATCGCATACCAGACCGGTGATAGTAGCAGGCACCTGATAGTTCTGATCCTTGAGCAAGATGTCGTCAATCCGCCAAAACAGGATGTTTGCAGTGTTCTCGCCATAAGCCCGGAAACGGAAGCGGAAACTGCTGCCACTCACCGGAACCGGGAAGTCATAGCTATATGAATCCAGAGGATCCATAATATCACCAGTACTAACCTGAATGTTATACATTGATGTCCATGGAGCATCATCAATGCTGTATTCCACTGCCATGTATTCACTTTCAATGGGCTCCAGGCTGATGCCCTTGAGCTTGAAATCCAAACTCATGCTGCTTACACCGTCCAGATCAAAAGTTCTGGATAGCAGAGCGGAGTCATAGTTCTCCACTTCCGGAAATCCCGCAAAGCGAAGGTGGTATCCTCCCACATTCATTATCTGCCAGTTGCCGCAGGAAGAATCTTTGCTCCAGGCATTGGCAGAAAATGAGCCCGCGTCCCATCCCTCATGCAGATAAACTGCATGAAGGATAGAGCAAAGGCAGAAGGCTATTGTCAATATCTTACGTATCATTTGTGCTCCTATTTCATCAGGGTCATTTTGTGACTTAGTGAGAGTCCCTCACCGCTCACACGAACGAAGTAAATGCCACTGCCGCAAGGCTTCCCGTCTTCACTTTTGCCGTCCCAGCTAAGCCTGTGATTGCCTTCGGAATAAGTGGACTTGGGATATGACTTCACCAATTGCCCTTTCAGATTGTAAATCCCGATTTCGGCTGCCATGGATTTTGGCAGATCAAAACTGATCACAGTCTTCGGATTAAAGGGATTCGGATAATTTGTAACCAGACTTGCCGGCTGGGGCAGAGCGGGATCATCCGCGGAAGCAGTATTGTAATTCATGCTGTACAGGCCGTTGTTGTGCGGATGAATCCACAGAGTTCCGTTTTGATCCGAACTCACATTGTGAATCGTATTCGAAGGCAAAGGGCTGTTGCCGCGCGTGTAAGCGCTCACATTCCCATCCGCATAATGCAGCAGACCATCGGCCAGGCTGGCCAGCCAGATATCACCATGCTCATCCACCGCGATATCCTGAATATACAGGCCAGCAAAATCCTGAATCTCAGTGATCTCAGAATCCTGATAACGCGCCAGGCCGGACTCGGTTCCGATCAACAAGCTGCCATCAGAATCCCAGGCCAGAGTGTTCACCTGCCAAGCCGGAAGATTCGAATTCAGAGGATAGAAATGCTCCCAGATATAGTTCTCCGGATCAGTGGTATCAATTCTGAACAAGCCGTTGACATTCGCTACCCACACCACAGGTTCGTCGTGCGAGGCCAGAATATCCATAATCACCACGGACATATTGCTGACGTTGCTATTATCGTAGATGGCCCACTGGCTGCCATCATAGATAGCCAGACCATTGGTGGCGGTGCCTGCCCAGATGTAGCCATTGTAGTCTTCCTGGGCCAGTTTGGCGTAGATGAAGGGGTAACCGGTAGACTCATTATCATATTTGATCCAACCGGTCTCTGTTTGGCGGCAAACTGAGCCATACATGTCGAAGAGATTGGCCGCGTCGGAATTGGCATCCCCGGTGGCGATCAGCAGATTCCCCTGCATATCCCAGGCGACATCATTGACCACATAGTTCTGATAGTCATAGTAGTTATAGCTTTGCCACTGTGTTTGATCCCAGCGCAAAAGCGAGGATGCCAGGGGAACATCCCCCCACACATACCAGCCGGTGCCAAAGTAGCTGTTGCCATTGCCATCCGAATCCATACACCAAAAGCTGTTCAAGCCCTTGATGGGACTATTGGGATCCAGATCAGGATAGATGTAGCTTTCATTTTCGTAGGCTACCAGATAGTCGTCATACAGGGCAACCCACAATCTGCCGGTGCTGTCGATCCAGATGTTTTGGATAAAGTGTCCGTTCACGATCTCCTGCGGATCGGGTAAGGTCTCCCAATTCGCGCCATCGAATCTGTAAACACGGCTCGTGATCCCATTTACGTATATCCTGCTTGAGCTATCTATGCTGACATCCCAATACATGGCATCGAAGGGAGCGGCATAGCGGGTGAAACTGCTTCCGTCATATTTGTACAGCGCTGTGTCTACAGAACCGGATAACGCGAACCAGAGATTCCCCTGACCGTCTTCCACGATGTTCTTGATTGACCAATCCTTGAGCGGCTCAGTGGGGTCGTCAGCAATCTGAGTGTTGTACACTTGCCAATCATAACCCTGAATGCTCATCAAGCCACCACCAACGTAGGGATCAGGATCCACATCTCCGGTAAGACTCACCCAAAGCTTGCCATTAGCTGCCAGATGAAAGGACATAACAGTGTTTGAAGGCATGATAGAATTGTCTTTGTTGAAATACTGCCATTCCCCGATGCCGGGATCATACATGGACATCCCGCCTTCGGAATAGCCGTTCATGGCATAACCGATCCATATTCTGCCTTCGCCATCTTCACCTAAACACATGATATTGTTTGAATGAAACGGCGCGTTTTCATAGTTCAGAACTGTCCAGCTGCCATCCGTGTGCAGGATGCTGATGCCGCCACAGCTGGGATCATCGCTTGCCAATACAGTGTGCGCAAACCAGTAGTCTCCGGATGAATGCAAGATCATATCGGTCACATAGTTCGAGTTGATTCCGCTGTTTGCCGTATTAATCAGTTTGGTGATTCCGGTCGCGCGATTGTGTTTCAGAACTCCCATGGGACTGGCAAACCAGATCAGGTCGCCATCTTCCACCATCGCTGAGAAATTATAGGGATTCAGGTAGCCCTGCCAATCTGAAGCAGCTGCATTGGCGGCTGCAAATTCTCGGGTTTGGTTAGCAAGGTAATCAAGCGCAAAATCATGCTTGTGGCCGGCATCGGGCAATCTATGGTAAGACGCGAACAAACTCCCGGCAATGCATGCCACCAACATAATTAAGAGTAAACGACGGGCACGAATGAAGGATTTCTTATAGCGAGACATGTTTCCTCCTTGTATCGCTTTGAATAGTTTCCAGTATATCGCTGAGGATAAATGGTTTTTCTCTGATTGTGAGATACTCATTCTTTTGTTGATTTCCCCCCAGCTCGAGGATGGGGAAATCTGTGTAAACCAGGATTTTAACCCGGTCTGTAAGTCCTTGAATCCCCGCGATCAACCATTTGCATAGGGCGGGATCCATATCATAATCAATGATCACGGCTTCCAACGCGGCCGGATTCTCCATAATCGCGGCGCTTGACTCGCTGATTTTTCCATAGAAACTGGCAATGACTCCTGCTCGGCCAAAGAGTCTTTGCAAGCTTTGTCGAATCAGATCATCCTGTACTATTACGGCTACCATTTTTCATTCTCCTTTGCCCTTGATATGTCCAATTCTTGTGCCAATCGCGCCAGAGTCGGGATCAATCTGGTAAGTAGTGTAAATTCAGATAGTTACGCCATACTATATCGATCAGGATACAAATCCATTTCGGATACATTGTCATTTCCTGATCATCCAATATTGATATATGCATGGATATGTGTCACTAAATAACCGCTGCCCTCCTCATGCCCTGCCTATTGAGATACGGTCATGATACGGTCATGATACGGTGATTTTCATGAGCGTATCATCACCGTATCATCACGGTATATCGATAAGGATAAGGCAGCCACGGATCGCAGGATTGTCCTCAAAACAGATTTTGCTGGACAAGCTGAGCCGCTCAGGATAATTATCCTCAGGACTTATGATGAAAGATATTGCGCAATTGAAGGAAGAGTTAAAAGAGAGCACTGATCCGCATCAGCGTTCTGCCCTGCTATTAGAGCTTGCAGCCGAAGCTTGGAAGACCGGGGATTACGTCTCGGGCAAGACCTATGCCGAAGCAGCCCTTGAGCTGGGAATGAACCTGGGTGAAGAGAGTTCTCAGGCTGAGGCTTTGCACCTCATCGGCACCTTTTACGCCTATCTGGATGACTATGATGCGGCTTTGGAGTATTATCTGCGAGCGCAGCATCTGAATCACCTGTTGGGAAACACGCGATGGGAAGCTGAGGCCTATAACAGCATGGGCGACATCTTTATCCAGCTGTCAAACATCCCCAAGGCAACCGAGTGTTTTGAAAAATCATGTGAGCTAAATCCCGGCTATGAGCGCAGCGTGAACAATCTGGGTTATCTGCGCATGCTGAAAGGTGAACTGGACGACGCAATCGCGTATTACCGCAAGGCTATCTCCATCGCCAAGGGTAATGGTAACATCCGTAGCATGATCATCAGCCATGTGAATATCTGTGATGTCTTATGCAAGCAAAAGAACCCTGAAGCAGCCCTGGCGGAGATCACCGAAGCCTCTACCCTGCTGAGTTCCGGCCCCGTGGATACTCCCAAAGAATTGACCTGCGCCCTGAAGCTGAACCAGGCACTGGCAACCAAGCTTCTGGGAGAGCAGGATCAAGCTTTGCAGTTGCTACTGGACGCAAAGAATCAGGCCGAGCAGAATCAGTTGCAGAATTATCTACTGAAAAGTCACGCGCTCCTGGCAGAATTTTACGCAGAGAAGGAGCAATGGGAAGCCGCCTATAAATCTCAATTCGAATTCAGCAAGCTGCATGGCCGCATCATCAGCGCTGAGACGATCAAAAAAGCAAGTAGCATCCAAAGCTATTACGCGCGAGAAAACCGCCATCTCATCTCCATGAACCTCTCAGAGCGTTCTGCCCGTCTGGCCACTTTGGGCATCCTGTCATCCGGCATCACGCACGAGCTGAATCAACCGCTTTCCGCGATCAGGATCTCCACCGAAAGCATTCTCTATTGGCTCAAACGCGAAGAGATCACTTTGCCGATGAACTTCAATCAGGAACTGGCTCACATCATGGAAGGAGTGAAGCGCATCGAGATCTTTCTGAAGCAGATCCGTCAGTTTTGGAACTCCGGAAAAGTGGCCGAGATCAAGCTCTGCGATTTGGCGGAGACCATCGAGCAATCCCTGAGCCTACTCAATCGCAGAATCTTTGCTGGAGGAATCGAGCTTATCTGTCAAAACCCAGACTGCCTTCCCCCTCTGAAAGCCGCGCCTACGCATTTGCAACAGATCATCATCAACCTCCTGGCATATTGCGTGAGCGTGTTGGAAAGCTGCCCCAGAAAGCACAAGATGCTGCGGATCGAATCTTGCAGTGAGGAAGGCAAGCTCTGCCTGGACATTATGCAAAATGGCACTGAGCTTACGCGTGAGATGATCCATCAACTCTATAATCCCCTTTCCGGAGACAGCCAAAATGCTGCTTCGGAGATGGGCATGGCCATCGTGAAATATCTCTGTGATCATTATGGTTACAGGCTAAAGATCCATAAAAAAGAAGATGCCTGGGGCTTCCGCCTGCGCTTTGGTGACACTCAATGAACATCCTGGTAGTAGAGAGCGATTCGCTTTTTTCTGAAGCAGTGCAAAACTTTTTGAGCATTCAATTGGGGCACAACTGCCAGGCTTGTAACAGCATTGAAGCTGCTCTGGAACTGCTGCGGGCAGATCTGCCGGATCTGATCATCAGCGAATTGATGATGCCCGGCCTGGATAGTTTTGACCTCATGGATCACCTAAAGCAACGCGGCTATAGTGGTATGTTGATCGTGCTTTGTGGAGAATCCGATGCTGAAGCTCAAGTCAAAGCCCTGGACTATGGAGCAGATGAAGTATTACCCAAACCGCTGTCGCTGGAGCTCCTAGCCACCAAGATTAAACACCTTGCGGCGATCTTGCAAGATAAGCGGGAATTGAGCCTGTTGAAACAGGATTTTGAGGGCGCGCTGCAAACCAGGCTGGAAGAGCTGCAAAAGGAACTGGCCGCGATGCAAAGCGAGTATCGGCAAGAACTTGGTATCAGTGGAATGGGCGTCTATTGTGAGCCAATGCGCCAGATCACCCGGCTTTGCCTGAGAATCCACAAAGATCGCGATCTGCCTGTCCTGATCACCGGCGAAACCGGAACCGGCAAGGAACTCATTGCCAGGCTTATTCATTTTGGGGATCAGCCGGCAAAGCGTCCTTTTATCACCCTCAACTGCTCGGCCATTCCTCCCACGCTGTTTGAAAGCGAACTCTTTGGCTATGAGCGGGGAGCCTTCACCGGCAGCAATCGGGAAGGGAAGATCGGCAAACTGGAAATGGCCAATGGTGGAACCTTGCTATTGGACGAAATCGGTGATCTGCCGCTGGATATGCAGCCCAAGCTCTTACGCGTGATTCAGGAACGCGAGATGTATCGGGTAGGCGGCACCAAAAGCATCGCCTTGGATATCCGCTTTCTCTTTGCCACACATCACGATTTGCAAAGTCTGGTGGCTGAACAGAGCTTTCGTAGCGATCTGTACTATCGCATCTCCACCGTTTTAATCAAAATACCCTCTCTGCGCGAGAGACGAGACGAGATTATTCCTTTGGCCCAGCTTTTTCTCAAACAGATCTCGCTGAAAAAGCAGCAGCCTTTGAAGTTTCTCACCGACGAAACTGCGCGTCTGTTGCGGGAGTATTCCTGGCCGGGAAATGTGCGCGAGTTGCAAGGCGCCATGGAGCGCGCATATCTGATCTCGGATGAGATTGAGATTGCTCCGGATTACTTCGCCTTTCTATTGCCCAATAGCCCCATCAACTTCGATGCCCTGGGCAAAAGGCAGCTCTTTGTGGATTTTCCCCTCCGGGATTTCAGTCTGCGTCAGGCATTAGCGAACATCATTCACAAAGCGCTGGCTTTGCACAACTACAACAAAAGTCAAACCGCCCGGTATCTGGGCATCTCGGTAAACCGCTTGAAACGCTATCTGGATTAGGTTGCAGGTGGCAGGTGGCAGGGTTGCTATCCAGAGCTTTGCGTGTCTCTGAAGCTAAATACTCCTCAATCCGGCAGTTTGTCCCAGCGGCCTTCATAGGAAAGCCAGCTTCCGTCTTTTTTGATCAGAGTAATGCTTCTGATGGCATGAGAGCTGTCCTGGCTCACCATATCTTGCCAGGTATCCAATACCCGATAGTTCATGGTCTGCGTGGGGCTGGGCGCGTATCCAAAGAACAGATAAGAACGTTCACGCACCCGATCCAAAAGCCTTAAACTGTTTTCCTGATCGTGATTGCCCAGGATGATCAAGCTTGCTGTTTCCAGGGTCTCGGGATCAAAGAGAGCCAGGATCTCGGGATCCGCAGGCTGCCAGGTGCGAGGATAGTTTTTGGCCACGATCTTGAGCTCAGAACTGCCGTCCCAGGCTTGAATGGGCAGTACTTGCACCGCGGTCTGACTATCCGATATCCGATAGCCAAATTGCAGATATGCATCCTGATCCTTGATCAGTGCTTGATAGCGACCATTGCCCAGGTATTCAAAGCGGTTAGTGAGACTGTAAAACTGCCCCTTCACCAGGCGGGTGAGACTGATCTGTTCATCAGCAATCTTGAGCGGAAGACCGGCTTCATCAGTGATGCTGAGTTTCAGGCTTTGACCGGCAGCTTCGGTTTCGGCTTCGGGAAAACGGCGCTTGATCGCGTCGTAATAGTGCCAGTCATGATCGAGATAGACCAGGATGTTATCCGGCACTCTGGTGTATTCTGCGGCAATGCCATTGGCTCTGAGCGCGGAGATCGTCAGCATGCGGAATTGGTAATTGGTGAGGTGCTTCTGCCCCACTGCCACATCCAGACGCAGTAAGCCTTGCAGGGCTTTGGCGGGATCAATCTTATGGCGTTTGTGCAGGCGTTTGATGATGCCTGCCAGTTTCGCGTGGTCGTCTTTGCCCTTGCGGATCAAGCTTTTGGGATATAGCTGCCAGCTTCCTTTGAGCTTGAAAGGCCGGCTGAGCTCTTCATAAAACATGGTGGGATAATAGACCTGAGCGGGGTAATCCGCATCCCGAGGATAGGCAAGAAATTGATTGTAACAAGCTTCCAGTTGCGTATGATCAGCCTGCCAGAGGAACTTCGGATCGTAAGAGAGCAGGAAATCCATGAAGTCCTGACTTGGTGTCCCCACCCTGGCGATGAACTTTTGCAGCTCAGGATAGTTTCCCCGGCTTTGGATCATGAGTTCGGTGAGCAGACTGTCAGAGGGCTGAACGGTAGATGCTTCATCCTGAAGCATGGTGGTAGATGCTTCATCCTGAAGCAGGGTGGTAGATGCTTCATCCTGAAGCAGGGTGGTAGATACAGCAGCAGTCCAGGCATCCACCTGAGCTTGCCAGAGTTGCTTGCGATGGTTGATGTCTTCCGCATAAGATTGTGGAGCCTGTTGCCAGTCCATAGCATTAGCAGGATAGTGCAGCACTGCATTCTGGGCACTTAGGCTCGCACTGCTGAGTCTCAGGCTCAACTCTTCAGTTTCACTTTCGGAGGAAGGCAGCAAGGCCAGAGCTTGTTTGCCATCCTTATACGCGCTCAGATAGAAGGCTCCGCGTCCCGCGCTGAAGCGAAAACTGCCATCTTCCCTGGTCTTCATACTGCTAAGGGTTCGCAGCGCGCCCCAATTGAAGACCATTACCGAGATCAGGGCATCAGCAGCGGGCTCTCCGGCTTCATCCAACACTCGCACTTCTATATTGCGCGTGCGTTCTTTGGCATAGTTACGGGTGGAATTGATCACCACCTCATAATCCCCTTCGAATAGCACTTCGTCTTCGTTTGTGGGCATGCTGCCATCGGCCAGGATCAGCACAGTTTTGTCGATGAGACCGCTGAACCAGGTTTGATTCGGGAAATAAGCGGCATCCATATCTCCGGTATAGGCCCACTGATCATCCAGATAGACCTCGGCCCAGGCATGGTTGTTATCGATATGAGCCCACCAGGGAGTGCTGGCAGGACGGGATGGAATGCCCACCACGCGGGCCGCTGCTACAAAGAGAATCTGCATCTCTTCACAGCGTCCCAATAGAGACTTTTGCGTGATATCAAGCGGGTTCATATCACGTCCGCTGGTCTGTTGGAACTTCAGCTTTTCCACGCACCAGCTCGCGGTTGCGCGGTAGCGATCAAGGATATCCGGATTGCGCTCCAAAACCTCTCTGAGCCCATCATCCAGCATTGCCTTGCGATATGCCGAGATGCGTTCATCGGAAACAGTTTGTTTTGCCACGTAGGAGAGGAAGAACTCGGGATCGTAGCGTAAGCCTTCTTTATCTAGTAGCTTCTGCAACTCTATGTAGTTCGAAAGCAGATCATCAGGCTCAGCCTGGGCAAGATTGGCGTTGCTTTCATAAGCGATCAGATAGGCCATCAGGATGTCGTCATGCTGCTTCAATAGCTTATTGTAGGCCCGGCCTTGAGCGGAAGGCAGTACATGGATATTGGCTTTGGCTTTGGACATCAGCCTGTCATACAGTTCGGGATTACCCTCTCTGCTCAGAGCATCAGGCAAGCCGGCACAGAGGGATAGTGTTATCAGCAGCAAGGTCAGGATCAGGGCTACGCGCTTCATATTGTCTCCTTTGTGGATAGATGCGAAAAAGCCGCCTCTTAGTGAGGCGGCTACAGCTTTCTACTAATATGGTTTAGTGTCTTTGAAATCTGTTACGATTGAACTCAGCCTTTTTGGCTTTGCGACATTCAGGACAGCGTTGGGGCTCGTTTTGAAGTCCCTTCTCTCTGTAGAATTCCTGTTCACCATCGGTGAAAGCGAATTCCTTTTGGCAGTCTCTGCAGATAATAGTTTTGTCGGCCATGTCGGTCTCCTATGTTTTTTTCGGGATCGAACATTCTTGGGCTTTCCCGAAAACACAAGGAATGGGCGCATGGGAATGTTGAATCGCATCTGATTTTTACTCTGTTTAAATACTCACTTTTCTGTCAACACATTTTTTCTAAAATGAGGTTTTATCCACGAAATTGAAGCTGTCTATCAGCATTGTGGGCACGTTTATCGAAGGTGATGATAGCTTGTTTGCCCCCAGTGCCAGTATCCTGCGGGTCATATCGTGGGGGATTTCATTGAACCTCAGATTGTTTACCGCATGGCGTACTTGACCATCCTCAAAATACAGAACTCCGTCGCGCGTCATTCCGGTCAATTCCCCGGTTTTCATGTCCACATGGCGAATATACCAGAAGCGATTGATGATCAGTCCGCGAGGAACCATCTTCATCATTTCGTCTTCGCTCGTGTCTCCGCCCGGAATATAGATATTATACATGCTTTGCGCTTCGGTTTTCACTTCTTTGGCCCAATGACGGTTCGTCGGCATAGCCTTGAGGATGCCATTTTCGATCCAGCTAATCTCTTTGGCGACAACGCCTTCATAGTCATAAGGACCGGCCAGCATCTCAGGGCGTTTGAGAGTGGAATACATGCTGAACTTCTCGCCGAAGAATTGCTGATCCAGCTTTCCGGTGAAGGGAGTAAGCCCTTCATCCGATTGGCGGCGATTCATTGCCCAGCCCAGGAACCAGAGCAATTCCTGCAAAGCTTCCGGACGCAGGATCACCGCGATCTTCTGGGGATCAAAGCCTTGCATGGTGCTCAGCGCTTCTGCCTGAGCGGCCAGACGACCAAACTCCTCGTCCAGATTGAAGGGTGTAAAGTCCTTGTGTTCAAAGCTCACCTTGGTTTCCACTTCGTCTTTCTTCAGGGTCATGGAGTGGCCAAAGCTACTGCTGCAATCCTCAGCCCGAAAGCCGTTTTTGGTAAACATGCTGCTGCTTTCGATGTGACGCTCGCACATACCGGAGACCGTCGCACCCAGAGCAAGTGCTTTATCAATGCTCTTTTGCACGATGTCCACCATTGCTTCAGGCTTTAGCGCGCGGGTAGCTTCGCTGCAGTTTTGCACTTTAGGAATCTCCTGCATAGCGGCACTGGCCATATGTTCAGGGTCTTCCGGGGCCATTTTGGCGATGGCTTCAGCGGTTTTCACCAGGAAGTCCAGGCTTTCCTCAGTAGCCTGATTTACTCTGCAAGAGCCGCTTTTGGTGCCAAAGCTGACCCTGAGGCTGATGTTCACCATGGGTCCCGCGATATGTTGGGTAATACTGTTTTGGGCAAAGCGGGTTTCGTGGCTCTCGTTGATATCGGTATATAGCGCGTAATCATCTGCCGTGCAGTGTTTTTTGACGTATTGTTCGATTTGTTCGATGGTCATTGGGAACCTCCCACTCTGATGTTTCTGAAGCGTGCCGGAGCCGAGCCATGCGTCATGCGGGCTGTTTGCGAAGGCTGACCTTTGCCGCAATTCACCACACCGAAAGGACGCCAGAAACGTTCGTCGCAGATCGCATCACAGCTGTTCCAGAATTCGGGATTACAGGATTTGTAGAGCACTTTCTTTAGCGGACGGTGCAGCTTACCATTCTTGATCTCCCAGAAGAAATCACCGCCAAACTGGAAGTTCACGCGATGCTGGTCGATCGAAAAGCTGCCTCGACCCTGGATATACACGCCATCTTCCGTATCGGCAATCAATTCGCCGGGAGTCAATGGCTTTGTTCCGGGCAAGAGATAGAGATTTGGGATGCGATTGATGGGTTGATCATAGTAGTATGTGGCACGGTTGCAACCGCGAGAATAGTTCAAACCTATCTCCATGGCGGTGTCGCGAGTGCTGCCATATTCGTTCAGGATACCGTCTTTGATGATGTGCCACTTCTGTCCCGGCACGCCATCATCGTCAAAGCCAAGCGTCGCAAGGCCTTCGGCCAGAGTATTGTCTCCCACGAAGTTCACGATATCACTACCGTATTGATAGTTTTTCAGCTTTTCCGGGGTAGCAAAAGAGATGCCGGCATAGTCCGCTTCCCAGCCCAAAACGCGATCAAGCTCGGTGGGATGGCCTACGGATTCGTGCATAGTGAGCCCCAGATGATTGGGATCCAGGATCAAGCTGCGCCGCTGTTCCGGCCCCAGATTATCCGCTTTCACTTTGATCAAAGCTTCTTCGGCAATCTGCTTGGCTTTTTCGATCAGATCCAGGCTCAAGACCCATTCCCAACCCACGGCGCGTCCACCTTCATCAAAGGTGCGGGATTGACTGTCCGTATCGGTGACCGCTGTGGCTGTAATCATGGGATCAATGAACTGATAGGTGATGTCCAATCTGGTGCCCAGCGTGGAGGCAAAGAGCTTCTCATCCTTGTGCATGATCAGATAAAAGCTCGCTCTGCGGATGCCTTCAAAGGCCATCATCGTGCGGTTCACTTCCATCATCAGATCCACCTTTTCCGAGAGCGGAACATCAAAGGGATCGATCTGGACGGGAGTCTTGTATGTGGCGATATAGCTGCGTTCCGGAGCCAGGCGCAGCTTCTTTTTCCGGTTGACCGTGGCCGAGAGTTCCGCGATCTTGACGGCGCGTTCCACCGTGGCCAGCACCGCTTCATCGCTGAACACATTGTTATGGGCAAAACCCCAGGCTCCATCTTTGAAGACGCGGATACCATAGCCATTGATGATGCCGGTATTGACGTGTTTGAGGCTTAGATTTTGCAGGTAAATCACCTCATCAGTGGTTTTTTGAATGCGGATATCGGCATATTCAGCACCGAGACTGGTGGCCGCATTCATGGCGAGATCGAGATATTTCATATCTCCTCCAGATTGTGGTTTTAAAAGCAATTCCCTTATCAATGCAGTTAGGATTGAAGTGATTTATTCGTCAAGGTTTTTCGTGGTCAGTCGCTATTTGATAACAGACTTGATCCTGCTTCATTCGGCTTTTCCTTGCTCCTGGTTTACCTCATAATCTCCTCTTGGCATGAAGGAATTATGAGGTGTTCAGGAACTAAAACCAAAGCGAAGCACTGACCACTAAGCACTCAGTACCTTGAGAGTAGTTTTAAAATGCAGCTTTGCTACTTGCCCCAAGCGTTCTGCTCCATACTTCTTTACGAAGGCTTTTGCGACGGGGATCACGCCATGCGCAGCCCCGAGGGGAAATGTCATGTTAAATTGCCTATCCATGCTTTTACGGATTTCCAGGAACTGATAACGGGCCAGAATGGAGGCTGCGGCAACCGCGGGATCGCGCTCCGCTCCGGTGCGTTCCACCACATTGAGGCTTTTGTCCTTGGCGCAGAGACGGGCTTTCACCTTTTGGGCTTTGGAAAACTGGTCGATGAGGATGCCCTCGCAATCGGGACAATTGCTCCTCAGTTCGGTGATAGCCTTGGCATGCGCCCAGGCCATCAGGTCGTTGAGGTTGAGGTTTTGCTCTTTGAAACCGGAGATGAGCTCATTGTAGCGTGGGTTCTTCAGAATCAGGCAGTTCATCTGCCCGGGAAACTCCTGATAGATGGCCCTGGCGATCTTGACCAGGCGTTCATCCTTGAGGGTCTTGCTGTCGCAAGCCCCAAGCTTCAGCAGCTGTTGTTCCTGCTCACGCCTGAGGTAGAAGGAGGAAACCACCAGAGGACCGAAGTAATCGCCTTTGCCGCATTCATCACTGCCGATCCAGCTATGCCAGGTGTGCATTGCCGGCAGGGGGCTCTCTGCTACAGGGTTTTCGCCCATCAGCAGCGTGTTGAGCTCTGCTTTGAGGATGCCTGTGGGTGAACCGCCAATCACGGTGCTGAGGCCACGTTTGGCAGAGAAATAGATGTTGATATTTGCAGTTTCCGCTCCACGTGCCAGCCTCAGTTGCCAGCCATAGGAAATCTCTTCCTGCCTTACTATTTCGATCCCGCGTTGGGCCAGAAGTGGCAGGATGTGAGAGAGATACAGCTCAATTTCTTTGCGCATAATCCCCATAGGCTGAGATCACTTCACCCACGGTGTAAAGTGAACCTCCGGCAACGATTACGCCATCCTCACCGGCACTAAGCAAAGCGAGCTTCAAGGCTTCGGCCACGCTTGGGCACACAATCGCTTCCAACCCGCATTTGGCCACGGCTTTGCTTTGCGCTTCGGCAGTTGCGGCGCGATCGCTATGGTTCTGCGCAACATAGACATGCCCTGCTTTACCACAGAAGAGATGGATCATCTCCGAATAGTCCTTATCGGCCAAAATGGAGAGGATAAAGCTGAGTTTGCGATCCGGAAACACCTTGTCCAGAGTGCGGATCAGGGCTTTGACACCATGCACATTGTGCGCGCCATCCACGATGATCAAAGGCTTTTGACTGAGCACCTGCATGCGTCCGGCCCAATTGATCCTGGCAATGCCACGTCTGATCTTATCTTCTTCGATGGGCATTTGATGACTTTGGCAATATAGGATGTAGGCTGTGATGGCCGCGCCAAGATTCAGAGCTTGATGCTCGCCCATCAGGTTTGCCTTGAGGCCAATGAAGCTGAATTCTCCAAAGCGGTAGTCAAACTCAATGCCCGCAGTGCTATCCGCGCCAAGAGTCACCTCCCAATCGCGTCCATACAGATAAGTGGGAGCTGCTTTTTCCGCGGCCACATCCAGGATGATCTGCAAGGGTGACTGCTCGATATCACCGATCACTAGAGGCACTCCGGCTTTGATGATGCCCGCTTTTTCGGCCGCGATCAGTTCCACTGTCCCACCCAAAGTCTTGATGTGATCCAAGCCGATCGTGGTGATCACTGCAACATCAGGAGTAAAAAGATTGGTGGCGTCCAGCCTGCCGCCCAGGCCCACTTCCATCACGCTCAGATCCAGCCCGGTCTTGCTAAATAGGGAAAAAGCGATGGCCGTGGTGATCTCAAAAAACGACGCGTCCCACTTTTGGAACAGTGCTTCATGGCGATGGAACTCTTCCATGATGGCCTCGATGGAGATCTCCTGGCCATTGATGCGAAAGCGCTCTGTATAGTTGATCAAATGCGGAGAGGTGTTCAGTCCGGTCTGATGTCCATGCGCCAGGGCCAGGGCTTCCAGAGTGGCGCAAACGCTACCTTTACCATTGGTGCCGGCCACGTGAAAGCCCTTCAGAGCGTCCTGAGGCGAGCCCATATCCATGAGCAAACCCTCCATGCGGGTGAGCTCCAGCTTCACGTTTCCGGAGTAACGCTGATAGATGTGATCCAGGAATTCCTGATATTGCATGTTATACCTGCTTCATTTGGTTTTTTGGGGATCGAGCTGACAAAGAAATAGCGGATACTCTCATATCCGCTAAAAATAAGGGGTTTGGGCGCATTACATGTCCATGCCGAACTTTTCGGGGAAGAGCATCGCTTTCAAGGCAGTGCTGCTTTCCTTGCGCTTCTCAAAGGCCGTGGCATCGGTTTTCCAGATTTCCACATACTTCTCGATCATCTCTTTCTTACGAGCTCCGTTTGAGCCGGTCTCTTTGTCGATGTAATCCAGATCGTCGATCATGTAATTCTGCAATTGGGTGGGCTCCATGTTCTCGTAGAACATCTTGGGAATGAAGTGTTTGGGGAATTTATCCAGGTTTGGGCAATAGACGATTACGCCGTAATTGTGCTTCACTTCGTCGCCGATCTTATCTGCCACGTATTTGCCGAAAACGATGTAATCATTCTTTTGTCTTGCAGTTTCCGGGCAGTAGGAAGCAGAGCCAAGATAGTAGCTTCTGGAGTCCATGGCTTTGCGGGTGTTACGCAGAGTTTGCAGATTCCCGTCAAAATCCTTCTCTGTGTCCCTTACGTAGTCGATGGCGGCTACCCAGATTTCTTTCATGTTGTTAATACAATCTTCCACGTTTTGCTCTTTGTCCAGGTTATAAAAGTTCGGTAAGGCCAGGACGAAGATCAAGGCGATAAAAAGGATTATACTAAGGACGGTATATACCGAGATTCCGTTTTGGTTACGCAGCATTTTACGCTCCTCTTGATTTCTGTAGGTTAGCTTTGTTTGGGAGCCCAATTTCCGTCAAGCCTTTTTTCGCGGACTGAGGATTTTCCCAATGTAATTGTAGGTTTCGGGGATGTCTCGGAAGAGCTCACGGTAGTCTTTATCCGCTTCGATCTGCCGTCCGGCCAGGCGGCGCGAGACATTGGTCTCACCCCAGTTGTAAGCAGCCAGCACCAAGCTCCAATTCCCCTGATATCGGCCTTTCAGATAGTTCAGATAGAGGGCGGAAAGCTTGAGATTGTAGTATGGCACGAAGAGCATGCCCCGGCGATGATCCTTGTGGATGTATCCCGCGGTGCGCTCCTGCATCTGACCCAATCCGATGGCTTGCGCGCGGGATACGGCAAAGCTGCGAAAATTGCTTTCAGTGCGGATCAGACGGTAGAAAATGCCGGGATCTATCTTGTAGTACACGGCGATTCCCACCGTCATCAAGCGCACGGAAACCGGGTTGTAAGTGAGGATCACGGCCATCAATAGCACGATAATCGCCAGGCTCAATAGGCCTCGTTTCTTTTTCTTGGTGCTCATCAATAGCGTTTTCTGGTGCGAACCTCTGGGGATGCTGACGCTAAGAAAGGGTCTTTTTGTAATCGTTGAGCTTGAGCACGTGGCTCACTTCTTCATTGATTATTCTGCGCAATGCCTGCTTTGCTTTGGGGTTTGAAACGGTGTCGTTGATGGCATGGAAATACAGCAACGTGTCTTTCTCAAAGGAGATAGCGTGGTCAATGATCTCTTTGAGATCCTTGGCGGAAGTAGCTTTCTTGATGGCGGAATCTTCGTTGTTGAAGATGCGGCCTTCGATGATGGTTTTCAAGTATTCGGCTACCAGTTCCCAATCCTGAGTGAGCTCCAGATTCTGCATGTCGTCGTCGTCACGCAGGCCCAGGAAGGTCTTTTCATGATCAAGCTCCTGATCGCGCAGGAATTCGATAAACTCTTTGGCCTTGGCATCCAGATCCTTGCGTTTGCTGGCTTCATGGTAAAAAGCGTAACCATTCTTCTCGATTTGAACGGCAAATTCGATCACTTCGTTTACTGAGTATATGGCCATTAATTCCTCCTATGGAATGTATTTATCTCGTTTTTATACGATAATCACAGCCGCGGATACTGTCAACTGAAATCTGCTGGAAGGCTATATATGCCCAATCAGACCGGATGTCATCCGCCAGTGATACCTGAGATATTTATTGACATAATCCGAGATGTTTTGAGGCTAGCAAACAAGAGGTTTGAACTTATGAATATGCTTCGCGTGTGTTTTGTTTTGATGTCATTACTGATGCTCTCCGGCTGCGTCTATCTGGACATCGCGTGTCAGGATACTGCTGTGCCTTTGTATCCCAAAAAGATCAGCGGGGCCATCCACTTTACCAACGGCGTGGACATCACCCATACATATTACACGAATACCGTCGATGAACAGGAACCGGATGCCATTGATCAAACCATCGTTCCCGGAGTAAAAGCACTTGTGGGAATCTCTCCAAGAGCTGATATTGTGTTCAACCATGCCCACAGTAATGGATGGGGTGGAAGCGGTTGGGCTGACGGCTACTCATCCTACAGTTATGATAGCAGGCATGTAAAACTGGGCGTTAAGTATCTGCTATCGCAAAAGGAAAATACCTATATCTCGGTGCTGCCATCTTTATACATTGCCAGTGGCCTTAACTCCGGATTGAGGTATGACTACCCTAACTATCGGTACGAATACGGTTTATGGGGGATAGAGGGGCAATTTCTGGTAACCAATCGGATCTCAAAATATCTTAGCGCGACCCTGGCCGCCAGAGCTCAATTTAACAATATTGAGAAGACCCTCGATGGCCGGCATTATGGTCCCTATTTCACCACAAATTATGGTGTCCGAGGCAATTTTCGCCTCTCTGCAAGCGTTTTTCACCTGACCCCGGAGATGGGTTTGGAAGTGTTGCCCATTGTCAATGGAGAGACGGTTGTCACTCCCATTGGGAGCCTGGGACTTGGGGTGCAATTCTAGTCATAAGGCATAGTCATAGCATATCACAGCGGGCTCAGCTCCGAAAACACTTGACGAAAACCTCAGTGATGAATAGGCATGTTTAATCAGGCTTGCGTGGTGATATCCGCTCTGTATTGCCTGACTCATTTGGGACGGTGAAGATGAAATACGTAAAATACCTTTTGATCGAATATACCATTTGGCTTTACATGCTAGCCTGCGTGGCCTGGCTCTTGCTGCGTGCGTTTGAGCAAGCGATGCCGGTAGCCACAGTGCTCATCGCGCCTGCTTTTTTGGCAGGGATCACGATAGCCCTGAAAGGCTCGCTTGCCGCCAAGATCCTGGGCGAGGAGGGAGCAAAGTCACTCTGGAAATACACTGCCGGCCTGTCCATCCTGCTCTCAGTAGTAATGGCCTGGGTGATCGTGGAAGTGCGACCTCTGGCTTTTCTGACTCAGGGACAAAACACCGCCTCCATTCTGGCCGGAATCTTCAATCCCAATCCGGAACAACTGGTGCCGATGCTGGCAGCTTTGGTGGAGACCATCTATCTGGCACTCCTGGCCACGGTATTAGCCATCCCCTTTGCCTTTGTGCTTTCCTTCTTTGCCGCCAAAAACCTGATGTATGGTTCCATCCCCGGCCGCATCCTCTATATCTTCATTCGCACGCTATCCACCATCTTTCGCTCGATCGAGGCCATCGTCTGGGCGATCATCTTTTGCGTGTGGGTGGGCATCGGCCCCTTTGCGGGCATGCTGGCTTTGTGGATCCATTCCATTGCGTCATTGGTCAAGCTCTATAGCGAGCAGATCGAAAACATCGATCCCGGTCCCGTGGAAGCCATCAAAGCCACCGGTGCCAGCACTCTCCAGGTGTGGCGTTATGCCGTTGCGCCGCAGATCCTGGCGCCATATCTGGCCTTCACCATCTACCGTTGGGATATCAACGTCCGCATGGCCACCATCGTCGGCTTCGTAGGTGGCGGTGGCATCGGTCTGGCGCTATATCAACAGCAGGCAATGCTGGCCTGGCGGAACGTGGGACTCATCATGTGGCTCATCGCCCTCGTGGTATGGGTAATGGACATGTTCAGCGGCTACATCCGTGAAAAACTGGTATCAAACTAAAAAGGAATATGAAAATGCAATACAATCCCGTGGAACTCCTGATCAAGAAACGTGACGGCAATGTGCTCTCCGAGCATGAAATCAGCTATTTCATCCAGCAATACTTGCAGGACGCCATCCCTGATTATCAGATGACCGCCCTGCTGATGTGCTTCTATTTTCAGGGCGCTTTGCCCATTGAGATCGCCGCACTCACCAAAAGCTACATCGAAAGCGGCAAAAGCATCATATTTGATGAAGACCTGCCCGTGGCTGACAAACACTCCACCGGTGGCGTGGGCGACAAGATATCACTGATGCTGGCTCCGATCGCGGCTGCCCTGGGTCTCTATGTTCCGATGATCTCCGGACGCGGATTGGGACACACCGGTGGCACTCTGGACAAGCTGGAAGCCATCCCCGGTTTTAATACGCAGTATAGCATGGAAGACTTCAAAGCCCTGGTCATTAAACACGGCTATGCCCTGGTGGGGCAATCCTCAGCCATGGTTCCCGCTGATAAACGTATCTATGCCTTGCGGGATGTGACGGCAACGGTGGAATCCGCGGCCCTGATCACCGCCAGTATCATGAGCAAAAAGATTGCCGAAGGCACGAAGTATCTGGTGATTGATCTCAAAATCGGCAGTGGCGCTTTTATGCCGAACTTACGCAGAGCCAAGGAATTGGCAGAACATCTGATCGCCACTGGGGAAAGCTTTGGCCAAAAGGTAAAGGTAGTGTTCTCAAACATGAATTCCCCCCTGGGACATGCCGTGGGCAATGCCCTGGAAACCATTGAAGCCATCGAATATCTTAAAGGTAAATATCTGCCGGATACCTACGAGATCACCACCGCCCTGGTGGCGCAAATGCTGATCATGGCAGGCAAAGCCGGTGATGTCAGTGAAGCAGAAGACATGATCAAACGCGTGGTGGAAGATGGCTCAGCCCTGGCCAAATTTGCTGAAATCATCGCCGCGCAAGGCGGAAACCCGAAAGTGACAGAGGATTACAGCCTCTTTGATACAGCGCGTCATCAGCTACCCATCCTTGCCAGCCAAAGCGGATATATCCACGCCATCGATTCCCGTGCCATCGGCTATGCCCTGGTGCGCGTGAAAGCCGGACGCATGAAAACATCGGACAGTCTGGATTACGGCACGGGCGCGCTGCTCTATCCCAAGATCGGGGATACCATCAAGGCCGGAGATCAGATCGGCATCCTGCATTGTAACGATATAATCAAAGGTGAGGAAGTAGTAAAGCTGATCCAAAACGCGTATCAGATAGTTGACGCGCAAAAGGATAGAGAAAGCTTGATTTTTGAGATTGTTTAGGTGTGAGGTGTGAGGTGTGAGGTGTGAGGTTTGAGGGCAAAAAAATACTGGCTCCGGAAGAGGGATTCGAACCCCCGACCTAGTGGTTAACAGCCACCCGCTCTACCGCTGAGCTATTCCGGAACACCAAGTAGGAGCACTTTCAAAAGACGGCCTTTTTCTGTCAATAAGAAATTTTGGCTGAGGGGTGTCATTCCTTTGGCGCAAAGCGACAAGTATCTACAGGTCAAGCAGATAATGATATCCCTCCATCAAGCTTGATAATGCCCTCAATCTGTGCTCACACTCATTGATTCCCTTCTGTTTCAGCTCTGCATTACCCCATTTTCCCCTCTTGGTATGAGGAGAACATGGGATAATGTTGGAATAAACCAAAGGCCAAGCAGGGAGATCCACATGGGCAGATAAGGAAAGGGCGGAATCTAGGTTCCGCCCTTGGGGGAGTCTTTGATGAAAAGCTCTGCTTCTATTTGAGTTTGCTTACCAATCCGGCGATGTGCGCGCCCTGGAAGAAGGCGGCATCAAGCTCGTTCTTGGATGGCATGCGACTGCCGTCGCCACCGGTGATGGTGCTGGCTCCGTAAGGAGAAGAACCGGAGATTTCGTCCATCGTGGATTGTCCGGCAAAGCTGTAGGGTAAGCCTGCGATCAGCATGCCATGATGCAGCAGGACGGTGTGGAAATTGAGAATAGTGGCTTCCTGGCCTCCGTGTTGAGTGGCCGTGGAGGTGAATACACTGCCGATCTTGCCGATCAACGCGCCTTTGGCCCAGAGTCCACCGCTGGCATCCAAAAAGGCTTTCATCTGAGCAGCCATCATGCCGAAGCGGGTGGGAGTGCCAAAGATGATGGCATCATAATCCGCCAGTTCCTGCACGGTTGCGATCGGAACATCGGCAAATGCCTTTTGCGCCTCGAGGGCACCCATCATCTTGAGAATGTCATCACTTAAAGTTTCCGGAACCCGTTTGAGTTCCACCTGCACATTATCTATACTTTTAGCACCATCTGCCACGGCTTTCGCCATCTGCCAGATGTGCCCATAAGTCGAGTAAAAGAGTATGAGTATCTTCATTGTTGTCTCCACTATTATTGCTTTTGGAGACAGTATAATCGGGATCACCTACCAGGCAAGTAGATTATTCCGCAAGCTCCCGGATGGCGATGATCAGTTCCTCGATATGCTCTTCCAGAGTGTTAAAAGAACACATCAGGCGCACTTCGTTGCGAGCTTCATCCCAGGTGTAGAACATAAACTTTTCCTGCAAGACCGGGATCCATTCTGCCGGCATGGTCACGAATACAGAGTTTACATACACCTTTTGGGTGATGGTGATCTGCGGGATTTCTCCAAGGCGGGAAGCCAAAAGACGAGCCATAGCGTTCGCGTTGCGGGCGTTTTCCAGCCAAAGTTCATTGGCCAGATAGGCCTCAAACTGGGCGGCAATGAAGCGCATTTTGGAAAAGAGTTGATTGAGCTGTTTACGATAGAAGCGCATATCAGCAGTGAGATCAGGCACAAAGCTGATGATCGCTTCACCGAACAGGAGGCCGTTCTTGGTGCCGCCAAAGCTGACGATGTCCACTCCCAGGTCACGCGTCATGCCTTTCAGGGTGGTGTTCAAAGCGGCAACGGCATTGGCCAGGCGCGCGCCATCAATATGCAGCAGCATCTTGTGGGCATGGGCAAAATCCGCCAAAGCGCGGATCTCATCAAGAGTATAGAGGGTGCCATACTCCGTGCTTTGCGAGATGGAGATGATCTTGAACTGGGAGTGATGCTGATCCCGATCCCCCATCAGGCGAGGAGCGATCAGCTCCGGAGTTAATTTGCCATCAGGAGTTTTGATGGGAGATAGCCGGGCTTGCGTGCACTTTTGCACAGCGCCGCATTCATCCACATTAATGTGTGAGGTTTCGGCACATATAATGGCATGAAAGCTATTGGTAAGTGCCTGTAGCGAGAGCACGTTTGCCCCGGTTCCGGTCATTACCAAAAAGGCTTCGCAATCCCCACCGAAGAGGGCTTCCAAGTCCGAAAGCACACTTTGCGTAAGAGGATCATCGCCATAGGCCGGGCAAAAGCCCACATTCGCCTTTTGCAGAGCGGAAAACACCGTGTAATGGATGCCGCTATGATTGTCACTGCCAAAACTGATGGGAAACATTGTTACACTCCTGTACCGTAATCTGGAGTTACGATAAAGCTCCAGCCCTTTGTGTCAAGCGGGATTCTGTAGGCTTACTCATAGCTGCGAAGCAAAAGAAAGATGCCCACAAACAAAAAAGGGCTGAAGCGGAGTGTCCACATCAGCCCGAAAGCTTTGCTATTTAGAAGTTTGCGCCCAAAGCCCTATCCAGCAGATAGGAAGACCAGGGATTGCTCGTGGCAGATACCTGACGCACGTCCTTGATCGTAAACACGAACTCATATTGCGCGGAGAGTCCATCTACGGTGAAGGGGATCATGATCTTCATCTGTTTGTCTTTGTAGCGCCGTGCCTCGCTGAAATCTATGGGCAGAAGTGGACGCTTTGACCACAATCCGGTAATTGGTGATTGGTAGATATGGGTTGCCGAAAACAGCTTTTCGGTCACATTTCCGTTACGGGGGATCAGCGATGGGGTTTGATCCTTGTCTCTTTCGGACAATCTGGTGCCAGAGATCAAAACCGTGTGCCCGATGTTGTCCACGTCCATATAGCGCGCATTGTTCCAATCAATCATGATCGGATTGCCGCTCTTGTTGTAAAGCACCAGATCCCAGCCGGCTTCGGAAGCGCTCCAAATGCTGCGGAAGAGATCGTCTTCAAAGGAATAACGTACAATATCTACAAGCGTGGTGTCCGCAACAGGGGCGCGAAAGCGTTGGTTCAAATCCGCAGCTGAGCGCACATTGCTGAGCTCGATATCATATTTAACGATCATTTGCTGTTTCGAGGAAGTGCCGGAGCAGCCAAACATCCCGATCAGGATGATAACCACGGCGATCAAAGCAAGACTCTTTTTCATCTTAACTCCTTCAGTTTCTTTGATATTAATTATATTCTAGTTCATTTCTCCTGCCTGGCAAAGCCAAAGAGGCAGATCAAAACATGGCTTGCACCAATTCTTCGAGGGCCACGTCTCCCAAGTATGAGCCAAAGTCCATATCAATCAGAGTATTGCGGACGCATTCCTCGCTATGTGCCACACCGCTAAACGCACGCTCCAGCTCTCTGATATCACGTCCGGAGAAGAAATCGCCGAAGATCCTCAGATTGGTGATGATGCCATTGGAGACATCCAGATAGAGCTCGATGGTGCCGCCTTTACCGCGGATGGCATTAGCCAGATTGTATTGCGGGCTTTTGCCATAGTTCCAATCCCAACAGGCGTATTTACTGTCCACCAGGGCTTGGATGGCGATGGTGTCCTCAGGACTGAGGAAGTAGTCCTTACTATCCGGATACATGCTATGCACCTGATTGCGGACAAGGGGGATGAAGTCACTTAAACTCATTGGCTGGGACAGGTGATCGATCACATTAGTCACTCTGGCCCGCACCGACTTCACGGCTTTGTCGTTAAACTTGATGGGGTTTACCTTCAGGGCATTAGCGAGGGATTCCACATGGGATGAAAAGAGGATGGTGCCATGCTGGATCGTCTTGCCGCCTTGCACCATTTTGGCGTTGCCTGAAAACTTCAAGCCCTTGATGGTGAGGTCATTGCGTCCTTCCAGAAGGGCGGGGACGCCGAGCTCGTTCAAAGCCTTGAGCACGGGAGCCGTGTATTTGGCAAAACCACGGGCATCCTCATCTTCACTATTCAGGATGAAACTGAAATTGAGGTTGCCCAGGTCGTGAAACACCGTTCCACCACCGGTGAGTCTGCGCACCACGGGGATTTTATGCTCTTGCACCCAGGGATAGTTGATCTCGGCAATGGTGTTTTGAAAGCGCCCCACGATGATGCAGGGCTCATTGATATAGAGCAGGAAGCAATCCTCATCGAAGTTCTTCAGGATATACTCCTCCAAGGCGATATTGAAGGGCGCGTGATTCGACGGGCTGAATATGTTTAACACTCTCTAATCCTTATCGATGGCCGCAAGTTCCTGCTTCACAAAATCCACCAGTTCGCGGATGTGTTTGGCACTGAAATCAAAGTCGATCCCGGCCACTTTATAGAGCTCATTCACCGGTTTGCTGTAGCCCAGGCTCAGGAATTCCTGATACTGTTCAAGCGCTTTGGCTTTGTTCTCACGGTAGTTTTTGTAGATGCTCAGCGCGCCCAATTGCGCCATGCCATATTCGATGTAATAAAACGGCACTTCATAGATGTGCAGTTGCATCTTCCAGGCGTGAGGACGCCAGAGCTCCAGGCCGGTAAAATCCACGATCGAACGGAAGGGATCCGAGATCTTCAGATATGCTTCACCCCGTTCTTTGGCAGTCTGTTGCGGATTCAGATATACCCAGTGTTGAAAGGCATCCACCGTCATGCACCAGGGCAGAAAGCTGAGCGTGCCTTCCAGTTGCTCGCGTTTGGCCTTCTTCAGGTCGATCGGATCGGGATAGTAGATATCCCAATAGTCCATGCTGAGCAATTCCATCGTCATTGAGGCCAATTCAGCCACTTCCGATGGCGTTTCAAGGTAGGGGAAGTATTTGATGTCTTTGGTGGCCGCGCTGTGCATGGCATGCCCGGATTCGTGGATCAGGGTCACCACATCGCGTTGCAGCTTCACATGATTCATAAAGATGAAGCTGCTGGCCAGGGCGTTGATTCCCGTATTATAGCCACCGGGAGCCTTACCCTTGCGGTTTTCCAGATCCAGCATCCCGCTGTTGTTCATCATCGCCAGTTGCATGGCATAAGGCGGATGCACTTTGTCCAGCACATCTATGGCTTTGTGGATGAACTCATCGGTGGTGTCAAAGGGTTTTAGGTTTCGCCCATCCAGATCAACTTGCGTATCCCAGGGGCGCAATGAGGATAGATTCAGGCTTTGACGGCGCTGCTCATCCAGTTCTTTGACAAAAGGCATCAGTTCCAGCTCCACAGCTCTATGGAACTCATAGATGTCTTCCGGAGTGTAAGAGAATCTACCCATTTCCTGATGCTTGAAGTCCCGATAATTGGCAAAGCCGGCATTTAGGGCGATTTTGTGACGGATCTTGAGCAGATCATCATAGAGCTGATCCAGTTCAGGAGCCTGATCCAGATAGAGCTGATAGCGCGCCCGGTAAGCCGCTTCGCGTTTTTCACGGTCAGCATCTTTCAAAAAGACGCCAAGCTGAGCCGGTGTGCGCTGTTCGCCTTCAAACATCACGCTCATTTTGCTCACGATGGAGCCATAACGATTGGCCAGCTCGCTTTCTTCGATCATCAGTGGGATATTGGCTTCGCGGAACAGCGAGATGGCGTTTTCAAAGCTCTGTTTCAGATGGCCGAACTCAAGATCATCGAGGTCCTGGCAATACTCGCTCTCCATGATCTTCTTCCGATAGGCAAATTGCATATCTTCCACGGCGGCATAGACATTGGCATAATACTCGTTGTAGGCAGTCTCAAGCTGGGGATCATCCGCGTGCTGCGTCATCCGCACATAGCGCCAGGAAAGCTCGTCTGCCAAGGCTTTGTTCAGATCAGACCATGCCGCAAGGCTTTCCTTCAAATCATCCACAGACTGTGCCTTGCGGGCCAGGAGCTCTTCAAAAAAGCCCTTTACCGCGTCAGCTGAACTGACCTCAAAGTTATCGGGCAAATGAGTGAATGCCAGTTTCTCGAGTTTTTGATCAGTGTAATACATTGTTTTACCTTTTCTTGATTCTTCTTAGTTTCATGAGCTTGACTAAAAGCAGGCTAACCACAGCGAAGATGGCCAATATCTCTTTCACGGAAACCACCGGATGAAACTTGACCTTGTCTCCTTTGATGGTGTAGATGCCCACAGGATCGGTCTTGATGCTGCCGCCTCCGCCACCTCCAAAATCCGGGTTCTTGGTTTCTGCTTTGCTGCCATCGGCTTCAGTGTCAGGACTCTCGGGGCTATCGTCAAGTGCAGCATCAATAGCTTTCTTGCTCTTTATCTTGATCTTTGGGGCGCTGGATCCACCCCCGCCACCAAACGCGAAACTAACTCTGGCTACAGGGATAATGGCAGTATCACCAATCTTTGAGGGAGTGCCAAATGAGAATTCTACTCCGGCACCACTGTGAATGAGACCTTTTAGCTGCGAAAATACCTTGTTGATATCCATCATTTTCTCCTTGTTCAGGCTTGGGGTGAAGCCCGCTTTTTTTTCTACAAACCCTATTTTACCCATACTCAGAGATGGAAAGTATCTGTCAAGTGTAAATGTGATTTTAAGCATAGGGAGGGGTTAGGGGCGTCTGAGGTATGGATTCATGTTTTCCAATGTCACGCGTGGGATATGATTCGACACGTCTGGTGTCGAAACGTATAAAAGTTCCGCGAAAGAAAGCGACTTTGTCGCTTGTGCAGACGAGACTTCTGCAATCCTATCTCCTCTATTCATGGTCGGTGGTGATAGCTGGCACTCTATCAAGCAAAGCAAGAAGGGGATACCGCGTTTGGCATCCCCTTTATGGTATTTGGTGTCTGTTGATTATCTATTCACTTAGTTTCTTATATTGCTCATAACGCTCTTTGAAGAAGAGGGTGGAGCATTTCTCGAATTGCTCTGCGCGTTCCTGGAAGATATTGTGCAGGCCGCTGTAGCGTTTCTCGGTTTTCAGGAAATCCGCGATGCTCATGGTGGGTTCTTTGCTATCCAGGATCAGCGGGTTTTTACCTTCCAGACGGCGTCTGGGGTCGTAGCGGTACATCAGCCAGTATCCTGCTTCCACTGCGGCTTTTTCGTGCTTCTGCGCCATGGACATATCGATGCCGTGGTTGATGCAGGGCGCGTAGGCGATGATGATGGCCGGGCCGGGATATTCCTCAGCTTCTTTGATGGCTTGCAGGGCCTGGTTCTTATTGGCACCCATAGCGATGGAGGCCACATAGACATAGCCATAGTTTATCATCATCATACCCAGGTCTTTCTTATTGGTAGCTTTACCGGCTTCGGCAAAGCGAGCAATGGAGCCCATGGGAGTGGATTTTGAGGCCTGACCGCCGGTATTGGAATACACTTCGGTATCCAGCACAAAGACCTTGATGTTCTGGTTTGAGGCCATCACATGGTCGAGACCGCCATAACCGATGTCATAGGCCCAACCGTCGCCACCGATTGCCCAGATGGATTTCTGAATGAAGTAATCCTTCAGTTCATCCACTCTGCGCAGCAGCCTGGCACAGCCTTCACAGGCCTTTTCGATGGCAGCGGGAAGCAGGGCATTGATCTTTGCCGCGTTTTCTTTGGCTTCCGCGCTCACGCTATCCCAATTGGCCAGGCTATAAGCCAGAGCTTCTTTCAGGGCGGGATCAATGGCTTTCTCTGTGAGCTGTTCGATAGCAAGCTTCAGCTGTTTGCGATGGCTGTTTACTGCCAGGCGCATGCCAAAGCCATATTCAGCGTTATCTTCAAAGAGGCTGTTTGCCCAGGCGGGGCCTTTGCCGTCTTTATTCTTGGTGTAAGGAATGGTGGGGAAGGTGCCACCCCAGATGGAGGAGCAACCGGTGGCGTTGGCGATGATCATGCGATCGCCAAAAAGCTGAGTAAGCAGCTTGATATAAGGGGTTTCGCCACAACCGGCACAGGCTCCGGAGAACTCCAGCAAGGGTTGTTTGAACTGACTGCCTTTCACGGTGGCTTCCTTGAAGGTAGCCATCACGTCATTGGGCAGAGCGTCAAAGTATTCATAGTTAGCCTGTTCGCCGGCTTCACGTTCTTCCTCGATGGGGCTCATCACCAAAGCGGCTTTGGGGCATTCATTGACGCACACGCGACAGCTTTGACAATCGTCGATGTAAACCTGGATCTTATATTGATAGCCTTCAGCGCCCATGGCTTTGAGGGTTTTGAAGCTTTCGGGAGCAGCCTTCATGTCTTCATCTTTGACCAGTTTGGCGCGGATCGCGGCGTGAGGGCAGACGAAGGAACATTGGTTGCATTGAATGCAGTTTTCGGCAATCCATTTGGGCACAGCGGGAGCTACTCTGCGTTTTTCCAGCTTGGCAGTTCCGCTTTCCACAAATCCATCCAGCGGCATTTGGGATACGGTGATCACGTCGCCTTCTTCGTGCATAATGGGCTCGATCACATCTTTCACAAAACCGGTGGAATCGGCGGGAACCAGCTGTTTCTTGGGAGTGCATTGATCAGGGATAGAAGCCGGAATATCCACTTCTTTGAGCGCTTCGTTCACTTTATCCACGGCATTGAGATTCATCTGAACGATCTCATCACCCTTGCGGGAATAGGTCTTTTTGATGGATTCTTTGATCAGGGCGATAGCTTCGTTGCGATCCATCACTCCGGAAATCAGGAAAAACGCAGTCTGCATCACGGTATTGACGCGGCCACCCAGTCCCACTTCTTCGGCAATCTTCAGACCATCGATATTGTAAAACTTGATCTTACGCTTGATGATGGTTTCCTGCATATCACAGGTGAGGTGATTGAAGGCATCTTCACGGCTCCAGTTTGAATTGAGCAGGAATACACCGTTTTCTTTGATGCCACCCAGCATGTTGAAGCGACCGATGAAGGCCTGGTTGTGGCAGGCCACAAAGTCTTCCCGGGCAACCAGATACTGGCTATGAATCGGCTTTTTGCCAAAGCGCAAATGGCTTCTGGTGATGCCACCGCTCTTTTTGCTGTCATATTGGAAATAGCCCTGAACATTGAGCTCGGTGTGGTCACCGATGATCTTGATGCTGTTCTTATTCGCGCCCACGGTTCCATCTGATCCCAGACCCCAGAACTTGCAGGAAATGGTGCCGGCAGGAACGGTGTGGATGGTTTCATCAATTGCCAGGGAAAGCTTGCTGACATCGTCTTCGATGCCCACGGTGAAGCCATGGAAACCACCCTTTGCCAGGTGTTTGTAGATCGCCAGTACCATGGAGGGGGTAAATTCCTTGCTGGAAAGGCCATAGCGACCACCGATGATGGTGAGGTCACAACGGTCTTTGAGAGCAGACACTACGTCGAGATAAAGCGGCTCGCCGATCGAACCCGGTTCTTTGGTGCGATCCAGCACGGCAATGCGTTTCACGCTTTGCGGCACTGCGGCACGGAAGGCTTCCACGCTGAAGGGACGATAGACGCGAACTTTGACCATACCCAGCTTCATGCCACGTTCTGAATTCAGATACTCAATGGTTTCCTGGATGGTTTCGCAACCGCTGCCCATGGCCACCACGATGTCTTCCGCTTCGGGATGACCCACGTAGTCAAAGAGGTTATAGTTGCGTCCCAGTTTAGCTCCCACTTCTTTCATCACGTTTTGGATGATGCCGGGAGCGTCCTGGTATTGCAGATTGCTGGTCTCGCGACCTTGGAAATAGACGTCCGGGCCTTGCTGTCCCACTTTTACGCGGGGAGCATCCGGAGTAAGGGCACGCTTGCGGAAATCCTCGATCAAAGAATGGTCGAGCATCTCGCCCATGCTTTCATAATCCACTACGTCGATCTTCTGCAGTTCATGCGAAGTGCGGAAACCGTCAAAGAAGCAGAGGAAGGGGATAGAGGTCTTGAGCGTGGCAAGCTGACAAACGATGGAGAGATCCATCACTTCCTGCACGCTGTTGCAAGCCACAAGGGCAAAACCTGTATTACGGGCACTCATCACGTCTGAGTGATCGCCAAAAATGGAGAGAGATTGGGCTGCCAGAGAGCGAGCTGTCACATAAAACACGGTGGGCAGCATTTCACCGGCGATCTTGTGCATATTGGGAAGCATCAGCATCAGACCTTGTGAGGCTGTGAAAGTGGTGGTGAGCGCGCCGGCAGAGAGCGAGCCATGCACAGCTCCTGCTGCTCCGGCTTCGGACTGCATTTCGATCACATCCACTGTGGTGCCAAAAATATTCTTGCGATTCTCAGATGCCCAGGCATCGGAGAGCTCACCCATTCCGGATGACGGAGTGATGGGATAGATGGCGGCGACTTCATTGAAGGCATAGCCCACATGGGCTGCCGCGGTGTTGCCATCCATCGTAGCTTTTCTTTGTTTAGCCATTATGGTAAACTCCTTGTCTGCTATATTTTTAGTTAAAATCCTAGCTTTTGTTTCATTACATTTGGGAGGGCACTTTGTGTCAATGAAAATCGAATAGTAAGAAGGAGATGGGAGGCTAAATATGCAGGCCGATGCGGGATGAAGCCGATGATTCGAGATATCTCGATATATACGATGCCGACTTTAGGATTCGACACGTCTCGATGCAAAGGATGCCCATACCAGGATTCGACACGTCTCGATGCAAAGGATGACCATACCAGGATTCGACACGTCTCGATGCAAAGGATGACCATACCAGGATTCGACACGTCTCGTGTCGACCAAGACCGGAGGCCGAGAAAAGGAGGCAGCCAAACTGCTCTTGCAGACGAGACGCCTCCAACCTGATCCTCCCGGGAATGGGTCTTCGTTACTCCTCCATCACCCCATGATCTCCTCATGTCATTAGGGGATTATGGGCTAAACTAAACCCGGTATCAAGCGGAAGCACCATGCGCGGCAAGCCCGGTGCCTGTCCATCCGCTATCCAAACAAGCACTCCACGATCACCCATAGAGCTCCTGAGCCTGGTTTAGGAACTCTATGGGGGAACATTGGGAGGCTATCAGTTTGAACAATAATTGCCGGGATCAGGCGGCTTTTTTGGCGATTTCCTTTTCCGGGAGCACAGCAGCAGCAGCTTTGATCCAGGGCTTACCCAAAGGCAAAACCGTGCGTCCGGCCAGATCATTGATAATGATCGCGAACATCATATACATGGCGCAGCCGGCACAAAACATCAGCTCGTATCCGGCAACTACATTCCACACGGGATTGCCGAAGTGCCCCAATACCAGCAGGAAAAAGCCGAGGAAAAGGGTGAAAAACGTGATGGTCATCATGGTGTGGACGCGCGTGGAGGCGATCAACATGCCAAGAGTGTAGATCATCCAGGCAAAGAGATACCAGCCCACATCGGTGGAACTGGAGGGAAACACTTGAAAATGGTTGAATAGCAGGATGATGGCCAGACCGATCCAGAAGCTGCCATAGGATACGAAGGCTGAGTAGCCGAAGTTGTTGCCCATCTTCTGTTCCTGAAAACCGGCAATTAGCTGTGCCAGGCCACCAAAGATCAAGCCCAGGGCCACCACCGGCCCGAGACCCATCCAGCCCACATTGTGAAACTGCAACACCAATGTGGTGAGAGAAAATCCGGCAAGACCAACTACTGCAGGATTCGCGTTTTTCTGAGTATTCATGTACAATTCTCCATAATCTTCACTCTAAAGTATGCCATAAGACGCCATTACCTCTTTGCCCTTCGCTTGTGACTCCAAGGCATTTAGGGCCTGATTTCTGTCAACAACACTTTTTGAGACAGATATTCAGACTGCGCTTAGATGCATTAGCGACACTGACAATACTCTTCACGATAGCTGACTAAGCCTTGTCCCGAGAATACATCTGGGCATATCCCGAAATAATGCTTGACAAGGTAAGCCATACTAAAATAATGGCCTTGATGCTTGAAACATACTAAACTGCATCAAGTATAGGAGCTAGGATATGCTTGCTGAAAGACTTAAAGAATTACGCCACAGCCTGGGGAAGAAACAGGTGGATCTGGCCAAGGATCTCCAGATCAACCCCTCTGCTATTTCTCAGATGGAGAGTGGCAAGATCAATCCTTCCCTGGATAACATGTTGCAGCTTTGGCAGTTGTACAAAGTAGATTTACACTGGTTGATCACCGGTGAAGGCACCATGTTTGCCGATAGCAAGATTGAACGCAGCCAAAGCACCAATAAGGGCTGGGAAAAGCTGCAAATGATGCTGAACAAGAGCCTGGAAGAGATCGCCACGGCCAAGGTCGAGCTGGTTGACAGTTCCGTGATCGACATCCCTGTGGTGGGCGAGATCGCGGCCGGGCCACCCGTGGAAAGCAATCTGCCCCAAGCAGATACCATCTCCATCCGCAAAGGGCAGATCAAAGGCATGCCGGGAAATTTTATCAGTCTGAGGGTAAATGGCCACAGCATGGAGCCATCGCTGTATCACGACGATATCGTGGTGATCTATCAGTGTAACGACTGGGAGAAGCTCTCAGGCCGGATTTGTGCTGTGCGCATCGACGGAGCGATCACCCTGAAGATGATGACTTTGGATCACAAAACCCGCACTGTAGTGCTTTTGCCCATCAACGAGGAGTATCAGCCAATCCTGGTGAAGCCGGAAGATCATAGTGATCTCACTCTGATCGGGAACGTGGCATCGCTGTATCGTCGCTTTTGATCCTTTTTTGATATTAAAAAAAGCCGGGCTCATGCTTGAACCCGGCTAAAGGATGAGTTTGATCCGATTTAGAGCTGCTTGCGCATCGCTCTGGCTTGGCGGATCAGGCCACTGATGTAGGCATCCTTGGTGGGAATGCCTTCGTAACTGTTGCCCTGTCCCTGAACGGCCATGAAGGCTGATCTTCCGCTTTTGGTGAAGTTGATCTGCATCACCAGCAGTTCATATTCAGTCCATTCACCAAAGTTGTCAACAGCGTTGGCAGGAATGGTATAGCTTCTGGCAGAGGGTGAAAGCTCTACAAAATGTTCGTCGTATTCTTCCTCTTCTCCTGACCATTCTCCGTATGAAGACACTCCCGCGGTTTGGAACTGGTTGTTGTTGTTCAAGCTCCAGGTGAGCTCAGCAGTAGTGCTGGGGTTGTAATAAGCAGGGAAGTTCGCGTAGCAGCGATACGCGGTCTTGATGGTGCCACTTGGCTTGCTGAGTTCCATTTTTGAAGAGTTTCACATTGTATGAAGCTCCCGGATTCAGCATGGCTTCAGCGACAAAGCTCCACTCTCCAAACCAGTAACCATAATTCTGTAGCGTGATGGGAGTGCCATCGTTAAACTGGATAGTGAAGACATCGGTTTGGGTGAAGGCAGATTGGTTGCCCAGCCAATCGCAGCTGACGTAATAGGCGTCCTCACGCTGGTCTTCGCCCATTCCGGCAAGGTCCAGGATGTAGATATCCCAATCAAAATTCGCCGGAGTGATATCCGGGATCCCGGTTAAGCCATCATTGTCCTTGTCCTTCTTGCAACCGCTGATGGCCAGCAGGATTACAAGCATTGCGATGCTCAGCAAAAATACAAACTTTTTCATGTTTTGCTCCTTGTTCATTTGTTACCTTTATGACAGATGCCTGAGATTGTGTCAAGCAAATTTTACGATATTAGTCAATTCTGAAGCCGTGAACTTCCCAGCAGCCTGCGTCATCCAGCCAGATCGAGCCCTCGCTGAAGGGCGGGATATGGATGAAGACGCGACCGAAATTCACTCCCGGACGCAGGAAGCCGGCACTGGTGCTGATCAGGCTCCAATCATCATTTAAGCTGGCTTTTTGTTTGAAGCGGTTGGTGATCTTGCCCTGGTCTTTGAAGGTAATCATGCGAAGCTCGATCTGAGGGGCTTTGGGACTATCAGTGCGAGCCTTGATGCGGGCATAGTAACCGCCATATCTGCGGACTTCGAAGGGTTCGGAGATGATCAGGACGTCCTTGTCCGAGGCGGATATTTTCAGGGCTGTTTTGCCTTCCTTAAATCTTTGTCCATCAATCATAATCTTGTCAAAACCATCGCTGTAGGGTTCCACATGCACAGTCCAGCCTCGCAGGGCCTCTCCACCTTCCAGCGCGTATGGGGCAAAACCCGGATTCATCAAGAGATTAGCGCTCTCTCCGATGTCCGATTCAGTAAAGATCAAAGATGAGCTCACAAAACACGAGCTGAGCAGCAACAAGATTAGCGCAAGACCGATGCAGAATCTCATTTTATAAAACCTCTTTCATTTAGATACTTCAGTATTACAGCCACCGAAACGCTGTTTATCAGCAAGTTTGACCCACCATAACTGATGAAGGGCAGTGGGATACCGGTGGCAGGCACCAGGCCGATATTCATGCCGATGTTGATAAAGCTCTGAAACATAAGATAAGCCAGGATGCCGGATGTGGCAACCTTTCTTTCTCGCACTTTGAGCTGTCCAATATTATGGATTATCCGCCCAAAGAAGGCGGCAAATACTACCAAAATCAGCACGGAACCGATAAAGCCGAATTCCTCACCGATCACTGAATAGATGAAATCCGTGTGATGCTCAGGCAGAAAGTTCATGTTCTTTTGGGTTCCCAGCAACCAGCCCTTACCGGTCAGGGCACCACTCCCGATGGCGATCTTGGCCTGAATGATCTGATATCCTGCCCCCAAGGGATCTCGGGTAGGATCCAGAAAGGTGAGAATGCGGTTCTGCTGATAGTCCTTGAGCCCCATCCAAAACACGGGCATGATCATGGAAACAAATACGTTTACGATTGCGGCAACGGTGATCGCTACCCAAGACAGGCCGGAACGCATCAGCAGAAACACCAGGATCACCAGCCAGATCAGGATGGCCAACCAATGCACGGATGCCACGACCGCGATTACCGGAGATACGATCAGCAGGACAAAGAAGAGCGGTACTCCGACCGCGATAAACATGGCCAAAAGAGCTGCCCAAAAGACTAAAGTAGTACCAAAATCCGGCTCAATCATGATTAAAAGCACCGGTACCAGCATGATGCCAAAGCCATGAAGCATTTGTCGGTATTCATTCAGGCCATCTTTGGTGATATAGCGCGCTACCATCAGAATGGTGAGCAGTTTGGCACTTTCGGAGGGTTGGATATTGATCCCACCGATGCTAAACCATCGGTGCGCGCCGTTCACGGCAGGAGTGAAGAGCACCAGGATCAAAGCCAAAAGATTGAGCACAAAGGCAGGTAAGATCAGAATATCAAAGATGGGCATCGGCAGCTTGAGCACCAAAGCAATAGCCAATAGCGAAAGACCGGAAAAGATGATCTGCCGCCACCAATAGCTCTGCGTACTTACACTCTCACCGATCACGGTGGTGGAAGCGCTATAGATCGCGATGCAGCCCAGAGTGATGAGCCCGATATAGAGGATCAGGAGAGTGAAATCGAACTTCTTACGGTTGATCAATCTCAGCCTCCTCGGGCATTGGTTCATCGATGGGTACGGCATCGGTTGTCTGAGCCGGGTCTTGCTCAGATTCTGTGGTTCTGAACTGAGCCGGCAAGCTTGCCGGGCGTTTGATATCCTCGATGTTGCCCATGTAGTAATCAAAGATCTGCCTGGCTACCGGAGCTGCCATCGAGCCACCGCCACCGGCATTTTCCATAAAGACGGTTACGGCTATCTCCGGTTTGTCAGTAACGATATAACCGCAGAACCAGGCATGGGTTGTTTTCCCCATGGAGTTTTCGGCTGAACCGGTCTTGCCAAAAGTAACTGCTCCGGGTACCTGGACACTGCGAGCAGTGCCTCCGGGCGCGTTACACACAGCCCAAAGCCCATCCTGGATGACGCGCAGATGCTCGTTTGAGAAAGGCAATTGCTGCTTGATTACGCTCTGCACTTCTTCCCTGGTCAATCTCCCCCGTCCCACGGTTTGCTTCAAAAGATGGGGCTGAATCCATAAACCGTTATTGGCAATGGCAGCATAGTAGGCATTCATCTGAAGGGGCGAAGTGAGGATCTCACCCTGCCCGATGGAGAGGTTTACCTTGTGCCCGGTGATGCCGATGTTTGTTCCGAAGCGCTTGCGATACCACTCCAGATTGGGAAAGAAGCCCCGGCGTTCATTGGGCAGATCGATGCCGGTGGGAACCCCCATGTGGGAGGCCAAGGCGTAGTCATATAGCTCTTCCAGGGGCAGTTTGAGCGAGAGATCGTAGAAATACACGTCACAAGATACTTTGAGCGCGTCCACCACGTTCGTTCTTCCGTGTCCGGAGTGATCCCAGCAGCGGAAAAATCTATTACCGATTTGCATTCCCCCGGCACAATGACTCAGAAGTGTGTGTCGATCCACGATGCCCTTTTCCAGCCCCAGTCCGGCTGTGATCGGTTTCCACACCGAGCCCGGAGGATAGGTGGCATGGATCACTCTATCCAGCATCGGTTTACCGGGAATGTTCAGTTCTGCCCAAATCTCCGGAGTGATGCGCTGCATAAACACATTGGGGTCAAAATCTGGCTTGCTCACATAGGCCAGGATGCCACCGCTTTGCACGTCGCTTACCACCACAGAGCCCTTGATGCCGGCGGGAAAGGCGCGTATGGCAAAATCCTGCAAGTCGTTATCGATGGTGAGCACCAGGGACAGCCCATTCAGCGGCTCGATATAGCCTTCCTGACGAAAGAGATCCAGGGATCTGCCCTGAGCGTCCACCTGCACCACTTCCCGTCCGTCTTTACCGCGCAACAGCACCTCATAGAAGCGTTCCAGGCCAGTCTTGCCGATGTAGCTGTTTAGCGAATAGTCTTCTTCCCGAAAGCGTTCATACTCGGTCTCATTGATGCGTCCCACGTATCCACTGAAGTGATTTGGATACAGATAATTACGGGTGGAGCCAATGCGGAAAACCAGCTCCGGATAGTAGTTCATATACTCACTCAGCGTGAGCATCAGATCATAGTCGATGTTGTCTGCCAGCAGGATTTCTTCATAGGTCTTGAAGCGTTGCTTCATCACGATCTCGGTCAGTTCATCTTCAGTGATGCCAAAAAAGCGCTCCAGAAAGCGACTCAGAGATTGCAGATTGCGGATCTTCCCGCTGGTGAGATAGAGGTTATGCGCAGGCACGTTTTGCACAATAGGACGGTATTTCTGATCATAGATTTCGCCTCTGGTAGCCACGATGCGACGGATGCGCACAAAGTTGCTTTCTGCCACCCTTTGATAGTGTTGACCCTTGATCACCTGCAATCGGAAGAGGGACATCACCAACAGGCAAAAGAGCACCGCGGCAATGATGCTGAATACTCTTTGGGCTTTATCCATGCACGATTATCAGGCGCAAGCGACTGATCAGTTGCATCAGGGCAAAGACCAGCATGCTGACGATGAGGTTGTAGAAAAAAGCGCCCAAACTCAGGCGATAGAGTTCGCCATCAAAACCCCAGGCAATGCCCAGACTGAGCAGACTGAGCAAGATGAACACCAGATTGCTGCTGCCGATGGCGATGAGCTTTGCCACAACGCTATCCTGTTCGAAGGGAATGCGCAGGACATCGATCAGCATGGCCAACAGGCAAAAGATCAAGGCGTGCATGCCAAAGGAGCCGGGATTGAGCGTATCATACATCAACCCCACTAAAAAAGCGACCGGGAGCGCAATTACCTGGTCTGAAGTCCAGACCATATAGATAAGCCAGGGTAAAAGGATCAGGGGTGTGATGCTCCAGATACTGAAGATCGGCATGAGCAAGACCTGCAGGTACACAAACACAATTCCCAGCAGGAATGTCCACAATCCCTTTAGAAACATCCTTAGCCCTTTCTGCGCACGATGCAGAGCGGAGTGAGTTCGTCACCCTGCCCTTGGGGGTTATCCTTCATGGCAGCTTCGATGAAGGCTTTGTTGATCCCGCCTCCACCACCGATCATCCAGCTTCCGCCAATGTCGTTGATATCCATGATCGCCACCGGATGTCCGATGCCTTCGGCAATGCGTTGAGCCTCGAAGCCCGGATCTTTGGGCCCCTTGATCACAGTTTCGGTATAAGGCGGTACCGGAGATGTGGTGGCGGCATCCACCAGGGCAGCCTGCATGCCGGCTATACGGTAGAAATCGCCTTTGCGACCGATCAGTTTTCCCAAGCCACCCACAAAAGCAGCAAAGATTATGCGGCACACTCCGGTCTCTTCGATGGCGCACTGCATGCTGGTTGGCGCGCCTAAACCGATGCCATAGGGAACTTTAGCCACAAAGCGCGAAAGCATCCTGGCCAATAGGCTCACCCGAATCTCGCTGACCGGAATGGCGCGTCCCTGAGTGATGGCCATCGGGCTTTCACTGATGGTCAGCATATCGCCCTTTTGCATCAAAGGCAGGGCATAGCGCTGAGCAATTTCCAGCATGTCGTCCTCAGGACTGAGTATGTGCGTTTTTACAGGGACGCGGAGAAACTCCACACCATAGACTTTGATCACGGGGTTGAACTCTTTCTGAGTCATAAATCTTTCCTTTGTTTGAGGATAAACACGTGCTCCAGGTTTTCCACCAGGGTAAAGGGGCTGAGCTCCGCGCTGATAAAAAGGTTATCTGTGGATTCCCGGATGCGGCTGATCGAACCGATTGGAAAACCTTTGGGGTAAAGCTGTGAGAGATTCGAGGTTACGATGGTATCTCCGGTGGCAATCTCGGAGCCCAGCTTGACCATATTCATTGAGATGGTACCCGAAATGTCAGATTGCAAGATGCCCTGCACTCCGGTGCGTCGATTCATCACCGGAACTTGAAAACGGGGATTGGAATAGGGCAATACAATGCTATAAGTATCTGTGGTGCTGACTATTTTGCCCACGATCCCGGCGCCTGAGATCACCGCGGATCCGGCAATGATGCCATGCCTGCGTCCCTTGTTCACGATCAGGTTACGTTCCTGAAACTGCCCTGAAAAACCGATTACTTCAGCCATCTCAAAATCCCGATCTCCGGTGCTGAAGGCAATGGCCTGTTCTTCGATATACTGCTTCAGCTCGTTCTGCAACTCCAGATTTTGCAGCGTGCTCTCGGTCAATTGGGTACGCAAACTGAAGTTTTCCTGACGCAGTTGCTGATTGCTTTCGATGGTTCTAAGCGAGTGCACCAAAGGAAAAAACAGGGTGCGCCCAAAGAATCCGGCCTTGGCCACGCGGGATTCATTGCTGCCCAAAAGCATTGCCAGAGATAGGATTAGCAGCGCCACATGCAGGATGTATTTTCTATACATCATAGCCTGAAGTCCGGGCCGGAAAGTGGCTTGACATACTCTCGATCACCGGCTATAACAGCAATGCGACACATATCCAGGAAGTCGGCTAATCTTCAATCTTTTTGATCAGAACCTGGCGATAGCGATCTATATCGTCCAACACCATTCCGGCTCCTTTGACCACGCATTCCAAAGGATCAGGAACCACGTGCACGGGCAGATCCACCGTTTTGCGGATTTTCTCGTCCAGGCCTTTAAGCAAAGCTCCACCACCGGTTAAGAATATTCCGCGTTCGGCAATATCCGCCGAAAGCTCCGGAGCAGTACGTTCAAAGAGGCGTTTGATGGCATCAATCATGGTGGAAACGGTTTCAGAGATGGCTTCGCGAATCTCTTCTGAGGAGATCTTGATGGTCACCGGATATCCGGAAACGATGTCACGCCCCCGCACATCCATGGTCAATTCTTGCTTTAGAGGATAGGCACTGCCAATGGTCATTTTGATCTTTTCCGCAGTCTGAATACCCACATGAAGGTTGTTTTTCTTGCGCAGATAGCTGATCACGTCCGTATCGATCTTATCCCCACCCACGCGGATGCTATTGTGCACCACGATGTGCGAGAGCGAGATAACCGCAATCTCACTAGTGCCACCACCGATGTCCATCACCATGTTACCACAGGCTTCGTCAATCGGTAAATCCGCCCCGATGGCCGCAGCAACCGGTTCGGAGATCAGATAAACTTCACGCGCTCCGGCATGGAGTGCGCTATCGCGAACGGCACGCTTTTCCACTTCCGTGATACCGGAAGGAACGCAGACAATCACACGGGGACGCACCAAAAGGCGCTTTTTCTGAGCCCGCATGATGAGATTGCGCAACATCAGCTCGGTTACCTGGAAATCCGCTATCACACCGTCTTTCAAGGGTTTGATCACGCGCACTTCGTCGGGGTTTTTGCCCAGCATCACTTTCGCCTGCTGGCCAATGGCGATAATCTTGCGGCTATCGGTAGATACCGCCACCACGGATGGCTCGTCGATCACTACGCCGCCGTTCTTTTTGTAAACCAGGGTATTTGCCGTACCCAAGTCTATAGCAATGTCATTTGTCATCATGCCAAAAAAATCAAATATGGACATCGAAACCTCTTTTATGTTCTCAAACTGGAAGCATTTATACTTCAGGAAATACAAAAATCCTAACATGCACGGTTTCAAACAGCCATCCCTGTGTCAAGAAAAAAGCGCCGAAGGGTAATATTTTATGCTGAAGCCCGGATTTGCAGGGCTGGCCAAGCTGCTCCGACAGCGATGAACACTCAGACCGCGGCCTTGCTTTTGCCTCTGCTTCAGCCCGGGTTTACCCCATCATCTCCTCCTGACATGAGGAGAACATGAGACAAAGCAGGGCTAAACAAGCGCTAAACCAGAGGGGGCAAAGCCGGAGACATTTGCTCTCAACTGCTGACTTTTCCTGATCTGGTGCGTAGCCGCGTCCTGGATTGACGCTGCCGGTGTACCCAAAGCGATTGTAGATGCTTCATCTTGATCCATATAAACGCTATGATGCAGGTTTCAGGTTGCAGGTTGCAGTTCCAGGTGACGCGGTGTGATGTTTTAGGGCTGCCAAGCTCCTGCCTGGCAGAAACAGCTTGAGCTGCTTAATTTTCCGGCCTTGCTCGACACGAGGACGTGTCGAATCCTGACACCTTGTAGGATTGCAGACGTCTCGTCTGCACAAGCGACGAAGTCGCTTACTTTTACGGAACTCCGTTCCGTCGACACGAGACGTGTCGAATCCTATCGTCGGCTTGCTCGACACGAGGAGGTGTCGAATCCTGTGCCAGAGCAGGATTACTTGTAGAAATACAGAATCTGAGGGCTGTTTTCGGAAGCCTCGCTGAGCGTGAAATAGCCCTTGCCTTTGGCATCCCAGCAGATTGCTTCACCCTGTGGCTCAAGCTTATATGGCATGTTTTTACCCTTGCGCGTCAGGGCTTCGGCGATGCTCGTTTTGCGTCCCACTTTGAAGCGGCGGATGCCAGTGTAGTTTTTCACCAGGATATATTTACCGTTGGGTGAGATGTCCGCGGCAGTTACCCAGCTCATCTTCATCTGCCCCATCTTTTTGGCGATATTCATCTGTGTGGTGGACTGGGGATAGGCCACCCGGTATATCCCCACCTGTTCCTCGCGCTTACTGATGATGTAGATATCCCCGCTTTTGGGATCCACAAAGAGCGCTTCGGCGTCGCGGGGGCCATCCTCGTATTGAATGTTGTAGGTATCATATTGCCTGGCGATGATCAGGGTGTCGCCCATGGCCAAAGATGGCTCCGGCACTTTGTAGATGGATACCGAAGGATAGCGCGCGCCATTATCTCCGATCTCACCGATGTAGATATAGGGAGTTCCGGTTTGGATATCCACCGCCGTGGCGATATCTTCCCAATCACGGTTCTTGACTCCATCGATGATGATCTTAGCTTGCAAGCGCCCTTTGGTGTCAATGGCAAAGACGGCGTTTTCACCTCCGGAATCGTTGTGAGCATACAGGATATCCGGATTGAGAACACTTGTGGCCAAGCCTGAGGCTTCATCCAGCAGATCTGTGGTCAAGACATATTCCTGTACGGACTTAGCGGACAGCAATACCACATAGATACATAGCAGTAAGAGACTTACTAAAAATACGCGTTTGAACATTTGGTAACCTCGCTTCATGGAATGCTAACCAGATAGATGCCTGAAAGCCTTTGCAGCAGGGACTTTCGTGCCGATCCTTCGCCCAAAGACAGATCACTGACTACTGTTTTGTTTACTTTTACGATCCGGTCGCCCTGGGCACTTGGTTGACTGTAACCGTAAAGCGCGTGCAGAGCGTAAGCCCGGCCCTCGATGGAGCCCAGATACAGCATAATGTGCCCGGGAAATCTCAAAAGACTTGCGGCAGCTATGCCTTTCGTTTTGATTAGCTGTTCCCGCTGATCCTGCTGTTTGAAAGAGTGTGCCAAACTGCTCGCAGCAGCTTGTTCCGCGCCGTTGCGTGGCAGATAGATGCCAAAGCATTGAAAAAGCTGCTTCAAAAGCCCGGAGCAATCATACTCCGCGTTCAGATCCCCCCAGCCATAGGGAGCGTTTTGCAGCTTGAAAGCTTGTTGATAGACGTTTCGAGCCGTATAGGGCAGATAGCCGGGATTGGCATCAGCCTTTGAGATATAGGCAAAAGCAGGGCTCACAGAAGGCAAGGCTACTTTGAAAAAATTCCCGCTTTGCTCGATGAGCGGAAAGCGGTTGCCCATGCGGATAAAGCCGTGATATCGGGTACCGGAATCATCAAGATAGAGAGCGCTCTTGTCCGAAGTGGTGACCACAAAATCAGTTGATTCTTTGAAAGCCAGCCAATCGGCATAGTCCAGGATCACCATATCCTGCTTCAGATACCATCCGGCAGAAGCGTGATTTGCGCCAAAGAGCCACTTGCCATCAGCCGATTCGTGGTAGATGATAGTGGGCTCTCCGATATCCGCGCCACTGTTTTGCAGATAGTCCAGCTCGATGTTTCCCGCTGTGGAAGAAAGCGCTTCGGCGTGGGGCACCAGCCTTTGATTGGTAAAGCGAATGGGGAAGGCAAAGCGCGGGCTGAGACTTCCATAGGCCTTGAGATTCAGTCTGGCTTCGATCCCTGTCCACAGAGTGGGACTAACGGCTTTGCCATCGGCATCGAAACGGCCTTTCTCTTTGGCATACTGGAAGTTGCTTTGGATCACCGGTTTCAGCCTGTCGGCCATGATGGCCAGGGAATCGGGGTGTTGACTGAAGCACAAGCCCTTCTGGATGGCGCGGGCATTGAATCTCGCGATCCGGTCATTATCCATGATCAGGCTATCCGGAGCGGGATGACGCCCGATCCAGAAGCCGGCTTGACGATAGTCTATCGGTACTAAAGGCGGGTTTTCGATATGTGGCACATGATTCTGCGCAAAGATCGAGGAGCTCAGGAGCATCGCTAATACCACATATAGCTTGTTCACTCTACGATCCTATCCAATACTGGCAGCATTTCATCCAGGAAATCGGCATAGCGATCCTCGAAGATTGCCGCTCTGGCCATGGCCATCAGTTCCTGATAGAAATGCAAACTGTGGATGGTGGCCAGGCGCATGCCCAGAATCTCGTTCATGGTGATCAGATGCCGCACGTAAGCCCGGCTGAAGTGCGTGCAAGTGTAGCAGGAACACTCTTCATCGATGGGACGGAAATCCTCTTTGTAGCGTGCCGCTTTGACGATCATCTTGCCATGCCGGGTGAAGATGGAGCCCTTGCGGGCGTTGCGCGTGGGCATCACGCAATCAAACATATCCACTCCATTGGCGACATTCTGCAAAAGATCGCTGGGAGTGCCAACGCCCATCAGATAGCGCGGTTTCTCTCTGGGCAGGATGTCGTCCAAAAGCTTGGTAAGGCGGAACATATCGTCCTTTTCCTCACCCACGGCCAGACCACCGATGGAGTATCCGGGAAAGTCCATCTCCATCAAAGCAAGGGCAGATTTCACCCTGAGATCGTCATAGATTCCGCCCTGCACGATACCAAAGAGCGCTTGATTCTCATGATTGGTGAAAGCTCTGAGGCCTTCTTCCGCCCAGCGCAGAGTGGTTTTAAGGGATTTCTCCACGTAATCTCGGGTAGCCGGATAGGGCGGGCATTCGTCGAAGCTCATGATGATGTCCGCGCCAAGCGCTTCCTGGATGGCGATCGCCACCGCGGGAGTGAAGTAGTGCGGACTGCCATCGATGTGGGAACGGAACTTCACGCCATCGCGGGTGATCTTGCGCAAGGCAGCCAGGCTCATAACCTGAAAACCGCCACTATCAGTAAGCATCGGTCGATCCCAATTGATGAACTTGTGCAAGCCTCCCGCTTTGCGGATCAGCTCGTGTCCGGGACGCATATAGAGATGGTAGGTATTGCCCAGAATGATCTGGGCGTTGGTCTCTTTGAGCTCGTGCGGGCTCATCGCTTTCACCGTGCCCAGAGTGCCTACAGGCATGAAGACGGGGGTTATGATCTCACCGTGATTGGTGGAGATCTTACCCGCTCTGGCCTTGCCGGATGTAGCTTGCAGTTGATATGAAAACGCCATAGCTTTACCTCAGCGAGACGAAACGGCTAAAGAGCCTGGAGATGTCGGCATAGAAGGCAAAGAGCATCAGCCAGATCAAGAGCACCAGGCCTACTCGCTGTGCGATCCCCTGCACTTTGAGTGGCACCGGCCTGCCGATGATGCCTTCTATGGTATAAAACATGATGTGCCCACCATCCAGGATGGGGATGGGCAAGAGATTCATGATCATAAGGATCAGAGATATCGAAGCCAGAAACAGCAGCACACTGGAGAATCCTCTGCGTCCTGCGTCCTGAGACATGGATACCAGCATCACCGCGCCGCCCACATTGTTTTTGAGCTCGGCAGGACGCTTGGCCAGGCGAAAGAGCCCTGAGTATTGCATGGTGATGAAACTGACAGTGGAAAGGCTGCCATAATGAAGTGCCTCGATGGGACTGTAGCGAATGGTCTCTTTGACAGGAAGATACTGCATGATCCCGATCATCCGCTCATCTGAGCCGGTGAGATTGTCCTGAAGCTCTATGCCGCGTTGGAAGCGCTCATCACCGCGCTGCACATCCAGCAGCACGTGCGTGCTATCAGAAGCGATGATGCGTCTGCGCATATCATACCAATCGCTGACGACCACGCCATCCACAGCCAGGATCAGGTCTCCTTCTTTCAGTCCCGCGCGCCAGGCCGGCATTCCGGAAAAGACTTCTCCGATCCGGGTAGTAAGCTCCGGTTGCAGGCTGCGCATCAGAGAATCCCGCTCCGTGGAAGGCACAGATATGGTATTGATCGCGCCATCTCGCAGCAGGCTTATCTCATTGTCACTATTCTTACTCAGCTCGATCAGAAAGGTATTGAAACCCGAAACCGGATTACCATTCACCGCAATCAGCGAGTCTCCTGGAACAAAGACCTCAGCCCATTTGCCATCGGCTTGATGAATGACAGGGGCCAGATCCTCCATCCTTTGCGGCAGAGCAAAGGCAATGATAAAGAGCAGGAGCCCCAGGATCAGATTGGCAAAGGGTCCGGCAAACACGATCAAAGCTTTCTTCCACCAGGCCTTGCTCTGAAAACTGCGTTCTGGATCATTTGCCTCGGCATCTTCGGCTTCATCGGGATTTTCACCGTGCATCTTAACATATCCACCTAAGGGAATGGCAGATATCCGGTACTTGGTGCCTCCGCGCTCAATCTCCCAGAGCGGTTTTCCAAAGCCGATGGAGAACTTTTCGATGCCCACTCCAAAGGCTCGCGCCACCAGGAAATGTCCAGCTTCATGGATGGCGATTATCAGCCCGAAGGCGATGAGCATCAACAAGATATTCAGCAAATCTACTTTCCTTGCTTTTGGGCCAGAGTGATGGCAATGTATGAGGCCACGTCAGTTGAGTAACTTCCCGTCCCAAATCCGGCATCATAGCCCAATTCGATGGCCAATTCATGGGAAATCCGCGGTCCGCCACAGATGAAGAGCATCTTGTCGCGCAGGCCTTCCGCTTCGGCCAGTTCGATCAGTCGGGTCAGGTTTTGGATGTGGATGTTCTTCTGCGTGACCACCTGCGAGACCAGGATCACATCGGCTTTTTCGGCTCTGGCACGTGCCAGGAGCTCTTCCGAAGGCACCTGCGCCCCCATATTGATGGCATTGAAGCAGGAATAGCGCTCCAGGCCATAGCGGTGGTTGTAACCTTTCATATTCATAATGGCATCGATGCCCACGGTATGCGCGTCACTTTCGATGCAAGCGCCCACCACGGTGAGCTCGCGGCCAATGTGTTCCTCCACATACTTTTCAGTGGCTTCCATGTCCATCACCGGAGTTTCCACCACTTTCACCTTGATCTTGGATAAATCCACGCTGGCGTTGCTGGCAGCATAGGCGATAAAATGGGTAAAGCCTTCCCCCAGATCCCTGAGACAGGTGATCTCCGCTTCATCAAAGCCCATGGAGAGGATCAATACACGTGCGGCTTCCTTGCCTTTGGCATCGGCGCTGACGGGTAGCGCAAAAGAAAGCTGGATCTTGCCGTCGTTCAGGGTATCGCCATAGGGTTTTACTATCTGTGTCATAAGCCCAGCTCCTTCTTCATTTGTTGCATAAAGGGGTTAAAATAGTCCGCGTCCTTGGCAAATACTCCATCCAGGCCTTTGCCTCCGTTTTCAGGACGCTTGATCTCGGCAAATTCACCCTTGGCCATGGCACTAAAGAGCCCTTCACCAGCCACTTTTTCCAGGAACTCTGTGGCTTCCGCAAGCACACTGTTAGCGCGACGATTGACAAAGCTATCCGGGGCCAATTCGAGGCTGGAGCTAAGGTCTTTCACCGCTTTAAAGAGATATTGCGCGTTTTCGATGGCCAGAGAGCGATCCACCAGATGCGGAGTGTGAATGGCCTCGGTCATCATGCCCAAAAGCTGCACACCCTGTCCGGTGAGCTGACCGATGAAATTGAACATGGCATCCATCAGATGAGTTTTGAAGATATTACCGCTGGCAAACTTGGTGGGTGGCATATACTTAACCGGTGCTTCCGGAAAGAGCTCACGCGTCAGCATGGCATGCGCCAGCTCATAAGTGAAGCTGTTTTCCAGCTCGGGATCGATCTCATAGGCATGTCCCAAACCCATCTTTTCCGGTTTAACGCCACTGCGCAGCGCGAAACTTTCATTGAGCAATTGCGAGGCGGTGACCGTGTAGGCCTTATCCACCGCGTCGGATGTAGTAAGATAGTTATCTTCACCGGTCTGAATCTCGATGCCGGCATAGGCATTGATCATGCGGGCAAAGTATTGATCCAGCAGAGTGCGCTTGGGATTGATATCACGGAACAGAATGCCATACATGGCGTCGTTCAGCATCAGATCCAGGCGTTCAATGGCGCCCATCACGGCAATCTCGGGCATGCAAAGCCCGCTGGCATAGTTGGTTAAGCTGATATAGCGGCCTTCTTCAGCGCTCACTTCGTCCAGGGCTTTGCGCATGATGCGGAAGTTTTCCTGCGTGGCATAGGTGCCACCAAAACCGACGGTGGTAGCGCCATAGGGCACATAATCCAGAAGCGACTGGGCAGTGGAACGGATCACGGCAATGATGTCCGCGCCTTCACGGGCAGCGGCTTTGGCCTGAGTAACGTCCTCAAAGATATTGCCGGTAGCCACGATCACGTAGATAGCAGGAACCCGGCGATGGCCATATTTGGCAAAGAACTCATCCCGGGCTGCTTTCTGACTTTTGATGTGGCTCAGCATTTCTGCGCTGAGCTTTTGCAGGAGCTCAAAGATGGCACTTGCATCCTGAGGGGGAATGGCGGTGAGATCGAGCTCTCCGGAAGCCACGGCATCAGCCACTCCTTGCGCGCTTAGATTCCTGGCCAACATCGCGTTTGCCACCCAAAATGCCGCGCCTTTCTGCAAAGCGCACGCTGCCTGAAGCTGTTCGATGATGATATTGGGACAGGGTTTGCCATCCTCTGTGGCACCATCGATGCCCATCAAGCGCAAGACTGTGCGCTCGATGCTCACCGAACTGTAAGCGTTGAACAGCCAATCAAAATCTCCAGTGATCTTCTCGGCGGCCTGACGTGCCCGAAGCACCAAAGCTTGGTCTAAATCGAGTTTAAGCATTTACACTCCAAATACTTGATATTTTTCCTGCAGACAGCTTTTTTCCGCTGCTGTTTTGGTCAAGGATTTTGATGTAATGATGGGATATCTCTAATAGAACGCAGATTGGACTGATTGAACTGATTTACACGATTATTAATGGAACTCTGATCCCCATGATCCACATGATCTGCATGATTTTAGAGGTTGTAACGTTTTGGCGATTTGACGTTTTGACGAGGCACAGCCAAATTGTCCATCCTGGTATTCTTTCCCTCTATCCCTCTGTGTTGGTAAAAGTCTTTCTCTTTGAATCCTCTTTTCTCTTGTCTCTTTGTTTTATTTCCCGCAGATTATCGCAGATGAAGGGCGCAGATGCACGCGGATTTTTTTGATGGAAACTGATCCCCTTGATCCAAATGATCTGCATGATCTTTGGGTTTGTGGGGTTTTCAGGTTTTATTTACGGAGGTCGAAAAGATTGTGCTCGGTGCTCATGCAATCAGTCGCCAGTCTCAGCCGTGCAGATATCGCTCACAGTGCTTCGCTTTAGCTTTGCTACCACATTAGCTCATATTATCCTCTTGGAACGAGAGAATCATGGGCTAAGCATCAGCTAAAACCGGGGTGATCCATCCTGATAGCGGAGAACACTGCTTCCCCATCGGTGTCCCTACAATCTCCTGAAAGTCTCCTGAGGACTTCCTGAGCCCAGCTCAGGAACTCTTCGGGAGGTCGATTGGAGATTGTCGGGCTACAAGGGGGCAAGCAGGTAAGCAATAACGCTTAATAGTATGCGGGATGTGAGAAAGATATTGACATCTTGAGATAGGTCTTTGGAATAGTAACTTAGGTTGCAGTTCATAATCCGGACGCAATCAGCTTTATAGAACAAGGAAGATGAGATTATGAAAGCCAAAGCCCTGCTCTGCATCATAGCCATTTGGATCTTGATGATCCCTCTCTGCGCGCAATTTGCTGGAGGATCGGGAACTCCCGAGGATCCCTATCTGGTGGCCAGCGCTGCGCAGTTGCACAGTGTGCGCACCAATCTCAGCGCTCATTATCGACAAATCGCGGAGATCAACTTCAGCGGCACTCCTTATGGTGGAGGGACGGGATGGCTGCCCATCGGCACGGAAGCCTCACCCTTCACCGGCTCTTACGATGGCGACGATTATCAGATCTGGGGTCTTAATATCCATCGCTCCAGCGGCTGGAGTGGCCTCTTTGGTGTGATTAGTCACGCGAGTGTGAAAAACGTGCAGATCTGGGGCGCGAACGTGAACTGCGAATATCAGGCTGCCAGCCTGGTGGGCTTTTTGCACTATAGCGCGATGGAAAACTGTTCTGTAAACGCCAGCGACATTGAAGGTTATGACTTCACAGGCGGGCTGGTATCCTATGCTTACGAATCCAGCATCATATCATGCAGTGCAGACATCAGCCTGCAAGGACATGAATCCGTAGGAGGAATTGTAGGATTACTTACCAGATCCGGCATTCGGGATTGCCATGCCCAGTTTTCGTTTTCCGACACCTGGTATCAGGTGGGCGGTATCGTGGGCACAGCAGAGCATGGCAGCATTATCGATTGCACTTTTAGCGGAGATATGTATAGCCTATCCTGGTCGGGAGGAATTGTTGGCCATGCCACAAATACCCGGGTTGTGGGCTGCTCCTCGGGTCCCGGACTGATGATGAGTGGGGATATGTGCGGTGGCATCGTGGGCCAAGCCTATATCATGGTGGATATCATCAATTGTTCCAGTTCGATGGATATCTCAGCACACCTTACAGTTGGCGGTATAGCCGGAGTGATGCAAAACTATTCCTCAGCGCAAAACTGCCACGCATCGGGTAATGTGCGCAGTATGAATTCCGGAGGTTTTGTGAGCGGAGTATCAAACTCCACTGTGACAGATTGTTACAGCACAGGAAATGTGTTTGGTAGTTTATACGCCGGGGGATTTGTAAACTCCATCAGCGACACGGGGTCTTTGCTGCAAAACTGCTATAGCACAGGGACGGTCAGCTCTCCGGAAGGAGAAATCGGTGGTTTTTCCAGAGGCGGAAGCAGCACATCATCCATCAACTGCTATTGGGATATGGATAGTTCGGGCTGCTCAGTCTCAGCATCCGGAGAAGGAAGAACTACTGCCCAGATGACATCTCCTGCTGATCCGAACACCTATGTGAACTGGGATTTTGAGACCGTGTGGAACTGGAACAACGGTCCTGCAGGGGGATATCCCGGGCTCAGTCCTTTGCCGGTTGATATTGATGACCCGATAGCTCCTTCCCTACCGGCAAATGCTATCCGGGCCTATCCCAATCCCTTTTCAGCCCGAGCCACAATCAGCTTTGAGCTCAAAGAGCAGGGTTCATGCCGGGTATCACTCTACGACATCAAAGGCCGTTTGATTACCCGGCTCGCGGATGCTTTTTTTAGGGCTGGAGAACAGCAGCTGAGTTTGGATGTGCGCAGTTTAGGGCTTACTTCCGGACACTACCTGATTTTATTGGAGCACAAGGGGATCAGGCAAGTGAAAAGGATTACTCTCTTTAGATGAATCTAACCTTATAGGACATGCTATCAGGGCAGCGCGTCTGTTTTTTCCCAAGGTTCTGTAAAGATTGGAATGATCCTTGCACATTAAGATTAAAAGAGAAGAGAAGGAAACTCGGTCTTCTTCAAATGCTGTAGCTTTAAGGAAACATAGATGCAAGAAATGAATGAGAAGTTCAAGCCCATACTCAAGGTTATCGAAAAGTTCTGTTTCGATCGTGAAGATCCGGTGAAAGCGATCCATAATATGCGTGAATTCCCTGAGGGATATGATGCCTTCGGAATCGATGACGAAGAGATCAAGGTCTTGCGAGACAGGATTTTGGAGGACTTCAAGCCCAGCGTGGCTGATATTGCCGATTTGGGCAAAATCCTCTTTAAAACCGGCAAATATGAGTTTGGCACTCTGGCCATCATGCTGATCAAAAAGCATCGTCCGCGCATGGACGGCTACGTTTTGGGATCAGTAAAAGAATGGCTGGATAATGGCGTGGAAAACTGGGCACACGCGGACCTTCTGGCTATCAAGATTGTGCCGGTTTTCTTTGAACTGGAGCTGTGCAACCTGGAAACTTTTGCCCCCTGGCGTGAATCCCGCAGCAAATGGACGCGCCGGACAGCAGTGATGTGCCTGAACTCCATGAAGAAAGCCTTGGACGCAAAAGAGATCCTGGAATTTATCACACCTTTACTGAGCGATCGAGAAAAAGTGGTGCAGCAAGCTATTGGGATAATTCTTGGTAATTTGTGGCATAAAGCGCATGAACCGGTGGAAGAGTTTCTGGCTGCCCACAAAGATCAGATGGATTCCCTCGCGCTGAAAAACGCTACAGCCCGCCTGCCCTTGGCTAAGGCCAAGCAATATCGCAAAGCGCCACCACGCCACAAGGCTCCACAGCGGAAACCCAGCCCGAAATACAGGAGGGCACCAAAGTCATGAAGTATTTACTCACTATCCTGATTCTACTACCGATCTTAGTTTTTGCCGGGACCATTGAGCTCCGGCTTTCTTTTTCAGAAGATGCCACACAGAGCTTTTACTGTGCTCCCGGACGTTTGCGGGTGCCAGTGCAAAATGTGAATGTCCTCCTGCCTCCGGGCGCGGAACTGGTAGATTACCAATTTGAGTTTGGTCCGGCCACTGCTGCTCGCCATAGCTATGCTGAGATCAATCCGGTCTGGCACAATGGCGAGGAGGTAATTTATACCACACGCAGCAGCCACGTCCCGGAAGGCTATAAGTATCTGGGCATCAAGCGCTGGGGAGACCTGAGCTATGCCTCCTTTCAAGTGCTGCCCTATGATCACGCGCGTCATGCCTGGACACCCACAGCGCAGCTGACAATCCGCTACACAAGCGATAGCTCTGCTCGCAATCTGATTCCCGGCACCTTCAAGCAGCCCTCGTTTTTCACAAATCAGAGCAGGCTGCGCGATTGGTATCAAACTGCTGATTCACGTAATTATGACTACTTGGTGATCAGCACTCCTGCGCTATATGCCGCTTTGGGAGATTGGGTAAGCTATCGCCAGAGTCAGGGCTTAGCCGTCCAGTTTGCCGATATCAACAGCATTTTAGCTACCCAGCTTGGAGCTAATGATGCTGAGAAGATGCGTAACTTTATGGTCACCGAATACATGATGCAGCCCTTTACTTATCTGATGATCGTGGGGGATTATGACACGGTGCCGGTGGCCTATCTCACTCCGGAACCGAATGGATATGACACCGTGCCCAGTGATTTCTTTTACAGCGATCTTACCAGCAATTGGGATAGCGATAATGATGGCCGCTATGGTGAGTATTCCTCGGGTATTGGTGAAGGTGACTGGGAAATCGACTTTACCCCGGAGATCTTTGTGGGACGCCTCAGCACAAACAGTGCCACGGAAGTTTCCGCCATTGCCTCGCGCATCGTGGCCTTTGACAGCAGCAATGAGCCCTATAAAAGCAAGGCCCTCTTGCCCGCGGCTTTCCTGAACTATAGTGACGAACCGGAGATCGGCATGCCACAAACCGATGGTGCGGATTTCTTCCAGTTGGCCAAAAACACCGTCTTGAGACACTTTGACAATACCACTCTGTATGAGCAATTGGGTGTGGTTGCTTCCCACCCCAGTGATTATCCTTTGGATTACTCTCAGTTCAATACCCTATTGCGCGGAACGGACTATGGTCTGATCAATTGGAGCGCGCACGGATCATCTGTATCATCTTCCCGCAAAGTATGGATGGAAGATGTGAACGGCAATAATATCCCTGAAAGCTTTGAAATGCAGTGGATGAACCTGGTCAACAAACAGAGCTTCAGCAATTTAACCGCGACAGGTGGCTCCGTGATCTTTGCCGCTTCCTGCTACAACGGACGCATCGACGGCAATGAAAGCTCTCTTGGTGAGTATGCCTTGATCAAGAAAGCCGTGGGCGTGATCGCCGCAACGCGTACAGGCTGGTATAAAGTTGGCTGGCAAAACCCCGGTTGGGGCGGCCTTTCCAGCTACAACTACCACTTTCTTGAAAACTATGCAGAAGCCGGACACAGCCTTGGCGCTGCGCATGCCCACACCAATCTGCTACATACCCAGTATTATCTCTTTGGCGATCCCATCGATAGCGGTGGCATCATCTGGCCGGAATTGCAAAACGTCTATACCTACATTCTTTATGGTGATCCCGCGATTGGGCACAATACCATGCCTGCTCCGGAAGGGGAGATATTGGTCTATATACCCACCGGGGAAGCGGATTCTCGCGTGATCAACAGCATCCGGGACACTGCGGACATGAATGTGGTGTATAGCAATCGCCTGATCCCGGATTATGACTATATCGCAAATTTCGAAGCTGTTTTTGCCATTATAGATGATTACCAGCTTGCTCCCTGGGAAAAGGATATCCTGAATGCCTACCTGGATGCCGGTGGCAAGATGTATCTGGAAGGGAACATCAATTGGGATAGCAGCGACCCCTTCCTGGGTAAGTTTGGTGTGGAAGCACCACTGGACATTGTGATCAGTATCGAGACCCTGCAATACCCTCAAAAAGCCTGGGATTATGCAGACCAAAGCTCGTCCTATCGGGTTTTGGTTCCCGTTCAAGGCGGAGCCACACCGCTGTTTTATGCCGGAAGCCTCGATCCCACAGCTTACTGCGTGGGGACATTAAATGAAACTGCTACTTACAATGCTCTGGCCGCTGAATTCCGGCTCATGCACATTGCGGAAGATGCCACCGGTTACGCGTCTTTTACAGAATTGATCCATGTGATCCTCAGTGAACTGGGAGTGATCAGTGGTGGCACATCAAATGACGATGCTCTTAGTCCGGTTGCTTTGAGCAGCATCTCAGCCTGGCCAAATCCGGCCCGAGGCAGCATCAATATCAAGCTGGAAAATCCCCTGCGCTCCGAAACGGTGATCAGCATCTATAATCTTAAAGGACAATTGGTAAACAGCCTGGAACTCTCGGCTAAGAACTCATTTCAGGTAAACTGGAATAGCCTGGATACCAATGGAAAGCCCAGCCCTGCCGGTGTGTATATCCTGAAAGGTGCCGGAACTGAGAGGAAGATCACTGTTTTGAGGTGAGAGGTGTTAGGTCTGAGGGATGCGTTGAACAAGCCGCAGGCCATTCAACCGCGCAGCATGAAACCTTCAACTACTCTCAATCATACCCTTTGCCTTTGCCCGTCACCAGCACATGAATGCGGTTAAACATCTGTCGCAAGCGATAGACCATTTCTTTGTTGGGATTTAGCTGAGCCAGCATTTTGCGCAGGAAGACGTCCCAATTCGTGGTCTCATACCGGGTAAAATAGCCGATATTGCCAAGCACTTCCATCATATAGTTAAATATCCTATCCAGTTCGCGGCCATCCACCGCGTCATGCTTCGTTTCCGTGCTTTGCCGGCGATGGGTATAGCTATCCACTTCGTATATGGCCAAAGCTGCGGCTTGAGCCAGGTTTATCGAGGGAAAGGCGGGATTGGCCGAGAAGTGACAACGCAAGGGACAAAGATCGGCCTCTTCATCGGTGAGGCCAAATGTTTCCCGGCCAAAGACGAGACCAATCTTGAGATTAGGTAATTCATGCACATACTCAGCCATCTCAGGCGGGGAGAGATCGATCGGTTTGTTCTTGCCCAGGCGTCGGGAAAAGGCGATCACCCGATCCAGATCGGCAATGGCAGAGGCCAGATCAGGAAATAGCTTGGCATCCTCCAGAATGTGTTCGGAGTGCATAGCCAGGTAAAAGTCGTTCTTTTCCGGGACGGCACCCACGATGCGTAAGTCATTGAAGCAGAAGTTATTCATGATCCTGGCTACCGCGCCCACGTTACCGGCATAGATGGGCTCCACCAGGATGATGCTGATGCGGGAATTATCGTTTGGCATTGGCCTTGTTGCGCATGTGGATCACAGAGCCCAGCTTGCCGCCCATACTCTGCACTTTGGGATTTGGGTCAGCCTTCCATTCCTGCACTGTGCGTTTGGTGATGCTCATAAAATCATTGCCGCTTTCGCGTTTACTCTTTTGCGTAAAGATATTGGCCAGTTTCTTCAGGGTTTGCCAGATGGTATTGAAGCGCACTTCATCAGCATCCAGCAGCCAGCGGCGAACATTGGTATAGGTCTGAATCGGGCGTACGCGTCCCAATTGAGTGAGAATGTGGGAGATCTTTTTCTGCACTTCTTCGCTATCGTCATCCAAGAGTTTGGAGATGAAGGTGAGCACATATTGTGGGTTTTTGGCCGCGATGTTTTCCATACCGTGCATGCTGATGGCACGTTTCTTTTCATTATCGCTTTCAGCCCAGAGCGGCATTTGATCCCGCATGGCTTCCGGAAAGCGTTTCCAGAGCTCAAAACAGATGGTTTCGCTCTCCCAGGGCACACTTTCATAGGTCTTTTCCAGAGTCTTGATGATGTGTTCCGGGCTATCCTGATACTTGTAGTAGAAGTAAAAGAGCCCTGTTGCCCGCAGTCCGTAAAGAAAATCTCCCAAAAGGTCTCCACAGATGCCATCCAGATTACCCTTACCCTTATATACTGCAAGGCGTTTGCCCAGCTCTTCTCTTACGAAATAGTTAGCCGTGTTGCCCAGATCCGTAATTTGTTTGATTGCGAGTGTGTCTTTGCCTCTGTCCAGATTGCGAAAGATCTTTTCGACCTGAGCATCCAGTAGTTTGTAGTCGTCTATATTCAGACGTCCGACTTCTTTGATCATATGTGCATTCTCCATGAATAGCAAGCGCTATCAGTGTAATATAGTGGGGCCATAGCCCGGAAAAATGTGTGGCGCTAAACGCCAAAAGCTGTGTAATATCTACCCGTTAAGATTATTGCCTGGAGGCAAGGGGATTGATGTGCTTTGATCTTGTCTCCATAAAGCCGATGGCAGGGATTCTGTCAAGCAGTTTTTGGTCTGACACTATCACCTGACATCTATCAACCTGACAATTGTGAGGTTTTTCCTCGGCAGAGCATTTCTTAATCAATGGAGCCAAACATCAGCCAAAGCGTGATGACGATCAAAGAGGCAGGTGGAATCAGAGCATCACTCCTAAAGGGGTGTATTGCTAATGCGCGCTCTTTATGCCCTAAATCTTCAGCCTGCCATACCGGATAGCAGTCCGGATCAATATCTGATCGCTCTCACCCGGTAGAAAGCTTTATCATAGACGATGATCGATTCATCGCCATAGAAAGTATCTTCCGTTTCACCAATTGATTCCCAGGAAATGGGGTCGTCCGGGCTATAGCTGCGATACACAGCATAGGCATCCGCGTCATCTACAGCATCCCAGGATATCTGCACCGAGTCTGTCAGAAGCGATATCTGCACATTTTCCGGAGGAGCCGGAGGAGCGGAATAGATCCAATGAATCGTGGAATACTCATCGTCTTCAAAAGCTTCACCGGAAAAGCCACCAAAGGCATTTTCAAAGCGGACAGAGCCCTGGAAATTGCCTTTTCTCACATTGCTCAGGCTACCCCAGGTATTGGCGGGAAAATGAGCGTTGTAGAAGGTGTTGGTATTCGCATTGATGACTTCCCAGGAGATTCTTAGCAGGCTGCCACCGCTTTCGCCATCGCTGAAGGTAAAATTGGTGGGGGGATGATCGGCATTCAATGCACTAAGCAGCGAGAATTCGATCCCTGTGGCATTCATCTTTTCCATGACGCACCACTGTCCGCCAAGGCTTCCATGTTCGCGCACACAAAAGCCATAGTAGCCATTGGGACTGCTAACTATGACAGGAAGTTCAATGGAGCCGAAGGCTAGGAACTTACCGCCGCTACCGATGCTTACCGTGCTACCACTGAGAAGACTAAGAGAAGATCCGGCCGGCAATAGCATCAGATCCGTGATGCTGAGATTGCCTAGCATCTGCAATTGATGGCCACCCAGAGAGAAGATTCCACTGCTGAGTATGATCGTCGTTGTCCCGCTCAGCACCACATCTTCGACCAGACTGAGGCTTTCACCCTCGTTCTTGTTGATATGGATCATGCGGATAGTGGCCTGTCCCGCAATCTGCATAGTGGAGCTGTTTCCGGAAAAGATCACCGGAGCATAACCGGTTGAGAACACGCCGTTTAGTTCGATGATGAAGTCTCCCTGAAACTCACGACTGATGCCCGCTTGCGCCAAAGACCACTCTCCGCTGATTACGCGGAATTCATCTTTCACTAAAGTTCCATAATGAGGCAGAACCGCGCCTCCGGTCTTTTGCACCAGCACTTGATAGAAGTCACGATTACTGTAGCCCCCGGATAGTTCCTGGTCATTCGATCCGGCAAAAATGATGCGGCTGTTTACCCCGGTAAAAAGCCCCACCTGCTCGTTGAAAACGGCATTTTGATCGATCACGTTGCCATGCACCCGCAGCTCAGCAGTGCCGGAGGGAGGCTGCATATTCAAACCTGAGCCGTCCAGAATACTGAGTATGCCCAGCGCGGCCAGAGAGCTGCCGGTATTCAGTTGCAAGCTTCCGTTTTGCACTTGCAGCAGACCGTTCACGGCCACATCTGCGCCTTGCGTGAGCGTCACTGTGGAGCCGGCTTTGTTGATATTGAGATTATGAAAGATGTCGCCACTAAGGACTGCGTCTTGATTTGAGACCAGGTTCACCGTGCCGCTTCCTTCGATAAAGGCGTTTGCTCCGGCTGAGTTGCTCCAGTTTTTGCCCACATTGATTACATCCATAAAATCATCGGCATACAGCATGCCCCCCATTAGCATCATGTTACGCCCGATGTTCAGCGTCATCCCATTCATCACAAAATAGCCCTGTTGGATGTAGAGATCGTTAGCCACGTCCCGATTGTTCATCATGTACACGGCATACATGTTTGAGCTTTTGTTTACTACGAGGTCATAAAAGTGATTTGCTTGCGGCATGATGATGCGGGAATGCCGGTTACCGATAAACTCCACAGCTCCCTGACTGGGCCGAAAACTACCGGAAGCCAGCACTTGGAAATTCCAGCCGATTCTTAAGCACCCGCCATTGTGGTGCAATTGACTACCCGGCCCCAGCAGGATACCATTGTTGCTCACCTGAAAGTAGCCTCCGTTGAGGTTTACCATGCTGGCAACAGGGAACATGGCTCCGGTGTATGCTTTATCCAGGATAAACTGGCCGTTATCGATCGTCAGCACAGCAGCCATGCTCTGCACAAACTCGTTTGATACGATCATGTCTCCCCCTGCCAGCAGCAACTGCCCATTAAGATTGAGATTGAGAGTATTGACGCTGAAGCCATCAGGTAGCTCCACATTCCCGTTCAGCGTCAGATTCTGGCAATTGACACTGCCACCGGATGCACCGCTGATGCTTCCATTCAAGATGAAATTGCCCGTGATGGATGTGGAGCCCGCGGCAAAGTCCAAGCTGCTATCTTCTTCAATTTGCAGGAAGCCGGTGATGCTCAAAACTTGGAGGCCCGCATCAAGGCTTACTCCTGCGCCCTGCTTATCTACCAGAAGATTGCCAAAGGTCAACGAGTTCCCGGAAGAGGAAATAGTGGAAGGTCCGGAACCGATGAAGGAAACGATATGCAAAGGGCGACAGCTCAAGGAAGCGTGGGGATGCTGAGTCCAATTTCCATGCACCATCAGGTATCCGCAATCCAGGATGCTATTCGCGTCTGATTGCCAATCAAGGTTACGGCTGATTTGCACGGCCGAAGCCGTCTCAGTCATGATCAAACCTGAGAGGAATTCAGTGTACACATCCCTGCCCACGTGCAGCTGATAGTTGTTTACCGAAAGGTAGCCCCAGCTCAGGATCAAGTCATTTTCCACACATAGATCGCTAGCCATGTTCAGGGTATTTGACCGGTTGCGTGTCGCATCGCTGCGGTTCAAATACTTATTAATTTTCAGATCATAAAAGCTGCTGCCGGCACTCATCGAAATGCTTTTATCCGCAGTGCCATAGAGCTCAAAGACGCCTTCGGCAAACTGCACGTTGGGCCGAATGATCTGCACACTTCCCTGGCAGCGAATCAAGCCCCCACTGACGGCTAGATTCAGATTGTATCCGCTATCTGCGATCAGTAGATCATGATTGCCAAAATCCAGGGTGCCCCCGCTGATGGTAAGTGAGCTGTGTCTTGAGTATGCGATTTCGATGGGCTGGTCTATGCCTCCACTGAGTATTACAGAGCCTCCGCTGATGTTCAGGTTGCAGTCCAGATCCAGATGTGAGGAGGAATCCTGAGCAAAGTTAAGCTCTCCGGATTGCACCACATAGTTGCCCTGGATGCTATAGTCTGCCAGATCATTCAAAAACAGACTGGCGCCATTTACCACAAGGGTTCCCAGGTCATACTTAAAGCTGTTGACTACCGTGGCTCCGGAGCTGAAGATCAGGTTTCCCGTGCTTTTGGCCAAGCGCAGAGTATTGAAGTCGGTTCCGCTTACATTTTGATCGCCAACTCCGTCAAAAAAAACGGTAGAGTCAGTAATATCAAGGTTTGCGCCGGAATGCACAGTCCAATCTCCACCGATATACAGAGCATTAGCGCCAATGTCCAGGCCGGAGTTTGCAACTACTTTCAGCTCACCCTTCACTCTCACGTTTGACAAAAGGCTGGTGGCCTGACTGCTGTTTATATCCAGATGATGGAAGTAACTATTCGTCGAGGAGAATGTGATGCTCTGATCTACTCCGGCCATCCGCGCTGTGCCGTCGTTGAACTGAATACCTCTGTTAGCCATGACATTTTGATCCGTGATATTGCCATAGAACTGAGTAACTTGCTCGTTTTCGATAATGAGGCTCTGCCCGGAAGCCAAAGTGAAATTATTCATGATCTTGAGTGCCGCAGTGCTCTGTTCGGAAAGTGTGACAGATGCTCTCGGACCCTTATTGATATGCAAATATCCAAGCTCGGTGTTGACGCTATTGTTGATCAGTTCCGCGCTGGTTTCACCGCTTAATTGAAGAGTTGAACCCGCAATGCGGATATCTGAGCCGCTCTCAAAGCGCAGATTGCCCCCCACGGTGAGGAATCCACCTCCATGGAATCTGCTGATCATGGAAGAACTCCAGAATCTGAGATCTCCGGCAACGTTGAAGGAACTGCCGGGAAGATTAAAGGATAGCGAGCCCATGATTTCAGCGTTGTGATAGACGAATAAGGGCTCTTGATTCAAGCTGATTCTGGCCCCATGTTCGATCCTCAGATCACGACAAATGCCATATCTTCCACTCAGGCTGGGATATGTGCGAAGATTGGAGGGAATGACTACATTGTCATTGGCTGTAGGCACAGCCCCGGAACTCCAGTTTGCCGGATTGTGCCAGGAAGTTCCCCCGTTTCCCGTCCAACACACAGTGAATTCGGTGCTGATACTTAGCTCAAAGCTGATCTGGTCTGCCTCAGACGCGCCTACATTGCTCACCACCAGGCTGTTGATCTGCCCCACAGGACTGATCCGGTTCTCCATCTGCAGCCTGTTTTCCCGTTCAATCTCGGCCTTCAGACCTTTGGTAGCAGACCAAAGATGGGGTTTGGTGCCCAAGCTAAGGGGATCCGCGCTGCCCACCCGATAGTCCGATGCCACGATGCCCTCAGCAGTTTGCACGGCATAGACCGCGTAGCCCGTTTTGGGATGCAGCAGAATGCTGTAATCATCCTTATCGTGCACCACACGGAAGTATTCATCACCGGTTGCAAAGCACTGCAGCTTGCTGACATCAAGGTTGTGCAACGTTGTGGGATGGTTTTCCATATACGCGCCATCCACGCTGACGCTTATCGTGATAAAAAACATTAAAATGAACGATCGCAAGACAATCGATAAGCTCTTATTCATGAAGCCTCCCTGGCTTTTCACTTGCTATAGGCTGTTTTGCATTATGATCCATGTGGATCATGGCGAATGTCGGACCTTGCCGAAAGCTCACAAGCACCTAAAAATGGTATCCGGAGCTTAGCAAGACTCGATAAAACCAGCTTAATGATCATTCAAATGCTGTCCAGAAAAAAAAAAGCTGAGCCCGCAATATTGATGATCGTGAGTGACCCGAACAGACTCTGTTTATTGAGAATTGAAAATTGCTAATCAGGCTGCGCCACGCCACAACGCCAAATCGTTAAAACCATAGAACTTCAAAAGATCACATGGATCAGCGTTCCATCAAAATCCGCGTGATCCGCCCGATCTGCGTTCCATTTAAAACAAAGAGACAAGAGGAAAGAGGTCACAAAGAGTAAAAGAGATTTCATCAACACAGAGGAAAATAGTATAAGAGAATTGAAGATAGACAATTAGGCTGAGACTCGCCGACACTTGAAAACCCAAAAACTCCAAAAGATCATGCGAATCATAGAGATCAGGGGGATCAGAGTTCCATCTAAAAAAATCCGCGTGTATCTGCGCCCTTTATCTGCGATAATCTGCGGGAAATATTACAAAGAGACAAGAGGAAAGAGGTCACAAAGAGTAAAAGAGATTTCATCAACACAGAGGAAAATAGCATAAGAGAATTGAAGATAGACAATTAGGCTGAGACTCGCCGACTCTTGAAAACCCAAAAACTCCAAAAGATCATGCGAATCATAGAGATCATGGGGATCAGAGTTCCATCTAAAAAATCCACGTGTATCTGCGCCCTTTATCTGCGATAATCTGCGGGAAATATTACAAAGAGACAAGAGGAAAGAGGTCACAAAGAGAAAAAGAGATTTCATCAACACAGAGGAAAATAGTATAAGAGAATTGAAGATAGACAATTAGGCTGAGACTCGCCGACACTTGAAAACCTGAAAACCTCCAAACCCAAAATCAAGACATTCTGCCATTTACAGAATTGTCTTGACTCCAATGCCGATCATGAATCTCTGGAAGAAAGACTAATTGTGAGGAATGATCATGGAGAACATCCGCATTGGCATCGTGGGAAACATCGGCGTGGGTAAATCCACCTTTATCGAAGCAGCAAGTTCCAATCCCCTGAACAAAGTACTTACCGCTGTATATCCAAAACCGAATGGTAGCGAAGGGGTCTTTGCCTTTCCGGAAAAGTTCAATCCCATCGTCCTGGATTCCTTCTACCAGGATCCCGTGGCCAATGCCTTCATGGCCCAAATCGAATTCTTTAATGGTCGCCTGGATCGGCAAAGACAGATCCTATCCTGCCGGGGCATCGTCCTGGAAGACAGGACACTCGCTGAGGATTATCACATATTCGGCAAAGCCCAGCGCATCCTGCAAAACATGTCTGAACCGGAATTCATCGCTTATCAGCGCACCTACAGGCTGATGACCGAACAGATCCAGGAACCTGATCTTCTGGTCTATTTTAAAGCAGACGTTCCCACTCTTCTGGAAAGGATCAAAGAAAGGGGACGAGCAAGCGAACTGGCCATTTCTGCGGAGTATCTGGAGCTGCTCAACAATCTCTATGAGGATTTTATCGCGCATCACGTCCAGTGTCCCGTGCTTGTGGTGGACGCGGATAAGGCAGTGGATAAGGCAGAGTGGCAACGTCGCACTGTGAAGCTGGTGGCAGAACAAGTGAAAGCCCTGGGACTGCGCGTGTCCAGCCCGGGAATCAGCGAATGGGTAAGTTTACCTCAGACCGAAGCCACTCTGAAAGCCATTGATGTGGAGCGAAACCTGGAAGAATACCTGGCAGAACATCCCAAACTGATCACCATCGCCGGCAATGTAGGCTTGGGCAAATCCACTCTGACCGCCATCATGGGACGCAGCCTCAAGATCAATACTCTGTATGAAAAACCGGAAGAAAACCCTCTGTTGGAGAAGTTTCTGGCCGATAAGAAGACTCATTGCTACAATCTTCAGCTGCATTTTCTGGAAATGCGTGCCCGGCAACGCAAGCAGGGTAAAAGCGGCAATGGGAGCTATGTGAAAGACCGTTCTCTACCGGAAGATTTGCTGGTGTTTTGCAATCAATTCCACGCCGATGGACTGCTTACCGACGACGAACTGGACAATCTGATAACTCAGTTTCAAACGGTGAACCGGCAGCTCCCCTCCTCCGACCTGATCATTCTCTTGCAAGGCAGCCCATCTTTGGCCTGGGATCGCATTCAACAACGCGGAAGGGAAATGGAGATCGAAGGCGGATGGAAATATACCGAGATCAACAACCTGAATCACTGGTATCAAGCCTATGGCGCAAACGTCGTAAAGCTCGGTTTTCATCAAGGCCCCGTCCTGGAAATAGACGTCGAGAAACTGGATCTGACCAATCGCATCCATGTGGGTTACATCTTTGAGCGCGTATTGGATATTTTGAAAAACGGAGATTGAGGTAACGGAGCTTTCAAAAGCTCCAGCGCTCTATCCTCGCAGCATCGGAATTACGCGTTACGGGATCGGATTGCGCGTTACGGGCTATTCACGGCAATCGATCCGACATGTCGGTATTGACACATCGCCGGTTCAATTGAACCAAGGGCATGTAATCACTAAAAAAGCCGCAAACCCGGATTGATGCTTCGATATCCGGTCTCTGCTCAATATCTATCGTCATAAGCGTATTTCAATACGTAGGCCTTAGGTGTCCGTTCTTCCGGTTCCCGACTAACTAATGGCCGAATTATTTGCTTTAGGATAAATCCCTTGACGGCCTATAGTTACATATTATCTTGGTAAAAATCCAGATTCAAAGGAGGAACCAATGAATCGCGAGCCTTTCAAACCCGAGCCGCAAGTAAAACGGCTGTGGCATCTTATCAATTTTATCATCATGGCTTTCATGGTGCTGATAGCTGTGCTGATCATGCTGGTAGCCCGAACCTTTTGGGCTCCGGCCATCGTTCTGACCGGCATCATCGTCCTCGACGCGTTTTATATCTGGTATATCAGTGCGTATTACAAAAGCCTGGAATACTGCATTGAGCCTGATGGCGTGAAGGCCAATAGGGGCGTATTCTGGCGCAAGAAAACCACAGTTCCCTATCGCAAGATCACCAATGTGGACATCACGCAAGGCCCCTTGGAACGCCTCTATGGGCTAAGCACCATCCACGTTCAGACTGCCGGGGCATCCGGCCCTGAAGGCTCCAAGGCAGAATTGGTCTTTTACGGGATTCGGGATTGTGATAACCTTAAGGACAGGATCATGAGCAACATCGAAGACCCGCAACCCGGCCATGCTCCCATGCCCCCATCCCCCATGCCGGAAGGAGATGTCTTGCAGGCAATTCTGGGCGAGCTTACCAAAATCCGGATAAGGTTGGAATCCTAGCCTTAAGCAGGCTCTGTTCGGAACCGAATGCTAGCGGAGGGCAGTCAAAGCACTCCACTGTATGCGCGCAAATATGGTAACGAAATGATGCGACAGATTATTTAAGTTGACAGAATGCATCTTAGCTGTTGACTGTAATAGAGAATCACATCTTGCTGTGAGGTATCGATGAGACAGATAATCGAAGATATTCATAGTTTATTGAGATATGCTGTGTTTATGACGAACAACATGATCGCTTCTCTCTTGGATGCAGGATATGCCAGGCTCTGGGCTGAAACATCTGGAATCTGGGAACCAATCTGTTGAGGGTAACATGAAGAAGCCAAAACCTATGCCCAGTGAGATTATCATTTATCAGGCTGACGAAGGAAAGTTTCAGATTGCTCTGTCCCGTGATAGTGACACCATCTGGCTGAATCTAAATCAGATAGCGGATTTGTATCAAACTTCTGTGCCAAACATCAGCATGCATATTCGCAACATATTGTCTGATGGTGAGTTAGACCCAGATTCAACTGTTAAGAATTACTTAACAGTTCAGACTGAAAACAAGCGCCAAGTACGCAGAAACATAGGCTTTTACAGCCTTGATATGATACTGGCAATCGGGTACCGAGTTAGATCCGAGCGTGGTACCCAGTTTCGCATTTGGGCAACACAGCACCTCAGCGAGTATCTCAAAAAAGGCTTTATTCTCGATAAACAACGCCTGAAAGGTAACGATAAACTAAGCGATTATTTTGATGATTTACTTGCGCAGATACGCGAGATCAGGACCAGTGAACAAAGAGTATACCAACGAGTGCGAGAAATCTTTGCTCTGGCCGCGGATTATAATCCCCGTAGTCAGGCTGCCCAGGTATTTTTCGCCACTATGCAGAACAAGATGCTCTATGCCTCCACAGGAAAAACCGCTGCCGAGATTATCCTGATAAGAGCTGATTCCACCCAGCCCAACATGGGAGCCACAAGTTGGAAGGGAACTGTGGTGAGGAAAGCTGATGTAACAACAGCCAAGAACTTCCTCAAGGCGGATGAGATAGACATCCTGAATCGGATCGTGAACATCTTCCTGGAACAGGCAGAATTGAAGGTTATCAGAAGACAGGAGCTACTGACAGCAGACTGGGAAGAGTATCTGACCAGGTTTCTGGCCGAAAATGATCTGCCAATACTGGACAATCCTGGCAAAATCTCACATAGGCAAGCTGTCAGCCATGCCGAAAAACAGTATCTGGAGTTTGAGAGCAAACGCAGAGAGCTTGCTGAACAAGAAGCAGAAAAACACTTTCTGGAGGATCTGCAAAATGGCGTTAAACTGGTAGCAGCTCGAAGGAAAAAGAAATGAATATGTTGAGTTGGGATACCCCCCCACCATTGAGGATTCAACACCAATCGTACTCATCAGGAGTTTGTGTGATGCCTTATGTGTTTCTTTCTGTTTTGATATTATTGTGTTAGCTTTTAAGTGGGCTATCCTTGATTCATCTTACCCCTTTCGAGAATGTTCAGGTCAATCGATCTGCTGATGGCTCAATTGCAATATCTTATGATCTATACCCCGGATATTTGCTTTACCTGGTCATACAGATACCCTGAAAACCATCGTTTTACGGATCGATGATAGAAAGAGCACTTTTTTTCTACATACCCCCTCCTGGGAGAGCCTTAGTGGCGACATCGGAGATAATGTAGTCGTGGGAAAAGGGGAAAAAAACAGTCTGGAAACCAAGAATTACCCGGTAAACTGGCGAAATGCTCATGGTGGATATTGGCATATCCGCCGTCATGATTGGCCAATTTATCTATCTTACTGGTCGTTTTTTAGTAATGCAACTATGGATATCACTGGGTTCTGACTCTGCCGCAGCAAATTCTGAGCTGATCAATTAAAAGCCTTCTTGCGTGTGCGTCGCACATAATGGGTATTGTGCATATTGTAGCAAGGGGCTCCAGTTCCCAATAAGTAGCCTGGGGAAAGCTCCGCTACGTAACGCACAATTCAGATGCTGCGAAGCTCAATGCCATGCCTCAGGTTTACCGATTCCTTACCCCATGTTCCCCTCTTAACACGAGGAGATCATAAGGTAAACCATGGGTAAACAGGAAGCTGAAGAGGGAGGAAGGCAAGAAAAAGCTTGACCCGCGCGAACAATTGCTTATCTTAATACCATCAATATCAAAGTTCGAAAAAGGGCAATATCCACGAGCGATTGAAGCTTTGGAGACGGCCATACCAAGGGAGAAAATAGCATAATGCATAAACACATATTACTCGGAGTGCTCCTGCTTCTTGTTTGCGTGAGCATGCCGGCACGAATTGAGCACTACACTCAGATCAGTCTGGCAGAAGCACGGGAACTGGCACTCAAGCAAAACCCGGAGTATCAAAGCGCGCTTTCCGCCCTAAATGCCGCTAAATGGAGCAAGACCAATGCCTGGGCCGCGATGTTGCCCAACCTCAGTTTTAGCGGAAACCTGCTCTATATGGACCCGGCCACTACGGTCAACACCGGTTCAGCGCAGATGACTTTGAACAAAGATCAGCGCAGCATGGCTTTAAACCTTTCGCAACCGCTATTTATGGGTGGAAAGCTGTATCAGGCTTATAAGATCGCCGAAGCATCCGAAGAACTTTCGGGGCTGAGTCTGAAGGTGAAAAGTCTTGATTTGATCAGCGAAGTGGAGAGCAAGTATTACGCTGTGTTGCAGCTCATGGACGCGCATCGGATATCGCTCTCAGAGCAAATACAGGCGGACAAAAACCTGGAACTGGCAGAACTGAAGCAGGCTAACGGCTTGATCTCCAGAGCTGATCACTTAAGGTTTCAGGCCACAAAGGCCAATAAAGACCTGGCCGTGCTGCAAACCGATACTGCGTTAAGGCTGGCTCTGAAGGATTTTAACAACTTCCTGGGCACGGATAGTCCTCTGATGCCTTCTCCTCCCAGTCTGGATATTGATGATGCTGAAAAGTATGCTGCCCTAACTGCGGAGCAGATCGAAGCTTTCAGTGCCAGGGCTATCGACATTGCCCAAAGCGAAAACCTGGGCATCCAAAGCGTTAAAAAGAGTCTGGAACTGGGAGAGCGAGCACTCAAGATCGCGAAGAGTAACTTCTTGCCGACGGTGATGCTCACCGGCTCGCGTCAATACAAAGAAAACGGCATTGACCGCTATGAATTTGAGCCCAGCAATCAGATCATGCTGAGTCTTTCCCTGCCTTTATTGCCTCAAGTGGGCAATTATGCGGCTGCGCGAAAAGCACTATATGACACTCAGAAACAACGCTATGAGGCTCAGGCTGCCACAGACGGCATTGCTCTGGGCGTGGAATCCGCTGCCATCAATCTCGTGAGCAGTGCCCGTCAACTAAACAGCGCAAAGCTCGCGCTGGAGATCACGCAGGATATGTATGATCAGCTTGCGGAGCGCTTTCGTCTGAACATGCTATCCACCATGGAGCTGATGGATGCTGAGCTCATGCTTTCGGCCTCGAAGATGGCCTATAACAACGCTTTTTACAATTTTTTCAAAGCCCGTTTGAGCTTACTCAAGGCTTTGGGCACTGATGATTATGCCGCGCTCAACGCGCTTTTCCAAGATTAGGGAAGGAAAAATGAAACAATATATCATGATGATAGCTGCCATAGCGCTTGTTTTAGGTGCCTGTGGTAAAAAAGATGAAGCAACACCGGCCGGCAGAGGCCAAGCCAAGGATGACCGCCAGGCAGTGATGGTGGAAAGCCTGAGTCTGCGTGACGTGGATGAATTCGTAACCGTTTCCGGCAAATTGGAAGGGATCACAGACATCGTGATGAGCAGTGAAAGCAGTGGTCGTCTGATGGAACTGTTCAAGAAATTAGGTGACACGGTGAGAGCCGGAGAGCGCATCGGCAGAGTGGAAAATGATGTGAGTAGAATCCGTGTGGAACAAGCCGAAGCAGCTCTCAGCGCCAGCGAAAGCTCCTTGCAGAATGCCACTAAAAATAGAGATTATGCTGAAAGCGCCAGAGCGCAAAACCTGATTTCGGAAGCTGAGTATAACACTGCGCTGTCCGCTTTCAAAGGAGCCAAAGCCGGTTTTGACGGAGCCAATGCCGCTCTGGAAGCTGCACGACAGGCCTATAACAATAGTTATCTGGTGGCTCCCGCTAATGGCAAAATATCCTATCTGCATGTGGCTGTGGGGCAATTCGTATCCCCGGGCATGCCGATCGCCAATATCACTGATGCCAGCACCTTGATCCTGAAAACCGGAGTGGGTGAAAGCCAGATATCCAAGCTACGCGAAGGCCAAATCGCTGAGATAAGCTATCAGGGACAAAACTATCAGGGCCGAGTGCGTGGCTTTGGCATCCGCCCTATGGCCGGCAGCGCGAACTATCCTTTGGAGATTTCCATCGCTCCCGGCAAGGCTCTGATGCCGGGCATGGTGGTGCGGGCACAGATCAAGACCAATACCTTCCGCAATCTGCTCTATACGTCCATCACCAATGTGGCTAGCGAATATGACAAAAATTATCTTTGGGTGCTCAGCCCCGATGCAGAAAATGAAGAGCAAATCGCCAACCGTCAGGAAGTTCAATTAGGACGCACTATCGGGCAATTTGTGGAGATCCTGTCCGGAGCGGAGATTGGCGATGTGATCGTGGTCTCCGGTAGTGAAAATCTGGAAGACGGCTCACCCGTGAAGATACGTCAGTAAGGAGCGCAGCATGTTTTCAGTAGCAAAGTTCGCACTCAAGTATTCGATCCTGATCAATATGCTCACTCTTGCCATATTGATCTTTGGGGTGATCTCGATGATCAATATGCCACGGGAAGAGTTTCCGGCAGTGGATTTTGGCACGACGCTGGTAGTGGTGATCTATCCCGGTGTTTCTCCCGCTGAGATCGAGCAATTGATCGTGCGTAAACTGGAAGTGGAGCTGAGTGATCTGGACGATCTGGATTATATCGGTGCCACCGCCCAGGAAGGCCGAGCCACGATTCAGGTGGTGTTTACTCCGGCAGTATCCTCCGAAGAAGCCTTTGATCGCGTGAGCCGGGAGGTGGCAAAAGTGACGGATCTGCCTTCCGACGCCATGGCTCCTGTGGTGATTCGCCTCAATATGCGAGAAGTGAACCCCATCGCGCAAGTAGCTTTAAGCGGCAAAGGCATGAGTGCCATGAGCTTGCGCAAGATTGCCGATGATCTGGAAACAGGCCTTTTGGGCATCACTGATATCTCCAAAGTGGAAGTGATCGGAGCACGTGAACGGCAGGTGTGGGTGGACGCGGATCAAAGCAGGCTGGATGCTTATGGACTGAGCCTGAGTGACATCTCGGCGGCCTTGGGCGCGCGCAACCTGAATATCCCCGGAGGTTCTGCAAAGTTTGGCAAGCTGGAGTTTCTGGTGCGCACCTTGGGAGAGTTTAATAGCATCGATGAGGTCAAGGAACTGATCATTTTCTCCGATGCCTCAGGACGCAATATCCAGGTGCAGGATGTGGCTACAGTACGGGATACTCTGGAAAAACCGATGTCCATCGCGCGGCTGAACGGCAATGAATCTGTATCCATCTTTCTGTATAAAAAGGGCAGCGGTAACATCATCTCCATCATCGAAGACGTGCGTGAATATGTGAAAGATTTTGAGCGCAGCGTTCCGGGAGTGGAGATTAGCGTCCGCAATGACGGCTCAATCGACGTGAAAAACGGGATCAACGCCCTGGGTAAAAGCGCTCTGATCGGTATCCTGCTGGTCTTTACGGCTTTGTTTATCTTCCTGGGTTGGCGTAACGCGCTATTGGCCGCCTTTGGCATCCCGCTTTCGATCCTGATCGCCTTTGTGGTGATTCCATATTTTGATGTCACGCTGAATAACCTCACTATCTTTGGCTTCATCATCGTGGTGGGCATGGTGGTGGATAACGCGATCGTGGTGCTGGAAAACATCCATCGCTATCGGGAAGAGGGATTTTGCCACAAGGACGCCATCATAATGGGTGTGGATCAGGTGATCTGGCCGGTCTTTTCCTCCACTCTGACCACGCTGTCTGCCTTTCTGCCTTTGTTGCTTCTGGATGGGGTAATGGGGCAATTCCTGGGCGTGTTCCCTATTGTGGTCTCGCTGGCACTCCTTGGAAGCTGGTTTCAGAGCATGGTGGTGTTGCCCAATAACGTGTTCCAATTTGGCAAGAAGGAGCCTCAAAAGGAAGATCGCAGCACACGCATGATCCGGCCTCTGATCCATATCTATCAAAAAGGCGTAAAAGCCGCTTTGAAACACCGCCAGATCACCATCTGGGGCACTGTGACTCTGCTGGTGGCATCCTTCCTGGTTCTGGGGTCCGGAGCTATCAAGTTTGAGTTTTTCCCTTCCACCCCATCCCAAACCATACGTCTGCAATTGCAAACTCCGGTGGGCTCCACTCTGGAAGAAACCTACAATATCACCAAACAGGTTGAGCAGTTCCTGGCAAACGAGCTTCCGCAGAAAGAGGATGTGACCGATATCGTGGCCAATGTGGGCGCGATGGGTGGCGAAACCCAACGCAACTTTGCCAGCAATGCTGCTCAGATCAATATTGACCTGGTGGATGTGAAAGAAATGAAATATACTCACGATGAGATTCGCAATAGCATCCGAGAGTTTTGCGAAGATCTGCCCGGGCTTTACTCTTACCGTTTTTCTCAGGGTAGAAGCGGTCCGCCGGTGGGTGAAGACGTGGACATCCGCATCAAAGGTGCCTCCCTGGAACGCCTGGCCTTTATCAGCGACGTCATCAAGGGATATCTGCGTGATATACCGGGAGTGACCGATATCGATGACAGCTATGATACAGGGAAGAAAGAAGTGCGCATCCTGCCGCATCATGAAAAATTGGCCATAGCCGGGCTTACTGTCGCGCAGATTGCTTCCACGATCAGAACGGCATCTACCGGACTGGAAGTTAGCAAATACCGTGGAGACGGAGTGGAAGAATATCCGTTGGTGCTAAAGCTGGATGATATCTATACGGAGGATTTGGAGAATCTCAAAGACCTCAAGATTCGCACCCGCAGTGGAGACCTCATCGCCATCCGTGAACTGGCAGATTTTGAGATAGCCTCATCTATCTCGCGCATCGAGCACCGGGATTCAGATCGCGTGTTACGAGTAACTGCCAGCGTGAGCACATACGAAGAAAACGGCAGAACACGCCGACGCTCTCCGGCAGAAGTGCAAGCTATCCTTACCGGTAGCCGCATCGGGAACCAAAAAGGCATGCTGGATAACTTCAGTCAACGCTTCCCGGGCTATTCCTATGAGTTTGGCGGTGTGCAGGAACAGCAACGCAAGAGCTATGCCTCTCTGGCCAGGCTCTTTGTGCTGGCACTTTTAGTGATCTATACCATCCTGGCCAGCCAGTTCCGCAGCTATGTGCAACCCATCGTGGTGATGATGACCATCCCCTTCGCCTTCATCGGAGTGATCATCGGACTCTTGGTCACCGGACTGCCCTTCTCGCTGAATACCCTGATCTCTGTGGTCGCTTTGGCCGGAGTGGTGGTCAATAACGCCATCATCCTCATTGACTTCATCAATCAGGAACGCGAAAAGGGCGTGGATCGCTGGCACGCAATCATCAATAGCGGTTCGGTACGCTTGCGTCCCATCATCCTCACTACAGCTACCACGGTTTCGGGAATGCTGCCTTTGGTCTTTTCCACCGATCCTTCGTCTCAAGCCTGGCGCCCCTTGGCCGTAAGCTTTACCTTTGGGTTGCTCTTTGCCAGCTTGCTCACGCTCTTCATCATTCCGGTGATCTACTCCATGGTGGATAGTTTCTTTGGAAAGTTTGGTGCTACCAGATTCAAAGAACACAGCAAGTTCAATGAAGTGATGGAGTGCAAGACTCAGGATTAATAAGCCAATAATAGCGGCAGGATGGCAGATCAGTCATCCTGCCGCCAACATCCAGATTGACAAAACAGGGCATTACAGAACTTTACCCATGAGTCAGCCCTAAAGCTGAAGAATCTAATAGACACGGAGTATCAATGGACCTTTACATTACATGGGTAAAAGCCTACCCCATCACGAGCGCGATGCTGCAGTTTGCTATCTTGGGCACATCAGGAGAGATCATCTCCAAATGGGTGGTGCAAAAGAGCTTCAGATACCCCTTCACTGCCTTGTTGACGATCTGGAAGATGATCGTATGGGCAATCCTGGCCATCGGTATCAAGCTGGCCTTCAAGGGCTTCACCGGATACGCGGAAACCCTGATGCACAGTGGCTATCTGCCTGAATTTAAACCCCGCAGTCTGGGCCATGCCTTCAGCGTTTCGGCCTTGATGAACCTGCAGTTTGGGCTCTTTTTGGTGATCATGCACCGGATATTGGATAACATCCCGGAAAAGGTGAAGAACTGGAAAAACCTGCACAAAAGCATGTATTCCCTGCTTTGGTTCTGGATTCCTGCTCACACCGTGACCTTTATGCTGGCAGATGACCTAAGAATTGGCCTTGCTGCTCTGTGGTCATTGGCTTTGGGCTTGATCCTGGGCTTCTACAACAGAAAGTGAGCCCATAGTCAGCATCTGATACTATAGCTTATGCGCGCTAAGCCAGAATACTTCCCCCTGCCAACACCGATGTTGGGTCCGGTGATCTGCTGGACATTGGGGATATTGCTTACTCGCTTTGTGCAAGCTCCCTGGCCAGTCCTTGCGGCTATTGCCTTGGTTTTAGGATTGGTGGCAGCTCTATGCAGCAGATTGAGAACGCCTCTGATCCTGCTGCTCTTCATGCTTTTGGGATTCTTGCGCGTGCAGGCGGATAGCCCCAAAGCGGGTACTCTGGCCACCATTCTATCCGAAAGGGGCAGCATCCGTCAGGAGATCAGCTTCAAGGCTGTGCGTCCCCTCTCCGAGCGTGCCTGGGAACTAAGGCTGACATCTCTGGCCGGGCACAAGATGGATGGAGCTTTGCTGCTCTTCGACAATGAGCAATACATCCCAGGTGCAGAATACAGCGCTTTGGCAGATCTGCACAAGCTGGTAAATGACCCCCTGCTGGACATCCATCCCACGCGCTTTGAGGGCAGTGTCACATTGGTCTTGCCGGCAGAACTCAGCAGTGCACTAGCCAGCCTTAGTCTGCGTTCCAAAGTGGCACTATTTGTCACGAGACGACTGGACAAACTGCCTTCCGGACATAGAGACTTGGCTAAAGCTCTGCTTTTGAGCGATCCCGTCCACAAAAAAGCTCAGCAAAATGTTTTGTCCAAAGCCGGACTCAGTCATCTGGTAGTGGTTAGCGGCTTACACGTTCTGATGCTGTACTTTATTATCATCACTCTGTTGCGCTTCTTTCTGCCCTGGCGCATGGCCGATGTCGCTTTTCTCATCATCATAACTTCTTTTGCGGCCTTAAATCACTGGGCACCACCCATCACCCGAGCCATCCTGATGATCTCGCTGGCACTCATGGCCAAATGGCTTTCCAGACCGCTTTCCGCGGCACAAAACCTGAGCGTGAGCTTGTTTGTCATCACGCTGATCCGTCCCATGGAACTCTTTAGCGTAGGCTTGCAGTTATCTTTCACCGCGGTTGCCATCATCGTGTTTGCTCTGCCCAAGCTTCACTCCAAAGAGGGAATCCCCGTTTACAAACGCCTGGGACAAAAGCTGGCAAATTACGCTCTGCTCAGCACTTTCGTAGGAATCGGGATTCTGCCTTTGACTCTTTATTACTTCGGGGTGGCTACTCTGAACGGGATCTTCGCCAATCTGCTCGGGCTTCCCTTGATGGCTATCCTTTTGGGACTGGCCATCAGCATTCTGGCCTTTCCGATCGAACCGCTATACATTGCCTACAGTTTTGTGGCAGATGTCTGGCAATGGTGGTTGAACATATGTGCCGGCTTGCCATTGCAGATTCAGGATTCCTGGATCCCTGCCACCCATAGCCTGGCTTTGGCCTTGATCCTGATCCTGCCAGCTTTAGCCTTCAAAGCCAGGTGGAAGCTGCTAAAGGCTCTGGCTTTACCCATAGTCGCAGTGGCCACCTTGCTCTTCGTCTTACCTGTTACTGAGAGGGGAAAACTGATCGTTTACAATGCCGGAACTGCTGATTGCAGCTTGATCTTTACCGCCGATGGCACCACCATCATGATCGATAGTGGCGGCATCAGCTCTGTGCTGCCGGAACGAGGCCTAATGGACAATCCTGATTTCAACGCGGATTCCTGGATGAATAAGCGTCTGATCAGTCAGCTGCGACGCAGCGGTTTAGGCCATCTGGATTATCTCTTGATCACCCATCTGCATAGTGACCATGCGGGTGGCTTGCCTACCCTGTTCAGGCATCTGGATATCCGCCATCTCATTCTAAGTCAAAGCGCTTTGGAATCGGAAGACTGGCGTGTACTGAGCCCTGAACTGGAGCTGGGCAAGACCCGAATCATCGCTGTCAGCGACACCTTCAGCATCCCTTTCGGAAGTCAGATGCTCAAAATCCTGCATCCGGACAAGGATTACACCGGGACGGACGTAAACAATCTCTCCATCGTCTGTCGCTTTGATGACGGAAGAGACAGCTATCTCTTTACAGGGGATATCGAAGCAGACGCAGAGGCTTATCTGACAGAGAAGTATCCGGAAGAACTGCGTGCCCGATATCTGAAAGTGCCACACCACGGTTCCCGCAGCAGTTCCAGCAAAGCCTTTCTGGACGCGGTCAATGCCCAAGAAGCCTGGATTTCATGCGCACTCAAGAATGTCCACGGTTTTCCCCACTCTGAAGCTCTCAAACGTCTGCAAGCTGCCGGCTGCGAGATCCGCTATACCCACGAAGGCAGCATCATGTTGCCCCTTTTCCGCATGTAACTTACGCAATGGATTGCAGCCGTCCTCGAAGGAATCTACACAAGCGTCGCTTATTCTCTGTCTTTGGTCTCGTTCGACACGAGACGTGTCGGAATCCTGGAGGTAAAAAGAAAACCGCATCGACCTTCCGATATCGATACGGTTTATCTTAACTTTTATGGGGTGGATGATGGGAGTCGAACCCACAACGCCCGGAACCACAATCCGGTGCTCTGCCATTGAACTACATCCACCGTATATTGGGGAGTATATATCTGGCACGCCAGAAGGGATTCGAACCCCTGACCCGCAGCTTAGAAGGCTGCTGCTCTATCCTGCTGAGCTACTGGCGCAGAAAAGATAATAGTGGTAGCGGCGCAGGGATTTGAACCCCGGACCTGCGGATTATGATTCCGACGCTCTAACCAGACTGAGCTACACCGCCACACTATATTCAAAAAGAAAGAGCAATCACGCTCTCAAAAAATGGTAGCGAGGGAAGGATTCGAACCTTCGACCTTCGGGTTATGAGCCCGACGAGCTACCAGCTGCTCCACCTCGCGTCATATGTTCTGCCACTTTTTATGATGCCGCATTTCTGTCAAGCTAAAAATTCTAAATTTCTTCCGCGTCCTCGCCGTAAATCTCTTTGAAGCGAGCTTTATCGATCTCTGTGGGAAGCCCCTCAAAGGCCTTATAGCCATCCTTCAAGGCCAGCACTTTGCTACCATAACGACGAGCCAAAGATAAAAAATGCAGTGAGCAGATCACCGCTATTCCCTCACGATTGATCTCCGCCAGATATTGCATGATCGAATCCGCCGTGGCCGGATCAAGGCTGGCCACAGGTTCATCGGCCAGGATAATCTTGGGTTTCTGCATGAGGGCCCGGGCGATGGCCACCCTTTGCTGCTGACCTCCGGAAAGCTGTTTTACCTGACGCCGGGCAAAATCCTGCAAGCCCACTCGCTTCAGATTCATCATCGCCAGGTCAATCTCTTGCTTGGTGAAGGCGGAACCGATGTGATGATAACCCAAACGACCGGTCAGCACATTGGTGAGCACACTAAGGTTTTTGACCAGATTGAACTGCTGAAACACCATGGCGATGTTGCGCCGATAGTGCCGCAGCTCTGCCCCTTTGAGCGCCACAATGGATTTACCTTCAAAGATCACATCACCTTTAGTAGGTTCGATCAGTCGGTTGACGCAACGCAAGAGGGTGGATTTTCCACTGCCGGAGAGCCCCAATAGCACGGTAAAATCATTCGCCCCGACCTCAAAACTGAGATCGTTCACGGCAAAGCTTTTGCCATCATAGCTCTTGTAGAGATTCTTTATTTCCAGCATCCGCGAGCACTCTATTTCAGCATCTCAGCCGGATCCATATTCAAGGCTCTCAGCGTGCTGCGCACCACCTCATAATCCGCGTCCGAAGCATGTTCCAGGCCATCCACGTCATAAAGACTTTTCAGAGTCTTTTTCCCCTGCTCACTTTGGGCAAAATCGTAGAGTGCTTTCACCACTTCAAGCTCGAGCTCCTCCGGAAGATTCTTGCGGAAGGTAACCGTATCATTGGGAATCCATTCCGTGAAATCCACGATATGGATCTTCTCAAAGATGTCCTTGTGAGTTTCCAAGAGCTTTTCCCTGGCATCCATGGGCATGCCGCTGGAATCGGGCGGACTCCAATAGGTGCAGGCCACATCCGCTCTGCCGCTATACACAGCGAGGATAGCTTGGGGATGACCTCCGGCAAAGATGTGGTCCTTGGGCACGATGCCTTTTTGCTTGAGCATAGCCGAAGGATAGATGTAGCCTGAGGTGGAAGCGGCATCGGTATAAGCTATGATTTTGCCATTGATATCTTCCAGGCTTTTGATATTCTGATCCGCAGCTACAAATTGACCGCGATAGCTCTTCAGCCCGTTGCGCACCGTCATCAATCGCACATTGGCATCAAACTTCTGTTTGGCCAGCACATAGGCATAGGTAGGCAGCCAGGCGATATCAGCCTGATAGCTCCCCAAAGCCTCGATCACTGCCGCGTAGCTGGTGGGCACTGCCACTTTGTAATGATAGCCAGTGGCTTCATTCAATGCGGCCGCAATGGCTTCACCGCTGGCCACCACTTTGCCCGCTTCCAGAGAAGGCACAAAATACATCTTGATCGGGTTTTGGCGCGTGCCAAGTTTCTTGTTGGCATTCGCGGCCCGAGCGCTTTCGCTTTGACACGAGGTCAATAGCAGCAATCCCAAGCAAAGAAGTGCAAAGTATCGTTTCATAAGCTCTCATTTCTCCATGCTTTTAGCATGATGCAGATAATTTTGAGCCCTTAGCAATCGGTCAAGGAAAAAATCCACCGGGTGAATTCCGGTGCCAACCTTAGCAAGCCTGAGCCACGTAGAAACAATCGAGCATAGCGAGGATGCGGAGCGTCACCCAACCTGCCCCCTTTGCCCTTACCTCCTGCTTACTTCCAGTTTACCCCATCATTACCCCATAACATGAGGAGATCATGGGATAATGATGTGCTAAACAAAAAGCAAACCATGGGCGAAGGCATTGGTTCGCCCATGGTTGTCTATTCGCGCTTATTACTTTGAAAGAATCAATTTCTCGATCCCGCTATACTTACCGGCAGTCATGCGATAGTAATAGATGCCACTGCTGAGAGCTTGATTGGCATTATCCCGGCCATCCCAGACAATGCTGTAGTTTCCACCACTGCCATAATCCAGATCAAAGCTCTTCACAGGCTGGCCACGCAAGTTGTAGATCACGATATTCACCAGCTCTGCTTGCTCGAGGCCAAAGCTGATGGTGGTGCTGGGATTGAAGGGATTGGGGTAGGCCCCGATTAGCCTAGTGACTATCGGAGCGTTAGGCGTATCCGCGTCCGGCAAGAGCGAGTTTAACACGATGGGACCATGATACTGCGCAGTACCGCTCAGAGAAAGGCTTTCCAGCCAGTAGTGATAATTGGTATTGGGATACACTTCACCATCCTGATAGTGATAAGTAACCTGAGTTCCCAAGCTCTGGCCATCCGTGATCAAGCTGCTATTCAGGCGCAGAGCGTTTTGCAAGCTACCACTTTCACTGCGCAATACATTGTAACCCAAGTGATCCGTCTCGGCCTGAGCTATCCACTTCAGAAGCACATAGTTGCTCTGATAATAATACACCGCGGTGAAAGAACTGAGCGTGACAGGTAAGGTGATATCAACATTCCCCAAAAGGATTGCCACATTACCCTTGGCACCAAAATCTACTTCATCAAAGACTATGACACCACCTGTATTCATACTGGAATGCCAGCTTCCACCATAAAAACAAGCTCCCCACATGGAGCTTGTTTCAATCTCAAGAAAAACGCTTCCGCTACCTTGTAGAACAGCAACGTAAACCGGTTCAAAATCCGGATTTGTAAAAGGGGGAAACTGACTCAAATCTTGTGAAGCAGCATAATTCAGGTTTTCTGAGCTAAACAGTTGCACATCTTCATCTGGAGTAGTGATCCCTGCCTGAATATCCGGGAATTCTTGATATTGCAGATAGGGATAGCCATTGTTTTTTTCATCAAGTGCCCATACGCTGCCGAAATCCCAAGTATCGAACGTGCTTTGCAGCTTCATCTCGCTTGTAGTTTTGCCGGTTCCTCTATTTCCTGCGCTGGTAGTCCTACCTGAGGTCTGAGTATCCCAGTAGCTGTAGCTTACTGTTGGGTTTGAGCCACTGGCAAGTCTGCCCAAAAAGCCACCGATGTCAGAGCTTGTTCCGGTCTGCGTGACAGAGCCGACGCTATAGCACCTGGATATAGCCTTTGTATAGCCTGAATATTCGATACGTGTAGTGCCAATAAAACCACCTATCCCATTGTGCCACTCAGTCCCCGAATTGTTTGTTCCACCAGCCACATTGCCCAGTGCGTAACAATCTTGTACCGAAGAGCTTCCGGCACGGGAGTTAAGCCCGCCAATAAAACCACCGATATTTCCCTGGTTGGTAGTGGTTCCATTCACCGTAGTATATGAATAAGAATAAGAAACAGACCCACCATGCAAATAACCGATCAGACCACCAATGTTACGAGCAGATCCGGTAACTGAACCTCTTGCCGAGCAATATGTGATGATTGGCGAGGCATAATCGTAACAAATTCCAATCAGTGAGCCAATGTCGGCATTATTAGTTGAACTTGCGGAAGCTGTAACATCTGAATGGCAATGAGTAACTACAGCGTTGGAATTTTCCAATTGCCCAGCTAATCCTCCCACTGAGTTGAGCCCTTGCAGGACACCGGTTACAGATATATTGCTCAAGACAGAAGCTTCTCGGTTAGAGCTACTTACCCCAAGTGCTCTGCCAATCGCAATCCCTACTCCTGAAGTTCCTGTAATGTTGGCTTTGAATAATTTTAGGTTTGTGATACTAGCGTTTCTAATTACTCCAAAGAGACCAACATTGTCACTATTTCTAGTGATGGATAAACCTCGAATCATCCGGTCTTGTCCATTATAAGAACCTGTAAACAGTGTTGAGGCGTTTCCGATGGGGCTAAAACCCTGTCCACCGTTGTAAAACTCTCCATCAGCGGCAAAGTCCGCTTCGGTAAAAATAATATTGGCTGTCTGCACAAAGTGTTTTGACCATTCCGCGCTGGTTTCTGATAAATACTTCAGATCTGCTTTTGTTCCGATTTGATAAGGGTCAGCTTCGGTTCCGCTGCCACCACTGTACGGATAACCAAAAAGCAGTCCGCTTAGCAGACACAAGGCTATTGTTATTATAACTGACTTCATCATGTTTCCTCCACTCTTACTTATTTTTTCCAAATCTGAGTTATGCCATATAAGCACAATAATATCCAGTCCGTGCCAGGCTCCTACTACCAAAAGTGCTGCTTGCTGAATACGTTGCATGGTTTGCTGGATTTGCAGAATTCATGGCAGTGTGAGTTTACCCAACTGTGAAAACTATCCAATCTGGTAAGACCACCGACGGGATTACCCTGCGATGTTCCTTGCCCTGAAAGAGTGAACACAGCTGCGCAGATATCGATCAGAATCAATAGTCTTTTCATCTTTCAACTCCTATTATGGTTTAGTTTTCATAGTTCCATAAGTGTGATCTGAGATCACTCTAGCTCAATTCTTAATGTGAATTTCAGGCCATACACAGGATAAATATGCCATACAGTAAAGCATCCATTAGCTGCAACTTACAGACAGGCAGGAAAAGGCAGCATAGAAAATTTCAGGTATTAGCATGGATTTAGCAGCCTTCTGAAATTTCTCTGTTGAAATTCCTCTACAGGGACTGCTTGTCGATGCCCGGAGTGGCGATAATGGCCTTGACAGCTCTTTGGCAATCTATATCATAGTTTCGGAGCCTTAGGGGCACCTGATATCGAGATAGACCTTGAACTGGAGGTATTGGCAGCATGATTGAGCATGAACCGGATGATTTGGCCGCATACTTGCGAGAAGTGGAGCTGAACGCGGAGGAATTTCTACAGAGGCATAAGGATGATAAGGCTCTGCGCGCCAGCTTGGGCCGGGTTCACGCCCTGATGAGCCTTGGTGGTTTACAAGATGCTGCCAATGAGGCTCTTAGCTTGATTGAGCAGACCATTGAGCTCGATGCCGGCAGCATCCTTTCTGCTTGTTATCTGGAGATGGCCACGATCAGTCAGCGTGATGGCAATGAGCATCGGGTGAAGCCCTATCTGGATCTGGCACTGGAGGCTGCCAAAGACGCGCAGAATGCGGATTTTATCGCGATCAGTCTCTGCCAAAAGGCCTTGTATTACCAAAGGGAAGGCAGGCCCAAACAGGCCTTGGATTGTCTGGCTTTGGCAGCGGAGCAAATGAGTCAAAGCACATCCCTGAGGGCAATGTTCAATGTGTTTCGTGATTCCGGTACTGTGTTCGACAAGCTCAAGCTATATCACAAGGCCCTGGAAGCTAGTACCAAGGCCATGGAACTGAGTATCAAGCTGAAAGATATTGGGGATCAAATGAAGTGTTTGCTAGATCTCAGTGCGATTTACACCATGCTGGCAGATTATGCAAATGCCAAGCGCATTATGCAGGAAGGAATTGAGTTCAGCACAAAACATCACGCGCCCATCTCCAAGCTGAAATTCATGTTCAGCCTTACCGCAATGCAATTGAAACAAGCAGAATATCAGGAGTCTCTGGCGAACTTTAGGGCTTGTGAGGCCTTTGCTGATGACATCGGCTTTCGTAATCCGCAGTTTCTGATCGAGCTAAATAGCAATCTGGCAGGATGCTATGGTTTTTTGGACCGGTATGCGGAAGCACTGGACTGCATCGATAAGGCGATCGGGATCACCAAGGACACGGGAAACCTGGCACTCATGCATGAGCTGAATATCAACCGAGCCAATCTGCTGGTAAAACTAGGTAAATGTAAAGAAGCTGAGGCTTTGCTCAAAAAGGCTATCAGCTACGCGCGGAAGAGCAAGAGCTTTGACATGCTGAAAGTAGCGCTCTCAAATCTATCGGTATCCCTTGAAAACCAGAAAGACTATAAAAAGGCAATCAAGTATTTACGCGAGCTAAACCGTGCCTACCAGGAGCATCTGAACTTCGTGATGCAAAAGCAGAGCTTAAAGCACGAAGCCGAGCTTACAGTGGTACTGGATGAACTGGATGGCATGAAGGAGCAGTATCAGCGCAATCTTCCCGCCAGCAACGTGCTCACAGACAGCTTCATCGGCTTTGGGGCTACCCACAAAGAGATTCTAAGCACCGCACTCAAGGCTGCGCAACACCCTAATGCCAGCGTGTTGATTACCGGAGAAACGGGAACTGGCAAGGACGTATTGGCCAATCTGATCCATCAAAACAGCATTCGCAGAGATGCCCTCTTTCTGCCCGTGAACATGGCAGCCATCTCCGAAAACCTGATGGAAAGCATGTTCTTTGGCCACAAAAAGGGTGCCTTCACCGGTGCCAACCAAGATAATAAAGGTATGTTCCTGGAAGCCAACAAAGGCAGCATCTACCTGGATGAGATATCGGATCTGCCTTTGTCGCTGCAAGCTAAGCTGCTGCGAGCTTTGGAAACAGGAAAAGTGACTCCGGTAGGCAGCAGCAAGGAAGTCCCCTTTGACACCAGGGTCATTTGTTCCAGCAATCGAGATTTACCCGCAATGGTGGAGAATGGCAGCTTTCGCCGTGACCTCTATTATCGATTAAACACCATCACTATCCATCTCCCTCCTCTTCGGGACAGACTACAGGATTTGGAAGCCCTGGTGCTGCATTTCGCAAGAAAGCTCTCAACTGAGATGAACAAGAAAGTCCCTCAGATCGATCAATCCTTCTATCGCGCTCTCAGAACTCACTCCTTCCCCGGGAATATCCGCGAACTCAGAAACATCATAGAGCACCTGGTGATCATGCATGACGCAGAGCTTTGGAGGGATGATTGTCTGGGGGATTTGAAACTGAAAGGGCGAAGCAGGCGTGAGAAACGCTTCTCTTTTGATACTCAAGCGGACGAACGGGAAAAAAGCGCGATCATTCAGGCCCTTCAAAGCTGCCATGGCAAGCAAAAAGAAGCAGCACGGCTATTGGGCATGTCCGAGCCCACCCTCACGCGCAGAATCAAGAAGTATAAGCTGGGAATATATACCAGAAAGAACGCTATGACTCAGGGATAAGCCTGAAGGCAAGCGTCAGGCCTTGAGGTCTGGATAATGAAACGCGGGACACCGAAGCATCCCGCGTTTATCATTTATTGATGGTTATTTAGGGAAGGGCGATCACTCGGAAGAACTTCTTCGCAGGACTTGCGGACACACTATAAGTAGTATTTCCAGTAGTTCCGACAAGGGTAAATCCGGCATAAGGATCGTCTGAGGATTCCACGCGATAGCTGCTGGCACCGTCAACCGCAATCCAGCTGAGATCGACATTGGCTCCGTTTTGAACGATGGTGACGATGGGCGCGTCGAGCTCGCCACCCATGGCCTGAATATCACTGAGGAAGCGGGGACTGACCTGCATTGCTGTATTGAACTGTCCCACCAGACAGGTAAGATTCACCGGATCCGTGGGGATGGGGGTATTGGCATAATCCGTGCCCACAAAGGTTCTCAGCGTGCGGGTAGCAGTGGGATCGGTGGCTGTCAGGTTCTGCGCGCTGGCAGGGAAGTCCGTATATGTGGCATGGGTAATTGCCACGTTCATCACCTTGATCAGTTTGCCCTGATCGGCTGAGGTAAGGCTATCCAGAGTGCGAGTTTCGGGCACTATCACGTTGTTTGCAGAAGTAGCAGCACCAGGATCGGCCACAGGAGTGAATTGCAGTAAGCTGGCATAGACACCTAGAGTACCGGTGATGCCTGTGATACCATCATACAAGTTATAAGTGCTGGTGATAATCCCGGTAGGATCATCAATCACGATGGCCGCAGTGGCATCTTGGATATATTTCACGTTGCGGGTGGTAGGATTCTGATAGGTCAATATGGCTTCCCCGGTGAGAGTGTACAGAGCGCTTCCGGTTGCCTGGGTTCTCAGGGTAGCAATATCACTGATCTGAATTGGGAGCACGTAAGCTGCTGTGCTCACAAAGCTGGGATCATATCCCGGAGCATAAGCAATCGCTCTGATCGTGGTGCTGGTCGAAATCGGAATGGGAGTGCTGTAGATGGTGCCTTCGGTTGTGCTGGGAGTGCTACCGTCGGTCGTGTAACGAATAACGGCACCAGCGGTTGCGCTACTGATTGTCACGTTGATCGGGCTCATATAATTACCGGCTGGAGGATCAAAGGTGGGAGCTTCGGTTACACTGCCGCCGGGGTTGTAGACATGAGTTCCCAAGTTATCATAGGTGCCTACCGGCATTACGATCCATTCGCTATCTTCAGCATTAGTGCCTTGTTGTTGTGCCCAATCAGTATTCCCTGATGTAATCGTTGGTTTGCGGATTAGAGTATGATCCAAAGTTGCGGTGGCAACACCGGCGACAGGCCAATAATCTCCGGGATCGCTGCCGATTTCACCTATGACGTCGATAATGGTATCCGGATTCAGACAGCGTAGGGCCAGGGCATCGTCTCCGTTGAAATATGTAACCGTGGATGTAACATCCGCAACTGCCAGGATTTCAGCGGCTGCGCCAGCATTGGCTATCACATATACTTCACCGGGTGCCAGGGTGCCGGACAAGATTAAGGTATTGGCGGCGGTTGTGGAGCCATTGCTGTAAAGCTCCACTTTGTAACGGGATAGATCCACAGTCACATCGGAAGCATTGAAGATTTCGAGGGCTTTGTTGTTGCTGAGTCCTTCGATGTATTCACTGAAGAAGAGGTTGTCCAGCGGTCCGGCAGGAATATTAACCGTACCGGATACGGTGATGGTCACCGGGCTGGCATTGGCATTGCTGTGAGTAATCTCAACATCATTGTGGGTACCAACCTGTGTGGCATTGAGGCGTACCCAGATCAAACCGTTGTAAGTGGCAGCAACGTTGATTTCTGTAGCCCAACCGCTGCTTCCGTTTTGGGAAAGCTCGAAGGGAGCTGAAGTAGTGATGGTGACGTTGTCACTAAGTCCAGTGCTGCTAAAGCTATAGCTTTGCGCCACAGAGGGAGTGCCCACTTCCTGATAGAAAGCGGTCATCGTGCTATTCACGATAATCTCGCCTTCAGGAGCCAGGGTTTCTCCTTCTACACGGATGCTAGCCTCATTTGCTCCGGCGCTGTTGTGAGTGATGTTTCCACTGTGTTCGCCGATGTCCGAGCTATTGATCTGCACATAAACCGTGCCATCGAAGTTTGGAGGCAGAGAAAGCGTAGGAGACCAAGGGCCTTCAGGATCCAGGGCGATCTCAAAATGAGTGGGTGCTACGACGCTGATATTTTCGGTAAGGTCTTGTCCGGTAACTGTGTATGAGCCGTATTCCTCGGAAGGCTGACCAGCGACATTGTACAGAGGGTCAATGCTGCCGCTGATTATGATCTGCTGGTTCAGAACTTGCGGCCAGGTGCCGGTAACTGCTTCGATCAGGTTGTTCATCACATCGCGGATTTCGATGCGGGTGATGGTGGTGCCATCTTCCACATAAACGGTGAAAGCGCCATCATTCAGATCGGTAGAAGAAGCAGCAATCAAGGTTTCGGAAGCATCATAGGCCAGCACGATGTACTTCTGGGTATAATCGTTCCAGGTGTTGAAGTTTACCTGTGAATCCAGAATCGGCACAGGAGTTGTGATTGCTGTGGCAGCCGGAAGGGCGGCTGTCTGGAAGTTTGTGGTGTATCCGCTACCTTCACGGTCGCGATAGCTGGCTACTGCGCTATTGTTGTTACCTCTCTGGAAGGGAATCCACCAGCTTACAATAGTGCTGGGAGTGCCGGGAATCTGAGGTCCAGCAGAATACGAAGTGCTGGTTACCCAACCTGGATTTTCGCCATCAGTTCTCCAAGGATAGTATTGATTGCCACCATTGTAAAGACGATAGCGGAAATCATCGGAAGGATAGTTTTCCACCTGCACGAGCACTGCACTTTGGTGAGTAGCGTCTGCCAGACTGATCTGAGCAGGACGCAAAAGCACTGTCGCGGTCGGGGCAGTGGCCACATTACCATTCACAGCCATGTTTTGGGTAGTAGCACCGGCACTGCTATGGCTGATATCGCCACTGAAAGCTCCGGCTTCGGCTCCGGTCATCCGCACGTAAATGGAAGTAACTGCCACAATCCCGCTGGCGGGTGTAAGCTGCAAACTTCCGGTAAAGCCCTCTGTCTGGCTGAGTGAGATCTCAAAACCGGTGGGAGCAGCGATGCTGATGTTTCCGGTAAGATATACGCCTTCAACTGAGTAAGATTGAGTAGCAGAAGGAGTGCCGGGCGTGGTGCTGAAGTTATTCAGGGTTCCGGTCAGAGTAATCGTGGGAGTAGGGTTCTGCACGGTTCCGGATACTGCAAGGTTCACCGGGTCGGCTCCGGTGCTGGTGTGGGCGATATTGCCGCTAAAGTTACCGGCACTTGCTCCGCTCAAGCGAACATAGATCGTGCCATTGAAATCACTGGCAACAGATGTGCTCGGGCCAAAGCTGATATCATCTGTGGAAACCTGGAAGCCGGCAGGAGCGGTGATGCTGATGTTGGCGCTAAGATTAGCTCCGGACAGGCTGTAGCTCTGGCTGGCGGAAGGAGTTCCGGTGAAAGTGCTGAAGTCCGTAAAAGTGCCGGTGGCATAGATAGTGGGCGTAGCAGCACCGGAATAGTCGGTAAGCAGGATGTCATCGATGTTTACGCGTCTGTCTGTAGTTCCGGTATCATTTACCAGACTGAACTTAATGCGAACGTTGCCTGCTATATTAAGAACTTCTGTGAAGGTCTGCACGTCGGCAGTTGCAGTGAAATCACTTCCGACCTGTGTCCAGGATGTGCCGCCATTGGTGCTGTATTCAACTTTCCAAGCGACCTGTGCTTCAGTCCCGTAACGGCGATATTGGAAGCTTAGAGTGCCCAAGCCACCGGTTTTGTCCTGCAACATGGTCATGGACGATGTTTCTCTGCCTCTTAGACGTGCGGATCTTACTCCATTTAAGAAGTCTGATCCCGATGTTCCGATCAGTGCTTCGGTCATGTTCCAGTCCAAACCACTGAGATTGATCGTTGCTGAGGCATAGGAGGTTTTAATCTCTCCGTCGCCATCGAAATTGACCAAATAGCCACCTTCAAAAGGAGCGGCGCTTACATTCCCATTGAGCGTAACGCTTTTGGGAACCGCTGTTCCGGCCGTAATGGATACTGTTTCATTGTTGTAATTACCAACAGAGAGACCGGCAATAAGGCGTGCGTAGATAGTGGTTTCGGCGACAGTGCCACCGCTGTGGTTAACATTCAGGGTAGTGGTGAAGCCGCTACCGCTGCTAAGCGAGATTTCGTAACTGGCAGGAGCAGAGATGCTCACATTGCCGTCCAGATCGGTGCCACTTACAGTGAAGCTTTGCTCTGCTGAAGGGCCGCTGTTTTCTTCGTAGGTAAATCCGCTTAGGGTTTCGGGAACTACGGCTAGCAATGGGATAGGAGCAGTGGCAATGCCGCGTATATTGATATCGTCGATCCCGGCTCCCACTCCGTTATTCGTTCCAGCCACTGAGAACTTTATACGAACCTGACTGCCGCTATAGGCACTGAGATCAAACTGCTCCATGTTCACAAGCGCGTTTGTAAGAGGTAGCCTTGTCCCCAAGACTGTCCAAGTACTACCGTTATTCGTAGAAATTGATACCGTTATCTCATTCTCGACGGTGTTAGTCCCGCCAAAAGTCCTGGCTTTGAAATCCAAAGTTTCATTTGTGTAGTTATCAAAATTCATTGCCGGACTGACGGTATTGGCGTCGGCAACAAGCAGTTGCAAGTATGTAGTACCTGCAACGTTGGTGTCCGTCCAATCAGGAAATCCGCTTACATCAGTTCGCGTGGGAATGATGTTCACCTGCGCCCAGACCAATCCGAGGCTGAGCACGAGGCTGAAGATTAAAATCCATTTTTTAAGCATGGCATTCTCCTTGCTTGTTTATTTGGTTAAGGTTTATGGGGTTGCGCGTCACAACCCGTGTTCACAAATATTTGTTCGATCACTCTATCTCGTAGCCGTCACTCTGTTAGCGCAGAGGACATTAGGCAATAATGGCATGATCATCAGAAGCGAGAAATCCGTCAACTCAATTTTTGTTAACAAAGGGCAGATTTCGCCTGATTGTGGAAGACTGACAACAGTGTGCTTGCCCGGGAGCCGGTCACAGCTTATTGAGATACGGTCATGATACGGTCATGATACGGTCATGAAAATCAGCATATCATGACCGTATCATGACCGTATCTCAATAGGGATGAGGTGGCAGTGTGTTAGGTGTTAGGTGTTAGGTGTGAGGTGTGAGGTGTGAGGTGTGAGGTGTGAGTGTAGTATCCTGAAATAGCGGACATATTTTTGGGTTTTTTTAGGTATGGCCAAAATGATGAGTTGGGACATGATCCGAAGAACATGCCCCATATGTTCCAACTCATTTCGGATCCGGCTATCC